>Ga0078972_1009119_pt1 | contig 19906 bp, 23 predicted proteins | sample YelNatPaOPGAMG01_FD_67568 | JGI IMG/M metagenome (GOLD analysis project Ga0078972, IMG submission 67568) | Hot spring thermophilic microbial communities from Obsidian Pool, Yellowstone National Park, USA - OP-RAMG-01 (SPADES assembly) (version 2) | ecosystem: Environmental > Aquatic > Thermal...
CTAAGATCATTAAAAAAGTTTTGCTTTGGCAACATTCGGATTTGCTTTAGTTCAGTAACTGCCTCTTCAATTTTTTTAATTCTTTCTTTTATTATAATTTCTGTTTCCAGTTTATCTCTCATGGGCACTTGCTTCTCCCAGTTTATTTTCTTTAACCCGCTCTTCCAAATAATTATAGTAAATCTTCCTCAAATAAAAGGCATCATCAAACTCCTTAAGACTCTTTAGTTGAAAATTAACCCTTAAATCCTCATTCTCGCAGAAAATAACCTTACCTTGAAGAATATTAATTGAGCCAGTATTGGAGTGACATTATTAAGAACAGCTACATCCAAAGATTTATTTTTAATAACTCTGCCTAATTTATCAAGAAGTAAAAGTCTAATCTTGTAATATTTATTTTGAGGAACAGTTTTATCCAAAAATACAGCAAAATCAATATCACTTAATTTAGTCAATCCTCTTTTAGCCGCAGAGCCAAAAATATAAGCCAGGACAACCTTACTCTCCTGAAAGATTTTTTTAATAGATTCTAAATTTGAAATAATTTCTTTCATGTATATTCACAATCAGACAATTAAAAACCAGTCTATTCATCTTATATTTTTCTTTAAATATATTTAAATATTGTACTTTATTTTTAAAAATTTTTAAATTTTTTCTGTGCAAATGTGTGGGTTCACCCCCTTGTGTTTTTTTAATATTAAAGATTATGCTAACTAAAAAACTATTTCAGATGTTAAAAATAATAAAATAATAATAAAAAGTCTACCATAACATAGTTCACCATAACATAACTATAAATAATTAATCTTAAAAATAAAGAGATCAAAAAAGCAGTGATTTCAGTTACTATTTAAATAGATACTTGTCATTATATCAGTTACTATTACAATAGTAACTGGATACTAAAATAATCTTATGGATAAGATCTTATGGATAAAGTAAAAATTGAACGATTTTATACTAAATGGCAAACAACTTTACCTCAAAGAATTGAGGGCTACATTTACGACGAAAACAGAAAATTGCTGCCCACGCGTTTCATGTTCTTAAAATTCAAAAAAGTTATTGAAAAATTCTTAAATAACTCACTTTCAGAAATAGAAAAAATAATTTTAATGCCAGGTATCAGAGGTATAGGCAAAAGTACGCTTCTAACCCAAATTTATGCTATAGAAAAATTTTTGAAACCAGAAGATAAAAATATCCTTGAAAATATCGGTAAACTCGATGATAAATTATATCTTGATGTCAGCCAACTGCATGCTGAACAGATTTCTTTACATGATTTTTTTAATTTTTATGAAGAAATAAAAGGATTTCATTTTGAAAAACCAAATAAAAAAATTTTATTTCTCCTTGATGAAATTCATTTTGATGAAAATTGGGGTTTATTCCTTAAAAATATTTTTGACAGAATAAAGGGTCACAAGGATGTTTTAGTAATAGCCACCGGTTCTTCAGCACTTCAAATCAATATGATAGCTGATCTTGGAAGAAGATCGGATGTCTGGGAAATTTTTCCGATGACGTTCAATGAATACCTGATTTTGAAATACAATAAATATCCTTCACCGGAATTATCTGATTATCTTTTGGATGCATTATTTAATTCTACTAATGCTTCTGACGTTTTTGAAAGATTGCTGCAAAAGAAAAGTGAAATATATAAATATTTTATTAATGAAATACCTCGTGACGCAGAAAAAGATTTTTTCGAGTCTGGAGGTTTTCCTTCTTCTATAAATATTGAAAACAAACTAAAGGCATTAGAAAAAATAAAAAGCGTTATAGATGGTATTGTTGCGAAAGATATTCTTAAATTAAAGAATTTTGAAACGCATACTGTCGCCAAAATCAATGATTTACTTTATCTTTTAGCGCAATCAGATTTGATAAGTTACAGTAAAATTCAAGAAGCTTTAAAAATCAACAGGGCAGAGACATTGGAAAATCTTATCGAAGTTTTAATAATGAGTGGAATATTGGTAAAGATAAAAACTTATGGGACCTCATATGGAAGTACTAGAAAAACTCCAAAACTTTTTTTTATAACACCATCTTTAAGATCAGCTATATTAAATAATAATTATCCATCTGGTATAGAAGGAAAAAAGTTGGAAGATTATTTTGTTTTAATTTTTCAAAAAGTTATAAAAGACAGCCAAACATTTGGAGTGCCGAAGCTTTCTTATGATATAGCTGAGGGAGGGGCGGATTTTGTGCTAACACTAAAGGATAGAAGCAATATTGTTATTGAGATTGGTTTTAATAAAGAAGAAATCAGACAGGTCCAAAACACAATGAAAAAGATAAAAAGCCGATATGGTTTAGTTTTTGGCAGCAGTGAATTAGAATTAGTTAAAGACTCTATTGTTAAAGTCCCACTAAGATTTCTATTATTTATTTGATTATAAAACATATCTTCCAAAATTAAAAAATGACGTTCTAAGAATAGATTCACTTGCGGTAGATGAGAATGCAAGAGGACAAGGGAAAAATTGGTTAGGAAAATTTTATAAAATGCAACAGCTTGAAGTTTATACCGTTAAAGAAGGAGAAGATTTAATTATTCTCAATAAAACTTAAGAAGAATTGCTAAAACCTGGTAAATTCCTCAGGAGCTTTTTTTAAAATTTTTATAACCTTCTTCTTTCAATCTTTTCCGTATAAACGTTCTTCTCCTTAATTTGTTTTTACCAAATATTATTATTTATTCTTAACTAAATATCTTTTTAACCATTCTTGCTACTTCTTTGCCTAGTTTTGCAACATCTTCCTCATCATAATGAACACCATCTATATCACTTGGCTTAATAATCTCTCCAACGTCCATAAAACTGCAGCCATATAAATTTGCAATTTTTTTATAATTTTGTGCAAGATTTTTTGATTGCTCTATTCCGTCATCAAATAAATCTTCAAAATAAGTTAATTTTCCAAGAGGAGGAGGGCATAAAATTAAAACCTTTGGTGAAGTTCCATTTGGACCAGATTTACTAGCTTGAATTGTTTTTACCAAAACACCTACACTAAAAGCAATATCAAATGCACTTAGTGAAAATCTTTTCTTTAAATCATTCGTGCCAAGCATTAATATTACAAGATCTATTGGTGCATGAGATTCTAGGCAAGGCACTAAATAAGTTAAACCATTTTTATGAATCCCCTCAACTGGATCATCAAAAACAGTTGTTCTTCCATTTAATCCCTCTTCAATAACTTCAAATTCGCCACCAAGCTCTTTTTGCAAAATACCTGTCCATCTTTTATCTTTAGGATATCTATAATATGTTGGTTCAAAAGGAATTTCTAATAAATTAATATCAATTGGTTTTGTTCCGTAAGTATTTGAATCTCCATAGCAAAGTATTGTTTTCATAAATTGCTCCTTTTATTTGTATTATTTATTTTATTTCATTCTCATTTATTTCTTTATTAATTTTTATATTATTCAACATTTATTTATAAAAAATAATTTTTAATTATTTGCATCATCTAAAAGTCTTCTTTCACCTTCAAGTTTTTTAATATCTGTAATATCCATTGTAACTTCTATTGTTCCAATATAATTTGAAAATTCATCTCTAACAGCAATAAATTTTATAAAAATAAATTTATCCTTAAAATTTATCCAAAATTCTGCACTTTTTCTTTTGCCTTATTTAAATGCAGAAAGAATTTTCTCTACAGCATCAACACTCTGAGGAGGATGACAATTTTGTACTTTTCTTCCAATAACTGATTTTGTTCTAACAAATAACCTATCCTTTTTATCAGAAAAATACCTTACAGAATCGTTTTTATCAATAAATGTTATTTCAATAGGTAAATTATTTAACATTCCCACTAATTCATTAAATTTTAAAACACCAGTTGGTAGAATAAGTTCATTGTTTTCATTAATTTTTAATTCACCCATGGCAGCTTTTTTTAATTCATTAATTAACGCTGATGTTTCCTTTGGCTTATCTATAAATGAATAGCCAACTTCTTCGCTCTCTTTTAATATTTCTACCCAATCATCAATACTTAATTTTTCTTTTGCTGTTGGATAAAGAATATTTTCTTCTTTAAAAATCATCCCTTCAACTTCTTCAATTAAAGGATTTATATATTCTTTAATCAAAGAATCAATCTGGTTTTCTTCTTTAATTTTTTGTATTTTTAAAATTGAATTTTTAATTAAATCTCTAATTTCATTATGCTTGCCCCACATAACCTTTGTTGGCCCAGCAAAATTATATTTTTCTAAATATGGAAATAAAAGTTGCTCTTTTCTTGTATAATGAAGCTCTATTTCTTTTAATTTAGAAATTAATTCTTCTAATTTTTCTAAAAATATATCCAAATTATATGAATCTTTATTTGAAATAAGATTTCTTATAGATTTTGTAATTTTTTCAATTTCTCTATTTTCTTTTTTAAAAAGATATATTGGATGATTTTCAGATTCTTCTTGAGTTAAAATTTTATTAAGCGAAGACTCAAATAATAAAGCATGGACATTACAAAACTTTTTAATTATATCTACTGAAACACCTTCATTAATTAATGATTGCTCTACTTCTGCAATATCTGTGGAAGATATGCTACCTATTTCTTCTTCTATTTTTTTTCGAGCCTCTTCGACAGTAAGCCCGTCATGAAGCTTTAAAATAACTTCTTTAATTATTTCTTTTTTATCTTTATTGTTGCTATTTTTTAAAATTTCAGTCATATATTTATCCTTTGTTTTTTTTATTTAAATTATTAAAAATATTTTTTCTTTTTTTATTATAGCGTATTCTTACAACTTCTTCTTATTTCATTATCAATAAAATTTATTCTAATTTATTTTTTAAATTTAATATACCACTTAAATTCAAATTTTTATATAAAATGCTTAATTGATAATAGATATAATATTAGATGTATTAAAATTAAAACAATTATTTGATTTACTCAAGCAAATACAAATAAATATTTTTTTAGTTATTATTTAAATAGATACATGGCATTATACCAATTACTATTATGAGATTGGTTTTGATAAAGAAAAAACAAGGCAGGTCCAAAACACAATGAAAAAGATAAAAAGCCGATATGGTTTAGTTTTTGAGAGCAGTGAATTAGAATTAGTTAAAGACTCTATCGTCAAAATCCCACTAAGATTTCTATTATTTATTTGATTATAAATAGAATTAAAAGAAAGTTTAATAAGGTCAAAAATCTTTTATATTAAAATAATATGATTACAAAATAAATTACAACAAAAATAAATTTTAGCATTCATATATAATATATCCAAATGTATAGTCCATTTTTCAAACAGTAAATTTTAGGATTAAAAAAGTAAAGAACAAAATAAGTAAAATAAATTATAAACAAAATAATTAATATATAAAATGGATAATATATAAAACAAGCAACACATAAAATAAACAAAAAATATTGACTTCTATTCTGAATAGTTCATATTAATCAATAAATCAATAATTATTAAAAATTTAAAAAATATCATGATTACTGAAAAAGATAGTAAAATTTATATTGGTACTTCGGGGTGGGGTTATAATGAGTGGCAAGATATTTTTTATCCACAAGATTATAAAAAAAGTGAGTGGATTACTTATTATGCTAAATTTTTCAATACCGTAGAAATAAACAGCAGCTTTTATAATCTTCCCAAAAAAGAAACTTTTAAAAATTGGGCAGCAAAAACTCCAGAAAATTTTTTATTCTCAGTTAAAATTCCTAGATATATTACTCATATAAAAAGGTTAATAGATTGTTCAGAGTCATTAAATAAATTTTTTAATGCTGCAGAGGGCTTAGGAGAAAAATTAGAGATACTTTTATTTCAACTTCCACCAAATATGAAATTTGACATTGAAAGACTTAACAATTTTCTTAAAATACTTAAAAAGTATTACATTAATTTCAAAAACACAGCAAACAATCTCTTGTGTGCTTTTGAGTTCAGGGAAGAAAGCTGGTTCTGTCAAAAAACATATGATTTATTAAATGAATACAGCTTCGGTATTGTAATTTCTCACTCTTCCTGTTTTCCATATCATGAAGTAATTACTGGTAATTTTTGTTATCTAAGAATGCATGGCAGTAAAGAGCTTTATTCATCAAGTTATTCAGATGAAGAACTGAGAAAAGTTGCTGATTTTATTAATAAAAATAAAATAAATAATATATCTTCTTATGTTTATTTTAATAATGATTTTCATTGTTATGCTGTAAATAATGCAAAAACCTTAATTGAATTGACCACTTAATCAGTTGTAAATATTTTTATTTTTTAAACTATCTATTTATAAATCATTACATTACTAGCAATACCTTAAGCAATACCTACTTTTTAGTAAGTTAATTCTGGAACTCCGAACCAAAATGGCAAAAATAACAAATATTTATCGTCAATATTTTTTTTATTAATTAATTTGTCAGAAAATATAATGGCAACTTTAGTATTATATTTATTTATAAAACTATAAATTGAGCGAGTTGAAGTCATTTTCCCTATATGGCTTTTTATTTCTATTGGAATAAGCACCTGATTTTTTTCTGCAATTAAATCAACTTCTGCCTGAGATTTAGTTCTCCAGTAATTAAGATTAAAGCCATCTTTAAATAATTCACAAAATAAAACATTTTCCAGTAGTGCTCCTTTATCTGGCCTGTCACTAAGGTTTTGAAAATTCTGTATTATAATATTTCTAAATCCTGTATCCATAAAGAAAATCTTTGGATTTTTTACAATCTCAGTTGCCTTATTTTTAAAAAACGGCTGAATGTTTTTTGTAATAAATGTTTTTTCAAGTAAATTTAGGTTATTTTTTACCTGGCTATAGTTTAAATCTGCAACAATTCCTAAGTTATTATAATCAACTTGTGAGCCTATCTGCAGTGCTAATGCTTTTATAAGTTTTGTTAGCTTATAGTCTTCGGCAATTTTTATAATTTCTTTTACCTCACGTAAAAAAAATATGCTGTATATATTTTTTAGCACTTCTATTTTTTCTGAATCATTTTCTGCTGTTGCAACCCTTGGATAACTCCCATAAACTGCAAACTCTTCAAAGATTGAGTTTAGTTTTTCTAATACAGCATCACTAATATCTGGTAAAAAGACCCCTGTTGGAGTTAATTTAAACTGATTTTTAAATTCTTTAAGTAACATATAAAGGGCAGGATCTTTAAACGAAAGATACTCTTCAAAATCAAGTTGATATAGATTTAAAATAAAAATTCTGCCTGTAAGATATTTTATTGCTTTTATGCTTAAATCTATGCTCGAAGAACCAGAGATTATTATTTTTTTGCCTGGATTAAAATCAAATAAATATTTTAAATCTTTGCCTCCCTCTCTGGCATATTGAAATTCATCGATGAATATATATTTATTTGCCTCAGGTTTAATATATAACTTTTCAAATGCTTTGAGATCAGTCTCAAAAAGTTCTAGTAATTGCCTATCTTCGAAGCTTAAATAAAGAGAATTTTGAATTTCATTGCAAACTTTTTTAATAAGTGTGGTTTTACCACTTTGTCTTGGTCCAATAATTGCAATTATTTCAGGTACACTTAAATATTTTTTTAATTTTTTTTCTAATTTTCTTTCTATATACATTTTGCAAATCTACACTTCTAATTTAAATAAAAATAAATTTGGATAAATTATAACTTTGCTAATATTTAATTATAATAAATTTTAGCAGGTTTAATAAAAATTGCAATAAAGATTAATTTAAATCCTAATATTTATTTTTATCAATTAATATTATAATTTATATAAATTAATATATATTTGGCTTCTTTTGTGCCATAGAGTTTGCTATTATGTCGGTACCAATCTCTTTAAAGCATTTATATTCTATCTTTCAATATAATATTTATAATTAGTATAATATTCAAAGTAATTTATTATAATCTGAAACAATATTTTGAAAAAAGCTTTTTACTTCTTCAACACTGTATTTTTCTTTTAAAAATTCCACATTAAAATCTTTGATATCTTCAAAATAAACAAGTTGCGAAAGAAAAAGTTTTTCAGAAAATTGCCCGGAAAATTTCTCCTTGGCATCAGTAATTATCTGGCTGAAGCTGAAACCATCTTTTAGAATAATAAAAAGATCAACGTAATCACGATATTCAGGTCTTCTTCCAATAACATACGCTTTGTCTGAAGCAATATCTTTATAAGATGATAATTTTATAAAATTTTCAGCTATAACCGGGCTGTATTTTCTTTTAAAAGGGAAAAAAATAAACGAAACCTTTATCATGTTATTGGCAATAAATGTCAGTTCATCACAATTATCCACAAGAATTTCAATTTGTGAATTAAAAGCCTTTGATACCAGTTTTGCAAAACTGGATGGAATTTCATATGGAAAAAATAAATCAAAATCGTATGATTTCCTGACAGGTTTCTGCAGCATAAGTGCAGTCCCTCCTGATAGAAGACCTCTCTTGTTAAAAAAAGGTTCAAGACTTAAAAGGATTTTTTGTTCGCTCTTGTTAAGCAGATTAATAAAAACTTCTGACATAATTGCTTTCTTTAAGCTCTGTTTTTATTTTAAACATATAATTCTTTATAAACAGAAAAACAGGCCGTGTATATACTTTTAAAGGATTGTTTATAAAAACATTTATAACTTCATCTTTTGAATAGATATTTATTATATACTTTATATCTTCAATACTGCCATATGCCAAAACCTGGTGAATAATATAAATTTTGTCTTTTTTAAAATCCAGGTTTTTTACATTTCTTGACCACAGGAGGGGCTGAAGACTTTCAGGAACATTGCCAGTATCCGCATCATATTTAGCTTTTGAAACAGATTCTTTGGGCTTTATTTTATTAGGTGTATTTACTTTTTCCATATTATGATTATAACATAATATTTAAACAATTTCTTAAAACAGTTCTTTTTGCTACAAATTAATCATTTTGGCTTGACTTTAGTTAAAATGAGTATAAGTTTAGTGTTTTTTTACAATAATTATATAAGACTTTTAAAAATTTTATTTTTTAAGGTCAAAAACTTTCATAATTTTTATTATAGTAATATTAATAATAAGGATGGCTTTTTGAGGAACTATTAATTTCATACACATTTAAATATACATGTGCGACACCATATCCTTCTTCCAAATTTAATAGGTAGCAATAGCAAAAAGCTCTTTGGTTTGTTATTATTAGGTGTTGCTTTTACTGTAGGCTTAATACTATCAAGTTTTACCTGGGCAATTTATATATCAAGCTTTTTTTAAATTAGATATACTTTTTACAGTCACCTTAGAAGTGCAACAACTGAAATGTCTTCATCCAATTCTTCCCAGTGTATTCCTACACCCTTTCCAATAAACTTCCACTTAAGTCTCTGCTCATTTGTTGCTTCCCGTAATTTTGGAAACCACTCCAGGGGAACGCTTATTTCCCTACCATCAAGGAGTCGGACATGCATCATTTCTGAATCGAACCATACATCGGTTGCCATAATATCTGAAGTTTTAACGCTTAAAGTATTCATTCCACCTCTCTTTAAAAAGATTTAAATTTTCTAAAACTAAACCTCTTATCTCATTTAACTCTTTTGCACTATATCCTATTGATCGAGCAAGCTGAACAGGTTCCAGCCAAAATTTGGCATATTTTTCATCAGATTCAATATGAATATGCATAGTTTCACTGCCTTCATTACTAAAAAAGAAAAACCTGAATTTACCTATTTTAAATACAGTTGGCATTTTGTAACCCGTATAATAAGATAACTATTTTTATATATGCATTTATTTTAAACTTTATAACTTTTTTCATCAAATAATTATTATTTTTTTCATGTGGGTTAAAGTCAAATAAATATTTTAAATCTTTGTCTCCCTCTCTTGCCCTCAAATGTAAAATAAATTCCATCTCTCATGGTCATGAAAATTCCATAATTCAGATTCTTAATTAAACAATAATTTATTTATATTAGAATCCATGTATTATATTTATATTATATTTATTGTTTTTGACAACTGTTTGTCAGTTTAAATAAAAAAATAAAAAATTTTTTCCATAAGTTTTGGAAAAATTGAATCTCTTTTAAAACTTATTTAATATTGTTACCAAATTACCCATTGACCCATAATGGGATTGATGTTATTCTTATAATAAATTTAATTTAAGAGGTGACGGTTTTTGCAAAATAATTCTATAAAAAATAATACTATAAAAATTAATGATGAATTTGAGGAAATAGATACAAGAACAATTGATAATAGAAACAGGTTAACAATTGGTGAACTTGCTCAGGGATATAATAGGGTTCGGTTATATAGAAACAAAATGGGAGAAATACTACTTAAACCTGTTGTTGAAATTCCAGCTTCAGAGCTATAGCTTTTTCAAAATAAAGAAGCCTTTGAAAATGTTAAGAAAGGTTTAAAAGACATATCAGAGGGAAAAATATCAAAGCTTGATTCTGACAAATTATAGGAGAAGAATTTGTTTGAAATATTTCTTACTGATCAGGCAAAAGACCAGTTAAACAAACTCAAAGCTGATAAAGGCCTTAGTAAAAGATATAACGCTGTTAAAAAAACCATAAATTTTTTGTCATTTGATCCAAGATATAAAATTCTTAAAATACATTAATTTAAAAATTCTAAACTAAATAAAAACTCATATTGGATAATTAAAAACTATTATTTACTTCGTTTTAATAAATACTCTACTTGTTATTTACTATGTACTATAACCTAATTTTAGAAAAACACTATTTCTCGCCTTAATCATAAAAGTTAAGCCCTAATTTCATTAATGATTTTCTGTCAGTGCTTTTATAAGTAGCGCAAGATAAACTAAAACTATGGGTGGCATTCCTGTAAGTGTTAAAATAAGTCCTTTAGTCATCTTATGATCAGCTTGTGCTTTTTTAATATTAAAGATTATGCTAACTAAAAAAAATATTCCCGCTGCTAAAACAAATAATAAGAAAAAACCCACCACAACATAATTATAAATCATTAAATTAGCTTTCATAAAATTAATAGCTGCAAAAATGGTAATTATATAAAAAGCAAAAGTAAAATATCCAAGAATTACTGTGATAATTCCAAGTTTGAAATTCCTTTTTTCTATCTCCAATATAATTCTCCTTTTTAAATTGTAATATAGATTACTTATAATTTACTATTTTTTACTCTTTAATTAAGAAAAACCTTATTTTAATTCTGAAGTACAATTAGGACATCGGGTTGCATTAAGATTAATTGTTGTAAAACAATAAGGACACTGTTTGGTACTGGCAATTTCTTTCTTAATTTATTTATTTTTATCTAAGATATTTTATTATGTTTTTATTATCTTAGTAGCAGTGGTTTCATAAATTTCATAATCTTTCTGACTATATAAAACCATGCGAACAAGCTGAATTTCAGAATTTTCTTTTAAAAAATCATATATTGTTTTAAGAGCAATTTCAGCTGCCTCTTCTACTGGATAGCCAAATATTCCTGTACTTATTGAGGGAAAAGATATGCTTTTAAGTTTGTTTTGCTTTGCGATTAAAAGGCTATTTTTATAACATTTTGCAAGATTAATTTTATCCATGTCGCTTCCACTATAAACTGGTCCGACGGTATGGATTACGTATTTTGCTTTTAAATTGTATCCTTTTGTAATTTTAGCTTCCCCTGTTTTGCAACCTCCTAATTTTCTACACTCTTCTGCTAATCCTGCCCCAGCTGCTCTATGAATCGCTCCACTAACTCCACCACCAGGGCTTAAATATTGATTTGCAGCATTTACAATAGCGTCGGTATCTTGTTTTGTAATGTCATCTTTTATAATTTCTAATTTTGAATTTCTTATAAATTTAATCATTTAAAATTTAAATAAATCTCTTTTTTTATTTTTAAATTTTTTTACATTTTTTAATTTTTATTATTAAATAAAAAAATATAACATAATTTATACTTTTAGAATTAGCGATTTAAATTACAAAGAAACATCTTTTTATTTTTATATATAATTGTTTATAATATTTTTCATATAATTTATTTATAAAATCATTTTAACTTAATTTATTTTATTATACAATTTGTCAAAAGAAATGTAACTTTCGTATATTTATATTATTTTTATATTGTTTTTATATTGTTTTATATTATAGTTTGGTTTTAATTTAATTAAAATTTAAAATTTTTTTAGGAGAAAAATTGAAAAAAAATATTTTAAAATTACAAAAAATAAAAAATCAATCAATATTTAAGTTTGTAATAATTCTAATATTATTAATTTTAATTTCTATAATAGCACTTCCTCAATTTTTATATGCTGACTCTAATTTAGGTGTTAACTCAAGTAATTCTATGGTTAGTAATTTTATAACTAGATTTTATATAACTTGTTTAAATAGGATGCCTGATTCTGAAGGTCTGCAAAGTTGGACAAATGGCTTAATTACTGGAAGAATTACAGGAGCAGATGTTGCAAATGGTTTTATTTTTAGTGATGAACTGATGTCAAAAAATTTATCTGATGAAGATTTTTTAACTATTTTATATAAAGCATTTTTCAATAGACAACCAGATGCTGCTGGCTATAACAGTTGGCTTAATTTGTTAAGAAATGGCGCCAGCAGACATTATGTTTTAGCAGGATTTATCAATTCAATCGAATTTGATGCTTTTTGTGATTCTTATGGTATAAATCCAGGTACTCTTAGTTCTGATTCTTATAGTAGCAGGTCAGATTCCTCTAATGCTTCGTTAAATTCAACATCAGAAGTTTTTAGTATAGAAAATAATTTACTTAGTATTATTAATCAGGCAAGAGCTAAAAATGGTGCAAGGCAGCTTGTAATTAATGCTGCATTGTCAAATATTGCCAGAGCTAGAAGTATAGATATGCTAACTAGAAATTATTTTTCTCATATTACTCCTGATGGTAAAAATATATTTATGATTTTAAATGAAAATGGTTATAGCTGGCAACTGGCAGGCGAGAATATTTTTGAGTGCTCACCAGCAGCAAATGGAACTGAAAGTGCAATTTTTAATATATGGATGTCGAGTCCTTCTCATAGAGATAATATATTCAATGGAAATTTTTCACAGGCCGGAATTGGCATCATAGATATTAGCGGCATTCGCGCAGCTACAATGGTATTTTCAAATTAAACTAGATCAAATTAAATTAAAAAAATTTTAAAATAAACTCAATTAATTTAAATATTTTAAATTTATTTAATTAATAATTAACTATGAAGCCTTATATAACAATTCTTATTGTTAATCTAATAACAGCTATATCAATTTGTGCATATACTTTTATTCGCCGCAAAGTTACTGGTTCAAAAGGAATGTTTTTCCTTATGTTAGCAACTAGTATATATTCTTTAGGATACTTATTTGAAATTTTATCAACCAAGCTTTCAACTAAAATAATTTGGTATAATATTGAATATTTTGCCATTCCAATGATACCGTTTTTTTGGCTTCTATTTACTTTGCAGTATGCTGATTATGAGTGGCTATTTCAAAGAAGAAAGATTTTAATTTTTGCAATAATTCCTGTAACTACAATTATTATGGCTTGGACCAACAAATATCATGGATTTATGATTAAAATACAAGGCGTTGCATCAAATAGTACAGTGCCTGAGATATTAAAAATAAATGGGCCCTGGTATTGGATAAATGTGTCTTATTCTTATTTACTTGTTATAATAGGTGTAATTATTTTATTAAGAAGTATATTTAATTTACCCACATTATATTTTAAACAAGGATTGATTTTAATTGCAGGTGCTTTAATCCCAGTAGTCGGTAGTTTGCTGTACATATTTAAATTAACCCCAATCAAATCTTTTGATTTTACACCTATCTCTTTTACTATTTCAGGGGCTCTTCTTACTTGGTGCCTTTTTAAGCTAAAAGTTTTTCAAATCATTCCAATTGTAAGAGATAAGATATTTGACAATATGGAAGATGGATTTCTAGTTCTTGATGCTGATGGCAAAATTATTGATGCAAATAAATATTGTCAAAATTTATTGGACTTTAATATTAAATCTGTGATTGGATATGATTTTATAAAATTTTTTAATAACAAAAGCTCTATTATAAATTTTTATACATCCACCATAAACAATAATTTTAAGAAAATAGTTAAAAATAATATTGAAGTTAAAAGTGAAGTTAAAAGTAATGACTTATTTAACAATAAAACTAATAATATTAATTCTTATTCAGCCATTAAAAATAAAATTTCATTAAATGAAAATAATTATTTAGAGTTTTTTAATGAAAAATTTTTACCATTAAAAATATTATCAAAGGAAGACATCTTAGGAAATTTTAAAAATACTATTGTAATAATTAATAATTTAAAAGATGGTGAAAAAGATGAAGAAAATAATAAAGGTAAAAACACAAAAATATTTTCTGTCAAAACCATAAAGATCCAAAAAAACACTAATATCATAGCTGGTTATTTACTTGTATTTCATGATATTACCGAAAGCAAATCTGCTGAAATGAAATTATTTGAGTCAATACAAAAGATGGAAATTATAAATAAATTAATTTATGAATTAAGTATTGCTACAGAGGATTCTGAGGTTTATTTAAAAACTTCTACTGCTTTTTGTAAAACAATTGGTTTTAAATTTTGCAGTTTTTTTATTTACATCTCAGGGCTTTTAGAAAATAGATTCAGTTATCCACTGGAAAATGATTTCAGTTTAAAATTAAACAATATTTTTACAAATAATTTCTTTTATGATGAATTTATTTTAAAAAAATACAACGATGGAAAAATTACAGTAACAAATATATATGAAAATGCTGAATTAAAAAAAATTATAAATGAAGTAATTCCTGATGATGATATTATAAATTTAAGTATCCTCTCTATTCCAATTAAAAATATAGGCATATTCTTATTTTTCACAACTGATCTTAAAATAATAAATGATGAAAATTTAAAAATCTGCAAACTAATTGTTGATAATAGTACTGAGGCACTTAAAAGAATATGGTTACAAAAATCTTTAAAAGAACAAGCTGAGATTGATCCCCTCACCGGTATTTATAATAGAAGATATTTTGATAGTTATATTGGAAGAGAAGTTCAAAGATCAAAAAAATATAAATACCCTATTACTTTTATAATGACTGATGTTGATAGATTCAAAGAAGTAAATGATAAATATGGACATTTAGTTGGTGATATGGTGCTAAAAGGGGTAGCATCTATATTAAAAGGTCAAACCAGGAAGATTGATACTGTTATTAGATATGGAGGAGATGAATTTTTAATTATTTTACCTGATGTAAATAATGAAAATATAGAAGGATTTATTAATCGTATTAAAACTGCTGTTTTGCAATGGAATGATCAGATTAAGCTTTTGGATTTTAATATTGATTTATCAATGGGTGTTGCTAGTTGGAATCCTGAAGAAAATATTTCAATTGAAAAAGTTTTAAATGATGCAGATATTGCTATGTATATTCAAAAAAGAGAAAAAAGCAAAAAAAATAATAAAATTTAAAAATTTTTTCTTATTATTTGGGCTCATGAGGAGCTTTTATTTTTGTGATATCTATATCAGAAGCAAATTCATCATTCTTTTTAATTAAAAGCCAGTCATTAGGTGAAGCTTTTTTTAGTCTTACAAGAGCAAACTCGCCTTTTAATAAATTCCCTTCCATAAGAATAGTTAAGTGCCCATTATTTAGCCCTTCCCTTAAAATATTTATATTATCTTCAAAAGTAGTAGCATTAAGTGCAGAATAAAAACCATTATCCCAGATGTAAACCTGACCTGCCCCATAATTGCCATCAGGAATTATGCCTTCAAAATTGATATATTCAAGCGGATGATCTTCAACCATAACAGCAAGTTTCTTTTGTTGTGGGTTAATAGTTGGACCTTTAGGCAAAGCCCAGCTTTTAAGAACTCCGTCAAGTTCAAGCCTTAAATCGAAATGCAGGTGGCTTGCAAAATGTTTGTGCACTACAAAAGAAAGCTTTTGAGAATTATTATTTAAAATTTCAACCATTTAATATTTCCTTTCATTTAATGCTTTATGCTTTCTTATTTACGGAGATTTACTAAGATATTGTGTTAAAATAGTCTTCAATTATTTCTACTGCATAATCTATATCTTTTTTATTTATCCAGTAATGAGTAACAAACCTGTATTCTCCAAATTCCTTAGGATTTATTTTAATTTTTTTTGATAACAGATAATTAATAAATTTATCTTCATTAAAATTTTTAAAATTATTAAAACTAATATCGATATCAAAAAAAACCATATTTATATCAAGTCTGTCTTTGAAAACTTTTATGCCTTTAATCAGACTAAGTTTTTCTGCAAGATATTTAGCATTTTCATGATCCTCAATTAATCTATTTACCATTTTTTCAATTGATATAATTCCGCATGCAGCTAAGTAACCTGCTTGTCTTAGCCCGCCTCCCATCAGTTTCCTGTTTTTCCTTGCTTTTAATATGAAATCCTTACTACCTGCAAGAACTGATCCCACAGGCGAACAAAGCCCTTTTGAAAGGCAAAACATAACAGAATCAGCTGTAGAAGCAATATCTTTTGCATCAATTTTAGATGCTACTGCTGCATTAAATATTCTTGCTCCATCCATATGAACAGGAATTCCTTTTTTTGCTGCAGTTTTCTTTACGTGTTCAAGATTTTTTAAAGGAACAACCTTTCCTGATGAATGAGCATTTTCTGTACAAATTAAACCAGTATCCGGATAATGAATATCTGATTCTCTTATTGTATATTCAAGTTCATCTAAGTTTATCTGCCCAAAGTTGCTTTCTATCATACGAAGCTGAACTCCAGAAATTACTGCTGCAGCTCCAACTTCATGAATTACTATATGATTATCTTTTGGAATGATTACTTCATCTCCCCTTTTGGTATGAGTAAGAATAGCAAGCTGGTTCCCAAAAGTCCCTGATGGAACAAAAAGAGAAGCTTCTTTACCAACTGCATCTGCAGCAATTTCCTCTAGCTTTTTTACAGTGGGGTCATCTTCATAAACATCATCGCCAACTTTTGCTTGTCTCATCGCATCAAGCATTTCTTCGGTTGGCAAGGTAACGGTATCGCTTCTGAAATCTATAAAATCCATTTTTCTATTTATTTCACCCGATTGTAGTTTTTCTTTTTATTATATTTTTTATTATTATTTTATAAATTTTACAAAAAAATTAACAATAAAACATTAAAATAATAATTAATTTAATATGCCTTTAATAATCTTTTAAATTTTTTAATCTTTTATAAGATAAGCGCTTGCGCAAGCACTTAATTGAAATTTGGTTAATTATATAATTAACTAACGTTATTAATAGATATTTTTAAAAATTTAATTTAATGTAAAATTATAAATCTTTTCATATAAGGTACTATGAATAAAATAAATATTGATTTAAATAACAACATTAACAATAATTTAAAAGATAAAAATAATATTAGTAATAATTTTAACAGCACCTTGCAAAATAATGATTATAAGAAAATATAATTATTAAAGAAGAATTAAAGAAGATGGTATGTATTAAATTTATTACGATTTTGATGATAGCAAATAAAATTGTTTTGAATTAATAAATCTTTAGATTTGTAAAACTTGCAATTTGATTAAAGTCTTCATCTTTATGTAGAAGCAACAAATTATTTTCTATTGCTATTTGAGCAATCAGGCAATCTACTATCTTTCTGACAGTAATTCCCTTTTTCCTTCCAGTTTGGTATATTGATGCTGCTTTAATATATGTTTCGGGGTATACAGGATTAGCAACAGGTAAATTTTTTAATAATTTGGTTGTTAATTTAATATCTCTATCTTCTTTAAAACCACTTAAGATTTCGGTGACTATAATACCTGTTATAAATATATCTATATCTTTTTCTTTCAATTCCTCCAGCTTATAAACATATTCATTTTCTTTGCCGTTGAAAAAATCGATCCAGACCGAAGTATCTACTATTACCATTTCCTGTTGCTCCGCATTTCTTCAATACTACCTTCCCAATTTACTTTTCCTTTTAAACTTAAAATTTCATACATTTTTTTTCTGTCTATCAGGCTTTTTAAAGCATAATTAACGAGTTCCTTTTTAGTTTTAATCCCAGTAATAGCCATACCTTCTTCAACCAATTTATCATCTAAAACAATATTGGTTCTCATATTAATTTTCCCCCCATTTGATTATAATATTTTTATGTAACAATACATACTATTTAAAATATTATACACACATAAAATAAATTTTGAAATAGATTGATTTTTTTTAAATAAGCAGATGATACAGCTGATTTTAATTAATTCATCTACCTTATTTGTAGAGCAATTAATCAGTATTAGCCAGATTGTTATTCATGAATGTAAAATTCTTATATTGTACTATCTAAGAATGGAGTTTACATTTTATTTATGTATTGCAAATTTATATTGAAAATTTAAAATATTTCTTTTTAAAATCATTAATAATTAAACTTTATTAATTCTTAAAATGTAAATATATTTCTTAGATAGTACAAATTTAAATAATATTAAAATTAAAACTTTTTAAATTACTTTTCCTTCTTGAAACATAAAAACCAATCAAGACAATACCTGTTAGGATCTTTAGATTCAACACGTTCTTTTGCAGCACCACATGAGCCTGGTGGTGGTATTATAACATCATCTCCAGGTTTCCAGTTTGCTGGTGTTGCAATTCCTTCTGCATCTGTCTTTTGAAGAGCAATTATAATTCTTTTAATTTCTTCAAAATTTCTTCCTGTTGATTGTGGATAATAAAGAATACATCTTATTATTGCTTTAGGGTCAATAATAAATACTGCTCTAACTGCTTGAGTTGTAGATTGAGCTGGCTGAATCATACCAAACTTGTTGGCAACTTCCATTTTGATATCTTCAATTAAAGGAAAAGTAACCTCAACATTTTCCATCCCGTTCCATTTAATTTTTTCCTTTATTGTTCGAAGCCAGGCAATATGAGCATAAAGTGAATCTACTGAAAGACCAATAAGCTGGGTATTTAGAGCTTTAAACTCATCCATCATTGATGCAAAAGTCATAAACTCGGTTGTGCAAACAGGTGTAAAATCTGCTGGATGACTAAAAAGAATAACCCATTTCCCTTTAAAATCTTCAGGAAAATTTATATCTCCCTGCGTAGTTTTTGCCTTAAATGGTGGAGCAGGTTCACCAATAAGCGGCATCTTATTTGTTGTTATTTCTTCCATTATTTTTTCTCCTTATCTTTTTGTTTTTTTGTTTTTTGTGTTTTTTTATATATATGTGTTATATATGTTATATGTTATATATGTTATTTTTTCTTTTTTATTTATTTATTTATTTTAATAATTAGTAATAATTATTTATCTTTATTTTTTTCTTTACTTGCATTTAGACATTTTGGGCAAACACCTCTAAAATAAACATCTTTATCGTTTATTTTAAAACCTTTTAACGAGTCGGTTATCAAATCATCGATATTTACAGGAAAATCATATATAACGCCACATAAATCACATTTAAAATGACCATGATTTGTAACATCAGCATCATATCTTGTCTCATTTTCTTCAATTGTTATAATACGTGCTAGTTTTGCTTCCATAAGTAAATCTAATGTATTATAAACTGTAGCTTTTGATAAAGTTGGTATCTCTACCACAAGTTCATTAAATATCTCATCAACGGTAGGATGATTTCTTTTTGCTATAAGATACTCTAGTATTTTTATTCTTTGAAATGATGGTTTAATATTTTTTTCAACCAACTTCTTTGATAAATTTTCAATTTTTTGATTCAACTTAAAAATCCTTCTTAATATTTAATATAATATTAATAATATTT
>Ga0078972_1009121_pt1 | contig 19903 bp, 18 predicted proteins | sample YelNatPaOPGAMG01_FD_67568 | JGI IMG/M metagenome (GOLD analysis project Ga0078972, IMG submission 67568) | Hot spring thermophilic microbial communities from Obsidian Pool, Yellowstone National Park, USA - OP-RAMG-01 (SPADES assembly) (version 2) | ecosystem: Environmental > Aquatic > Thermal...
CTCCTCTATTGCCTCCCTTATAACTCCACAACCTTCCCTTATTGCCTCCTCATCTATAATAAGCGGCGGGTTTACCTTTATTGTCCCTCCACCAAGCCCCACTGGAGCAAAGAGTAAAAGCCCTTTTTCCACGCACCTTCCCACAATCTCATAGGCGGTATCAGGGTCTGGTGTCTCTGTCCCTTTCTTCCCTATCTGCAGCCCCCATACAAGCCCCTTGCCACAGAGAAACTGGACACAGTCAAACTGCTTATATATCTCTGTGAGTTCCCCTTCTAAGACCTTCCCCATCGCTTCTGCATGCTCCACAAGTTTATGCTTTTCTATTGCCTTTATACTCCCTAATGCAGAGGCACAGCATAAAGGGCTTCCTGTATGGGTGCTTGTCATAGTCCCTGGCTCGTAAAGGTCCAGATATTCTTTTTTTCCTACAACTGCTGAAAGTGGAAGCCCACTGGTAATACCTTTGCCAAGACAGAATATATCAGGCAGTATTCCATAATGAAGGAAACCGAACATCTTCCCAGTCCTTCCAAAACCGGCCTGTATCTCATCAAATATAAGCAGTGCCCCATTTTCATCGCACCATTTCCTCAGTTGCTGTGCATAATCCACAGGCATCAGTGCACCACTTACCCCCTGATATGTTTCAGATATAACAGCACATACATCCTTAGGGTCTATCCCTAACTCCTTTATCCTCTTTTTGAAGAAGTCAAAACTCTTATCCTTACATCTCGGCTCTCCGGGGAAAGGAAGGTGATATATGTCAGGGTCACGATGTATAATCCAGTCCTTCTGTCCGGGTAAACCACCTACCATCTGGGCACCGAGTGTTCTACCGTGAAAGGCACCTTCATAAGAGATAACTACCTTTTTGTTGACCTTTTTGCCATAGGTCCTTGCCAACTTTAAGGCACACTCTACCGCCTCAGCCCCTGTTGTAAGCAAAAAGACCTTTTTCAAGGGTGAAGGTGAGATAGATGCAATCTTTTCCACAAGTTCTGCCCTTATCTCAGAAGGGAAGCAGTAGTTATGGAGGAGTGGCTTTTCTAATACCTTCTTTATCTCTGCAAGCACTTCAGGTGCAGAATGTCCTGCATTGGCAACAAGGACTCCTGAGCTGAAGTCAAGCCACATATTGCCATATCTGTCATAAACATTTACACCCTTTGCGTGGTCCCAGACAACAAGCGGCTGGCCACTCATTGAGATTGGCTCATAACTTCTTAACTTCTCCAGGACAGGTATGGACTCAGGAACAGGAATCTCTGTCTTTATCCTTCTGTATTTTGTCTCTATCTGCGGCACCTTTTTAGGTGTAAGCGGATAACTCTTCCCCATTTTATCTCCCCTTTCCTATCTCTTCTACAAAAGAAATAATCTTACCAATCTCTGCCAATCTACCTATCCCCTCTTTACCTGATGCAAGAGGGCCTTTTTCAGGTGGAATAAAATGATAACCGAATTTCTTAAGTTTTTCAACATTCTCCTGAACTATAGTATTTAGCCACATATTTTCATTCATTGCAGGGGCAAAGACCACAGGTCCTTTGAATGCAAATATCACACAGGTAAGCAGGTCATCACAGATACCGGATGCAACCTTACCTATGATATTGGCTGTTGCCGGTGCAACAAGGATAATATCTGCAAATTCAGATATGGATATGTGGTCTTCCTCAAAGTCCTTTACATCAAACATCTCTTTATATACAGGCCTTCCTGAAAGGACAGAAAGTGTAAGCGGAGTTATGAAATGCGTTGCTTCTTCTGTAAGGACAACCTGCACATCCCAGTTATTCTTTTTCAGGTTTCTCACAATCTCAGCACTCTTGTATGCAGCAATGGAACCGCTCACGCCAAGCACTATATTCTTACCCATCTTCCACCTCTCTTTAACCTTTTTGGTTAACACCCTTCATCATGCACTCCCATAATCTACTGCCTTTGCCTTCTCTTCTGCGGTTAGTTCACCTTCTTCAAAGGAAACATCAAATACCTCTTCAAATCCCTGTTTCAGATATATAATGAGTGCCTCTAGAGCAGGTATAACAGGAAGCAATTCCCGGAGTGTGGTTATCTTTGTAAAGTCAACCTTCTCAATAAATATATTATCCCACAGGTCCTTCCTTATATCAAGGAGTATTGACCCATGCTGGAGAAAGGCATATCTGTTTCTTCTCTGTGCAGAGCCAACAAGTTTTTTACCATCCACTACAAGGTCATGCCTTGATGAGAGAGAGAAACAGTCCCTTGAGGTATAGGATGGCTCTTTACCCTCTGAAAAACCTCTCACTTTCAGTGATAGACCCAGTTTCTTCAGCCCTTTGATAATCCCCTGACAGACAGCAATATATGAACCAAAGGGAGAAGCAAAGGAAGGGTGGTCTTCCACATTACCGCAGAAGGAATATGTCAGTTCTAAATCGTGAAATATGGCACTTCCACCTGTAGGTCTTTTAACTATTGGAATATTTCTGTCTTTACAGAAGTCCATATTTACTACTTTATGGGGGCTCTGGTTATATCCGAGTGATACAGAAGAAGGAGACCACTGATAAAATCTTAGGGTAGGGGGTGCCTTTTTGCTGGAGGCGGACTGCCATAATGCATAGTCAGTTGCCATATTCTCTTTCGGTAACACTTCCCCTGATATAATAAGCCGCCACTTCCCCATATCATTTCTTCTCCTGCCCCTATCAAATCTTATTACTCAATCTCTCCTTCATCTAAGATACTTGTTCCATCTTTTCCTGAATACATCCTCTTATTATCCGAGTTGAATTCATACTTTACATCAAGTGATAAAGATTCAATAGATAATATTTTGTAGTGCTTACATTTGTAAATATGTTTATTTCCACTCTCTCCGGCAACATAAATTTCATAGGATAATATAAAATGAGGGGCATCATAAATTACCTTGAATTCATCAGAAGGCGAAAAATAAAAACTTCTTTGAGTGGTTGCTACATTTTCAATATTATATGTCTTACATTCAAGATAATATGGTAAGTTCTTATACCAGAATATTATATCAGGATACCCGGTTGTTTTTTTTCGTCCGCTCGGTCCTACTGGAATATCCGCATTTAACCCAAAGAAATTAAGTGCATTCCTCACATATGGCTCTATATCATTTCCAACCTCATTGGGTCTCGGTCTTAAGATACCTGTTTTATTTATCTCTCTCCCCGCATTCAAAGCAGATTGTTTTAATAACTCCAAAACCTCTTTATGCGATAAATTTGTAAAATCAAAAGAGACAACCTTTTTACCTGTCATTGCCTCAATAACAAGATTAAAAGGGATATCTTTCAAAGGTTGCAACATCTGCTTTATAACATTCTCAAGTCGCTTAGTATATCCGTTTTCCATTTTATTTCACCTTTTTAAAAATCAGGATATTTTCTTTTTTCATCACATTATATAGCCCGAAAATTATTTTATTTATGTTTTGAACTAATTTAAATCCAATATTTTCCATATATTCGGTTGTAAACTCTACTGTCTTCACTTCCTGCCCTTGATAAGTAGCATTACCAATCACTATAACCGCATATCTATCCTGCTTTAAAACCCTATACATCTCGTTATATGACCTTTTCATATCCTCATTGTAAAGTTCCACCCTGCTTTTTCCGTTTCCTCTAACACCAATAAAATCATCACGAATTTTTACAACATCATATCCTAAATCTTTAAGCGAATGGATATCATTCTGGACATAATCAAGAGCAATTGAGTAAGGAGGAGAAGTAATGATTCCATCTATTGAATTATTAGATAACTTTAAATTTCTTGAATCTCCAACTTCAATCTTTACATCACCCAATTTCAGATTTAACTCTTCCTTTATCTGAATGTAATCTTTTACGGAAGCAAGCATTAGGTCAACATTTTTAAGGAATGACTGAACAAAGTCACGATTTCTGCGGAAATTATCACTTACGGATAGTAATCTTGCCAATATATAGAAGTTTTTTACCCTTTCATCTTTTGAGACCCTCTCTAAGAAATTATAGTAACCCATACCTTTTTGAAATAAACCGGGGGAGATATTTGCTAAAATTTCCTTCTTTAATCTTTCTATCTCCTCTATCACATAAATTGACTCTGTTTTAACCCGCCCTTGAATAACACAAAGTGGAGAGATATCTATTCCTATAAAATTTATCCCAAGAAGTTGTGACTCAATTGCAGTTGTTCCGCTTCCCGAAAAAGGGTCAAGAATAACATCTCCTTCTTTTAACCCTATGATGTTCAGTAATGCCCTTATCATCTGAGGATGGAATTTACCTTTATAGGGATATATCCAATGTGTTAAGTATTGGTTCACAGAGCGGGTTTGATTCTTTTGAATAATTTGAAAATAATCTGTAAACTCACCAGCAACAGTTTTATAATATGAGCCCTTTCTTTTTATTAAATTTTTTCGTTCTTCTGACTTATTTAAGAGACGGAATTCTCTTAATCCATTTGTTACCTCAAAATCAATACCTAATGCCTTCAATTCTAACTCTGCTAAAGATAACTCATAAATAAACTGGACATTATCTAACAAAACCAGGTCCTTATGAACATTGTTATTCTGTGTTTCATAAGCCCAGAAATGACTTTCTGCTCTTTCTATCATTATTTCGCCTTTTGTTTTTAAATTCTTTATTCCCATGAAGTTTTATTCTTATAGTGGATAAAAATCACTCTGATTATAAACAAATTTCCCAAACTCCACCTACTATATGATAACTGAAACTGTGGGAAACTGCAAGGTTTTAACGGCAGGTATTTTATGGCAGGATAAAAAAGTATGGGAAGGATGGAAAGATGTTCCACCCTTCCCACACCTTAAAAACTTTTACTTCTTAGGGGTAGTTCCCTTAGGAGTGGTCCCCTGAGGAGTAGTTCCCTGAGTTGCTGTCTCCTGAACCTTTTGTACCTTTACCGCTCTGTATGTCCCCTTTGCTGTTTTTATATAACTTACCTCTACCTTCTGACCAACTGTCAGGTCTTTGGCTATCTTTGCACTGCAGGAGAAGACCGTTGGCACATCCTTGCCTTCTTCCTTTAAGGTGAAGGTCAGTTTCTTTGCATCCACAGCAGTGACTTCACCCTTGGCAGTTAATAAGGCAGGAGGGGTCTTCTTCGCTGTAGCGGGCTTGTCAGGAGTTGCAGCATATGCATTGTTCAAGAACAGCCCACTGGTCTTTGGAGCAGTTGGAGTAGTTGTTGGAGTACTCTTCTGGCAGCTGCTGGCTCCCAGGCCTACTATCACAACCGCTGCTACTATCCATAACCATCCTATCCTTTTCATCCTATCTCACCTCCTTTCACGCTCTTCTGTTAATAATAGTGTAAAAAGAGGGTAGAAAGGTTTACTTGAAGATTATCTTCTTCAGTTGTGGATGGTCTATCTTTTTCAGGTAATGATAAACCTTTCGGTGTAGTTCCTTTTGTGATGGAGGAGTGTTAACCCACTCCTGATAGTTAGCAAGTATAAGATTTTTCTCTACATCTGGCAGGTTTTTAAAGTGGTGAACTATAAGATGGAGCTCTCTCTTAGAACGTTGTACCAGCCCTGGCTTTTCAGGTACATTCTGGTTAAGGATATTGGCAACAAAAGATTCATCCTCAGCAATACCATTAATCAGGTCCAGATTCCAGATGAGTCCTAAGTTCTGATAAAGTTCTGGTGCACTTTCAATCTCTTTTTCAATAAGGTAAAACCTTGTGGCATGCAGCATAATCCCTAAAAAAATTATACAGGAAGCAAAAACGAGTCCCTTTTTAAGCCGTGCCTTCCTGTATCTTTGCTTTAAAAACTTTTGCCCGGTGACTCTGGCAATTATCTGTTGTGGATATATCTTTAACGATGCAGGTATTTGTGGCTCAAGCGCTTTCTCTATCTTTTTAGCAACAGATTCCATCTCTTCTAATATCTTTTTACAGGAAGGGCATGCCTCAATGTGGTATTGCAGTAGTTCCCTCTCACGGGGAGTAATCTCTCCATAAAGGTATCCAACCATCCTTCTTCTGAAAAAAAAGCATCCTATCTTTTTCATTTCAGTTGTTTCCTTAAATTCATCAGTGCCTTAAAAAGATGTGCCTTAACAGTCCCTTCGCGACATCCAACTATCTCTGCTACCTCTGAAATCTTAAGCCCTTCAAGGTGTTTCAGGATAAAAATCTCTTTCTGTTTTGGTGGAAGTGTGGCAATAGCACAGTCAATTCTCGCTTTTAAGTCATCGTTTTCTACCTTGTCCATCAGGTTGTTCCCGCCTTTCATTTTCCCTTGCAATACTTCAGTAAATCTTTTCTCTCTATATCTTTTTCTGAGATGCTGCCTCCAGAGGTTCAGAATAATCCTTGTAATATAGGTCTTCAGGGTTGATTCCTGCCTGAACCTGCCAATGCTTTGATAGAGCGCAATAAATGCCTCCTGGCTTATTTCTTCAGCAAGAAAGTGCTCACCACTCAGACGATATGCAAGGGTATATGCCCATTCCATATAAGCCCTCACCACTTCCTCAAATGCATCTAAGTCACCTTTACAGGCATCCTCAACCAACCTTTTTTCTCTTTCCTTCTCTAAATTAATAGTTGCTATAAATGGTATCCATAGTTTACCCGTGATGATTAAAAAGAATATATTCATATTATAAACTTTTACCTCACACTCTTCTCTGCTACACTTTCTATGTGTGAGGGTTGATTTACCCTCTTTCTATGCGAGGGGGCTGTTTTTCTCTTTCTATGTTTGGGAACATTCCCCTCTTTCATAAAGAGGGGTTAGGGGAGATTTCAAATCCCCCTTCATCCCCCTTTTTCAAAGGGGGAATTTTTTGGGTAATTCCCCCTCACCTTAGTCCTCTCCCCACTGGGGAGAGGGAAGTAAAAGAGAACCCCTTTTCGTCGCCCTGCTTCTGTAGTACCCCTGGCCCGACTCGAACGGGCGACTAATCTCAGGAGGGGGGCTCTCGCCCCCCTTCCTGATGTAGTTCTCCCCCCATAACAAGCTCGGGGGAACGATGCCTTTCCCCCGAACCCCTTTTCGTCGCCCTGCTTCTGTAGTACCCCTGGCCCGACTCGAACGGGCGACACGCGGTTTAGGAAACCGCTGCTCTATCCTTCTGAGCTACAGGGGCAAATCCTAAAATCTGCTTCTTACCTTCATTTCTATTTGTATATTATATTCTGAAACTGCCTGAAAATTCAAGGGAAGCTGTTTTTTATTATTCTTGGTTTTAAGGTATAATAATAAGGGTGAAAAATGAAAGTAAAGGCAGACAAAAGATTATTCTGGTTTTTAAAAGACAATGTAAAACTGGACCTGAATGACCCATCCCAGTTAGATATGTATCTCCAGCAGGTCATCACATATGGCAGAACAGAGGATATAAAAAAAACATTAAAACTATTAGGATATAAAACTTTTAAAGAATCATTCTTAAGAATAAGATATTTTTTACCTTTTGAAATAAGAAGCTTCTGGGAGGACTTTTTTGAAATTAATTAGTACCCTTCAGAGAGAAGTAATAGAGACCTTCTGTAAAACAGAAGGAAGCAAGAACTTTTACTTAACTGGGGGGACTGCCCTCTCACTATTTTACTTAAAGCACAGAAGAAGCAATGACCTTGATTTTTTTACTGCCTATGAAGATATAATACTTCCTTTTAGTATAAAATTTGAAAAGGAGTTGAAAGAAAATAGATTGTCTATAGAGAGAGTAAAGAAACTTTCTTCTTTTATTGAACTTTTTGTTCAAAGGCCTATTGGTAAAAAAGAAGAAACAGTTGTGCATATAGGGCTGGATACTCCTTTTAGATTTGAGGATATAAAAGAAGCCCCGGAATTCCCTGGCTTGAAAATAGATAGCTTAACAGATATTGCTACAAATAAAGTTCTTGCACTGTTTGGCCGGGCATCCCTGAGAGACTTTATAGATGTATATTTTTTAATAAAGAAAAAGAGGGTTTCGGCTGAAGAATTAATAAAGAAAGCAAAGATTAAGGACCCGGGATTTGACCTTTACTGGTTCTGCGTGGCTCTTGAAAGAATTCATAGATTTAACGAAACCTCTCCTGATATGTTGCTCCTTCTCAAAAAAATAGATTTTTCTGAACTACTTACATTTTTTGAAAACTGGAGAAAGGGATTATCACAGAATATTAAAGAATAGTTATTCTATTAAAGTAATCTATCCTAAGTTGTAGTCCCAACTTGCAACTATCTCCTGATACTTTTTAATAAAGATGATTCTCTTATGATCAGTTCTCCTTCAATGAGGATATTTTTTTGGGGGACTTCTTTGTATAAAATCATACGGGTTAAAATCTCAATTCCTTTTTTACCTGCTTCTTCTATCTTCAAATTTATTGTTGTTAGTGGAGGGTGAAAAAATCTTGTCATCTCATTTCCCCCAATTCCAATGATTCCAATATCTTCTGGTATCTTAACTCCTTTCTCTTTACAAATGTTCATCACATATCCTGCCATAATATCATCATCCACTATCAATCCGAATGGAAGATGTTGAAAAGAAAGAAATCTCTCTAACCCCTTTTTCACCTTATCTTCATTATAACTTCCTTCCCATATACAGGTTGTATCATAAGGAATTCCAAGGTTTTTACAGGTAGATTGAAACTCCAGAATTGGTTCATGAACTATCCTCTGGTCCTGAGGCCCTGTAATAAAGTTTATCAACCTATAACCTTCTTCATATAGGTGCCTCACTCCTTTTTCAACACCCCTGTAAACAGGTAAGATATACGGAATAGTGGAGCCCGGCAGATAATGATTTACCAGAACAACAGGGATATTACTTTTTTCCAGTGAAAATAATGTATCATCCGTTAGATAGCAATTTATAAGAAGCCCATCTAATCTGTTTTCTTTAACAATCCTGAGGATATAAGAGATTTCTTCCTTGTTATTTTTACCGTTCATCAAGTTAAAGATTTGACAACTGAAATCATTTATCCCGCATTCTTCAGAAGCAGAAAGGATAAATCTGGTCATATATGGATGACTCTTTTCTGAAGGATGATATATAAGCACTCCTATATTTCTACTCAATAATTTTTCCCCTGATACTTCTTCAGGATTAACAAAAAGCCCTTTCCTTCCTTTTTTTTTAATCAGGTATCCTTCATTTATCAGTTGTGAAAGCGCCCTTCTGATAGTAACCCTGCTTACTGAAAACTTATCCACGAGAGAAAACTCACTCGGGATTTTTTCATTAACCTTTAATATCCCAAATTCAATTTCCTTTTTTAATTCCTTTATCACTCTATCTGTTTTTTCCATTTCAGTATAATTATAACATAAAAAGATACAATTGTAAAACAATTTTGAGAAAGGATTTAAAAGTAATTGACATTTCTTAAAGGATATTATAAAAATTATGTTATGAATAAAAAATTAAATCTTGGTGGCCATTCACTTCTCGGACAGATTGCATTCTCAACACTACCACGGTGGGAAAAAAATTTGATTAAGCCGGATATGACGCGAGACGGATTGGACAAACCGTATTTTCCCAAAGGTATCTCAACAGTTGAAGAAAAAGTAGGTTTAATGTGTAGTATCCTTGACTGGGTATATTATGAAGAGATGCGCTCCTATACACTTCTTCCCGATGGGAGATGGATTCCTCACTCTCCTCCTGATGCCCATGGACAGTCCTGTGTGGGGAGTTGCCAGATGAGGTCCAACACGGTCTTTCTGGAGATGATTGAGTGGCTCCTTGGAAGGATGTTGGAGGCAGTAGAAAAAAGGGACTGGGAAGAAAATTTCACTTGACAAATTTAAATGTATGTTGTATAATAAGTATAGGAAAAACAGAAATAATACAATTTTTCTCATCCTTCCTTTGAGAGGGAGAGGATGGGGGTGGGGTAAAAGCAGAAAATCAACCCCATCACATAGAAAGTGTAGCAGAGAAAAAGAAAGATAAATCATGCCCCCGAACATAGAAAGATAGACAAAGGAGGGAAGGAAAATGGAAAGGAGAAAAAGAAGGGCCGGCTTCACGCTGATAGAGCTTCTGGTAGTTGTGGCAATCATTGCGATTCTGGCAGCAATGTTATTGCCAGCACTATCACAGGCAAGGGAAAGGGCAAGACAGGCGGTATGTATAGGAAATCTGAAACAATTAGCATTGGCTGCCTTGATGTATGCTGAGGACAATGAAGGGTATCTCCCATATATGGATACACCTAATCGCACAAATTTCTATATCCAGATAAGGTCGTATGTAAATCTCTCACCTGTGCCAGGCGGTGGAGCATACTCTGCATTCAAAAAAGGGGGGATACATCAGTGTCCAAGTATACCGAAACGTCTTATATCTCCCAATATTGCAGCAACTTCCCTTTTCAATAATACCAACCCATCTCTTGTCTATAATACAAGGCTGGGCTGGAGGCAAAATACAAGCTGGATATATACTCCAACAAAAGTTGCTCGGGTTAAATCCGGGATGCCAATGCTTTTTGACGCCCCAGAAAAAGAGATAGAAGCAGGGGATAATGCACTAGTATGCAGATACGGGGCAGATTTTGATTATACATTAGACCCTGGTTATGGCTATGGTAGTGTTACCAGACATTCAGGAGGCGCTAACATTTCATTTACAGATGGCCATACAGAATGGATAAAACCCTACGCGGGAATATATGTGGCAAAATGGCAACGTCCTAAATAAATGATTTGAGTAATTAGAAATGGAAGGAGGAAACCTATGTTGTTTAAAAGGAAGGATAAAATGGCGCAAAGGAATATGATAATCTTCGTTTCTATATTTGTTTTTTTTCTTCTCTATGTATTGAAAGTAGATGGACAGGAGAAAGATGTGGAGAAACCAATTCTTTTTGTATATAACAATATTGCTTATGGTCAGATTGTTATAGCAGATAGACCTGACCTTATAGGAATTAATACAGGAGGATGGATGCTGGATAAAACCAGAAGTACGAGGTATGCCGCTGAGTTTTTACAGGAATATATAGAAAAAATAACAGGTGTAAAAATACCCATAGTTACAGAATCATCAGCAAGCAGAAGTCGTCCACTCATTCTTGTAGGAAGAAGTTCACTTACAGATTTTGTAGAAGCGGACCGAAAAAAACTGCCTCCAGAAGGTTTTATTATAAGAAGAAAGGACAACAGGATTGCAATAGTTGGTGAGATTGCTCCGGAAAATGACATTATTGAATACAGGAATGTTGATAGAGGGACTTTATTTGGTGTATATGAATTCCTTGAGCAATTCTGCGGTGTAAGATGGTATTTCCCTGATGAACTTGGAGTTATAGTCCCCAAAGCCAATATAGTAGAAGTGAAAGGAAATGTCAATATAGTGAAGAGTCCATATTTCAAGATGAGAACAGGCGGTCTTTATCCTCCACCCGAATGGGACATAAATCCTTTCATAAAACCAGGAAATACTACAGGTTTCTGGATGAACCATACATATGGTGATGTATGGGAAAAATATGTTGCAGAAAATTTTCCAGGAGATCCTGATATATTTGCAACTGGTCCTGATGGTAAAAAGATGAACCGCCCGTGTTATTCAAACCTGAAAAATCTTGAGATAGATATGAAACGTGTGGCTGACTGGGACGAAAAAAGAATAACTTCATGGTGGTCAATAGAACTTGTTCCTTCTGAGAAATATGTGAGATTCCTGCCCGCAGACCTTGAAAATATATACCACTGCCACTGTGAGAAGTGCCAATCAAAATGGATCTCAGGAGTTGAAAATTCATCTCTTTCCAATCTTATTTTTGGATATGCTGGAAAATTTGCTGAAGCAATAGCAAAGAAATATCCGGGGAGACGGCTTGCCGCAGGTGCTTATTCTGGTTTTCTATATCCCCCTACCGATATGAAAATCCCTGAAAATATGGATATTATGATATGTACCGTGAAGGGAAATGCAAAACTTGTTGCACCAGGACACTGGAAACACAACACTGAACTTATAGAAGAGTGGTTAAAAGCAGTCAATGGTAATCCTGAAAGGTTGTTTCTCTGGGAATACTTTGTATATCCGAGTAATAATGCTCCTAATCTATATCCTCATACAATGAAAAAATGGTTTCAGTTTCTGAAAGGCAAAGTTTCCGGGGCATTCAATAACGGCTATAACCCGACCCGTGAGCCAAATAGATACCGCCTGCATATTCTCAATGCATGGCTGTGGCATAAACTCTTATGGAATCCTGATGAGGATGTTGACCATCTTATGGACCAGTTCTATAAAGACCTTTTTGGTCCTGCTTATGAACCAATGAAAACCCTTTTTGCTACGGCTATTGAAAGGTGGGAAGGATACGATGGCTGGGGGACTGGTTTGAATCCCGGGGCAGTGTCTTATGTAGATACAAAAATAATTTACAGGGATATATATCCACTGGAAATTATACAGAAGATGGAACAGTGTTTTGATAATGCAGTAAAATTAGTCCCCCCGGAAAGCATATATCTAAAAAGGATAAACTACTTCAGGGAAGCGTTTGAACCTTTCTTTAAGGAAGGCAGGTCCTTTCATCAGGTATACAATAGACAGATAGAAAGACCTGTTTACAAAGTTAAGAAGGTAATAGTAACACCGGTAATAGATGGCAGGTTGAATGACCCTGTCTGGGAGGAAATAGAAAAGATGCATCTCGTAAAATGGGAAACAGGAGAGGAACCTCCTGTAGATTCAATAATAAAAATGGTGCATGATGGCAAGAATTTGTATCTCGGAGCGACATTGAGGATTCCTCTGGACGGGAAACTTATCTCAATGGGTGAAAAAAGAGGAGATACTGCTATATTTACCGGTGACCATTTTATAATAGACCTGGACCTCCGCAAAAAAAAAGTCCTTCAACTCCCTGATATATACAGGATAGCAGTCAATCCTGAAGGTTTACTCACAACAGGTATTCAAACCCTTCCTGTTGTTTATAATAACATACATTATTCAAACTGGAATGAATACTGGGCTCCCGAAGAGATAAAGGTTAAAACCGAAAAAAGTAAGGACTACTGGAACATTGAAATGTCTATACCTTTTTCCTCATTTGCAAACTTTGACCCTGAAAAAGACAATGTAATAAAAGCACAATTGATAAGGGTTAATAAATCCGAACCAAGGGGCGTATTTTCATGGTCAGCGATGTTCACAGAGACCTATGAGTATGAAATTACCAGAATGGGCAATCTGGTGCTTCTTAAATGAGTGTAAGAGAACTATTTTGGGCAAGAATTAACTTTGTAAACAGTAGGTTAAGATGAAGGGAAGAGCGCATAACTTGATAACAGAAAAAGAGTTAAAGGCGCTGGATAACCGGGAACAGCAAGTATAAGGAAGAGAAACAGATAGTAACATTTTCTGAAGGTATGGACGTAAATCCTTGTTAAACCCCGTCAAAAAGAAAAAGCTTAGGGTGGTTCCGTAGAGTGGTATGATATAACAAGTTGAAAAATTAGTTCGGATTGACAAGTGAAATTGTATGGGGTAAATTAAATGCAAACGTAGTTCACTAAATATTTACAAAAAATGAGACACAGAGCGGATTGGATGTATGAGAGGAAATGGGGAGTAATGGTTCATTATCTTGATTATTTTGAAAAACCAGATGATAGTTTAATTGATGAATGGAATAGAAAGGTTAATAGATTTAATGTCAAAAATTTTGTTAAACAACTATCTGAAATAAAGTGTGGCTGGTTAATATTTACAATTGGTCAGAATTCAGGATTTTACTGCTCTCCTAATAAAACATATGATGAAATTGTCCAGAGGAAGAAAAGTAGATTATCCAAAAGGGACTTAATAAAGGAACTTGGGGAAGAATTAAATGAAAAAGATATAAAACTTATAGCATATCTACCATCTCATGCTCCGTCCTATGATATTGAGACAGTTGAAAAATTAAAATGCACACCAATATGGGAAGATGGAGGAGCAAACTGGCAACTGAAAAAAGGGAGTTATAGAATTGCAGAAGGAGTAGACCAGCGACTTACTGAATTTCAGAAAAACTGGGAAGCAATAATAGGTGAGTGGTCTGAAAGATGGGGGAAATTGGTAAGTGGATGGTGGTTTGACGGCTGTTATTATGCTGATAGAATGTATAATTTTGACAACCCCCCAAATTTTAAAAGTTTTGCAGAGAGTGCAAGAAAGGGAAATTCAGAAAGTATAGTTGCATTTAATCCAGGTAAACTTCCAGTTATATCTTTAACAGAATATGAGGACTATACAGCAGGAGAAATATCAGATGCTTTACCTGTAAGTGGAAGTGAACCAAGTGTTATACCTTTAAGCCGTTTTATAAAAAATGCTCAATACCATCTTCTTACTTTTCTTGGAGGTTGCTGGGGAAGGGGGAACCCAAGATTTCCTGATGAATTTGTTATAAGTTATACAAAATATATAAATTCATTTGGCGGAGTAATAACCTGGGAATTCCCACCACCTTCTGAAGACGGTAATATAAAAAGCCACTTCTTAAATCAACTAAAAAATCTGGCACAAGCAATAACATAAAATGAAAGAAACCGAAAAACTAATCTTTGAAATTTTACCGATTGGAATTCAATCGGCTGTATGGACATAAATTATCTATAAAAGGTCAGAACGAAATTCTCTGGGAAAGCAAGTCCTTTCTTATGCTGTTACCAGAGAGGTCCTGGGTTAATAGATAGTACCCATGTGAAGTGAAAAGATTTGTAAAATATTTTTGTATAAAAGGAGCCATATTATCTCTTTACTTTCACACCTTTCTATCTGTGGTATATAAAATTCATTTATTTTGTCTCCCTTTAACAATTCCCTATAACTGGGGTATAATATCTCCTGCCTCTTTCTTACTCCGGGGGACAAATACTTCTAAATGCCTCCTTCTCCATATATTGCTCCCCCATACCCTATCTACCTGGATACTATCTCCTAACCTGAAAGAGCGGTAAAAATTGACAGGTGAGATTAGATGGGGTAAATTAAATGCAAACGCAGTTCACTAAATATTTAGAATAAAATTTCCTTAAGAGGTGAGCGAGAAATGGCAGGAAAAGCACATGGGTTGATAACAGAACAAGCGTTAAAGGCACTGGATGACTGGGAACGGCAGTTATGGGCAAAAGAAGCAGATAATATTATCCATGAGTACTGCGGTTATCCGGATGCGTACTATAACCCGAACTGGACAGAAAGGGTCCTGCCCTACCTTTTCTTTATAGAAAAGATACCCTTTCATTACCTGCCGAATAATCCTGTTGAATATAACTATTGGTCTATGGTTCTTAAAGGTAAAGGTTATATATTAAAAAAGATGACAGAGCGACCAAATACCAACTGGGAGTTTGCAAAAAAAGGGTTTACATATTATTTTCAGAAGGTATCAGAGGCACTTAAGCAAGATAAGATTGAAGAGTCAGCAAAATTTGCCGGGGTCTTTATCCATATACTGGAAGATGCTGGTGCCTGTCTCCACTGTCTTGAAGGGCCTGATGGGACAGATATATTTGTCCTTGACCGTTTCTTTTTGCCCCCTGAAAAGATGAAGTATTTAACTCCAAGTATGGTTATGGTGGAACCCGATGACATAGATTTTAATCTGAAAGGATATCGCCCTAAACTACTGGGCACTTCAATTCCAGAGGCGGTTTTTAATCTATATCAAAGATATTGTCAGGTAGTTGCTCATAACCGTCTTCAGATGATACCTATTGTACTCCACACCTTTTCCGGTAAAAGAGCCATAGCGAATAAGCTACGTTCAGAAGTAAATAAAACATCAGCCCAACTTGTTGCTGATGTATTGCATACCTCTTTCTGTCTGGCTTTTTCTAAATTTAATTCCCAGGAGGTAAAACCCTTAGAAAAAATATCTCTCAATACCTTGATGCCGATAAGGTTTCCCAGGCACCTATCTTTTCCTTACCGGTTCACACCCATTATAAAAAATTTCTGTCTTGATGATAATCGGAGACCAGTTCCACTAAGGTTGAAATTAAAGAAAGGGGGAAAGATTCAGATAGTAAACTTTTCTGAAGGTATGGGCACAGGTTGTCACATTGAATATACAATAGCATATGATATACCTGCCCGGGTTTATACTAAATTTAAATGTGCAGTAGGGCTCCATTCAGAACTGGGGCAGGGTGGCAAGATTCTGGTTGAGATTAAGATTCATAGGAAACGGGCTTTTGAAAAGGTATTCAGTGATATAGACCCTGCTTCATATGTTGAAATTCCTGTGCTATCCGGAGGCATTCTTGAGTTAATCGTGAAGGACAGAACAGGAAACTGGACAAACCCAAAAAATAATATTGTCTGGGGATGTCCTTTACTGATTAGAAGTCCTTATGCTCCTTCAGGGATAGATTAAAAAATATGTAAAATGGACCTTATTGCGGAGACAAAGACCTTTTCTGCGGACCTATCAACACTGCAGGCAAGTGGAGATGTTTCATAACTGCAGTCAATACCTATCGCCTCTTTCAAACTCTGTGTTCCATATCCCTGCCTTATCTCCATATTCTTCTCATCCTGCAGGAATGCTTCTGCTGATGGGACATAGCCAAGGTGGGTATTGGAATTCTGAGCAATGACTTTATACCTGAAGGGCAGGAGTTTTTTTATCTTCATACCTATCTCTGTGAATACCTCTCCGGGTAAACCAAGTATCACAACATCATCCCCAAAGGAACATCCATTAACCTCAAGTGTCTTTCTTTTCCCTTCACGAGTAATCTCTAAAAGTGCAGATGATACCATATACTGAAGTGAGTCCTCAGGAAGTTTTTTATCTCTTAAAATCTTCCTTGCCTCTTTTATCTGTAAAGGTGTTATATTCCTTAAGGGTATAGAAAACTTTTTATGGTATGTCATTAAGGAAGGCCTTTTTATCGTATCCATCCGTTCCAGTAAAAACACCACCTTATCTTTCAATCTCTCTGCTATGGAAAGTGGAATCTCAACCCCTCTTCTGCCCGGGTCTTCAGGGTTGATGTGGTTTATATCACCTGAGGGGCCATTAAGCACAAGGACCTCTACATCTGGAAACTCTTCCCTTATCTTTGTCCTTAACATACCAGGCCAGTCAGCAGAGATAAGGTTATCACCGAGTGTATCAGGGTGAAGTCCAAAGTTGACTATTATTCCCTTTATCTTTCCTGTCTTTTTATCTTCTATCTTTATAACGGCAACTGTATCATCCACAGGACCAGCAACCTCAACTATATCTTCCACCCTGTCCCAGGGGTTTGTGATAACCCTGCCGTCTTTTATAAGGTATCTTCTGTTAAAGGCAATCCCTTCTACCCTGTCTGTCCCTGCACCTATAATTACATCCTCCATATTTTTATACGCCATCTTTATACTGCCTGCGATATAAAAAGGGAGGAGTTCTAAATATGACTCCTCAACATAAAACCCTTTTTTATATATCTTTCTTCCTGCACTATCAGGTATAGGGCCTGTGTGTGTATGGGTTGCATGGATAAGAATATTTGAAGGGGGAATATCTATTGTCCTTCTGACAATCTCCCTTACCTTTTTTACTGCCTCTTCACTGAGCCAGCAAAGGTCAACAGATGTAATTGAAAAGAGTTTGCCTTTATCTTCTATTACACAACTTATTGCATACAGGTCATCCCTTATACCTTCTGACCTTCTGTCATTGAAATAGCCAACAAGTGAAAAGCCAACAGGTGGAGTGATTACCGCCTTTCCAAATCCAATCTTCATAGAGCCCCCCTTATTTTACTGCTGAAAGGAGCACCTCTTTACCTTTTTGCTCGCTTAATAGTGCTGCCTGCATAAACTGCATTATCTCAAGGGTCTCTTCCAAAGGCACAGGGCTTTTACCTGTCTGGAAGAACGGGATAACCTCCTTCAATAACTGTGAGTAAAGAGGGACATCTGTAGAATAGGTAACCTGCTCAACCTTTTTTTCACCAAATACCCGCGCACCATAGGAATGACTTCCCTTTCTTGTGCCTCTCACCGTCCCTATCCTTCCATCTTCCCACTCACCAACAACAAAGTGGCTGCCTTCTGTCTTTTTACAAAAGAGTTTTTTACAGCCCTTACCCATAAAGGTATAAAGGATTTCCACCCCATGGACACCATACCAGAAAAGTCCAGGGTTTGTAGGGTCTAATGAGGCAGGACTGAAGGCATCACAGCCAATAACCTCGCCCAATTCAGGGTCTTTTTTTACCCTGCTGATGTTATAGTCAAACCTCAAAGAAGAAGAGGAAAAGACAGGGCAGTTATACTTTTCTGCAAGTTGCACGAGCTTTTTCGCATCCTTATAACTGGCTGCAAGTGGCTTGTCTATAAAAAGTGGCTTCCGTGCTTTAATCACTGGCTTTGCCTCTTCAAGATGTCGGCGCCCATCAACACTTTCAAGCAGTACTGCATCCACCTCTTTAAGCAGTTCCTTTATTGAGGAGACCATCTTTATATTCCACTTCTCTATCAGTTCCTTTTTGTAGCCCTCTACCCTGCTAAAACTTGCCTCTAAGTCAGGGCTGAATGAGGGATAACCGGCAACAACCTTGCCTCCGGGTACATGAAATGGGTCATTCTCATCATTCAGCAACTTTGTAAATGCAGGCACATGTGATGTGTCAAAACCGATAATACCTATCCTTAACTCTTCCATTTCTTCTCCCCTTTCGTCATTTTTTCTATTTCGTTTATCAGTTTTTCTACAATGGACGCCTCAGGATAACTACCTATTATAATACCTTTTTTGAATAATGCAAACCTGCCCCTTCCACCTGCAATCCCTATATCTGCCTGTCTTGCCTCTCCTGGACCGTTGACGCTGCATCCCATCACCGCTATCTTCAGGTTTTTTACTTCAGGATAAACCTTATTCAACCTATTAACCTCTCTCTCAACCCTGTCAAGCACATCCCTTAAGTTCACCTGTACCCTTCCGCAGGTCGGGCAGGATATTATCTCAGGGTAAAACCTCCTTATGGATAGTGCCTGTAAGATTGCCTTTGCAACCTCTATCTCCTTATAAGATGGCTCTGTAAGGGAGACCCTTATTGTATCTCCTATCCCTTCATATAAAAGCATCCCTATCCCCAGTATGGACTTACTAAGTGCAAGGGGACCCCTTCCTGCCTCTGTAATCCCTAAGTGTAGAGGATAGTCCACAAGTTCTGAAATTCTTCTATAACAGGCAACTGTTTCTTCTATCTCAGGCGTCTTCAGTGAGATGACTATCTGTTCAAACCCCATATCCTCAAGAAGTTTTATTGCATCCAGTGCAGATGATACCATACCTTCAGTGAGTGTCCCCTTTATCTTTACAGAGCCGGAGTTTATACCGATACGGATGGGAACTTCCTTTTCTTTTGCTGCCTTTACTATCTCTCTTATATCCTTCTGCGGTATATTACCAGGGTTGAGCCGTATCTTATCAGCACCGTTTTCTATTGCAAGTAAGGCAAGTTTTTTATGGTAGTGTATATCTGCAATAACAGGTATGGATATTCTCTCTTTCAGTACCTTCAGCCCCTTTATATCACCTTCTTCAAGGACCGCAACCCTTATAAGTTCAGCACCTGCTTCTACCATCCTCTTTGCTTCTGCAATCAACCTTTTTGTATCTGCTGTGGGACACTTTGTCATCCCCTGGATAGAAACAGGTGCATCCCCTCCAATAAATATATTCCCTACCCTTATCCTTCTCGTCTTCCTCCTTAACATTTAAACCCTCTCTGAAAACTGTTCAATCTCAGGCACAAAGGAAATGAGATGTCTGGCGAACGACTTGTTTACCTCTCGCTCTTCCCTCCATCTCTTTCTATGCGAGAGGGATGATTTTGTATTTCTTCCCCCCCCACCTTCATCCTCCCCCTCCGAGGGGG
>Ga0078972_1009123_pt1 | contig 19900 bp, 17 predicted proteins | sample YelNatPaOPGAMG01_FD_67568 | JGI IMG/M metagenome (GOLD analysis project Ga0078972, IMG submission 67568) | Hot spring thermophilic microbial communities from Obsidian Pool, Yellowstone National Park, USA - OP-RAMG-01 (SPADES assembly) (version 2) | ecosystem: Environmental > Aquatic > Thermal...
GCTCTGCGCCTTGCCGAAAGCCTGGCCGAACGGCAGGGTTTCGACCCCGATGACGTGATGAGACGGTATATGGAGTGGTACCGCGAGGGCGCGTTCGACACGGGGCCTGTTGCCCTGTCGGAGAAGGACCTTGAAGGATCAAGGTGACATCCTGATGCCAGGGGCGGGTCAATTCTGAGTTGGCCCCCGTAGGCCAAATGTAGCCTGGCATTGAGGCAGCGGGCATGACTGGCTTCGCGGGGGCCTGGGGTGTCGAGGGGCTGACGGCTAGTCCACGGCCTGAGGCCGGCACAGGGGGAGCCGCAGCTTCACGTTGGAACCCGACGGGCGCTGTAGGCGTCTTCAATGTGCGGGCGATCATCTGGCGCATGCCCCAAGGCTGGCAGGCGTTTGCACGCGACATGCAGGAGGTGGCGATGAAGCTGACGCAGTTGGTCCCGGCCGCCCTCGCGCTGGCGCTGACCCTGCTGGTGGTGGCGCTGGTGCCCGCGCCAACGGCCGATCTGAGCCAGGGCGAGCAGGTCGCCATCTACGCCACCGCGGTCCGCCATTTGGTAGCGCAGAGCCGCAGCACGTGGCCGGTGGTGTTCGTGGAGCCGCGCCTGGTGGCCAGGGTGAAGCCGGCGGAGCCGCCGGCCGACGGCGGCCCCGTGCCGGCCGGGCTCGTCGAGGCGCTGCAGGGCCTGGCGCCGCGCGTGGAGCTGGCGAGTGCGGATGAGGCCATCAACCGCGACCCCAACCAGCCGGGCTGGGGCATGGCCACGCGTGACGGCGGCATCTTGGTCACGCTGGGGCCCATCCAGCCGCAGCCGGACGGCACGGTGGTACTGGGAGCCCAGTGGCACGTGCATGCGGTGAACGCCGGCTGCTACGAGTACCGGCTCAGGCGGGCGGGTGGCGTCTGGATAGTGGTCGAGGCCGCGTTGCGGTGGCTGTCGTGAGAACGTATGGGGTACTATGAGGGCGGGCAGGCTGCTGCCGATCTGAACGTCTTTCCCCGGCGCCCGGCAGGCTGCGCCGGCCCGAGCATGCCGTCACCCGCTGAGGCCCTTGGCGCCGAGATGGTGACGAAGCACCCAACAGGCCGCCCTGTTGCGGGCGGCTGGAGCCTCTCGCTTGCAGCCTCCATGGAATCGGTGTACAGTCCAGTGGACGTGCACCATAAGCATTGAGCCTGGCTGAGAGGAGCCGGAGCACCGGAGCTGCGGCCTGGGGCAGCAGTGCGTCGGTTGGCTCATGGTCGGGCTGCTCGTCGTGCCGGTGGGCAGGTTGCTGAGGAGGAGGCCACGAAAGCACTCTATCTCTGTCTCCTGGCGGTGACCCTGGCTGCCGTGGCCGGCTGTCGTGGACCTGTGTCGGCGCCGGTGACGGCACCGCCCGTCACGGCGGCTCTCCCCACGGCGTTGCCCACGCCCTCGCGCACCCCGGCACCTACCATCGGCCCATCGCCCCGGCCGCCGGTGACCGTTGGCTGTGGCAGCGATGTGCCCGAGGCAGCCTGCGCCCGCCTCCGCGAGCTGATCGCCCCCGCCGCCGGCCGCCTGGCCTGAACCGCCGACCCGGCCGGTGGCGACGTGCTGCTGGCCGGAGGGTCTGCAGCCCAGGGCTCGCCCGTGGGGGCATGGACCTACGCCCTGGCGGCGCCCTTTCGCACCGTGGACGACGGTGTGACCCTGGCCGACCTGCAGGCCGCCTGGCGTGGCCGGCCGGGCGGGGCCCTGGCAACCCATCCCCTCCTGGTCAGTGCCGGCACGCAACACGTTCTGGCGGCCCTCTGGGGAGAGCCCGCTGCCAGGGCGGTGCGCACCGTCGACGAGCAGCGGTTGCTGGCCGAGGCCGAGCGCACCTCGGCCTGGGCGATCGTGCCGTTCGATGCGCTGGAAATGCGCTGGAAGGTGTTGTTGGTCGATGGCCTCTCGCCGCTGGCCAGGGGGCTGGGCCAGAGCTACCCTCTGCAGGTGCCCCTCACCCTCACCGGGCGCCGGGCCCAAGAGGTGCTGCCGCTGGTGGCCGCCAACCCGGTGGCGCTGACCAATCGCCAGGAAGGGCGCATGACGACCGTGGCCATGACGGGGGTGACGGCGCTGGTGCGGGCTACGGCCAAGGTCATGGAGGCTTACGGCGTGACCTACCCGGCCAAGGACATCAAGGATTGGCTGCTCGACGCCGACCTGACGCACATCTCCAACGAGGTCTGCTTCGACACCAATTACCAGCCCCAGACCGACCCGGAGAGCCTGCGCTTCTCGTCGAAGGACAGCTATATCGAGCTGCTGGAGGCGGTGAGCACCGACATCGTCGAGCTGACCGGCAACCACATGCTCGACTATGGCCCCGAACCGTTCCTCCACACCCTCGACCTGTACCGCCAGCGCGGCTGGCAGTGGTTCGGCGCGGGCGAAGACCTCGAAGCGGCCAGCCGCCCGCTCAAGATCGAACATAACGGCAACCGGCTGGCCTTCCTGGGCTGCAACTGGTGGGGCCCTCCCTCGACGTGGGCCACCGAGGATAGCCCCGGCTGCGCCCCGTGTGATTTCGCCCGGATGCAGGCGCAAGTCCGTGCGCTCCGCAGCGAGGGCTATCTGCCCGTCGTCACCTTCCAGTACATGGAGACCTACGAGTACACGCCCACGCCCCAGCAGGTGGTCGACTTTCGCTCGATGGCCGAGGCGGGGGCGGTGGTCGTGCAGGGCAGCCAGGCCCACCAGCCGCAGGCCATCGAGTTCCAGGACGAGGCTTTCATCCACTACGGGCTCGGCAACCTTTTCTTCGACCAGATGCAGACCCTGGGCACCCGACAAGAGTTCATCGATCGCCTGGTCTTCTACGACAACCGCCTGCTCTCGGTGGAGCTGCGCACCGCGATGCTGGAGGAGTGGGCGCGCCCGCGGCCGATGACGCCGGAGGAGCGCGCCGCGCTGCTGAGGGAGATCTTTGCCATCCAGCCATGAGGTCGCCGGGCGAAGACCCCAGGGCCTGGGCCCCTACATGGGCATGGCCACGCGCTCGACCACCATCTCCGAGGGCACGCCCTCGCGGTTGACCTGTTGCATGTAGCCGGGCGTCTTCCACTCGGGCGGCATCTGGTCGGCGCGCTTGAATTCGGTGCTGATCGGCTGCAGGCCGCGCTGTGTGTTGACGATGTTGCGCACGTACTCCTTGTTGGGCTCGAAGACGATGAGCGGCGAGATGTTGGCCGGGAACATCTGCCGGATGTCCTTGCCTTCGTACTGGCTCAGCAACATCCCCACCTGCCGGATGTGCTCCAGCTCCATGCGGTAGAACTCTTCCCAGATGGCGGCAAAGCGGGGGTCGGTCTCGGTCTGCCAGCAGCTAAAGTAGTTGTAGGCCTCGTTGACCTGCTTCAACGCTGCCTTCTCGAGCCACGACAGGCGCGGGTCGGCCAGCGACTCGTATTGGGTGACGTGCTCTTCCTCGACCTCAGCAATCTCGGCGTAGAGCTGGCGCGCCAGCTCGTTGCCGTATGTAGCGCCGTGCGACTTGTAGAAGAGGTAGGTCTGCTGCTCGGCGGCGGTGATGGTCTGCGAGTTGAGCTTGGTCTTGATGTGGGCCGTCTGGTCGTCATAGTGGCGGCGCACCATGTCCATGGGGTGGCGGTGTTCCTCGCGGGTGGGGCGGCCCTCGATGATCTCCGTCTGGCCCTTGACGATCGACTCGGCGCTCTTGCCGTCCAGCATCTGCATGAGGTGGGCATAGCGGAAGAGGTGGTCCAAGTCCTCGATGAGGGCGAAATCGAGGACCTGTTTGGCGTAGGGGTCGGGCTCGTTCCTGGCCAGGTTGGCGGTCAGGTCCACGGCCACCTGCTCGTAGGCGATGGTCGTCTCGATCACGCTCTGGTCGGCCGGGTTCAGCCAGTTCACCGTCGTCTGCTGCTGCGACTCGACCCGGCGCAGGGTGGCGATCAGGCCGCGCAGGGCCAGGTCGTCGGTGTTCCGGTACCACTGGTGCAGGAACATCCAGCTATCGTTCTCGATGCCGTTCATCAGGATCACGCGGGTGCGCGTGTAGGGGTCGACGGTGGCCTTGTCGTAGGGGCGCTGCACCTGGCGGGGCCAGGAGCGGAACTGCTGCTCGAGTGGGATGGTGTAGGTGTCGAAGGGGTGAAAGACCGCGTTCGCGGGCATAGGTTGACCTCCTGCATGCATACTGCGCTCGTTCGGGTCAGCAAGATGCGTGCCGGGTGGGGGGAGTGGAGGGTGGTCGGGAGCGGGTGAGGTCAGGCGACTGCGTAAGGCTGAGTGACCTCTATCAGCACAGCGCAGCGAATAGGGAGGAACCCACGCTTTCCTCACGCGGTATGCAGACCGAGTTACCGGAAGGGGGTATCCAAGAGCTCACGCTCGAGTTGCGGAAGCGGAATCCGTTGCTGAGAGACCAAGCTATCGCAAGAGATTTTGTGCGAATTGTCATCGCATCCTCCATCGCAACACTGGGGACCCGATCCGTCCTGAGATTCCGCGGGAGTCGGTGGAGCACAAGAGACAAGCAGGGGGCTAACACGCGCTGACCCTGGCCCCGCTGGAGTGCCCCGCCCCGACAGGCGTGCAGCATCAGGCGGAGGCTCTTCAGCATCGCTTCATCGCACAACGCAAGTCCGGGAACCGCGCTGTCTCCCGTAGACCGCCAGCCTGCGGGCTCGGCGATCACCGAACCCTGTAGGGGCGGTTCGGGAACCGCCTCACCTCCGCAGGCGGCTCACCTGCCGCCCGTGCTGGCCACCGCGGTCGCGTGCGGTGGCTGGCGCCGGGTACGGGGCACGGGGGCGGTTCCCGAACCGCCCCTACAGCGCTACCCCCACGACATTGACACCTTCCCCCTCCTCTGCTATACTGACATTGTCAACAGTCAACAACCTGGGGAGCCCCAACGGTGAGAGTCTCTCGTCTCGAACGTGCAAGCCTGCGCGACGCGGTGGTCAAGGCCATTGAGGATGCCCTGCTGGCGGGCGAGCTGCGTCCCGGCGAGCGCCTGGTCGAGGCCACGCTGGCCACGCAGGCGGGGATCAGCCGCGGCCCGGTGCGCGAGGCCGTCCGCCAACTGGTGGGCGAGGGCGTGCTCGTGAGCTATCCCTCGCGCGGCACCTTTGTGGTGCGCTGGACGCCCGAAACGGTGGAGGAGGCCTACTCGCTGCGCGCTGTGTTGGAGCGGTTGGCCGTGGAACGGGTGGCCGGGCGTGCCACCCAAGCCGATATCGCCCAGCTCCAGGCGACGGTCGAGGCTATGGCCGAGAGCGGCGCGCGGGGCGATGCGCGGGCGCTGGTGGGGCTCGACGTGCGCTTCCACGAGCAGTTGTACACCCTCTCACGGCACGGCCTCTTGCAGAGGATCCTCTCGCAGTTGCGGCGCCAGATGTACGCGCTGATGGGCATCGACCAGGGCTTTGCCGTGCACTGCCAGGAGATTGCCGCCGACCATGCCGAGGTCGTGCGGCTGCTGCGGGCCGGCGATGGCGCCGCAGCCGCGGAGGCGGTTGCGCGGCACATCCTGGCGGCGGGCCGCGAGGTGGCGGAGCAGGTGCGGAGTCTGGATGATGGCAGAAGTGCAGCGTGAAGTCGAGTTGGCGTGGGGCAAGGCGGCGCTCCGCTGCCACATCCCTGCCGGCAATCTGGTGGGGGTGTACTCGCCGCCGCCGCTGGCGGCCTGTGCCGATGCGACGGAGGAGGCCAGGCGCGCGCTGGCCAACCCCCTCGATACCCCGCCCCTCTCCAGGCTCGTGCAGCCGGGCGAGAAGGTGCTGATCCTCGTCGACGACCATACGCGGGCCACACCCGTTGCCGAGATCCTGCCGGCCATGCTCGGGCAGCTCGGCTCGGCGGGCGTTGCCGAGGGCGATATCACCATCCTGGTGACCCACGGCACCCACCGGCTGAGCACGCCCGAAGAGGTGCAGGCCAAAGTCGGCGAGGAGGTGTGCCGGCGCTTTCGCGTGCTCCAGCACCGGGGCGATGATGAGGCGAGCCAGGTCTTCCTCGGGGTGACGAGCCGCGGCACGCCCGTCTGGGTGAACCGGCTGGTGATGGAGGCCGACCGCTGCCTGGGCATTGGCCACATCGGGCCCAGCCCCTACGCCGGCTACTCGGGCGGCGGCAAGCTGATCCTGCCCGGCGCAGCGGCGCTCGACACCATCGATGCCAACCACAGCCTGGTGGCGGTGGGGTTCCGCCGCCACGGCTGGGTGGAAGGGCCCTGCCGCCAGGATATCGACGAGGCCGCCGCCCTGGCCCGGCTGGATCTGGTGCTCGACGTGGTGCTCAACCAGGAGGAGCGGGTGGTGCGTGCCTTCGCGGGCACGCCGGCACGGGTCTTCCGCGAGGGTCTGCCCCTGGCGCGCCGCGCCTTCGAGGTGCCCTGCCCGGGCCAGGTCGACGTGGCCATCACCTCGGGCTTTCCCTACGACATCGACCTCTACCAGGCCGTGCGCGCCGTGGAGTATGCCGACGTGGCGGTGCGCCCCGGCGGCAGCATCCTCCTGGTGGCGGCCTGCCCGCAAGGTGTGGGCGGCGACGAGTTCCGCGAGTTGCTGATGGATCGCAACCGCAAACCCGATGCCTATTTGCGCGATGTGGTGCGGCGCCGCGGCAAGGTGACCTTTGGCGTGTTGGGCTACTTCTTGGCGCGCATCCGGGCCGAAAAGGAGCTCTACATCGTGGGCAGCGACATCCCGCGCGCGGATCTCGAGGCGATGGGCTTCGGTTGCCCTGCCTCGTTGCAGGCGGGGGTCGACGCCCTGCTCCAGAAGTACGGCCCACGGGCGCGGGTGGCCGTGTTCCCCCAGGGGTCGGGGACCATCCCGGTCGTCTCGTAGGGCAGTTTGTGCCGCCACTCGACCGGAGGGGCACGGTAGTAACGGCGGGCGCGGGCGGGTGTTCTGATCAGTATGCGGGCGAACTCGGCCGGCTTTCGGCCGAACGCCGGGTCTTGGGGAGGAGGGCGAAGGCGCCGGTCTCGTCAGGTGAGCCCATAAGGAGGGACAATCGCCATGGCAGAGAAAACAACCGAAAAGGTCAGTACCGGAGGCAAGGGCCGCATCGGCGGGGCCTCGATTGCCTGGGTGACGTTGTTCGGCGCCCTGATCGGCGTCACAGGGCTCGTGCCGATCTTCCCCTATGTGGGCGGGGGCGGCTATGTGCCGCTGGCCACGCCGCTCTGCGCCATCGCGCCCCTGCTCCTGGGGCCCATCGGGGGCATCGTCGCGGCGATCATTGGGGGCGTCATCGGCATGTTCATCGCGCCGGGAGCCTATCCGCTGCAGCTGGTCGATGTGCTCATCGGCGCTGCTTCGCCGGCAATCCTCACCGTGCTCCTGGTCGACGGCAACAAGCTGTGGAAGGTCAGTGTGCCCTTGTTCATCGTCATCGGCATCGCCGGCTGGCTCGTGCCCTTCTACATCCCCGGCGCAGCGGCCGGGTTTGGCCGGGTACCCGAGCCGCTGTACTTTATCATGGCCGGGCTCTACTGGATCCCATCCACGATCATCGCGGCCTCACCCCTCGGCACGCGCCTGATCCCCAAGTGGGTGCGCTCGAAGAACCGCGTTGAGCGCTATGGCGGCATCTTCCTGGCCCTTCTGGCGGCCACCTTCGTGTGGTGGTTGCCGTGGACGCGGCCCTACTGGTACCTGTTCAAGTTCTCGGCTGAGCTGGGCGTAGCGACCCACGTGGGCTACTCGTGGTGGGTGCCCGCGCTCTCGGCCATCACTGCCGTGATCACCGTGCCGCTCGTCGAAGCTCTCGAGCGGAGCGGGCTGCCCAAGATCGAAGGGGCAATCTGGTAAGGCCAGCGCCCTCCTTCCCAAGAGCCTGCCAGAACGTCGGCCGAGTGTTTCCGTGGAACGCCTGCAGATGGACCACTGGCCCGTCAACCTGATGCTTGATGGTTTTGGGGCGGCGCGCCGCCCCAAAACCCCCATGCACAGCCGCGCACGAAATCGAGTGGACAACGGGGAGTGCCCGTGGTGAGTGAAGACCTGGCGATCTCGCTCTCAGATGTGACGTTCAGCTATGAGGGCGACGTGGTCGCCCTGCAGGGCCTGAACCTGGCGGCCCGCCGCGGCGAGTTTGTGGTCGTCTTGGGCGCCAATGGGGCGGGCAAGTCGACCCTCTGCTACCTCCTGAGCGGCATCGTGCCCCATATCTACGGCGGCCGCCGCCGCGGCGAGGTGTCGGTGGCTGGCCTCGACCCGTGGGACGTGCCGCTCTACGAGACCTCGCGGCGCCTGGGGGTGCTGATGCAGGACCCCGAGGTGCAGCTCTTCATGCCCACCCTGCGGACCGAGCTGGCCTTTGGCCCGGCGAACCTGGGCGTGCCGCGCGAGGAGATCCTGCGCCGCTCGCGTGAGGCGCTGTCGCTGGTGCGGCTCGATGGCCTCGAGGAGCACAACCCTCGCGACCTGTCGGGCGGGCAGAAGCAGCGGGCGGCGCTGGCAGCCGTCCTCACTATGGACCCGCGCGTGCTCGTGCTCGATGAGCCGACGTCGCAGCTCGACCCCCTGGGGCGGTGGGAGGTGGTGGAGGCCATCCAGCGCCTGAAAGAAAAGGGCGAGCTGACCATTGTCATGACGACCCACGAGACCGAGGAGGTCCTGCACCTGGCCGACCAGGTGCTGGTGCTCGAACAGGGGAGGACGGTGCTCCAGGGCACACCGGCGCAGGTCTTTGGGCAGCCCGAGCGGCTGGAGGCCGCGGGGGTCAAGACGCCCGCCCTGGTGCACATCCGGTCGCGCGTGTGCCCGGTTGCGGGCAGCCCAGAGGGGGTCGCCGACGTCACGGTGCGCCAGGTGGCCGACGATATCCGCACCTCGGTGCAGGCGGGCCGGCTGCGCATCGATGCGGCGGCCGTGCCCCCGCCCCGCCCACCCGACGCCGCGCGGCCTACCATCCTCGAAGCACGGCGCCTGAGCGTACGCTACCCCGGGCCACCCCCGGTGACGGCGCTCCGCGATGTGAGCCTCGAGATCCGGCAGGGCGAGTTCGTGGGCATCATCGGCCAGAACGGCTCGGGCAAGAGCACACTGGTCAAATGCTTCGCGGGCCTGCTGCGCCCCCAGGAAGGCGAGGTGCTCTTCAGGGGCGAGAGCTTGAGCAGGCTCTCGGTGGGGGGCATCGCCCGGCGCATCGGCCTGGTGTTGCAGAACCCCGACTATCAGCTCTTCACGGCCTCGTGCAGCGAGGAAATCCGGTTCGGCCTGCGCAACGTGGGCGTGCCGCGCGATGAGGTCGAGCCCCGCGTGCGGGAGGCGCTGCGCCTGGTGGGCCTCGAGGCACAGGCCGAGCTCTTCCCCTTCCGCCTCTCCTTTGGCGACCGGCGCAAGCTGGCGGTGGCAGCGACCATGGCCCTGGGCCCCGAGGTGCTGATCATGGATGAGCCGACCACGGCGCAGGACCACCGCGGTCGCTACCAACTGGCCGAGCTGGCCCGCCGCTTCCACGAAGAACGGGGCGCGACCGTGCTGGTGATCACTCACGATGTGGACCTCATCGCCCGCTACGCCCAGCGGCTGATCGTCCTCTGCGAGGGGCGGGTGCTCCTGGATGGGGCGACCGCCGAGGTCTTTATGCAGGTGGAGGAGCTGAAGAAGAGCTTTGTCGTGCCGCCGGTGGCCGCGCAGGTGGCGCGCGCCCTGGCTCCGCTGGGCGTTCCGCCCCACGTCATCACGCCGGAGCAGCTCTACCGGGTGCTCGGCCTGGTGCAGGGAGGGGCAGCGTAGATGCAACCGGTCTTCCGCTACACCCATGTGGATACGCCCATCCACCGCCTGCACCCGCTGGTCAAGCTGGCCTACGTCCTCCTGACGTTGGTGGTGGTGATGTACCCCATCCAGGCCAGCGACATGATCGTCCTGCTCACCTGGTTGGCCTTCTCGGCGGTGCTCTGGGGCGTGGCCCGCATCGAGCTGGCGCGCTTTGCCACCCTTTTCAAGATCCTGGCGGGCACCTTTGTGTTCCTGCTCCTGATCCAGGGGTTCACCTACCGCGGCGGCCACACCCCGCTCATCACGTTGGGGCACCTGAAGCTGTGGGAGGCCGACCTGGGGGTGATCACGGTGGAGGGCGTGTGGTTCGGCCTGGTGCTGTGCGTGCGCATCCTGGTGGCCACCTCGTCGCTGCCGCTCTTTGTGATGACCACGCCGGCCTCGGCCATCATGACGGCGCTGGGCAAACTGCGCGTGCCGCAGACGGCCACCTTCATGTTCATCAGTGCCCTCTCGTTCACGTCGCTGATCTTTGAGATGTGGGGGTCGATTGTGGAGGCGCAAAAGCTGCGTGCCTTCGATATCGACTCGATGAACCTGGTCAAGAGGGCGGTGAAGGCCTACGTGCCGATCATCACGCCCCTGATCCTGCTCCTCTTCCGCCGCGCCAACGACTTTCAGATCGCCATGGAGACCAAGGGGTTCGGGGCGCCCGTCAAACCCACCGAGATTGAGGTGGTGAGCGCCCGCCTGGCCGACTATCTCTGGCTGGCGCTGGTGCTGGCCGTGTTTGCGTTCTGCACGTGGCTCGAGTTCGCGCGCTGAGCCGCTGCCACAGGAGAAACCGACGATGGACGACAAGCCCACCTTTGCCGAGCTGCACGCCCGCCTGGGCGACCTGCTGGCCCCCTGCCTGGCGCAGGATTGGCCCAACCTGCCCGCCGTACGCGCCGAGGGAGTGTACGTGTACACGGCCGATGGCCGGCGCTACCTGGACTTTTTGGCCGGCTTTGGCGCCTGCAACGCGGGCCACAATCACCCGCGCATCGTGGCGGCGGCGCTCCTGCAGGCGCAGCGCATGGTGCACGCGCCGCTCGGCGTGATCGCCCACGAGCCGGTGCTGCGGCTGGCCTACGAGTTGGGGCAGATCACCCCCGGCCATGCCGACATGTTCTTCTTCGGCAACAGTGGTGCCGAGGCGGTGGAGGGGGCACTCAAGCTCGCCCGCTACGTGACGGGGCGGCGCGGCATCATCGCCTTTCTGGGGGGCTTCCACGGGCGCACCCTGGGCGCGGCGACGGTGACCACCTCCAAGGTCAAGTACCGCAACCGTCAGGGGCCCTTCGTGGGCGATGTGTACTATGCCCGTTTCCCCTACCCCTTCCGCTCGGCGGCGCCGACCCCCGAGGCCTGCGCCCAAGAGGCGCTGGAGGATATCGACCGGCTCTTCGAGCATGTCATCGCACCCGACGACGTGGCCTGCATGCTGGTGGAGCCGATCCAGGGCGAGGGGGGCTACGTCATCCCGCCGGCCGGGTGGCTGGCCGAGCTGCGCCGGCTGTGCGACGCCCACGGCATCCTGCTCATCTTCGATGAGGTGCAGACCGGATTCGGCCGCACCGGCGAGTGGTTTGCCGCCCAGGCCCTGGGCGCAGAGCCGGATATCCTCTGCCTGGCCAAGGGGATCGCCAACGGCTTCCCCCTGGGCGCCACGGCCGCGCGGCGCGAGTTGATGGGCCGCTGGGGGGCAGCGTCGCACGGCACCACCTACGGCGGGTCGCCCGTCTCCTGCGCCGCCGCCCTGGCGACGCTCGAAGTGATGCGCGAGGAGAGGCTGCTCGAGAACGCGCGCCTCCAGGGGGCCTACATGCTCGACGCGCTGCGCAAGCTGCAGGCCGAGGCGCCCATCGTGGGCGACGTGCGCGGCGTGGGGCTGATGATCGCCGTCGAGTTCGTGCAGCCGGGCAGCCGGCAGCCCAACCCTGAAGCGGTGCAGCGCATCCTGCAGCGCTGCCTGGCCGACGGGCTGCTCATGTATCCCTGCGGCCACTGGGGCCAGACTATCCGGCTGATCCCGCCGCTCGTCGTCACCCGCGAACAGGTCGACGAGGCGCTGGAGATCTTCCGGCGGGCGGTGCTGGCCGAGTAGCGCGCTGCTCAGAGACTTCGGGCGTCGCCAGGCCAGGGACCGGGCTACACGCTCCGCAGCCACCCGGTGCGACCCCGCCTTTGCGGTTAGGCCGGGCGTCGGCTCACTTCGGCCACCGGAGGTGCTGGCGGCAGTCGATGCTCCGCCAACCCACGATGTCGGCCAGCCTTCTGGCGCACGAACTGTTCCGGGCACAGGTGCCGAGTTGTCTAGCGTGTCCGGCTGCGATAGAAATGCACCGAGATGGGTTCCAGCGTTGCCAAGCCTTCCCGGATCTCGTGATCGACGGCTGAGAGGTACTGCTGCAAGTTGTCGTGGGCATCCACGATCTCAATGACCATTGGCAGGTCTTGCGATAGCCGCTCGATCTTGAAGGTGTGGATGCGGCTGTGGGCGCCGAAACCCATCACCCCACGCAGCACCGTGGCCCCTGCGAGCCCCATCTCGCGGGCCTTGAGCACGAGCCATTCGTAGAGGGGCAGGGTGCCACGGCGGTCGCTTTCCCCCACATAGATGCGCAAGAGGTAGCCTTGTTCCGGAAGTGTCATCCATTACCTCCAAAGCACCTGGCCGACCACGCGCCCGAGCCAGGCGGCGCCCACGCCCAGTATCACCTGGCCCGAGACGTTTGCCACGGCCAGTAGGCTTTGGCCGTCGCGGACCAGGAGCACGGTCTCGTTGGCGAAGGTCGAGAAGGTGGTAAAGCCGCCCAAGATGCCGATGAAAGCGGCTGTGCGCGCCCATTCGGGCAGCAGACCTCGCGCCTCCACCAGGTAGCTCAGCAACCCGACCATCAAGCAGCCGGCAACGTTCACTACCAGCGTGCCGTAGGGGAAGGTCACACTGTTCGTTGCATTCTGGATCAGCCCAATCGCCAGGTAACGGATGGCCGAGCCGATGAATCCGCCCAGACCGACCACTAGCGCCCTCATCGTATACCTCGAGGCAGGCATGAGCCCATAGCAAAAGGCACCCGTGCGCGCTCATCGTTGAGGAGCCCGCCCATCCGGCGCGACCCCTCGAGTTGAGAGCCAGCAAATCCTGTGCCCGTGGCTCTGGCGGGAGCTGTCAAAAGGCGCCTCCGTGCGGAGGATGGACCCCACACCTGCGACTGTGGTTCACAGACCCCTCCACACCTCGGGCGAGCGGACTGCTGCAGCCGTGAGATGGCTGGCTAACCGGTCCTGCTGCTTGGGGCGCAGGGGCAGGTGAGGGCGACGGCCAGCGTCGCCGGCCGGCGATCGGCGCGAACCTGGCCGCCGAGGCGATCGGGTGGGGGGCTCAAGCCCCCTCACGCCTCCCCACGCAGCATGGCCAGCAGCCGGTCGAGCAGGCGCTCGCCGTCGGCGCGCAGGGCGTTGTGCTCGTACTCGTTGGTCACCCACGCCCGCAGGCCGCGGATGGTGGCGGCCGTCTCCTCCGAGTAGGCCCGCTCCACATACATGTCGTCATAATAGATGGCGGCGGCGCAGGGCACGGTGTTGGCGCGCAGCACCTCCAGGTCGTAGAGGCGCGGCCAGCCGTCCCATGCAGCCAGGATCTCGGCGGCCTCGCGCAGTGGGCGCAGGTGCACGTACTCCTCGAACATCCAGGGGTAGACCATCTCGCCGGTGAAGAGGAAGGGCTTGCCGGGCGCCCAATTGAACTCGGGGTACCCGGCGCGCACGCGCTCGGCCGACCAGCGCGAGGCATCGTTCTGGCAGTACTCGGCCTCGTGCAAGAGGGCGTAGATGGGGTTGGTGTCGAAGCTGGAGGCGTTCTCCACGCCGCGCAGGAAGGTGTAGCTCAGCTCGCGGCTGTGCGCCCCTTCGACAAAGGCCCCCTCCAGCAGGTAGTGCACCCGCTCGAACCCGTCGGAGGTGCCGAAGGCGATGCCGAGCTGTTGGAAGCGCCGCGGCGACAGGCGCCCGCCGCCGGGCAGCTCGACCTCGTGGCCGGCCAGGTAGGTGGCGATCTCTTGGGCGAGCGCCTGGTCCTCCGGGTAGCGGGCGAAGTAGCGCTCGTTCTTGCCGCGCACACGGCGGTAGGTTGCTTGGTAGACGTCGTCGGTGGGGCGGGTGAGCGATGGGAGCCCGCCGGTCATGATGGCGCCGCTCAGGCCGCCGGGCGCGGCCGAGAGGTATTGGGTGACGCAAAAGCCGCCAAAGCTCTGGCCGAGCGCCAGCCAGCGCCCGCCGGGGCCCAAGAGCTCGCGGCGCACCCACTCCGCGTCCTGCACGATGGAGTCGGCGCGAAAGTGGGTGAGGTACTCGGCCTGCTCCTGCGGCGAGCCCAGGCGGGCCAGCGTCTGGTGGGTGACGGGGCTCGAGCGGCCGGTGCCGCGCTCGTCGAGCAGGAGCACACGGAACTCTTTCAGGGCACGCCGCAGCCAGCCCGAGTTGCCTTCGGGCCGGGGCGCCGGCAAGCCCGGCCCGCCCTGGAAGAAGACCAGCCAGGGCAGGTCGGCCTCCTCCTTGCCCGGCGCAATGGCCTCGCGGGCAAAGACGGTGATCTCGCGGCCGTCGGGGTGGGCATGGTCGAGGGGCACGGTGAACTCGTGGTCGGTGAGGACGAGGCCGGGCAGTCGGTGAGTGGCCAAACGCATGGTCGGATTACCTCTGTCGTGGTGGCAGCGCGGACAGGCGGCCCGCGCCTGGGCATGTAGCGAGTATACCGCCGGGTGCCCGGCCGGCGCAAACAGGGCGCGGCCCGTGCTGAACGTGGCCTTGTCACTCTGAGGAGCGGAGCGACGAAGAGTCCTTGCTGGGACGGCGGCCTGCTTATGCGCCGGAAGGACTCTTCGCTTCGCTCAGAGTGACAGGGCGCGGAGCGACGAAGAGTCCTTGCTGGGACGGCGGCCCGCGTGTCCGCAGGAAGGACTCTGAGCGAAGCGAAGAGTGACAGGGCGCGGAGCGGCAGAGTCCTTGCTCGGACGGGCGGCCGCCTCTGGCGAAGGATCCATCGCCAACCTCGGGCGCGTGGCACAGGGCTTGCTGGCCCGCGGTGCGCTGCCCGAAAAGGAGGCGGCGACGCCGGTCTCGGGTGGGCGGGTCTGTGAACCGGAATCACACGGCGCTGGCCCTGCTGGCGGGCTCTGCGGCGGGGAGCGCCCTGGTCTATTGGTTGGCTTTCAGCCGGCCGTACGGCCTGATCGCCTTGAGCGCACGGCCCCTGTACAGCCTCGGCGAGCGCGCCCAGGCCGATCCCTACACCTACCTGCGGCTGAGCGTCGCCTTTGCCCTGCTGGGGCTGCTCTACGGACTGGGCTGGCACCTGGCGCGGCAGAGTACGGGCCGGGCTGCCTGGGCCATTGTGGCCGGCGGCGCCGTGGCCTCGGCGGCGGTGCTGCTCTTCATGTACCCCATCGGAGCGGCGGACCTCTTTGCCGACGTGATGTACGGCCGCATCCTCAGCCGCTACGGCGCCAACCCCTACTTCGACCTGGCCGCGTCGTTCGCCCATGACCCTTTCTTGCCCTACGTGGCCTGGCCCGCCATGCCAGCCCACTATGGCCCACTCTGCCTGGAACTCTATGGCGTGGCCGCCCGCCTGGCCGGGAACGGCGTGGTGGCCAACGCCATCTCGTTCAAGCTGCTCAACGCGCTGTTTCTGGCGGGGAGCAGCGCCCTGGTGGCGTCGACCCTGCGCCGGGCGGCGCCACAGTGGGCGCTCGCGGGCACCCTGGCGCTGGCCTGGAACCCCATCGTGCTCTACGAGGCCCTCGGCAACGGCCACAACGACATCCTGATGGCCTTCTGGGTGTTGGCAGCGATCTGGCTCTCAGAGCGACGCCGGTATGTGTTGGCCGCGCTGGCGCTGGTGGCCGGCGCCCTGGTCAAGATCGTGCCGGCGCTGCTCCTCCCGGCGTTGGTCGTGGTCGCCCTGCGCCGGATGGACTCGGCTCACGCGCGGCTGCGCTTCCTCCTCGGCGCCGCGGCGGCCGGGCTGGGTCTGGCCGCCCTCGCCTACGCGCCGCTGTGGCGTGGGCCGGCGACGTTGACCTTCCTGCAGCGCCAGGCGATGTTCACCACGTCGCTCGCGGCGGCGCTCTGGGCGTGGGTCGGCCCTCGTTGGGGCATCGAGCGCGCCGGCGCTGCGATCGGTGCCCTCGCCTGGGCGGCAGCGGGCGCCTTCGCCCTCTGGCGGGCCTGGCGCACCTGGCGCGACGCCTCCTGGCTATCCTTCCCCCGCGCCGCCTTCGACATCCTGCTCTTCTACCTGCTCGTGGCCTGTCCCTGGTACAAAGAGTGGTACTCCATCTGGCCGCTGGCGGTGGCGGCGGCCATGCCCACCGGCCGGGCGCTGGCCCCCGCCGTGATCCTCAACTATGCCGGCCTGGCCCAGCCCCTCCTCCTCTGGCCGCTGTGGTTCGGCCGCGCCCCGGCGCCCGATACGGTGCGCGAACTGTACCTGGGGCCGGCAGTCATGGCCCTGCCGCTCGCCTTCCTGGGGCTGCGCTGGCTGCGCGAGCGATGGCGGGCGCGGTCGGGCGGTCTGCAGCGCCTCGACGAGTGAGATCGATGGCGGGGCCAAGCCCTTGGTAGGCGGCTTCAGCATAGTCTGAAGGCATGCTCAAGCCGGCTTGACGGCACCCCGGATGGGGTGTATGATGGAAGGAGAGAGCGGCGCTCCCTTTCGTGTTCAGGCCGACTGCCGGCCGGAGGGCAAAATGAAAATCGAAAAGCTTACGTTCGACGGCACGCCCGAGGAGTTCAAGGAGGTGGCCCACATCTTTGCGGGCGAGCCTGGCGTGGCTCTGACCGGCCCTGCGCCTGTGGGCGAGGACGCCTCGCCCGAGGCCATTCGCGCCTTCATCCGGCGGCTCCTGACCCGCCGCCACATCCCCAATGGACAATTGGCCATCTTCCAGGCGCTGTACAAGGCAGGGGATCAGGGCCTGACCCGGACCGAGCTCGCCGCGGCGACGCAACGCACCGAGAAAAAGATCGACGGCGTGATGGGCGCGCTGGGCCGGCGGATCAACAATACCCGGGGCATCCGCCAGGTGCGGCCCGGCGGCGGCACGGGCGTGCTCTTCGAGTGGCGCGCTGTGGGCAGCGAGATGCGTTACATCATGCGGCCCGAGCTGCGCCAGGTGCTCGAAGAGATGAAGATCGTCGCATCGCCGGCCCACTGATGGGCAGGGCCTTGTCCGAGCCGCACCGTGGTCAGCAGAGCGGCTCTGCGGGCGCCACTACTGCACCGCATCAGCCCGGCAGAAACCCCACCTTGGGTTAGTAGCAATGCCGTTCAAACGAGACAGGAGTGGCCGTGTACAGCCGGACTCCGGGAGACGCAGAGAGCGCCGAGAGGCGGAGGGGCGCAGAGCGACCAGGAAACGCCTCCCTCGCGTTCCCTCCGCGGTCCTCTGCGTCTCTGCGGCCCTCTGCGTCCCTTGGAGCCCTGCTATTTGAACGGCATGGCTATTAGTGCCGCAAGGCAGCGTCGCGAGCGGCCCGGCGTTTGCCCAAGTTGCCCACGGTTCCAGGATGTGCCCATTGGCCGGGCGATGTGACAACGCTTGAAATGCGCCTATAATAACCGGCCAGAAGAGCGCGGCTCAGGGCAGCGGATGGCCCTCGAGGTGCTCGAAGCGGTCGAGGCCACAGGTGACCCCAAGTACGTTCCTCTGCTGGAGGCCTGGGCCGCGGTCGACTATCGCAAGATGCGCGAGCGGATCGGCCAGGTGGTCGCGCATCTGCTGCCCGGAGAAGGCCAGGTCAACCCTGCCGATGTATGATGCCATGACCCATCACCCCGTGAGCTGGCAGCGCGCCTGGGAGGTGCGCTGCCAGCACTGCCCGCCCACCATTCGCTTCGATCGTCCGGCGGCGACCCTGCCCGTCAGCGTCACTGGCACCGCCTGCGCCCTGCGCTGCGCCCACTGCAACGGCCACTACCTGGCCGGCATGCGCACGCTGGGTGATCCGGCGCTGGCCGGCGCGCGCAGCCTGCTCATCTCGGGCGGGTGCGACCGGAGCGGCGCCGTGCCGGTCTTGCCGCAGCTCCCGGCCATCCTGCAGGCCGGCGCGGGCAAGCGGCTGAACTGGCACCTGGGCCTGGTCGACGAAGAGACGGTGCTCGCCATCCGGCCCTACGTCGATGTGGTGAGCTTTGACCTGGTGGGCGACGACGAGACCATCCGCGAGGTCTATGGCCTCGAGCGCACGGTCGACGACTATGTGGCCACCTACCGCATGCTGCGCCGCCACGTCCGGGTGGTCCCGCACATCACGGTCGGGCTGTGGGGTGGGCGGCTGCGGGGCGAGCGGCAGGCGCTCCGCCTGCTGCAGGAGCTGGGCGCCGAGGCGCTGGTGCTGATCGTCTTCATCCCCACGCCGGGCACGCGCTATGCCAACTGCCCGCCGCCGGCCGTCGAGGAGGTGGCCGACATCCTGGCCGAGGCGCGCCTGGCCTTCCCCAGCCGGCCGGTGCTCCTCGGCTGCATGCGGCCCAGGGGCGCGTACCGCGACCGGCTCGATGAGCTGGCGGTGCGGGTGGGGGTGAGCGGCATCGTCAACCCGGCGCGCACGGCGGTGGCGGCCGCGCGGGGGCTGGGGCTGGCCATCGAGTGGGGGGAGGAGTGCTGCGCGCTATGAGCGGGGCTGCGGAGGGTGAGGCTCCCACGACGGTGCACGCCTCGCTGGGCACGGCGGCCGTGCTCGGCCTGGAGGCGGTGCAGATGGAGGTGGCGCCGACGACCGCCTACCTGATGGTCGGCGGCAGGTGCGCCTTCGACTGCGCCTTCTGCGCCCAGGCGCGCTCGAGCACGGCGCGGGCCGGCCAGCTCTCGCGCATCACCTGGCCCGAGTACCCCCTGGCCGAGGTGCTGGCCCGCCTGCCTGCCGCCTTCGCCCGCGGCGCCATCCAACGCGCGTGCCTGCAGGTCACCGCCGGCCCGGGCTATGCCGCAGCCGCCCGGCACCTGGCGCGGGCGCTCAAAGAGGCCTCGCAGGTGCCGCTCTGCGTCTCCATCCGCGCCGCGGACCTGGCGCTCTTTGCCGAGCTCCTGGCGCTGGGCGCGGAGCGGGTCACGCTGGCGCTCGACGCGGCCTGCGAGGGCGTGTACAGCCGGGTCAAGGGCCGCGATTGGGCGCGCGTGCGCGGGCTGCTCCTGGATGCGGCGCGGCGCTACCCCGGGCACGTGGGCACGCACCTCATCGCCGGCCTGGGTGAGACGGAGGCCGACCTCTGCGCCCGCCTGCAAGAGATGCACGACGCCGGCGTCACCACCGGCCTCTTCGCCTTCACCCCCGTGCCCGGCACGGCCCTCGCCGGCGAGCTGCCGCCCTCCCTGGCCAGCTACCGCCGCGTGCAGGCTGCCCACTACCTGATCGCCCGCGGCCACGCGCGCGCTTCGCAGTTCGCCTTCTCGGCGGAGGGGCAGATCGTCTCGTACGGGCTCGACCCGGCGGCGCTCGCGGCCCTGCTGGGCAGCGGCGAGGCGTTCCAGACCTCCGGCTGCCCCGGCTGCAACCGGCCTTACTACAACGAGCGGCCGGGCGGCCCCCTCTACAACTATCCCCGGCCCCTGCGCCCCGAGGAGGCCGCGGCGGCGGTGGCGCTGGTCCTGGGCGAGTTAAGGGCAGGCTGAGATGCCGGTGCGCACCTGCTGCGTCGACCTGGGACGCATGGCCTACCTGCCCGCGCTGGAGCTGCAACACAGGGTGGTCGCGGCGCGCCAGGCCGGCCGCCTGCCCGACGTGCTGCTGCTGGTGGAGCACGACCCGGTCATCACCCTCGGCCGCCGGGCACGGCCGGAGCATATCCTCTTCCCCCAGGAGGTGCTGGCGCAGGCCGGCATCGAGGTCCACGCCGTGGAGCGCGGCGGCGACGTGACCTTCCACGGGCCGGGGCAGCTCGTGGGCTACCCCATCCTGCACCTGCACGAGCGTGGCCTGGGCGCGGGCGACTATATGCACCGCCTGGAGGAGGCGCTCATCGGCGCCCTGGCCGATTTCGGCCTGCAGGCGGGCCGGCGCGCGGAGTACCCCGGCGTGTGGCTGGGGGGCGACAAGGTGGGCGCGCTGGGCGCGCGCATCGAGCGCGGGGGCAGCTAC
>Ga0078972_1009125_pt1 | contig 19893 bp, 28 predicted proteins | sample YelNatPaOPGAMG01_FD_67568 | JGI IMG/M metagenome (GOLD analysis project Ga0078972, IMG submission 67568) | Hot spring thermophilic microbial communities from Obsidian Pool, Yellowstone National Park, USA - OP-RAMG-01 (SPADES assembly) (version 2) | ecosystem: Environmental > Aquatic > Thermal...
CGGCCCCTGGCCTGAAACCCGCGTCAAATCTGGTGGAGCGGAGGGGGATCGAACCCCTGACCTCTTGAATGCCATGCGTCCCGCCCTGTGTATTCGGCGTACCACCGCGTATCGGGCGGTTCAAAGAAACGGCGGTGTGGCGCGGTTTCCTGGCCCCCTCGGCCCCCGGGGGCGCGTCACAGTAGGGATCGGGCGCGGCGGGAAAGAGTAGATGTGGAGTAGACGCCGCCGCTCCGTGGCGGGCAGCGCTAGGCCCCCGCGGGAGACCATCCACCTATCGAGTCGGGGCCCCAACACCCCTTGGCACGAACTCGGGCACGCTGCGCACGCGCGCCTACTGGCGGCGCGGGGCCAACGCCTGGCGGGTGGTCAGCAGGAAGAGCAGGAAGTCGTGGCCGAGCTGGTGGCCGCGACCATTGCTCGCCTGACGGGTCGCCCCGCCGAGTCGGCGGACTGGTCCCTTCACTAGATGCAGGGCTATGCTCACACGCGTGAGCGACTGATCGCGGGTCTTGCGCGCCTAGTAGATACAGCTCATCGGCGCGGCAACCTCAGCGCGGCGCGACCTTGCCGTGCCCGCCTGACGATGGCCCGCTGGCCAGGGGTCGAAACCGCCGGGAGGCGGTCGCGGAAGGCCAAGGCTCCTGGCACAAAGGAGGAGATCACCATGGAGTACCAGGAGGCCATGTACACGGCGGGAGACGGCAGGCAGACGATCTGGCTGCGCGTGGTCACCGATCTTGCCCGCGTGCAAGGCGTGCTCGCAGTATGGCACGCGCGCCTTGGCCATGGTCTTGATGCTATCGTCATCGACCACTGCGTGGGCGGTAGCCACTGGGCGGCATGGGTCGTCTACCGCCACGGGGTCGCCGTCGTGGCGGAGGGCATCGCAGACACCGCCGACGCCGCCAAGGCCTGCACCGAGGCGGCGGCCAGACCCCGCGGAGGCGCTGGGCCCGACGAGGCAGAGGAACCAGGGGTAGCGCTCCGTCAGGGGTAGCCCTCCGTCAGAGGTACGCCAGGCGGTGGTGCCGCACCCGGATGCCCGCGGCGAACCGGGCCACCATGCCGGTATCCTGCCAAAGGTGCCAATCCTCCCCCATGTCATCGGCATGCCACAGGTACCCCCGTGGCATGGGCAGGTAGGCGAGGCCAAGGCCGGCCATCGCGATGGGGTGCCAGTCGGGCAGGGCCTCGGCCTCCTCGGCGGCCAGGATGGGCGCATGACGGCCGCCCTCCAGGGAGAGCACGGATCGTCCGTCGGCTTGGCGGTAGTGGGCCACCCATCCTACCCCGTCGACCTCCGCCCGCTCCACGTACCTGGCCACCGCCGGCGCTTGATCCGCCTCAAGCAAGATGTCCGAGTCGACCCACAGCACCCATACCGGGTCCTGGTCGGGCGCGTGGGCCTCCGCCTCGCGCTGGGCTTGGTTGCGGGCCCGCGGGATGTTCCCGGCCTGGCCCAGGTGGATCAGGACAGGGCGGCCCAGGGCGGCTGGCAGCGCGGTCAGAAGGGTCGCCACCGTATGCACCTCCGCCCGGCCATCGCGGGTCGGGAGGCAGACGCGGAGTGCACCCACGCATGAGGACGCCTGCACCATGCCACACCCCCCGGGCAGTGTTGTTCGGGGCCACGGTCGCCCAGCACTCTCACGCCGTCCCCCCGGCCAGCCACGGCAGGCGTGCAGGCACGTCCTCGCCCCGGGTGTGCGCGTAGATGGCCGTGGTCTCTAGGCGTGCGTGGCCGAGCGCCCGAGACACGGCGGCCAGGTCGGCCCCCGCCGCGAGGGCGTGGGTCGCAAACGAGTGGCGGAGCCAGTGGGGGCCGATGGGCCGGCCGATGGCCTCCCGGGCCGCCCGCGCCAGGCGGTGGTGGAACGCATATCGCGAGGTCGGCCCGAACAGTGGGTCGGGGAGAGGGTCCCCCAGGCTGCGCCACATGGCCGCCAGGGGGGGCGGCACGCGGAGGTATCGCATCCGGCTCCCCTTGCCCCACACGGCCAGCACTGGTCCGTCGGCATCGTCGCGGATGTCGGCGGGCCGCAGGGATAGGGCCTCGGATACGCGCAGGCCGAGGTGGTACACGGTCCAGGCGAGCACACGGTCCCTCGCCGAGTCGAGGTGCTCGATCACCGCCCGCACCTCGGCGGGCGTCAGGATCCGCTCGGCCGCCCGGGGCCGAGCGCGGCGGCGGCGGACCGCCGTCCACGGGTTCGGCACGGCGGCCGCCGCCCCCGCCGCCGCCGCCCAGGACCAAAGGGCGGCAAGGGCGGACATGGTGCTGTTGGCGGTCGCGGTCCCGTAGCGTCGGAGCAGGGCGGCGTAGACACGCTCGGCATCGGCGGCCGACACGGGCGCGAGCGGCAGGGGATCGTCCGGCGACGTGCCCGGGACGAGGCCGGCGGCGCGCCGGACTCCGGCGCGGTACGTGCGGGCCGTAGCGGGCGGCCGGGCCGCGAGTGCCTCTTGCCACGCCAATGCCAAGTTTTGCAAAAAAATTTTTTTGTCCGTTGGCAGGGCCGCCGCCTGCTCGCCCGCGCCCATGCACATACCTCCTCATTTTGTGCCGGCCCAATGGTACCGCGCCCGCACGTGCGAGGATTGGTCGCGACGAAAAACGACGTGCGCGGGCGCGCGAGCGAGGATGCGGCCAGCGGTGGTGCTCCACCGTCACTGATCGCCCGGAGTGGCCGATTTCGGGCGTTGCGCGGTGGTGCTCCACCGCCTACCATGGGGGCCAGAAGGACGACAGAGGAGGAGACAGACATGGAGATCTTGGTATGGGGCGTCGGGGCTGCGCGGGCGGCCCTCGTCCGCGAGGGAGAGGCGGTGCCTGCGGCTGAGCTGCCGCAGGCCGTCGTCGCTGCCGTCGAGGCGGCGACGGGTGGCGACTGGACCGACGCCTGGGTCGTCCGCGTGCGGGCGACCGAGGAGGACGGGGACGCCGCCACGCGGGGCGACCCCGCCGTGCTGGGCTTCGCGCCCGAGGGCGAGCTGCGGGCGCGGGAGCTGCGTCAGGCCCTTGCGTCCTACCACGGGGACAACCCGTGGGAGGACGTGGTGCTACGGGCGCCGGGGTACGACGCCGCCGCGACGGAGGCGGCAGACCCTGGATACCGCTCCGATGTCGCCGTCCTCGCGGACGGCTACCGCGTGGTGTACGACGGACCATCAGGCCGCTGGGTCGCTTGCGACCCGGACGGGCGGGAGATCGCCTAGTCGCCCGGCGGCTCGGCCGCCGCGAGCGCCCGGCGAGGGCGCTGGCGAGGGCCGAGTGGCCCTATGAAAGGGGGAGATGGTGGTGACCGAGGTGAAGGTGACGGAGTTGCGTGAGGTGGCGGTCCTCGCCCGCCAGCTGGCTGAGCATCTGGCGGTCGGGGCCGACGCCTACTACGTGCCCCAGACGTGGGCACGGTGGGCGGCAAAGGTGGCGCAGGCGCTGGGTGCGCCCCCCGACGTGGGGGCGTGGCACGAGGCGAGCCGGTGGGCCCGGGACACCGGCTCCGCGCCCCAGGACGCTGAGCACCAGCTCAGGGTCCTGGAACACGTGCGGCAGTTGCGGCGGCTCATCCGGAGTACTGGCGTCGTCCCGCAGACGCCCGAAGAGGCCGTGGGCATGGGGTTCGCGGCCCCCGCTGCGCTCGGCGCTCTCGCCGCCACGTCGCGGGCACCCGGTCGCCCCACGTGGGGTGACCTCCTGAAGGCGGCGGGCTACGGGTACTATGCGGACTGACTTCGCCACCTTCGGAAGGGGGAGTTACAATGGCCCGGCATTGGAGTGAGTACGCGCGGCCGGGGCTCACTAGTAGGCAGGTCCAAGTGTTGGATCGCTGGGCTGATGGTCTGGACATTGGCGACGGCCTCGACTTGCTGGCCCTCGCCAATGGCCTGTCGCGCAGCAAGGCGGCGCGACAGGTAGCCAACCGTTTCGCGGCACAGCGGATGATGGATGCCGCTGTGCAGTTGGTGCGCGAGCGGGAGGGGGGGGCTGAATGACCCGGGATGAGCCCCTGCCCCTCCGCCATCTGCGGGCCGTGGCCGCGCGCCACGGCCCCGACGTGTGGAACCGGGTGGAGGCTGTGCGCCAGCTCCTCGCTGGCGCGGCTCCACGTCGGGACGTGTACGTGACCACATCCGAGGTGGCAGTGGCACTCCTTGGGGGAGCGGTGCAGGCCCTGCGCGACCCGAGCGCCGTGGACCTACGCGACGAGGTGGTGGTCGAGGCCGCGCGGGTAGCCGCCTTGGCTGGGTGGAGGATGGGCAAGGGCATCTACCGCTACGATCCAGACCTCGCCCGTGCCTTGGCCAGCACGCCTGCGGCTAGCGTCCCAGCGGATGCCCTCCGGCGGCTGCCGGAGTGGTGCATCTACGTGGACCCCGGCGCACCGGACGTGCTGCTGCCGTGGGCCACGGAGGCGCCCATCGTGGGTGCCTATGTGCGCCTAGACCGGGCCGCAAACGGGCGCGAGTGGCTGCAGGTCCTGCTTGCCACGGCTGACCCGCCCCCGGATGACCTGCAGCCCCTCATGGTCGAGCTGCCTGCCGGGGGCGACGTGTCCGTGGCCGACCTCGCCCGGCAGGCCGTGGAGGAGGCCCAGCGGGATGCCCCCGAAGGCGCGATGCAGGGGCCGGAGGAGGTGGCGGCGCTCCTCGGGCGGCTACTGCCGCTCGTGCTCTACCTCAGCGCCCAAGGTGCCGACGTGGTGGGGCCGGCGCCGGAGAACCCCGCCCCCGTGCGTGTGCGGGGGGGCATGCGCCTGTTCGCGCGCGACGCGGTGCGCGAGTGGCAGGTGGGCTGGCGCATCGGCCCGGTGCTGCGGGCAGCCGCAGCCGGGCCACGGCACGAGGAGCGCGGCGGCCACCACGCCACGCCACGCCCGCACCTGCGGCGGGCGCATTGGCATCACTACTGGGTAGGGCCTCATGCCGGGCCTGGGCGGCGCCTGGTGCTGCGGTGGGTGCACCCAGTCCTTGTGGGGGCTCACACGGACGCGATGCCCGCCGTCGTGCGGCGGGTGAAAGGGGGTGCGGAAGATGCCAGGTAAGCGCGCGGCGAGCAAGGGGCTATACCGAGCCTGGCTCGATCGGGACCTCGTGCGTCGCTGGTTGGGGGCGCACGACCCAAAGACAAATCCTGCCAATGTGCATCTGGCCAAGCTCCTTGAGGAGGAGCTGGCTCGGATGGAGGCGGCGGAAGAAGAAAGGAGGAGTGACCATGCAGAAGGTGTCCGGGGGCCGGCTGCACGTTGACGACCCGGACGACCTGCCGGGCGACCTGGCCGCCCGGGTCCGGGCCCAGATGGGCGGCCAGGCGAAGGGAAAGGCTAGTCCGCCACCGCCGCCGCCACCGCAGTCGCCCGACGCCCCGAAAGCGGCGCTTGTGCCGATGTGGCTGGTCCGGCCGCTGGCGGAGGCAGCAGGGCTCGAGGCGGTGTACCGGATGGCGCCAATGGCCGGGCTACCGTGGGCGAGCCGCTGCCACAGCGCCCGGCTGAAGCCCATGCGGGGGCTTCTAGGCCGGCCTGCGGTGTGGACGTACGAGTGCCGGGGCGAGGCCCACACAGGCTGGCTTTTCGCCGGCTCGTGGTGGACATGGCGCGTGGTGCTGGACGCGGCCACGGGCGACGTGTTGGCCGCGGAGGCCAAGGGGGGGTAGGTAACGATGACGTTGGAGGAGCTTGTCCGGGAGGCGTTGCGGGTGCGGGAGGGCCGGCCTCCCCTGGACGACTATGGGCACCCGGAGCTGTACCGGCCCGCGCGGCCGCTCCACCTGGTGCATGACCAGGGGGAGTGGCGCGTGCACGAGTCGGGGTGGGATGATCCGCCGCGCTCCCTCGCGGCGGGGGAAGAGGTGGTGGGGAGGGGCGACGACCTAGCGACCGCCCTGCGCCAGTACATCGCCGCCGCCGGGAGCTGACCGGCGGCGCACATAGGCCGCCCCCACCCCGGGAGCGGCCTTGTGCTTCGTTCGCCTACTCCTGGGGCGGCTGAGCAGGGGAGGCCGGTGGTTTCTGCGCCTGCTGGCGCCGTTGGAGCGTGGCGGTCATGCCCGCAGCCCCGACATGGGCCGTCCCAAGGACGAGGGCGGCAACGAGGCCGGCGGCGGTGACGAGCAGGTGGACTTGCGTCGGGGTCAGGTGGGCGCCGAACACGACGGTCGCCAGGGTGGCCGCCGTAGCCACCACCCCGGCCCAGAAGCCGGTGGAGTGGAAGTCCACGGCCGGCAGGCCCTCCGTGACGGCCGCGGAGGCCGCGACGTGGAAGACCGCCAGCACCACCGCCACCAGGAGTGCGCCCGCCACGTAGATCGCGTTCTGCTGTTCCGGGGTGAGGCGGACGCCTGTGAGCGTGCCGATGAGGGCCAGCACGGTGCCCAGCAGGGCGACGATCACGCCCTGATCCTGCGTGCGCATCGTGGTCATGCCATCACCTCCTTTCTGGTCTGGTCATTCGTGCCAGTCCCACCGCTCGACCTCACCCAGGAGCGCCACGAACCGCCAGTGGACCCACGCGCCGTCCAGGAGCACATACCCTCGTCGCCGCATCGCAGCTGGCGCCTGTGCGCTGGCGCGCTTGCGCCGCCATGCCTTCGCCCGCCTCCGTCGTCGCCGCTCGATCTCCCGCCACCGCCGCCTGGCCGCCATGGCCCTGAGCGCCCGCTGACGCCGCTTCCGCAGGGCGTGGCGTATCGCCTTGCCCTGGCGGGCCATCGACTGCCTACCGCCCGGCCGCTGGTTTTCGGGCGCTGGCGCGCCCAGGGCCATGATCGCGGCGGCGAGCATGTCGCGGACGTCCGGTACGTCCGACCAACGTGCGGCGGCCTGCGGGTCCCTTGCTACTGCCTGCCAGCACTGTCCCCCTCCCAACCCTAGAGCGGGAAGTCCTTGGCCACGTAGAACGCGATGCGGGCCGTGTCCGGGTTCCACGCCACGGCGAGGTGGTCGTCGATCTCGAGCGCGGCCCCCCACAGGCTGACCTGGAGGGAGGGGTCGATGACGGCGTTCTTGACCGTGCGCCATGTGCCACCGATCTCCACCTCGACGTCGGTCTCCTGGAGCTGCACCGTCCCGCCCACGCCGCTCACCTGCACCGTGCCGGTCACGGTGAACCCGAGCGCCTGGGCGTCGGCCGCGGTCAGTGCCAAGACATCGGTGTACGCGCCAGTGTCGAACTGGCACGTGAGGGTCACGGTCTTGCCGGCCGACGACCGCACGGTGCGCTGGAACACGATGGCGTTCGCCGCTTGTTCAACCCCCGTCGACGCCTGAATGACCTCCAGGGGGGTGGGGAATGGCCGGGACTGCGGGGGTGCCACATAAGGCGGCACCTGGACCTCGAGGACGGCTGGGACCGGCGCACGCACGCCACCGGCCGCCGCGTACACCGCCCCGGTCCAGGGCGCCCCGGGCGTGACCACGAACGGGGGGGTTGTCCCGAAAGTGATCGTCGTCTGGGCGACCTTCGCCACGAGCCGCATGTCGGGGGTGTATGGAGAGCCGAACTCGTGGTATACCCAGTATTCATCCGCCCCTTGCACCGGCTCCCAGGCCAGCGTGATGAGGGCCCGCGTCGGACTGAGGACGTGGGCCTCTGCAAGGCGAAGGTTCTGCGGCACGCCGAGGGTATCGGCGGCCGCACTTGTCGTGCCAGATGCCACCGCCCGCAGCGCCTCCACTAGCAAGCCGCTAGTCACCCCCGACGCCGCCGCCTCCAGCGCCCGCATCGGGTCGACCTCCGCCAGTCTGCCGATCACCTGGGACCAGGCACGGGTGTGCTCCAGGTAGGCTTGCGCCAGCGTCTCCATGAGCGACAATTGGGGCATGGCTCCACCTCCCGCCGGGATATTCGGTGGTCACCACCTGCGGTTTTTCACACCGAGGGCCGCCCATCCGGGCGGCCCCCTGTCAGGCGTCGGCGGGCAGGCGCCCGCGGGCGATAAGGTGCGCTTTCGCGAGCTGGAGCAGGGCAGGAGGGGCGATTGCAGACGCCTCCTCGACGTACCGCACGTCGCCGCTCTCCAGGTAGCCCTCGTAGGCGCTACAGAGGCGCGAGTCGTGGCCGATGGCACACAGCTCCCGTAGCGTGGCCACGCAGGGCGGGCAAAGGTCCGCCATGGGACCGCGCTAGCCTACGACTGGAAGGCGTTTGCGAAGCGCTGGGCCCACTTCTGCTCCTTGCCGGCGATTCTGGCCTGGAACTGCTGCGGGCTCACCGACTGGACGCCCTGCGCGTACCTGGCGCCGGCGCCGCTCATGCACGCCTGCACGTTGATGCCGAGCTTGCCCAACCCCTCGCAGTATGCGGAGGGGTTGCCCGCGTTCTGGGCCCACCGGGCACCCACGGCCTGGGTCTTGCGCGCCCACTTGGCGGCGGCCTCCTGCAGCGAAACTGCCATGTGCGTGCCTCCTCTAGAGGTATCGGCTCCGACCCCACCCTACCCCCGCCGCAGGTCAAGAATTGGCGCCAACGCTAAGGCCCATGAGGCCCAGCGTCTGTTCGGCGGCCACGGCGGCCTGCACGCCCTGACCTACGACCGCGCACGCCCGTTCCGGGATGCACAGCAGGACGTTGCCCGCATTGTCCATGCTCAGGCGGGCCACCGTGCGGCCGCTTCCGGTGCGAACGTCGTACCCGGCCTCCGGGGCTGCGCCGCCGAGCGCCTGGTCGACGCGCTCCTCGAAGCTCCGGCCGACCCGCAGGACGCACGCCGCCTCGTCGGTGCTGAGCTGGTCCAATGGCAGCCACTCGCGCTCGGGCGGCAGACAAAACGCCCGCCCATAGTCGAGCGCCGCAGTCGACACCTCTTGGTCTGCCATCATGCTCCCTCCTCATGCGCCGGCGGCACCGCCGTCGGTGGGCATGTCACGGCGGCATAGTCGCGCGGCTCGCCTGCCAGGGCGTCTCCGATCCACTCCGCGCTCCACACCAGCCGCGCGTAGTCCTCCGGCGCCATGGCGGCCCGCAGGGCGGCCCAATCGATTTCCCGGCTGCCGGGCGGCAACTCCGACCCATCTTGCAGCTCGATGGGCAGCCCCGCGCGGATCATGGCCAGGATCGACGCGTCCTGCGCCAGCTCCTCCTCCGGCCGCTCCGCGTAGGGGCGGCTCGCATCGTAGACATGGCAATCGGGGCGGTCGTTGAGCGCATGGGCCGCCTCATGCGCGAGCACCTGGACCGCGTAGGCGTCCTTCGCCAGCGCCGCCGGCCCGAGCAGGATCGTGTTCTGCTCCGGCAGGTAGGCGCCCTCGGTGACGCCCTCGGCCACCTGGCCGAGGTTGCGGACCCGCACCCGCACCCCCCGCGCGGCAAGCGCCCCCGCCAGGGAGTCGAAGGCCCGGGCCGTGTCGGTCGGGACCGTGGTGGCCGCCACATCCACCGGCGTGGGGGCGGCGTACAACCACGCGGGTGGCCGGACCCTGTGGGTGCCCGGGGTGGGCGGGAGTGGGTGCGCGACCACCATCGCCGGCGCCGCGGGGTCCGCCCGGGACATGTCTTGGCGCAGGAATTCCTCGCGGATGCTGGCCAGCTCCTCGGTCACGGCCGCAAGGGCCTCCGGCGTGGACACATCCCGAAGACGACCGTGGGCTTCTTTCAGGCGCGGGATCGTCGACTCCAGGATCCTCCGCTCCGCCTCCGGGGAGGCCGCCACCTTCTCCGGCGTCCAGTCGTCGGCCCACAGGGCCGTGAGTTCCTTGTCCGCCGCCAGGAGGCCCGCCTGCACCTGGGGGTCGGCCATGCCCCGCTCGGCAGCTGTGCGCGAGAGGCTTCGGAGGGCCCCGACAGTACCGGCCAGGTGCGCCCGCCCGCACGGCAGGCAACCGGTGGCCACGTCCATGTCGGGTGCATAGCGGGAGTAGGGGGGCGCGGAAATCGATTGCGAAGCGGCCCCTGCCGAGGCGCCGTGATCCGAGATACCACCCTCCCGGGCCGGAGGCGCTACCGCGCGGGCCACCCGCACCCGCGTGGCCACATCCTCGAGGCGCCTTGCGGCCTCCGTGATGCTCTCCACGGTGGGGGGTCCGCCGCCCGGAGAGCTGTGGAGGGCCTGGCGGGCCTCCCGCAGGGCCTGCATCTGCCCCTCCAGGACCTGCCGCTGGCCCGGGGGGAGGGCCGAAAGGGCCGACGGCCGGAGTGTCACCCGCTCCAGCACCACCAGGTCCTCCTGGGCGCGGGCAAGTCGCTTCTGCGCCTCCGGGTGCCCAACGCCGTCCTCACGGGCGAACCGCAGCGCCTCGTCCACACTCGCCCCGGCCTCCGTGAGGCGGGACAGGATGTGGTCGATGTCGACCCCAGGCAGCTCCTCTGCCGCGCTGGCGGCGATCGGCGCCGAAGGCTCGCGCGCCGTCGGCGCGAACCCATCCCCCGTCAGGTACGGGGCCGATGACAGGCGCTCCAGGAGCTTGGCATGCTGGTCCAACAGCTCCTCGGTCCGGCGCAGGCGCTCCCGCGCCAGCGTCTGCTCGTCCGCCCCGAGGAGGCGCTTGGACACCTCCAGGGTGATCTGCTGTACCGCCGGGTGATCCCATGGGATGCTCTGGAGGATGCCTTGGAGCATGTCAAGCCCTCCCCTCTACAGTCGCCGCAGCTCCGCCCACACGATGGCCCCGACCGGGATGCCCACGACGGCAACCGGCAGCCATGCCGGGATGCTGGCCGTGACCGCCACCGGGTAGCTTCCGGCAATCGAGTCCACGACGCCCTGATTGGCCCGGTACAGGTCCACGAGCGCCTGCCCGGGCACGCCCCCCAGCGCGTAGTGGCCGGACGCCCATGGCGACTGGCCGAGCGCGTAGAGCTGGGCGACCACCGATGGGGCGGCCAGTACGGGCGCATACACGGGGGACCGGATGGTGGCTACGTACGCGCGCATGAACGCCTGGAGGCTCCGGTAGTGCGCCAGGTGGCCACCGGGACTGATGCCCGCCAAGTTCCAGCTGCCGGGAGGTGTCCCGGTCGGGTTGAACCCGGTCTCGTCCGCCCACTGGATCAGTAGCGTCTGCGGGAACAGGCCGGGTACCTGGGAGGCGACGGCCCGAGCCGTCGGGGCCACCGCCTGCCAGAAGCCTACCTCCTGTGCGGTGGCCATCCATCACCGCCTCCCCCCCTGGCCGCCGCCGCTCGTGACGGCTAGGATGATGGCCCCTGCGCCGAGCGCTGCACCCAGCAGTTCGACGGTGGTTGGGGACACGTGGAGAGTCTGGGCGATGGGGTCCACGAGGTCCTGGCGTAGCAGGCCCCCGATGCCCTGGGTGGGGGCCGGGCCGAAGTGGACCTTGTATCCGTCCACCACCACCACCCCGCCGCTCTGGGGCACCGTCACCCGCACGTATTTGCCCCCCACTACCGCGTATGGGACGGCGTTGGCGCCTGTGCCGCGCCATACGCCCTTGGGCGACACGGCGGGGTGCTGGGCCTTCTTGGCCGGTGCGCGCCGTGTCGTACTGGCGGCATGGGCCGTGCTGGCCGGGACCGTCTGAATCGACGGCACGGGAAGCGCCGTCACGCCGAGCGCGTACCAGACGGCGGGCCCCGCCACGCCATCGACCACGATCTGCCCGCATGGGTTGGTCCGGCCGGCGTTGGCGCGCTCGAAGGTCACGAGGCCCTGATACGTGTCAGGGCCGAACACCCCGTCTGCCCCGTTAGGCCCTACACCGAACCCGTGGTCGATGAGGGCGCGCTGCAGCGCCGCCACGTAGGGCCCCGTCGATCCCTGGCGCACAACGACGTTCAGGCAGTGCGCCCGCGCCTCCGGGGGGGTCGGGAATGGTGCACCGTGTGTGGCCGTACCGGCATTGGCCCCTGTCAGGGTGGCGACGATGAACCCAGCGTAGGCGTGGGGGTCGATCTGGGGCACGGCGAAGAAGTACCATGCGCGGCCGACCCTGATGGCGAACGAGCTGTACATGTAAATGGTCGGGGCGCCAGCAATGCTGATTTGGCCCACGGGGCCGGGACCCACACGGAACTGGTCTGGGTGGTTCGCGAGGTTCGTGGTGGTTGGCAGGCCATACGCATAGGGATAGCCGATGCTACTGCCCCAGTCCCAGTTGGCCCGAAGGAACGAGTACGGGTCGTGCTGGGCGGCACGGGCGATGAGGCCCGCCACACCCGCTGGCAGGCTGGCCAAGACGCCAACACCTGCCCCTGCGAGCGCCACGGGCACGCGGGCGACCGAGAACGCGCGGGCCGCGTTGATGGCGAACGTCGCGACCCTGGCGCCCGCGATGCCGGTTGCACCGACACCGGCTGCAATGGTAGGCACCGACCCGCCTGCTGCGGCGCCTGCGGCACCGAGGCCGGCGGCGGCAACCGCCCCGCCATATACCAGCCCGGCAATGGCGGCCGCCACAGCCGCAGCCGCACCCGCCGTAGCGCCGAGGGCCCGCAGCGTTCCCGCCCCGCTGTATGTGCCTGCCGGCGGCGGGGCCAGGTGAACACCGGCCTGGTACAGGAACTGGCCGAACCCACCGCCCCCGAGCGAGTAAGGCGTCACCGGGCACGACCCCCACGGCCAGCTGCCGTAGTCGACGAACGAGTAGCCGTGCCGGAGCAGGCCAACGACGTCGGTGACGGAATCGAGCGACGACGGCGGCTTGGACTCGCACGAGCCGGTGGCGTAGTTGAGCACGACCTGGTAGGTGGCGGCGGTGTGGGCGGACTCCAGGGCGCGCGCGAGCGCGGCTAGCTGCTGTGGCGTCGCCACATCTTGCATGATGTTGTCCGCGCCAACAGCAGTCGGTAGGACCCGTACCGCCACACCCTCACCCCCTACCGCAACAGTCGCCCGGCCAGGATGCCCATCACGCCGATGAGGAAGTTCACCACCGGGCCAAGGGCGTGCTGCCACCAGGACCTGGTGACCGCGTGGCGCTCCTCCAGGTCCCGCAGGCGGCGCTCGTGGTCTGCAACCACACCCGGTAGCCCGCCGATCCTTGCCTCCAACCGTTCGACGGTCGCCAGCACCTGGCCGAGTGTCCCCTGGAGTTCTCCGACGGTCTTGGCCAGGGCGACCAGGGTATCGTCTTGGCCCATGCGATCAAGCCCCCACTAGGGTCACGCTGACGGTCGCCTGATTTTCCGTCCCGGCCGTCGCCGTGACCTGGACGGTGGTGCCGGCGGCGCACAGGAATGGTCCCCCGACGAACCCGGTTGCGCCTACCGGCTCCGAGACGCCGTTCAGCACGGTCTTCGTCTGCTGCCCGGCGTCCGGATCGGTGTAGGTGACCGTGACCGTAAGGTTGGTGGCGGCGGTGGTCACCGCGACCGAGCCGAGCAGGAGCACCATCCGGTGCCGCCCACCCACCGGAATCGCCGGCGTCACCGTGGTCGGGTTGGTCGTGGTAAGGGCCTGGCGGTAACCCCGCCCGAACTGCCATGCCAGGTCCCGCGTCGCCGTCTGCACCTACCTCACCCCCGCCAGGAGGTCCTGGTAGAACTTTGTGCCAGCCGCCTCGCCCAAGAGACCTTGGATGGCGGCGAGGCCGAAGCTCGACTGCGGCCCCTGCACCCGCGCGTCCAGAGTGATCGTCTTCGCGATGTGCCAGACCTCGATCCTGACCGGCGTCACACCGACGGGTGGCGTCACGGCGCTAAGCGTGAACGTCAACGACTGCGTGGCGGGGACGAACAGCTCTACCGGCTCGTCCAGGCTGAGCACGGACGGGTCGATGGTCAGGTGCGAAGGCTCGTTGTCCCGTCCGATCGTGAGGCTAGGACCGTAGTCCGCGTCGATCTCCGCCCCGATCGACCGGAGCACCAGAAGCTCATTCGGCAGCGCCGGAACCGAGTAGAACGGCGTGCCCTGGATGGCTGCGTTCGGGTCAGGGCCGGCGAACTCCAGGGTGGTGCGGGTGATCCGGTTCTGGTACGTGCGCTCGATCACCGCCGAGAGAGGGATCGGGAACGTTCCTCGCTCCGCCTCCGGATTCGATGGGTCCAGGCCAACCGCCTTCGCGATCGTCACCTCTTCGGGCGTGAGGCGAAACCCGCGCATGATCTTGTACGCGATCGGAGCCTGCCAGACCGCTACCGAGTACATGATCTGCGTGTTCACAGTTGCCGCGATGGTGTTCTTGTTTTGCACAGACAGGGCGAGGTTCTGGTACACGCCCGCATGTGTCCGGACGGGTCGAAGTCGGGGGGACAGCGTGTCGCCGTACACGTAGCGCACCTGCCCGTCGAGGTTGATGGTGAGGATCACGTTGGGGTCTTGGGTTGCCGCGATGCTGTCAAGGAACACGACGTCTCGGGCGAAGTTTCCATTCCACCCGCTGACGCCGCTTACGATCGGCACCGACTGGCCCGCAGGTATCGACAGCGTGGCGGTGAAGACCCCCCGCTCGTACCAGTACGGGTCGGCGCTGGTGATGAACCGCTGGTCAAACGCGCTCAAGGCCATCCGGCACAACTCCTTCTGGCACAAACTCCCGGCCGCCCTGGGCGGCCTGGGCTAGGTCACGTTAGGGGCCGACGCGGGGCTGGCCGCCGACCGGAGTTCCGTCCACGGTCAAGAGGCCGAAGGTGGTGTTCAGCGTGGTGCCGGTCGCGAATGTGAGCTGGTTCGGCGCGGTGAGCTGCACCTGGCCCGCCGTCGGCGCGCTGGCGACGACCGTGTAGGTGGTGGGCGGGACGTTTGCCGTCGAGGTCCAGTCACCCGACAGGTGCTGGATGACACTACGCACGGCCACGTACTGCGTCGGCAGGGTCACCACCTCACCGGACACGTTCGTGGCGCTGAGCTGGAACGTGATCTCTGCCATGTGCCTCGCCCCCCTACTGCTCGATGAGCACGCCGTTGAGGCCGACCACAACGGCGTACTGCGGGATGGGGTTGCCCGCCTGCGAGGCGATCCACGGCGCGGCGTTCGTTCCGTAGATCAGCAGGCCCTCGCCCTGGATGCGCGGGACGGGCTCGTACAGGCCGAGCTGGTGGTTCGTCCCGGCACCAGGCACGTAGTAGCCGGGGTCGCCGAACACGAGGTTGTTCACTGCGTCCGAAGCGTACTGGCCGACGCCGGGACCGCCATTGTTCGCGGGATAGTTGGTGCCGTTGATGAGCCAACCGACGCGCTCCAGGTAACTCGGCCGTGTCACGGGCTGTACGCCCATGCCGCGGATGATGACGGCGTTCTGGGTGCCCGCGAACGGGAAGCCGAGATCCTGGAACGTGTCGTACACGTTGCCGCTCGCCGCGCCGGGGATGGCGGTGTTGGCAGAGAGCACGAACGTGGAACCGCGCTGTGTGGCCTGGCCGTTGTAGGAGAAGTTCCACATCGGGTTGACCTTCTTAGCCTTCTGGGCGATGCCGCCCGGAAGCGCCTCAAAGTCGCTGAGCTTGGTGAACGCCGGCACCGGGTAGGTGAGGGCCAGGGGGCCGAGGTTCTGCGTCTCGCGCCCCTCGGTGTCCATGAAGATCGTGCCCTGGTAGTACCGGCCGAGGAACTGGAGGTCCTCAAGGTCGTACCGGTACCCCTTGGCCACGATCCGCAGGCCGCCGTTGCCCGCTCCCGTCCACCCGCTCTGGGTCTTGATCTGCACGGAGAAGTCGCCGGCGTACTTGATGGTGGTGTTGTGCAGCGGCATGTTGGTGACAGGCCGAACGCTGCCGTCCTGGTTGCGCGCCTCCATGCACACCTGGAGGAACGACTTGCCGAGCACGATGGCGCGGTCGCGGCCGCCGTACACGTTCTCATGCGGCGGCATCATGTTGACCCAACCCGACATCGGCAGGTTCAGGAAGTGCTGGAGGCTGTTGTTCCCGTTGACGTTGAACCAGATCTCGGTGATGCCGCCCTCGTAGTTGCCGTTCACGTCCGTCGGCGACGTGATCTCGATCGACACGATCTCGTTCACGTAGGGAGAGGCGACGGTGCTGGTCGGTCCATCCGTCGTGTTGTAGTTTGTGCCCCCAGCGTAGCCCTGCGCGTTGATCGTGAGCGTTTCGCCCGCCGACAGATTCGGGATCGTCCAGTCGGCGATCGTCTGGAGGAACTTGTATCCGGTAGCCATTGGCTAGCCCCCTTGTTTGCGGTTGCGCTTGGAGGCGCGCTTGGCCAGGCCGTCTAGTAGGCGGCCTGGGCGGTGTCGGAAGCGGCGCTCCCGCCGGCGGAGGTCACGCCGGCCTGGAGCATGGAGAGCGGGGTGGTGGTCACAGCGGCGCTGCCCGCGTTGGGCGTGACAGCCGCCGGGGTGGTGGTGGCCACGACAGGCGGGGCCGGGATGAGTAGCGGGTTCAGCTTGTTCGTCGTGAAGCTCTGGGCGAGGAGCGTGGCGGCGCCGTGCGCGGCGCCGTCGAGCACATCCCCCCAGGGCGTGCCGTCGGGCAGCACGTTGAGCACGTCGGCGGCCACGATCAGGGCCTCGGCGACGACGCCGTTCTCGAACTGGTTGAACAGGCGCGGGGCCCGCAGGTCCAACAGGTCCACCACGGGCGCCAGGGCCACAGCCCCCGCGTACTGCCGCCAGTCGGTCGCATCCATGCGGATGCCGATCGCCATGGGCATTGCCTCCCTGCCGCACGTGGCGGCGATAGTGGCACGCCCAAATCACAACCCCGGCCGCGCGGCAAGAATTGCGCGTGCCGGGGTCGCGAACGGGATATGGCCGCCTGGGGCTAGCTGAAGAGCAGGCTGGCCACGCTGCCGCCCAGTACTCCGGCGCTGGCGTTGGCCAAAAACCCTGTGCCCTGGGAGAAGCCGAGGATGAGGCCGGCCACCAGCGCCTGCATGACGGCGGCGCCGGCGGCGTCCCCGCCCCGCTGCTTGATCTGGTCGTTGTAGAAGGCCGTGGCCAGGGCGCTTCCGCCCACCGTTAGGGCACCGCCCCAATCCCCGCCGCGGGAACCGCCTGAACTACCGCGTGCTGCCGCCACCCTAATCCCCCCTGAGACGACGTAGCACGTACACGCCGGCGAGAATCACCCCACCCGTCAGGAGAAGCCCCCCGACGGCGCTGGCCTCCTGGATGGCACCGCCCGCCGAGCTGGCTACAGCCTTGGCTAGTCGCCAGTGCGTGAGGTACTGCCAGACAAGCACCCCGGCCAGGAGGGCAAGGAGCGTGAGGGCGATTGCGGTTCCGACCCCGACGCCGGCAGCCGCCTCCTCCGCCGTGCCGTCCTCCACCGCCCCCACGACCGCCCCGACGCCCGGCGCAGCCTTTAGCCACCGGACCCTCGTCGTCCGGCGGCGGGGATCAGCCGCCGCAGGCTCCCGGTCGCCCGGCCACAGGGGAAGCAGTCGCCCGCCTGCCACAAGCCGGCCGGCCCGATAGGCAGCGTTGACCGCCCCGGCGGCGGCCGATGCCAGGTCGACAGGACCGATCAGCGGCAGGCGCAGGTCGGCCCATGCCAATGCCAGCTCCATCCGCGTACCCTCTGGCTGTGCAGATTCGAGGGAGACGAGCTGGTGCTGCACTGTGGCGCTCGACAGCGTGCGCCCCTGGGCGATGGTCTCCATCTGGTATGCGGGCACGTCCCCTACCCCCTGGCCTGGCCTGGCCCAAGAGTAGCGGCCCCTCCGCCCTCAGGAATGGCAGGGGGGCAGGGGACTGGCAACACTTGGCGAACACACGCGCCATATCGGGAAGGAGGAAGATGACATGCACATGAGGCGGGCGGTGTTGCTCGAGGTGTCCGTGGTTGCGTCGGTCCTTGCGGGGGCTGTGGCGGTCGGGGCCGCAGGGAGGATCCCGCCGCAACGTCCGGAGGTGATCCACGCCTGCGCCGCCGCGCGCACCGGTCTCCTGCGCCTTGCGGCCAGGTGCGGGCGCGGCGAGCACGCGGTCGTGTGGAACGTTCAGGGGCCCGCGGGCCCCCGCGGGCCGGAGGGGCCAAGGGGGCCGGCGGGCCCTGTGGGTCCGCAAGGCCCGCAGGGTCCCCAGGGTCCGCAGGGACCGGCCGGCACCGGTGGCGGGTCTTCCGGCGGGACGGTGGTGGCGGACGACTACTCCGTGCAGTCCGCCGCCATCCCATCGGTGAACTCGGCCTCGCAAGGCGCGACCGTAGACGCCCTCACGGTCACCGATCCTGCGGGTGGGGGCACGGTCGTCGTCACGGCGAGCGGCGACCTGAAGGCGAACGGTAGCGACATCGCCACCTGTGAAATCCGAATCAACGGAGCCGTGGTCGGCAACCCTATCAGCGCCTACGTCACGCAGGACGGGGTGCCGATCTCATTGACCGTCGCCGGTGCGGGTGCCCCGGGTGCCGGCGCGACGGACAAGGTGGACCTCTCCTGCTACGACCTGGAGGGCGCCACCGAGATCGTCGGTCCGAACCTGGTCGCCATGGTCGTCCATGGGGGTTAAAGCCATGGCAGGCTACGACGTGGTGGTGGTCGGGGCAGGGCCGTCGGGCGCGGCCTGCGCCTACCACGCGGCCAGGCGCGGCCTGCGGGTGTTGCTCCTGGAGGCCAGGCGCCTTCCCCGCCGGAAGCTGTGCTCGGGTGTGCTCACTTACTGGAGCGAGCGCGACGCGGCGGCGATCATCGGCCCCGACGCCCTGGAGCAGGTGACCACGGGGCGATTCGCCCAGACCGCCCTCACGAACGGCCACGTCCTGCACCACCGCACCCTGCGTCTGGTGGACAGGCCGCGCTTCGACCTGGCGCTCGCAGAGGCGGCCGCACGGGCCGGTGCCGATGTCCTGGACGGGGTGCGGGTCACGGTCCGGCCTGATGACGCACCTCTGGTGGTGGATGCCACGGGCTCGGCCGCCCTCATGGGGCGGCGACTCCAGCGGCGCGAGCGCCTGCACTTCGGCGTGGAGCTGGCGGTGCCCGGCGAGGCCGATGCCTGCCGCCTGAACTTCGCGCTCCCCGGCGGGTACTGGTGGTCCTTCCCGCACGACGGCTTCGCCGCCATCGGGGGTGCGACTTGGCGGCGCGACCTGTGGGCCGGCTTGCCCGACGGGGCGCTCGGCATGTGGGGCGCCATCGGCGCGCCGCGCCCGCGCGGCCACATGCTCCGGCGGGCCTGGGGGCCCGTGGCGGCCCCAGGCTTGCTATTGGTGGGCGAGGCGGCCGGTGCCCTCGACCAGGCGCTCGGCGAGGGCATCCGGTTCGCCCTGTGGACGGGACGGCTGGCGGGCGAGGCGGCCGCGCTTGGCCCCGGCCGCGCGCCAGCGGCCTACGCCGCCGCGTTCCGGCGGCAGATAGCGCCGCTCCTCGCCGTGCGCGACGTGGCGGCCGCGATGCGCGACCGCCTGCCATGCGAGGCACTACTGCGAGGGCCGGTGGGGCCGATCACGATGGGCCATTACCTGGGGGCAGCGTAAGGCGGGGCCGCGTCCTAGGGGTGGAGGATCAATACTTGATGATTACAATACCATTTTGTCCAGGCGATCCATTGCTATTTAGCCCCCCTCCGTTGCCGCCTTGACCAGCCGTCGTGACGCCATAATAACCCGCAATACCTGCGCCGGTACTAGTACCATTTGTCTCAAATGCAATCCCGAGAAATACGTTTACTGCACTCCCGCCGCCATTGCTGGTGCCCGCTGCACCAATTCCATAACTGGACTCTTCTAGGACGAGAAAATTTGTAGCGGGGCCAGTAGCGTTGACACCGCCACCGGCCGTACCCCCTGACGTGCCCGTTGCTGCACCGCCGCCTTGTCCATACCCGCTAGATGTAGACCAACCGGCTAACTGGGATGCCACCGTAGTGGCGGATCCGTTCCCTCCAGCGGTAGGCGAGGCGCCTCCATTGCCACCTGTGCCGCCTGCACCTATTTGGCCTGAAAGAACATCGCCCGGTGTCACTTCTACTACGCCCCAGTTGATAGGTGCAGTACCCCCTGGACCCCCTCCATAGGAGGCGTTCCCCCCTCCCCCTCCCCCAGGAGGGAGCAGGGGTCCACGCACACCCCGCCCCCCACCCCCACCGGTCCCACCC
>Ga0078972_1002102_pt2 | contig 19890 bp, 14 predicted proteins | sample YelNatPaOPGAMG01_FD_67568 | JGI IMG/M metagenome (GOLD analysis project Ga0078972, IMG submission 67568) | Hot spring thermophilic microbial communities from Obsidian Pool, Yellowstone National Park, USA - OP-RAMG-01 (SPADES assembly) (version 2) | ecosystem: Environmental > Aquatic > Thermal...
AAAAATAAAATGCGTCGTCTATGGTGCAACCGACCCAAACCCCTTACACTCCGGACGGGCAAAGAAAATCCTCACAGACGCCGGAGTGCAGGTTATCGACGGTGTCCTTGCCGAAGAATGCGCTTCATTAAACCCTGCTTTCAACCACTGGATTGTTCACAAAACACCCTACGTAATCCTTAAATCTGCAATGACGCTTGACGGAAAAATTGCGACCGCCTCAGGAGAATCAAAATGGATAACCGGAGAAAAGGCGCGCCGTTATGCAATGAATCTGCGGAAAATTTCAGATGCAATACTTGTAGGTGTGAACACGGTTATTGCAGACAATCCATCCCTCACATACCGTGGCATTAAGCGGATTGAATCAATGAAAAAACTGCGGAGAATAATCCTCGACCCCAATTGCAGAATTCCGCTGAATTCAACCGTTGTTACTGACCGGTTTTCGTCTTTCACAACTGTTGTTGTATCAGAAAATGCGGATGCGGAAAAAGTCCGCAAGCTGCAAACCTGCGTCAACGTCCTGAAACTACCCTTCAGGGACGGAAGGCTCGACCTGAACCTGCTGATGAAAAAACTCGGCGAAGACAACGTCCTTGCCCTGCTCGTCGAAGGCGGTGGAAACACAAATGCAGCTTTCTTTGAATCGCGCCTTGTAAACCGCGTTGTATTCTTTTATGCGCCAAAAATTATATGCGGCAGAGATGCTGTTAAGGCTGTTGCGGGGAAAGGTTTTTCATCGTGGAATGAAATTCCGAAACTCCGCAACATCAAGTTCAAAAAAATGGGCGACGACCTGATGATCGACGCCCTCGTAAGTTACGATTAATAAATTTTTCCCCGATTAACTTTTTCTGCAATCAGCCTACTTCTTCGGCATTGTAATCATTGGGAAATTATCCGTTCTGAACGGTGAAGCAGGCAGACCTTCTTTGTTGTAAAGGTTTCCTTCGGGATAATCCGCCCATCCATAGCGGACAGCAATCGGTTTCTTAACTTCCGGACTCGATACTATGACCTTATCCTTTGTCTCGTTTATCCTTGCGTCTGCCCAGACCCATTTCTTATCCTCTCCGCAAATTGCAAAACCTTTCAATTTGTCGCCATCCTTTGCAACAAGACCGCTTCCAACATGGTCGAACGAAATCTCAATTTCATTACCTTTAATCTTATGGCTCTTGTAAATCGGACCTGAATAGACAAGTCCTTTTTCCTTGTATGCAATACCACGCGCAAGCAGTGCGAGGCGTTCGCCCACTGGTTGTTTCTTCTTCGGATGAATATCGCGTTCCTCGCCGTAGTCTGTGATTACTGCTACGCCAACGCCGGGGAGTTTCTTGGCTGCATACATCTGGGCTTCGCGCAGTTCTGCCCAATCGCTTTCGCCCGGCTGGTCTGGTTTAGGACGATTCCCCGGAATATACGGCGCAAGTTGAACCGCAAAGAAATAAAACTCTTTCTGTCCCCACTTTTCGCGCCAGTTCTTGATTAAATCCACAAACAACGAGCGATATTGATAAGCCCTTCCGGCATTGGATTCGCCCTGATACCAGATTGCCCCTTTGACAGCATAAGGCACAATCGGCGCTATCATGCCATTGTAAAGTTCTGAAGGCATCCATGGCATCCGCGGCGGCTGATTTGTAACCCTCTGTCCCTTTGCCCTTGCCTCTTCAACCCGCTTCCTGTATTCGCTTAACGCCTGCTGGTATCTTTCCATTGCCGGTTTTGCAGGCTCAAGGATGTCCTTCTTGTATTCAGGATTTGATTCGAGCACATCCTGACTCATCCAGACCTCCGCAGGCGAACCGCCCCATGAGGTATGGATTAACCCAACAGGAACCTTCAGCGCCTTCTGCAAATCCCGTCCGAAATAATACGCCACAGCAGAAAACGATGCCACAGTTTCCGGCTTGCACAGAACCCATTCCGATTTTACATCATCAAGCGGTTTATCCGATTTTGTCTTGGGAACAGTGAAAAGGCGAATCATTGGATTATAGGAATTGGCAATGTCGTTTGTCGGATCATACGCCCTGCTCAATGGCAATTCCATGTTCGACTGGCCGCTGCAAACCCATACTTCGCCGACCACAACATTTGTATAGCGAATCCGGTTTTTCCCATCTACAGTAAACACCTGCGGCTGTGAAGTGGCTTTAAGATTTTTAAGCCTGACCATCCACTTGCCGTTCTTCGCCTTCGTGCTTACCGATTGACCTTGGAAGGTAACGGTTACATACTCATTCTCATCCGCCCATCCCCACACTGGGACACTCATCCCCTGCTGCAACACCATGTTTTCCGAAAAAATGGATGGCAGGCGGACATCGCCCCTACCCTCCAACGCAAAAAGTAAAGTCGTTAAAGCAACAAAAATAAACCCACTTACTTTGATTGTCGTTTTCATAATTTCCCGCCCATTTTTGAACCCGATTAAAAAACTGTCAATATCTAATTCAATTTCTAATTCAATTGATTAGGGAGAAAATCATAGAAAAAAACGGCACAAATTAAAAAATTAGTTTCTCTATATTCTCTGTGGTCAATTGAATTTTAAAAATCGTATAAACCGCTGTCGTGGGAATAACCGCTGTAATCATCTCCGCCGGAGCCAGGTTCTTCACCGAACGCCTGAGCAAGGACGTCGCCCATGTCCTCTTCAATCTTTTCGGGGTCTTCTCCGGCTTCCAGTCTTCTGATGGCAATATCCATTTCCTTCGGCAATGATCCCGGCGGCAACATATCCTTCATCTTTTTCATAAGGTATGCCATGTGCCGCGGATTGTTTTCGTCCAGATGTTCAATGTCCCGCTCCAGTTCACGCATTGTGCGTTCAACACGCGGATCGTCGAAGTCAGGCATCGGCGGACCTTCCTCCGTGTCCTCCGAGTTCGAAGGCTCCTTCAATCCACGTGGTGTCGCAAACCTGCTCATCAGTTTTTTCATATCCGTGTTTCCGCAACGCGGACACGACGGCTGACGGTCAGGATTAATCCTCTTTGAAAAGAAGTTAAAAATTACCCGGCACTTCGGACATGCGTATTCGTATATTGGCATAACAAATCAAACACATAATTCGTTTTTTCCCGACATCTTATATCGGATGTCAGGGTCTGATTTTCGACCTCCGGTTTCAAGATACCAACTAACTCCTTTATAATCCTATCCGATATAAAATCAATTCAAAATCTCAACCATTCCCTCCTGCCCATGCAGGCGGATTTTTCAGCCGATAAAGCATCTCCCCCGCCTTCGGAACAACAAGGATTCCTTCATCCTCTCTTCCCTTAAACTCATCTACATTGATAGACGCAGGGTTGCGATAACCGAGGTTAATTTTGCGACAAACTGACTCAGGGATGGCAGTTGCAAGTGTTACTTTTGCCCTGCATTTTTCGATACCATTTTCAAATGTCCCTATTCCCCGCACATGAGTCGAGTGGGCAAGGACACCCCATGGATAATTTTTAAATTTATCCCACTGTTTCAGGAAATAATCGCGGCAATGATATCCAATTTCTTCGATAATCCTGCCGTGGGTATCGCTAATCTTCGAAATATGCGGTGCGTAAATAATCAGTTCGCCGCCATCAGCAAGAACCGGTTCAAGTTTGTACATGCATTTGCCGCCAGTCCAAAGTTCATCATACATCTTTGGCGCGCATGATATAATCAGCGAATACGGATGGTCTTTATAGATGATATGCAATTTATTGGAAAGGTCAGACGCCTTATCCCATGCACCTTCGGGTGTTCCGATAAATATGCCGGCAAGTTTTTCGCCGTTTACAACGAGCGAGATGCAGAGTTTAGGCACATTAACAAGAGCAGCGGCTCTGTCCACAACCTTTCTTACAGGCGTCCATTTCCTGCCGATTATCATCGGATTTGTTATCACTGCGCCAAGCCAGTGGAAAAAGTTCAGAATTCGCGGTCCGGCAACCCCCGGAAACAGATATTTATTTCCTCCGGAAAACCCGACAACCTCATGCGGAAAAACAGGACCGATGATTATTGCTTGGTCATACTCAAACAAAACCTTATTAACTTCTACCGGAACATCCATTGAAAAGAGTCCATTCGTCAACTTATCAATTTCATCCGCGCTTATCGTCCCAACATTTTTCAGGGCAGACGGATTGTTCCACTCGTGGTTTATGAATTTTACGCGACCGTATTTTTCTCTCCGCTCAGCAATGGAAATATCAAGGCGGTGACAGATTGCCTCCTCGCTCATAGGCGAGTGCGTCCCCAGCGCCACAATAATATCCAAGGCAGAAGTTACATCCCCAATTTGCTTATAGACCAATTTAAAAATGTCGCCAACCGGCGCTGTACGGGTATGGTCAGGGATTATCAGAATTACCTTCTTATTTCTGTAATCCTCACGTGGCAATGCCTTGGATATCGCCTCAGCCGCCTTTTCCAGCGGCAGGCTATCGCCGTTGTCCATCTGATACGAAATTACTTTTTGTTCCATAAATCCTATTTCAATATCCTTAATTAACCATAAAAACAACCGTTTTAAACCAGAAATTTCGAGGTAATGTTCCACTAAATCCACGCCGTATCAATCAAAAATGAAACCCGCTGTCAAATAAAACAGCGAGATAGTTAAAAATAACAATCTCTAATGCTACTCTGATTCTATAATTTTTGTTGCGTCGGTCTTTTCATCCGTCAGGGCGATAAACGAAGGTCTCCACGGATTCACCGTGATTGTAAACGCATTTGTTTTTCCAAGATACGATTTTGCCGAAAGGTCGTAGACATAGCGCTCGCGAGGAAGTTTGACCTCGGCAGTTACCGGTTTTTCAAGCGCCTCGTTTCCTCCAGCCTGTTTGAGGTCCTCGCTCATGTGGTAATTAATGTTTATTTCAAAAGCGTAAATGTCTGCGGCTTTGTTTTTGAACCTGTGCGTCATGATTCTTTTTTCCACAGGCAAAGAAAGTCCTGTAAGCGCCACTGGGTTTATCCCTGCCGACTCAATCATTTCCTTTATCCAGAGGCTCCACGATAAATCCGGATTCTCCTTTACCCGCTGACTCTCATAAGCAGCGATATCCCCCTGTTTGCTTTTAACTTCAAGAGTTTTTCCGACTATACAGAAAGCGGATTTTTCGGAAGTCGTTAAAGGCAGGATTTTTTCGAACGCAGTCTTTTCTCTCAGCCTGCCATGCTCATCGAACAAGCCCGGACATCCATCGCAAAAGACCAGCCGTGGATTATTCCCGCCCGCATTCAGAAAATCCATGACCGCTTTGATTTCAGCATCCGACATTGCCAGCGCTGTAGGCAACACAATAACTGAATACTTGTCAGAAATATTTTTATTTGTTAAATCCGCAGATGATATAAACTCCACTTCCAATCCGTTGTCCTGAAATGCCTTCAACCAACTGTTGCGGACTTTTGCCATCCTATTGTGCGAGGCTTCATAACTTGAATACCTCCTGACCCACGTGTTTCCGTCAACTGTTGACTCAAGAAGCCAATCTACCTGTATGCTCGGCTGCGAGTATAAAAACGCAACCGACGGCGTTGCGCGTTCCGAATTCATGTAAAGTCTGGCAAGTGGAGATTTTAATTCTTCAAAAACAGGTTTTAACGCAAGCGCCTTTGCTGTCGGATTTAGCTTTTCACTTTTCCAATCCAGAAAATCCTCGCTCCACCAGATTATAGATCCGCGGTCTCCAAGCAAAAGAAGATGCCACAAACGTCTTAAAGCCGGCTGTGTCTCTTTTTCAAACACAGTGGTTACAAATAATTTCCCCTTCATGAACGAACCAAAGATTTCGCGTGAATTACCGATATCGTAAGGCTCAACCCAATCAAGCACCCCGGATAACCTCCACAAATCATACCCTCCGAAAGCATGCGGCATTTGCGTCCCTTCTATCCCAACCGGTGTTGAGGGGTCAATTTTGTGTGACGCAAGGCGGATTTCGTCCAGCGCCGACGCAAGCGAAATATCCATATATTCGCGAAAATCGCGCCATGGAGAAAAATTCCACCTTGTTGGTTCCTTTCTTGCCGCGACAGGGTCGAACTTCAACCGTTGTAGCGCATACCAGTCGGGCGAACCTTCCGGTAAAGCCTTACCGCTCGCCATCCTGTTCTTTATTCTGTCAGTCGAGAACGGCTTGACCTCGTCCCACGAAGAAAACCTTGTTTCCCATTGTTTGTTCAACGCATCAAGTGTTCCGTATATCTGTTTCAACCAATTTCTGAATGAATTGAGGGCAATTGGGTTGAAGTCGTAATCGAATGGGTTTGCCGAAATTGTTACGGACAGCTCGTCGCGGATATCGTAAGCAAGTGGAGCGTGGTCTTTATTTTTGGAAACAACCCGCTGCATCTCGCCAGTTGCCCATTTCCTCCACTGCGGGTCGTCCAGACAGTAATCCCTTATAAACGCATCTTCAGACCTCGTTGACATCCACCCCCGGATAAATCTATCCCAATCAGTTACCTTTGAATTCCATTTCAGGCACAAACCGCGGTTTACAATATTCTCGACGTAATAATTAAATCCATTTGTTTTAGCAAATAGCGGGTCGCGGTCGCCATAGATAGAAACTGCTGTTACCCCTGTCTCTTTTAACCGCTGGAAAAACAACGGCACTTTCGATTTATCCCTGTAAATGCTGTCGCCAACCCACATTATGACCTGATAATCCTTCCATCGCTCCTTCCACGCATCAGCGCATAAGCCTCTCCCCGCAACCAATGGAAAAATCAAAAACAATAGGAGAAATCTGATAATCCTTAATCGGTGAGCCATACGTAACATGAGAAATTTTTCTGTTTTGTCTTTGCCGGTTTTCATGAAACAAATATAAACCTGTTTTTGTAATAAAATCCAGAAAATCTCTCTTTCCCCGTCATGCCCCAACACAGAACAGACGTATTTTAATTTTTTAACCACAGAGAACACAAAGGGATACAGATAAAAAACACAGAGAGTAAAAAAAATAAAATAAATAAACCACAGAGAACACAGAGTTACACAGAGGAAAAAAACAAAGTTTAAGAATTAACAGGATTGTTAGGATGGATAGCAATTATTTTAAAGGAAGTATTAATATTCTATTTATCCAATAAATTCTATTAAAAATTTTGTTCTCTGTGTCCTCTGTGCCCTCTGTGGTTTATTTATTTCTTTTTTGATTCTCTATGTTTATTTCTCTGTGTCCTCTGTGGTTTAATCTTCTGTGGTTTAAGTATTCTTTAACTGCTTTGCCTTAATAAATATTTACAAGTGGAAAAAATTTTGGTAGGAAACATTCTAATACAAATTCCAAAGTTTTTTTATGACTAAGTTTATAAATAAACTTATAAAGGGAGAAAATTATAATCCGGTTCATAAGATTCCCGCCAAACCTAATATCGGAATCCTTCTGATGTTTGAACAAGTATGGTATGTGCAATCCACCGCCGGGGTTAAGTAATGTTGTAGCAATTTCAGCCGGAGGTCAACATAGCCTTGCATTAAAAAGTGATGGCACTGTAGTTGCATGGGGGAGCGACTCTGCAAACCAGTGCAAAATACCGGAAGGATTAAGCAATGTAATAGCGATTGCAGCAGGCGGCAATCATAATCTTGCCCTGAAAAGCGATGGAACAGTAGTCGCGTGGGGGACAAATTTGTATGGATAGAATAAAGTTCCGAGTGGCTTAAGCAATGTTGTGGCAATTTCAGCAAGCGAAGAATACAACCTCGTGCTTGTCGCCCCACCTTTCCTCAAATCGTATGAATCGTGGATAGCAAATCAGTTTACTCCGCAGGAACAAACCGACACATTAATAAGCGGGTATAATGCCGACCCTGACGGTGACGGTATTTGCAATCTTTTAGAGTATGCGTTCCATTTAACTCCGAAAGTGGCAGGTCGGGACGGTCTGCCTTTGCCAAAAATTTTAGAACAGAACGGTAAGCGGTATCTTGGACTGATTTATACAAGGCTAAAGAGTGTTCCGGACATTGACTACACAGTGGAAATCTCAGAAAACCTTCAAATATGGAATCCGGTCACCAGCGACACAACGCAGGTTAGTGTTACAGATAATCCTGATGGGCTGACCCAGACTGTGGTCGTTCGGGATTTAACCCCAATAGACAACGCCCCCTACCGTTTTATGCGACTGAAAGTAACAAAGCAGTAAAACAACATGTAGATATTACATTAGAAATTTCGCAGTTAGAATAACCACGCACACTTTTAAAACCTTTTCTTTGAACCGAAGCGGAGTGTGCCAATTTAACGTCTGAAAGTCAGTTGTTAATCCTTTCCACAACTAACTGCCACACGCTATCTATACCCTTCCGTGCCTAATTATTTCCACCAGCACTCCTTGCATTCCCTCGTCAATTCCCGCTTTCGTATTACTTCAAACCAATTACCGCTCCAGTTGCTTTTTTATAAACCCAATTTATAGATATAAAATCCAATTGCCACTCCTCCAGAGAAAATAAGGATTTTCAATAAAACTCTTGCAGATTAATCAGAATTTTAAATATACTGACTCAAATTTTCTATGAGTAACTCAATCAGAATTAAATTGTCGGTGATGATGTTTTTAGAATACATCATCTGGGGGGCGTGGCTTCCGCTTCTAACCACATATCTTACCCAATACCTTAGCCTTAAAGGCGGAACTAATTTTACCCCCACGCAGGCAGCATGGATTATGAATACATTTGCGATATCCTCAATTATCGCAATGTTTGTAGGCGGACAACTTGCCGACCGCGTTTTTGCCACAGAGCGTTATCTAGCGTTCAGTCACCTTGTCGGCGGCGTAACGATGTTGCTGCTGCCTATGCAGACACAATTCCTGCCGTTTTTCATCATCATGCTCATCCATTGCCTATTCTATGTGCCTACGCTCTCCCTAACAAATTCGATGTGCTTTGCAAACCTGAAAGACCCAAAGGGCGAATTCGGACTTGTCCGTCTATTTGGCACAATCGGATGGATTGCAGCTAGCTGGCCATTCATTTTTATTTTAAAGGACAAAACCCCCGAGCAAATGGCAACAGCCCTGACGTGGATATTCATAATTCCAGGCATTGCATCTCTCATCCTTGCCGCTTTCTGCCTCACACTGCCACATACTCCACCGACTAAAAATGCTCAGCAAAAGTTTGCCCCGTTTGAGGCTATAAAACTCCTCGCCGTGCCGAGCATCTTCATCCTGTTCCTTGTAACCTATCTCGATACGCTCGTTCTGTGGTGCTATTTCTTCTGGACAGGTCCGTTCTTAAAAACTCTGAACATAAAAGAAAACTGGATTATGACTATCATGAGCATCGGACAGATTGCGGAGATTTTGACGATGGCAGTTCTTGGATTCTTCCTCAAGAGATTAGGCTGGCGTATAACCATGACTATCGGTATAGCCGCTCAGGTAATCAGGTTCGGTATCTACTCAATCGGCAATGAAAACCTCGTCTGGCTTGTGATTCTAAGCAACATTATTCACGGAATTTGTTACGCATTCTTCTTCGCATCGGTCTATATCTTTGTGGATGAACACTTCCCCAAAGACGCCCGGACAAGCGCTCAGAGTCTGTTTAACTTCCTGATTTTAGGATTAGGTCCGCTTACGGCGAATCCGTTGTGGGGATGGCTTGGCGAAAAAATGGGCGTTAAACATGGCAATCTGGCAGCTTTTAACAAATTGTTCATCATCCCGACAGTGATTGCGCTCATTGCAACACTGGGTCTTGCCGTCATGTTTAACCCGGAAAAAATTTCAAAAGAAAAACAACAGTCTTAATTATATCTCAATCGAATATTCTTTGATTTTGTTATAAAGGGTCTGGCGTCCGATCCCGAGTTTTTTCGCTGCGAGAACTTTCTTGCCCTTACATTCTTTTAAAGCCTGAATAATTGCGTTTCTCTCGATAGTCTGCATAAGGGTCAGCCCTGTTGGCTGTTCGGTCTTCAGGCTCATCGTAACACCTGTAAGAAGGTCTTTGGAATCAATTAACGGTCCTTCGGCAATAAGCACGGCGCGTTGTATTTCGTTCTGCAACTGACGGACGTTTCCGGGCCAGTTATATGAAACGAGAAGCTCCTGAGCCTCCCGCGTAAATCCCTGAAAAGTTCTCCCCGCCTGAGCAGAAAACCGTTTCAGAAACAAATTCGCCAGCGGTATAATTTCTTCCCTCCTATCCCTCAGCGGCGGGACTGAAATCGTTACAGTGCTAATCCGGTAATAAAGGTCTTCTCTCAGTTTCCCCGACTGAATGGCTTCATCAACCCTACGGTTTGTCGCCGCAATTATTCGCACATCTACCTTATAGGAATTTTTGCCGCCAATCGGACGGATCTCTTTATCCTGAAGCACCCGCAGCAGTTTGCTCTGTGTTTCTACTGGCATCTCTGAGATTTCATCAAGTAGTATTGTCCCCTGATGCGCACTCATGAATATGCCCTCACGGTCAGCAATCGCCCCAGTGTAAGCCCCTTTAACAGAGCCGAAAAGTTCGCTCTCAATCAACTCCCGCGGAAGTGCTGCGCAGTTGATTTTCATAAACGGATATTTAACGCGATTGCTCAACGCATGTATAAGATCGGCAATTATTTCTTTACCGGTTCCGCTTTCTCCGGTAATAAACACCGGCACATCGGTTGGCGCCACTTTTTCAACCGTCTTCACAATCTCCTTCATTGCCGGACTTACAAACAACGGCGAAACCCCGCTGCTAACTGTCAAAAGCGCCTGTCTTAAAACAGATGTTTGACCAGTCAGAAACCTATGTTCAAGAGCGCACTCAATTGACCTTATCAGTCTCTTTGGGTCAAACGGTTTTTGCAAATAATCGTAGGCGCCCAGTTTTATTGCGTTTACGGCGGATTCAAGCGTGGCATAACCGGTCAGGATTATAATTTCAGCATCAGGGGTTAACCTTCTGATTAACGGCAATAACTCGAGCCCGTCGCAGTCCGGAAGTTTAAGGTCTAATAGTATTACATCCGATGAATTGGCTTCGAGATATTGTTTCACTGCGGCGCCATTTGCTGATTCAGCCACATCGAATCCGTTTTCCTGAAGAATCGTCCTCAAATGCGCCCTCAATCCGTCTTCGTCATCTACAATTAATACCTTCGGTCTCATTTTTGAAAATCGTTCGTAGTTTTAATCTATATCTGCTTCGGGATAGTCTCTTAAAATAGCCTGTTTTATCCGTTTAATTTCGTCCGGTTCAAACAGCCTTCGCTGGACTCTCCGTTTTACGGCGTCCAGAAGCAACAGCCAATCTTCGAGTGTAGGCTTATCCATCCGTTCCCAACGTTCATACCGTCGTGTCCGGGAGAAAAAGATCCATTTACCGCCGGTATGCCTTGCAAATACCTGCAATTCTTCGCCTTCGACGGTTTCCCTTTTCCACCCGATTTCGGATTTGTTAGCCATTGAGATCTAATTCAAAATCTGAATTCCCGACTTTTATTGTTCTATGCCTGAAATTCTGTTCTTGTAAATAAAAACCTTTAATAATTCGAATTTTTTAGTCTAACGCTATATATTATTGGAACAAAATTTGCTACATTAAAATTGAAAAATTAAACACAGCGGCGGTAAAAATATATGCGTTTTATAATCAAACTTATAATCTGGTTTCTGGCATGTGTTCCGGTTTTCCATGTTAAAGCCGCCCTGTATATTAACGAGGTCTTATTTAACCCACCGGGCACAGACTCGCCAAATGAATATATTGAATTGCGCGGAACCCCAAACTACGTCCTACCAAACGGAACCTACTTCGTGTGTGTCGAAGGCGATTCAAATGGAAATCCCGGGATAATCCAAAATATTTTCGATTTATCAGGCGTTCGCGTTGGCGGCAACGGATTCATTGTTTTGCTTCAGAAAAATTCGCCATATTCTGTCGCCGACGGCGCAACGGTGCTGATTAATACAGGTTCAGGCAGCGGTTGGGGAAGCGGCAACACAAGCAGCATTAGACATTACGGCGAAAACTCGCAAACTGAAATCGAAAATCCCTCCGTAACATTCTTTTTAATCTGTACTACCAATAAACCAAATATCGGAGACGATATCGACACAAACAATGACGGCTTACCTGAACCTGATATTTTTGGCAGTTGGACTGTCCTTGATTCAATTGGAATCCTTGACTCAAGCGGGGCTGGCGACATCGGTTATGGCTTAATCAATTACCGCGCAAACTCGGATGCAACGGTTAAAACTGGACGAGCCGTAGAAATCAACTTCACTCCGTCCTATGTCGGCAGAATAGGTAATACCACGAATTCTACTGAACTCGACTGGGTAGTCAGCGACAACCTCATCGGCTCTCCGCCTGTCTTGGCTCTTGGGCCACCCGGATCTACGCTTCCCACTGGCTTTGGTATGTATCCTCTCAATAGCATTGGCGCGCCTAATTTTAATGACTTACCTATACCGGGAGTCATTCTGACCCCGCCTACAAATCCCGATCTGCAGGAATCCGGTGGCACTAATAGCTACACATTGAGATTTAACACCTTCCCCTCTGGTGAAGTCGTTGTAAAAATAACCACTGACGGTCAGACTCTTGTTAGCGTTGACACCGGCAACTCCTTTGCCACTACTGCGCTTATAACATTCACAAATACAAATTCAGTCGTTGTAATTGTAAAGGCAGTAGACGATAATATCGTTGAGGGCGGAACACATAAATCCACAATAACCCATACGATCATTCAAACCTATGATTACGGATACTCGACAAACACAATTATCCCGGATATCACATTCAACATCAAGGACAACGAATATTTGCTTTTGAACGAAATTAAGGCAAATCCACCCGGCGAAGACGCTCCTTTTGAATTTGTCGAAATTCAAGGGAGTCCGGACGCTGTTTTAACAAATACTTACTTTGTCGCAATCAACGGAAGCAGCAAGAAAAACCCCGGAACTTTAGACCTTGTGATACCATTAAACGGAATCAAAATCGGGAGAAACGGTCTGGTGGTATTGTTGGCGCAACAATCCCCATACAGACCTTCACCTGACACAACAACGGTTTATTTCCCAACATTCACAAACGCCGGCGGTATTCTTCCAAACAATGCCGTATCGTTCATGCTTATATACTCGGAAACACCATTAATTCAGGGCAAAGACCTTGATGACAATGATAATGGCACGCTTGAAGACCTGCCTAAAAGCGCTTGGATTTTTGACGCAATTGGCTGGACATCGGGAAATCTCGGCGACATTGTTTATGGCGGCGCATCAATATCGCTGCCAACAGGGGCACCGGACGCTGCAGTCCGTTTTCCGGATAACAAAAACCGGATTAGCGCCAGCGCATGGTTTTATGGACAACTTTTTCAGAATGGCAGCGACACACTTGAATTCGACGAACGATTTGTTAGCACTAACTTTCCATCAGGGGCAACTTTAACTCCCGGAAGTCTCAACCAGTCATTGATAACAATTAGTTACATAGCCCCGATTTCCGGTGTCATCGGCGACCCTACAAATCCTGAAGTTACATTTCGTATTACAAATTACGCCTCACCTACGCAAGCCATTTCAGTATCTGTCTCAGCAAACAACCCGTGCGTTGTTTCACAAACAAACATTTTTATAACTAAAATTTCAAATCAGGATTACAAAATGAAAATCGAACCAACCGGCATCGGTTATTCGGTAATTACAATAACCGCTACAGACGGGATTCTAACTGCATATCGTTCTTTCTATTATGCAGCGTCGGAAATGGGACGTCCGGGAGGTTATTTCCTTACAGGTGCTTCAGATGCCTCTGCGGCAATTGCAATCGACAGCGACTGGATGTTTGTTGGCGACGATGAAAATGAAGTAATCCGTATCTACCCACGAAAAAGGTCAGGTCCGCCCATAGCAGAATTTGACATGACACCATATCTTGGTCTTACAGATTTTGAAGGTGAAAGACCAAGAGAGGTTGATATAGAAGCAGCATACAGAATCGGAAACCGTATCTACTGGGTCGGCGCTCATTCAAATTCAAATATCGGCGAGGGCAGAACAAATCGCGCAAGAATCTTTGTTACAGACATCATAGGTAGTGGCACAAACTGTTCTCTTGTGTATGTCGGCAGATACGATTACTTAAAAACCGACCTTGTCAACTGGGATAATAATAACGGTCACGGAAAAGGCGCAGGTTATTACAATCTTGCTTATAGCGCGCAGGACGAAATTAACCCTAAAACCCCGTGGGGCTTTAACATCGAGGGAGTCGCCCCTGTCCCTGATAATCCACAGGCTGCGTTCATTGCCTTACGGGCGCCTATTGTCCCGCCCACAAACCGCGTTTATGCCCTCATAGTTCCTGTATTGAATTTTACAAACATTGCTGGGAGTGGCGCTCCGCCGGGCTCAGCCATTTTTGGTCAACCGATTGAACTCGACCTTTTCGGACGCGGCATCCGCGATATTGTCGGAAATTCAAACGGCTATATAATTATTGCCGGCACACCTTATAACTCCCCCGGAGCATATCCACATGATTTTAAGATTTACACATGGTCTGGGCGTCCGGATTCCCCGCCCCAGGAACGAAGCGCCGATTTGTCAGGGCTAATCCCCGAAGGCATTGTTGAACTCCCGCCGCAACCATGGGATGAAAATACCGAAATTCAAGTTGTGAGCGACTGCGGAACAAAAGTCTATTATGGAGATGGCGTCCCTGCAAAACTGCTCCCAATTCCCGCTTTCAAAAAATTCAGAGTAGATACTGTAAAACTCGGTAAAATTGTTAAAACGGCGCCGATAATTACTAATTTCCACATTGAAAACGGACAGGCAAATTTACTCTGGCGTTCAATCAAAGACGACTCGTATCTGATTCAATACAAAGACTCCCTAACAGATTTAAACTGGATTACAATCCCAACGCCCGTCAGAGCATCAGGAACATGGACATCATTTACCGACTCTGGAATAACTAACAAAACAAGGTTCTACCGCCTTCTTGTCCAACCGTGACGATTCCATGCGCTATGGATAATCCACAAAAATTCTTCCGCTTTGGACAATAGAATTATCGTCCATTAAGCCAATTAGCCACATCCACAGCGCTGTATGTAATAATAATGTCCGCCCCTGCCCTCTTAATGGCAAGCAGGCTTTCAATGGTAACAGCCTTTTCGTCAATCCACCCCTTTTCTGCAGCGGCTTTGACCATCGAAAACTCAGCACTCACAGCATACGCCGCTGTCGGATAACCGAAAGTGGTCTTTACACGATAAATGATGTCAAGACACGATAGCGCTGGCTTGACCATGACAATGTCTGCCCCTTCCTGTATATCGAGAGCGACTTCCCTCAAAGCCTCATTTGCATTTGCGGGATCCATCTGGTAACTCCGACGATCGCCAAATTGCGGAGCGGATTCAGCTGCCTGCCTGAAAGGACCATAAAAAGCCGATGCAAACTTTGCTGCATAAGCCATGATTGGCATATTTTTGAAGCCATTGGAATCAAGAGCCTCTCTAATGGCGCGGACGCGTCCATCCATCATATCGCTCGGTGCCACAATATCAGCCCCTGCCCGTGCATGACTTACCGCAGTCTTTGCAAGCAATTCCAACGTGCTATCGTTTTCAATTTCATAACTGCTTCCGCACTTTCTTACTATTCCGCAATGTCCGTGACTTGTGTATTCGCACAGGCAAACATCGGTTATTACAAGCACCTGTGGGATTTCTTTCTTAACCAGCCTGACCGCTTTTTGAATAATGCCATCATCAGCATACGCCTCGCTTGCAACTTCATCTTTTTTCTCCGGAATGCCGAATAACAAAATCGCCCTAATCCCCGCTTCGTAAGCCTTTTTTACCTCTTTTATCAGTTCGTCTGCGGAGAGTTGGAAGTTGCCCGGCATTGCTGAAATCGGAATCCTTGTATTTGAACCATGCCTTACAAAATATGGCATCACAAGTTGCTGCGGGTTAAGCCATGTTTCCCGCGTAAGTTGCCGCATTACTTCGCTCTGCCGCAACCTGCGCGGTCTGTATGCAGAAAATCTGCCAATAATATCCGGACTCATACCTTAAAAAATTACCACTTTAGAACCCAATTACAAGATTTAGAACTTAAATAAACCACAGAGAACACAAGGTAATTAATTTTTTAAAGTCGATAGGAGGAACAAAGAATTTAACCACAGAGAACACAGAGAGACAGAAATAAAATTTAACAGGATTGTTAAGAAATTAAAAACTAAATTAAAAAACCACAGAGGACACAGAGAACACAGAGAAAAAAAGAAATTTAAAATTAATATGATAGGTATGATTTTTGTCGTTTCTCAAATCCTGAAAGTCCTAACAATCATGTTGAAACAATTTATTAAAATCCTGTTTATCCTAATTATCCCCTTAATTAATTTATTCCCTCTCTGTGTTCTCTGTGTCCTCTGTGGTTAATTTTTAAATTCTCATTTTCTCTTTAAAAATTAAATTATCTGTGTCCTCTGTGGTTTCAATTCTTCTTTATAAATTAAATTAATTACTCTGTGTCCTCTGTGGTTGAAAAATTTAAACTATAGGCATTTTCTGTCTGTGGGACTAACATGTCCTACTTTACAACTGGCCAGCCTTGGTCATCCCATTCAATTTCATTAATCATCAGTGTAGGCCTTCCATTGTTCTCCCTGTCATAATAATGATAACTGCAATACTTCTTACCACCGGCTTCTGTAATTGCGATATGTCCCGGTCCAATCCTTCTGCCACGCGTTCCAAAAAACAGCGTCCCACCGCCATTGCGCATATCTTTCCCATCCTTGTCAAGATAAGGTCCTGTAACCTTTTCGCTTCGTCCCACGCGTATCTCATAAGTGCTGTTTATTCCCCTACAACATAATCCCCAGTTCACAAAAAGATAATAATACTTTCCGTGTTTATACAGATAAGGCGCTTCTATGTCATTTTTATGCGCAGAAGCCAGCGAATAAACTGGCGATTTTTCCGATATCCGCTTGCCTGTAGATTTGTCAAGTTCAATTAACTTTATTCCCGACCACCATGAACCAAAAACAAGCCATAGTTTATCACCGTCAGGCAGAACAGCCGGATCAATAGCGTTGAAATTATTTGTGGGAAATGACTCTATCACCGCTCCCCTGTCTTCCCATTTAAATTCTGGACTGGACGGATTCAGAGTTTTATTGACCGCAAGTCCAATTGCTGACCTATTTTTGCCAAAGGACGACACGCTGTAATACAGATACCAGCAGTCATTTACCTTTACCAAATCCGGTGCCCATAGGGAGCCGTTGAAATTGCTGACGACATTATTCCACCACCCCAACCTTGTATTGAACACCGGTTTAGTCTCATTCCATGTTCTTAAATCCTCGGATGTCTTCACCTTAATCCCGCGACCTGTGTAAAAGACGTAATACTTGCCATCTTCAAACACGATTGTCGAAGGATCGTGCGCAGTTAGAAAACCTGCAAGCTCAAGTCCGTAACTCCAGCCGCTGAGTAAACTCAAAGCCGTTACTAGCAAAACTTTGCCTGATATTTTCAATCCGCGGAAATACTATCTTTATTTTGCATTCTTTTCCGCTGCCTTGTTTTTGACTAAATCCGCCGTAGCCTGTTGTTTGAATAGATTGAATGCTTCCTCCCATTTATCCGCAAGTTCCTTCACCTTTTTAGGATATTTCGACGCTAAATTCTTCGTCTCCGACCTATCGTTTTTCAGATTATACAATTCCCACGGTTTTTCATGGTCACGAACAAGCTTCCAGTCTCCCACACGTATTGCCTTATTCCCCTCATGGAACCACCACAGATAATCATGTTTAACAGTGTTATCCTTCTTAAAGGCAGGGACGAGACTTCTTCCCGGACACGGAGGCGCATCCGGATGAAACGCCGTTTTTGCGTCCACTCCGGCAAGCTCGAGAACTGTAGGAACAATATCAATTACATGCGACAGATTTTTCCTAAATTCGCCATTAGCCTTTAAACCGTTTTGCCAGTAGACAATGAACGGACTTGCAATTCCGCCTTCATGAACCCATGACTTGTGCAATCTAAATGGTGTATTCGCTGCGCTTGACCAGCCCGGACCAATCGAAAGAAATGTCCTGCCCGAACCCGGAGGGGCTGTTTTATCATGGCCATCACCCCTTACTATCATTTCTGCACTCGCCCCGTTGTCCGAAAGGAAAAATATAACTGTATTTTCAAAAGCGCCCATAGATTTTATCTTTTCAAGAACTCTCCCAATCTCTATATCCATTCTGTGGATCATTGCTGCATGAACCGCCATTTTGATTGCCTGAAAATCCTTTTGTTCTGCCGATAAATTCTTCCAAGGCACAGCCCTGCTGCATTCCCCTTCCCCAAAAATCTGGATTAATTTTGGCTCAGGCAAGTTCCATGACGGGATTACATCAGGTTCCAGCGGTGGGAGGTCGCATTTTAAAATCCCGAGTTTCTTGATTCTCTGGTAACGTTCTTCGCGGATAGCATCCCATCCCACTTTGTAGCGGTCTTTATATACATCAATATCCTGCTGTGGCGCCTGTACCGGGAAATGCGGAGAGGTGAACGCAAGATAGCAGAAAAACGGCTTGTCTGAATATTTCTGCTGATGTTCATCAAGGAATTTAATCATGTAATCAGCCATCGCAGTCGCAGTGTAATAATTCTCATTAGTCCCCACAGGCGGCAACCTTACATCATCAAGGGCATGATTTTTGGGATAAAAATGACGGTCGTGGTCGTTGAGCAAATATGAATGGTCAAATCCTGCTGCGAGGACAGGTCCGTCAATGTGCCATTTGCCAGAGTGGTAAGACCTGTAACCGGCTTGCTTCAGCATCTCCGGCAGCATCCGTGCCCAATAGGGACGTTTGCCCGGCACACCAGATTGGACTCCGGGTATAGTATCGCGTCTTATTTGCTGGGCATAATAACCTGTCAGCAGCGAGCCTCGCGTTGGCCAGCAACGAGAAGTGCTGTAAAATTGCGTAAATCTTAACCCATCATAACCAAGCCTGTCGAGGTTCGGCGTCCGAATTTCCCCGCCATAACAACCAATATCCGAAAAACCAAGGTCGTCGGCAACTATGAGGAGAATATTCGGTTTTTTCTGTATATTCGGTTTATCCTTAGCATCCTGTTTGCTTTGCGCGCCGGATACCACGCTTACAACCAACAGTCCTGCAATAACTGCAGCTATTATTTTAATCTGTATTGGTGTTTTCATAACTATCTAAATTTTATTTATGGGATTGGAATATCTGCATTCTTTGCTTCTCTGATTGCAGTGTCAGAAATGTATGCAGGTCTTCCGTAAGAAACCGCCTGAATTTCTCCGGACTTAACCACAGCCTGAAATACCAGCGGCGGGTTTAACTGACGCCCCCTATCCTCTTTTACAATTACGTTCGGAAAAACTTTTACCCAGACAATCTTCTCAGGACTTCCCTTCAGCGGCGTTGTTACCACAAGTTTCTCCGGTTCCATACGGTAATATTTTGCCGATGACGGCTGTGGCTGAATTTCCAGCGTTATCGGCGTATCAGATACAGCCGATGGGACAATCCTGAACATTATCATAGCCGGTTTTTTAGGCGTGGGAAGGTTCGTTGCACGCGCAACAAGATTTGTGGCAAGTTCAAGTGATAGTCTTAACTGCTCTTCGGCATAAGACGCTTCTAAATAACTTTTTGGATATTTGCCATTTACTTTTACAATCTCAAATTTATCAATGAGCTGACCGTTTAAATTGTAACAACGACCGATAATATTTGTTCGTGTCGCTTCGAATACGAGGAAATGGTTTGTCCGCGCATACGAAGCAAGCGCCGGATGTGCCATAGATGTTGCCAACGGCGCTCCGCCACCGCCT
>Ga0078972_1009127_pt1 | contig 19886 bp, 22 predicted proteins | sample YelNatPaOPGAMG01_FD_67568 | JGI IMG/M metagenome (GOLD analysis project Ga0078972, IMG submission 67568) | Hot spring thermophilic microbial communities from Obsidian Pool, Yellowstone National Park, USA - OP-RAMG-01 (SPADES assembly) (version 2) | ecosystem: Environmental > Aquatic > Thermal...
GGAAATCTTTGTGGATGGCGCGGACGGCGTGTCAGCGTTACCCCTTACGTTATTCCGAAATGGCTAGTCTCTACTGCATGACTACCACCTGCTTATATTTGATTGCATCGCTAAGAACGGTAAGGGGCCTGCCGGAGGATGGGAAAAGAGACGGTTGAAGACCGATAGGAGGATGCCCATGTATCTTTTCCAACTGGCGGATGGTTGGTGCGGGGTTTCCATCACGGCGCGCGGCATCTACGCCCTGACCCTGCCCGCTCCCAGCCGGGAGGAGGCTGTCGCGGGCCTGGAGCGCGCCAGCGGGGAGGTGGATGACGACGACCTCCGGCAAAGGGTCGTTTGCGACCTGACCGCCTACTTCGAGGGAGGACCGGTGACCTTTCATTTGCCGGTGGACCTTTCCGGGTACAGCCACTTTCAACGCAGCGTGCTGGAGGAACTGGCCGCCATACCCTGGGGAACCACGCGTACCTACGGCGAGGTGGCCCAGGCCGTGGGCCGCCCGCGGGCGGCGCGGGCGGTGGGGCAGGCGTGCGGCCAAAACCGTATCCCGGTGGTCATACCCTGCCACCGCGTCACGGCGGCGGGCGGTCTGGGCGGGTTCGGCGCCGGTTTGGCGTGGAAGAGACGGCTTCTGGCCCTGGAAGGAATGAACGGGCGAAGCCGGTTGCCGGGGGCATGGGCTCGATGAAGCCGTTTTGGCGGAGGGGCAAGGGTTGAGGATAGTTGCTGTTTGTACATATGTTTTCGCCAAGGTAAACTAAAGGTCGCATCTTCCGCATGTGCCGGCGAGGTCCGCGGCAATTTTTCAACCTGATTTTCGGGCCGGCACCGTGGTGTAGATGCTGTCATCAAACCCAGCCATGGCCAAGATAGAATAAAAAGCGGTTCGGAAGCTGGGAGAGACGGCGACGGCTCGTTTTAGGCGGCCCACGGGAGCCACCTTGGCGCTCTTAATGTGGCGTAGGATCTCAAGACCGGTGGGGTTGTCGAGTCTTCCCCGGGAAGGACTGATCAGGGGTTGACCACTTCTGCGTACGCGGCGTTCAAGGAGGCTGAAGACCAAACAGGCCAAAAGAAGAACGTAGCCAAGGGCCTCGATGCGTTCCGGTTTATGTAGAAAAAAGGCGTCTACGAAGGCAGGATCCTTGAGAAACTGGAATCGTTTTTCAACGGAAGTTTGGTTTTTATACTCTTCGAGCAGGCGTCGGGCCGGGAACTCCGCGGCTGGGAGAGGGGTAATGAGGACAAAGGTGGAGCGGCGCTTGTGCTCTGCGGCAATCTGCTCCATTGTAGGTACACCGACCTCCGGACGTAGGCGGTAAACCGTCTCATAGGACGGCTCTTCTCCCTTGTGGGGACGGCCACGGTGTCCCTGTTTCTGTTTCTCCTGCACCTCCTGCACCACAGCCGTTAGCGGGTGAAGAGCACCGGCGTGCTTTTTGAGCCAAGCATCGGCGGCGGCTTGTGCATCGACCACGCAGGCAAAAGAAAGTTTGGCTAACGCTACGGCCTCTTTTTCCAGGGTCTCCCGGCGGGCTGTCAATTCCCGTTCCAGCGATTTGGCTTTGAGCTTGTCTAGGTGACTCGAATGGTAAACGACCAGGCGGTATTCTTCTCCTTCGATGGTTGCTTTTTGCTCCGAAGAGAAGTACTCGGCGGCTCCCCGGCGGGGGGACAGTTGGCCGAGTATTGTCCAAACGCCGTCGTCCCAGGCCGCAGCTTTGGCTTCTCCGCAAGCGTTGAAGGTCTCCGGCAGGCGGGAGAGGAACGATAAGCCGATTTTGTGCATTAAGCGAAGATTAGGCCCGGAAATGAGGGCGGAATCAGCCACATAGACCAGATGACACAACTCTTCGGGCGAGAACATTCGGCACAGTTCTTTCACCATTTCGCCGTTGGCCTTTTTGTCTGAGGTGTTACCGTCCTTGATCTCTCCGTACAGCGGTATGCCTTCGCGGTTTACCAGCAGGGTGAGGACTATCTGCATCAGGTCCGGACGATTGTCCTTGGAATGGCCCCGGGCCGGCCGGACACTTCCGTTTGTGCCTCCTTCAGGATATTGGCCGTACAGAGAGCGAGTGGTGCTGTCCCAATGCATGAACTGAATTTCAGCCTCCTCCCTGGTGAGCGCACTGGAAGTTATCATAGAGAATATCTTGCAAGCACCGGCTGCCTGCAGCTTCTCCAGGGCCCGACCAAAGGCGTCGTCGTTGAGATCCTCAAGTGAAACACCTTCCCCCAACAGGAGTTCGATATCGGTATCTTCGAAACTCTCCCACACACGGTAGATGGGCTGCCTGGAGGTCAGGATGTTCAGGATAAGTGCCATTATGCATTGACCGGGCGACAATTTGCAGCGACGCTCGTCCCAGGGTACCTGGGTATCGATAATTTCCACGAGGCCGATGGCTTCACACATAGCCCGGATCAAAGGAGCAGCGCCAACTACGCGCACATCTTCCATGTTCATTTAGAAAGACACCCCTCTCCTGTCAACACCTCGCGGAAGTTGGGTACGAGAGGGTAGAGATATATGTCTTTGATGGGATAGTTCTTACGGTTGTTTTTGCCTAACTTGCCCCGTCCCTGGGTCTTGCCGACCCAGAGCCAGTTGGCCGCCTGGTAGCAGGTGCCGTGGAATCGCCTGGCCTCCACGAAGGTCTCGATCAGGACGGGCTGGAAGCCATATAGCTCATTCCAGTCCCGGCCGATCTGTCGGGCCAGCAGGCCCAATACACTGGACGCCAGGTTTTTCACCTGAATCCAGGGAAGAATCAAAAAGCGGGCATTGTTAACCACCAAATGCAACCGCGCCTGACGCTGAGCAGCGGTCCAACCGATGAAGCAATCCCGGGGAGCTACCGTCCAGGCTGCCGCCCCCATACCCAATACGCCCAGGAGTTGCCCACCGCCCTCAATAAAGTAGCGGATCTGGGCGCCGGACAAAGGCACATAACCCAAGTAATGATAGCGTTCGATGAATTCGTTCCACAATTGCGAATCACGACGATTTTCTATCCGGGAAAGACGCAAGATACCCAGGTCACCGCGAGTTCCTACCATAACCGGCCCCGGATCTGAATCAGGGGAAATCTTCGGCCTGCGTTGCCCGTGGCTATGAACGCTCCGCGGTGCCGGAAGGGTGATAATACCATCGCGATGCATGTGTAAGAGGGCCACCCTGCAAGACATGTCTTTACCCCGCCCATCCGGCCTGAACCATCCCAGGGCCGTACAAGTCGCTCTGGCGATGGCGGCCCGAGTGGGGTATAAATCGGGTTGAGCTATGATCTGCCGAATGACCTGGAGCTCTGCTTCGCTAAAACATCGGCCGCAGTATCGGTTAGTACAAAGCGAATTACTCATGGAACAAGTGTACAATATCCCAGACGATGTGTCCCGTGCCCTGATGGATAGCTAGGGCAAGCAATTAGAACACAGAACAAGGTATTCAAAAACAACCGCACCAGAATGTATGCCATGGTTAATTTTGGCCAATTCACCTGCCAGCCGACAGGGGCCGAAAAAAAGGAGGCCTGCCATCATTTACCTGCGGAAGATGCGAAAGGTGATGATCAACAGCCCGTTTCAATCATGTTCACCAACACCTGTACTATCTCCCGATCGTAAAGCACATCGCTTTTTTGGGTCAACTCCCGCAGGGCGTCCGCCGTCGTGAGGGCCGGGCGGTAGGGGCGGTGGGTGGTCATGGCCTCGTAAACGTCGGCCACGGCCAGAATGCGGGATTCCTCGTCGATTTCCCGCGCTTTCAACCCGCGGGGGTAGCCGGAGCCGTCCAGACGCTCGTGATGGCTGAGGATGATGCCGGCCACGTTCCAAGGGAAAGGTACGCGACGCAGGATGTCCGCACCGGCGGCGGGATGCTGTTCGATGAACTGACGCTCCAGTCTGGTCAGGGAAGCGGGCTTGGCCAATATTTCGGTGGGGATGGATATCTTGCCGATGTCGTGCAGACTGGCGGCGATGAACAGGGGGCGCAGGCGGTCGGCGGGGTAGCCCATCTGCTGGGCGATGGTCACGGCGATTTCGGCCACCCGCTTTTGATGACCCGCGGTGTAAGGGTCGCGATGTTCCACCAGATCGGCCATGGCCAGGGTGATGCCGTCCAGCATCCGCTCCAGGCTCCTGGCCCGGGTCACCCGCTCGGTGACTTCGTGGGCGATGCCGCGGACCATGGGTTCGCCGCCGTTTTCCAGCAGGACGTCCCGGTATTCGATGTAGCGTTCCTGGCCGAAGGCGTCCAAAAGGCACATGACGCCTTCGTGATGACCCTTTTCCATCAGTTTTCGGGCGTAGTCGTCGTAGAGGTGGCGGAAACGGGGCGCCACCAGGTCCCGCACACACCGGCCCAGCCAGTCCTCGGCGCGGAAACCGAAAAGACGCGAAAAAGAGGGATTGATGTACACTATGCGTCCGTCCGCCGCGGTATGGATGTGGACGATGTCGCTGATGTTCTGCAACAGGTCCTCGTATCGGGCCGGGGCGGCGCACGCGGTCTCCGGCACGGCCTGGACGGCGAGGAGGCCCGGCTGCATCGGGGCCGCGAACAGGCGGACGGGCAAAGCGCTCCCCTCCCGGGCGTCCAGGCGGACTCTCAGGGGTTCGGAGCCTAGTTTCTCCAACAGAGGCCGGTCCGGCGGGTGCACCAGGCCTGCCAGGGGCCGGCCGGCCAACTCCCGGGCGTCGCAACCGACCAGGCGGCCCCAACTCTGGTTGGCGCCTACCACACTTCCTTCGCGGACGACGCACCCCGGCAGGGGGCCGGCGGCAAAGAAACCGCTTTCCGCCGGTGCTGCCTTTTCTCCTTCGGCACCTACAGAAGCTTGTTTAAGTTGAGCAACAGCCATAGCTGGTTCTCCTTCTTGACCACGCCGCTCAGGATGTCGCCGTTCTCCCCGGACCCGCCGAAGCGGGTGCCTCCCGCCGCCGTGTCGAGTTCGTCCGGCGTGTAGCGGCCCACTTCCTGCACCCGGTCCACGATCATGCCCACCTTCTGGCCGTCCCGGTCCACGACGATGATCCGGGTATCCTGGTCGTGGGACTTTTTCTCCAGACCCAGGCGGGCGCACAGGTTGATGACCGGGATGACGTTGCCGCGCAGGTTGATTACGCCCTCGACGAAATAGTTGGTGTTGGGTACCCTGGTTATGTTGACCATACGCATGATTTCCTGTGTTTCCAAAATAGGGAGGGCATACTTCTGCGTCCCCAGTTCGAAAATGACCAGTTGTCCCTCCTGCTCCTGCGCCATCTGATCTTCCCCCTTTGTCGATCGGCTTGCCCGCTATTAAATTCGGCACAAAAGAGGGCCGTCTGTAGAGGGGGTTCGCTAAAGTCCGGCGCCGGCTTGCCGATAATTAGAAAAGAGAGCCGCCTGCGGGTCTATAACGGGCGGCCGAAGGAGAAACGTCCGTGGGTCTTACCACCATAATCGGTATCGGCCTGGCCCTTTTTTCCCTCGTGGTTTCGTTCACGATGGAAGGGGGCAAGCTCAGCGACCTGTTTTCCCTGACCGCCGTCCTCCTTATTTTCGGCGGTACCATCGGGGCCACGATGGTAAGCTTTTCCGTCACGGAACTGAAGGCGGTCCCGGCCCTGCTCAAAAAAATCCTGTCCCGGAGCCAGCAGGACGAGATCGCGGTCATCGAGCAGATCGTGGGCATGGCCGACACGGTGCGGCGGGAGGGCCTCCTGTACCTGGAGAACCAGTTGCCGAACCTGCACGACCCGTTCATGCGCAAGGGCATCCAGTTGATCGTGGACGGGACCGATCCCCAACTGGTGCGCAACATCCTGGAGACGGAGCTTTACGCCATCGAGGAGCGGCACAAGAACGGCTACATGATCTTCGAGACCGCCGGGGGTTACGCCCCTACCATGGGCATCATCGGCACGGTGATGGGCCTGGTGAAGGTGCTGGGCAGCCTGGCCGACCCGGAAACGCTGGGGCCGGCCATCGCCATGGCCTTCATCGCCACCCTCTACGGGGTGTCCTCGGCCAACATCCTGTGGCTGCCGATCGCGGAAAAACTGAAAAACATCAGCAAGAAGGAGACCATGCTCCGCGAACTGGAAATAGAGGGTATCCTGTCCCTGCAGGCCGGGTCCAACCCCTTGTTGATCCGGGAGCGCCTGACGGCTTTCCTGAACCCGGTCCACAAGAGAAAACTCGAGACCGACTACGGGGATTAACCTGAAACCCGGGGGTTTAAGCTGATGAAGAAAAAAAGCATGGCCGGGGGCGGCGGAGGCGGCCACGGCGGCATGATGCGCTGGCTGATGACCTATGCCGACCTGATCACGCTCCTGCTCATCTTTTTCGTCATCATGTACGCCCTCACGGCGGCGCGGGCCCGCCAGGTGGAAGCGATGGCCATCACCTTGAGCCAGGAGGCCACCGCGGGCAACTCCATCCTGCAGTATCAACAGGAGGGGACACCCAAGCCGCAGAACGCGCCGCTGTATCAGCGGATCAGCCAGGCCCTGGCCGGCCTGCAGGCCCAGCAGGAGCAGGAGGAGCAGTCCCTGCAGAAGATCGTCAAACTCTTGCAGCAGTATATCAACGAACACGGCCTGGCCGCCGAGGTGAGCGTGGACATGGAACGGCAGGGGGTGGTGGTGAGTTTCCAGGACGTCGCCCTCTTCGCCAGCGGCTCGGCCCAACTGTCCCCCCAGGCCCGGCAGATCATCGACGCCATGTCCGCGCCGATAAAGAACGTACCCAACCAGGTGCGGGTGGAAGGGTTCACGGATGATCAACCGATTCACACCGCGGAGTATCCTTCCAACTGGGAGTTGTCCACGGCCCGGGCCACCAGCGTGCTGGAGGAACTGGTCAACGGGGTGGGCTTTCCCCCCGACCGGCTTTCGGCCACCGGCTACGGCCAGTACCGGCCCCGGGTTCCCAACACTTCGGACCACAACAGGCAGTTGAACCGCCGGGTGGACCTGGTGGTCTTGCGCAGCATTTACAGCGGCGGGGAGCCGGGCGTGGCCCCCTGACGGAGCGGGCGGGTTCAAGCCCCCGGCTTTAGCCGGGGTGGTTGAAAAAAATAACTCCCCCGAACCCGAAACTCCCGTTTCAAACGGGGGTCAACGGGTTGCTTCAAGCCCCCGGCTTTAGCCGGGGGTAGTTGAAAGAAAGCCAAACCCGATGCCCCCGCTTTCAAGCGGGGGTCGAGAAAAGGGCCAATGACCTAAGGAAGCATTAATAAATCTTCGGGAGTTGAGCAAATGGACAGGCAGATCGTGGTGTTCCTCCTTGCCGGCCAACAGTACGGTGTCGATATCGGGCAGGTCTACGAGATCATCCGGACGGAAAAGACGGTCCGCCTGCCGGGCACGCCTTCCTATATGGAAGGGGTGATCCACGTGCGCGAGCGCATCATACCGGTGGTCGACCTGGGCGCCCGCCTGGGACTGCCCGCCGGAGAGACCGACGCCGGGTCCGGGCGCATCGTCATTGTCGACGCCGGCGGTACCATGGTGGGTCTCCAGGTGGATGCCGTAAAGGAAGTCCGGGTCCTGCCCGCCGGGGAACTGAAGCCGCCGCCGGCCTATCACCAGTCGGACGGGGGCTACCTGGAGGGCATCGCCCTGGCCGGAGAGCAGTTGATCGTCATGCTGGACGTGCGACGTCTTTTCGGCCGGGAGGAAACGGCATTGTTGGCCGCAGCCGGACAGGGGGTGGCGTGAAGTTGTTCAGCGACGTGGAACTGGGCGTGTTCATGGACGAACTCGACGAGAAACTGCAGGTTTTGAACGACGGCTTCCTCCAGTTGGAGCGGGGGGACGGTTCCCCGGCCGTTCTCCAGGAGATATTCCGGGCCGCCCATACCATCAAGGGCAGTTCGGCCATCATGGGTTACGACAAGATCGTGCGCCTGGCCCACGAGATGGAAAACCTGTTCGACCGGCTGCGCAAGCGCGAACTGACGGCCAACCAGCGCCTGACCGACACCCTGTTCCTGGCCCTGGACACCTTGAAACTCCTGAAGGAGGAGATCACCGGCGGTCAGACGGACGTGCCCGTGGACGGCATCATTGCCTCTCTGAGGGAATGGGCCGCCGGCGGCGCGCCCGCGCCGCCCGGGCCGGAAGTTGCGGCACCTCCCGCCGCGGCGCCGCTGGACATGGACGAGGACGTGCTGCGGGAAGCCGCCCTGCGCGGGTACTCGGCTTACCAGATCGACGTGGCGGTGGACCAGGACAGCCAGATGAAATCGGTACGGGCCTACCTGATCATGGAGACCCTGGAGCAGTACGGGGAAGTGGTGGCCTGCCGGCCGCCGGCCGAGGAGATCCAGGCGGGCAACTTCGCCGGCGACCTGTCGCTGGTCATCCTTTCCCGGGAGGACAATGACCGCCTGCGCAACATCCTCATGACCATTTCGGAAGTGGTCGACGTGGCGGTGACCCCGGTCGCGGCGCCGGTCGAGGCCGAGAAGGCCGAGGGCCCCGCGGCGCGGGAAGGAGTCCTCCCGGACCAGGGTCACGGGGAAGAACACAAGCTGGTCAAGACGGTGCGGGTGGACGTGCAGAAGCTGGACAACCTGATGAACCTGGTGGGGGAACTGGTCATCGACCGCACGCGCTTAAACCGCTTCGCCGAAGTGTTCGAATCCAGCTTCGGGAACGGGGAACTGGTGGACACCCTGAACGAGATTTCCAACCACCTGGGACAGGTTTCCAACGACTTGCAGGACCAGATCATGAAGGCGCGCATGCTGCCGGTGGCCCAGGTTTTCAACCGCTTTCCCCGCATGGTGCGCGATATTGCCCAGAAATTGGGCAAGGAAATCGACTTCGTGGTGGAAGGCAAGGAGACCGAACTGGACCGCAACGTCATCGAGGTTATCGGCGATCCCCTCATTCACCTGATCCGCAACGCCGTGGACCACGGCATAGAACCCGCGGCCGAGCGGACGGCCGCCGGCAAGCCGGCGGCGGGGCGTCTTCTCTTGAAGGCTTCGTATCAGGAGAGCCACATCATCATCACCGTGGCCGACGACGGTCGCGGTATCGACACCGGCAAAATCAGGCAGAAGGTTGTCGACTCCAACCTCGTCGAGGCCGGGGAAGCCGGGCGTCTTGCGGAAAACGAACTTTTGGACTTCATTTTCCGCCCCGGGTTTTCCACCGCCGCGACGGTCAACGACCTTTCCGGACGGGGCGTGGGCATGGACGTGGTCAAGACCCAGATCGAGCAGATCAACGGCACGGTGGAGGTTGCCACCGAACCGGGCAAGGGAACCCGCTTCGTCATCAAGCTGCCGCTTACGCTGGCCATCATCCGGGCCCTGATGGTGGCCATGGGGGAACAGGTCCTGGCCTTCCCCCTGGTCAACGTCCTGGAGACCATCCGGGTGGGCCGGGACGATATCAGGCTGATCGGGCACGACGAGGTCATCGTGGTGCGCGGCAACATCCTGCCGCTCATCCGCCTTGCCGCCTATTTCGGCATGGAAGCGCGGGAGGAGGACCGGGCCTACGTGGTGGTGCTCGGCGTCGGGGACCGGCGCCTGGGCGTGGTGGTGGACCGCCTCCTGGGCGAGGAGGAAATCGTCATCAAGTCCATGGGTACGTACCTCGGTACGGTCAAAGGTCTGGCCGGGGCCACCATCCTGGGGGACGGCCGGGTGGCCCTGATCGTCGACGTCCGGAACATCGTCAAGGATTACGGTACCGTCGAGATGGCCCATGCCGGTTAAAGTACTGGTGGTGGACGACTCGGCCCTGATCCGCGTGCTCATCCCCCGCCTCCTGGGGGAGGACCCGGAGATCCGGGTGGTGGGCACCGCCGCCGACGGGGCCGAGGCCTGCCTCAAAATCCCGCAGCTTTCGCCCGACGTGGTCACCATGGACGTGGAGATGCCCCGGGTCAACGGCCTGACCGCCTTGAAACGGATCATGCGGGAATGCCCCCGGCCGGTCATCATGCTCTCGGCCCATACCACCGCCGGGGCCCGGGACACCATGGAGTCGCTCTCGGCCGGGGCGGTCGATTTCGTGGCCAAGCCCACCCGCCAGGCCGACGTGCCTTTGATGGTGCAGGAACTGGCCGAGAAGATCAAGATGGCGGCCCGGGTGGTCTTGAGAAAAAGCGGCGCGGCGCCCCGGACCCCTTCCGCCCCGGCGCCCCGCCCGGGGCGGGGCGACGTCGACCTGGTGGTCATCGGCGCCTCCACGGGCGGTCCGGTGGCCCTGCAAAAAGTGTTGGGCTCCTGGCCGGCCGGCTTCCCGGCGGCGGTGGTGGTGGTTCAGCACATCCCGGTGGGCTTTTCCCAACCTTTGGCCGAGCACCTGGCCAAAAAGACGGCTTTGCCCGTCCGGCACGCCCAAAACAACGACCAGCTCCTGCCGGGCCGGGTGCTGGTGGCTCCCGCCGGGGCCGACCTGGTTTTCCGGGGCAGTCCCGGACGGTGTTCGGTGGGTCTGGTACCGGCGCCGGCGGACCACCCCAAAAGCGAATTCCATCCCTCGGTGGACGGGGTCATGACCTCGGCGGCGGAAACTTTCGGCCACCGCACCCTGGGCGTCCTGCTGACCGGCATGGGGAGGGACGGGGCGCAGGGTATGGGCCGTATCAAGAGGGCCGGGGGACGGACCATCGCCCAGGACAAGGACAGCTGCGTGGTTTACGGTATGCCCCGGGCCGCCGCGGAAAGCGGGGTCGTGGACCGCGTGGTGCCTTTGTCCCAGGTGGGTCCCGAGGTTTTGTACATGCTGTGACCGCGGACACGGGCCGGGGTGGCCGGATGCCGGTAGAACTTCCCATACGGGGTGGTACCTTTGGCACGAATTGGTCATGAACTGCAAACGGGCCCTAAAGGTCGGCGCCGCGCCGGCCGATAAAGTGCCGTAGGGAAGAGGTTGACCGGGCACGCTTTCACAAACCCGGCCGTGCATCCTCGCAGGGTGGCCCGGTTGTTGGTTAAAAGAAGAACCCGGCCCGGGTTCCCCGCCTTGGGGCGGGGTTGGAGGAAGAAAGCGATACCCTGGCAAGTGCAGGTCCTGGAGGATGGTAACGTTGAAAATAGGCCAGTCCGGGGGAACCAACGTGATCGAGCTGTACCGGGGCCAGTTGGCCAGGGAAGCGGGCCGGGGGGGGAAGTCCGCGGCCGGCGCCGACCAGGCCGACATCTCGCAAAACGGCAAGGACCTGCAGACGGTCATGAACCGCCTCCGGTCCCTGCCCGACGTACGCGGGGATCTGGTGGCCGGGTTGAAACAGCAGGTGTCTTCCGGCACCTACAGGGTGGATTCGTCCCGGGTGGTCGACGGCATGCTGCAGGAACGTAAACTCTACCAGGAGGCGGCGAGGGCGAGATGACGACGGTCGACGGGTTCGGACAGCGCTTGCGGGAAGTGACGGCCATCGTGGCCGCCCTTGTGGAAAGCGCTTGCAAGCAAAAAGAGGCCCTGGTCTCCGGCGACCTGGACGGCATCGAAAGCTCCCGCCTGGCGCAGGAAGAACTCATGGCCCGGCTGGATACGGCGCAGTCGCGCTGTCGCGCCGCACTGGTCACCCTGAAAAGGAGCCTCGGCCTGCCCGAGGAGGAAACCATGGCCGGGGTGGTTACCGTGCGGCCGGAACTGTCCGGGCCGTGGCGGGACCTCCTGGGGAGGTTGGGGCAGCTGCGGGAGATAACGGTGACCAACCGGCTCCTGGCCACCCGGGCGGTAGCTTTCTACCGCAAGGTGAACGGCATCATCCAGCCGGAGCGCCAGGATACCTACGCCGATTCGGGGCGTCTTCGCCCGCGGGCGGTTCCGGTGATCAGCCGCGTGGTTTAGGGGGGTAGAAGGATGATATCCACTTTTTTCGGGGTTGAAATAGCCCGGCGGGCCATCCAGACCGCCACGGACGACATCGACGTGGTCGGGCACAACATTGCCAACGCCTCCACCACCGGCTACACCGAGGAGGTGGCCCAGAACACGGCCACCGACCCGTATACCGTGCCCATGTTGAACAACCCCTCGCCCGCCCAGTTCGGCACCGGGGTGAAAGTGAGCCAGATAACCCGGTCGGTGGACCCCTGGGTCAACGGGCAGGTCAACACGTCCAACAGCGACCTGAATTACTGGGAAACGCTCAACAATCAACTGCAGGTGGCGCAGAGCGCCTTTCAGGAACCCACCTCGATCGGGATCCAGTCGGCCATGGACAACTTCTTCAACAGCTGGCAGACCCTGTCCGGGGACCCTTCCAACATGGGGGCCCGGGCCACCGTGGTCAGCGACGCCCAGGCCCTGATCGGCGACTTTCATACCAGCGCGGGGTTGCTCGGCCAGACCGCCGGCAACATCCAGACCCAGATGGCCGCCGACGTGAACGGGTCCAACAGCGTGATCAACCAGATGGGCGCCCAGATCGCCGCCTTGAACCAGCAGATCGCCTCCGTCAGCGCCCAGGGCGAGCAGCCCAACGACCTGGAGGACAAGCGCGACCAGTTGATCAGCCAGCTTTCCCAACTGGTGCCGGTGACGGTGAAGAATTACGACAACGGCACGGCCGACGTCAGTATTTACGGTGCCCAGTTGGTGGCGGCATCAAGCAGCGTGGCCAACACCGTCAGCCTGACCACCGTCGCCGATACCGGCAGTTACAGCGGCTATGACAATGTCCTGAATATTTATGACGGAACCAGCACGGTCCCGGTGAATCTCACCACCACCACCTACTCCACCGGGGGGGGAACCCTGACCGGCCTGGAGGCCGCCCGCCAGAAGACGGGGAACTACCTGGGCCAGTTGGATACCCTGGCTTACAACCTGGCGCAGGAAGTCAATACGCAGCACCAGGCGGGCTACGACTACAATGGCAACCCGGGAGGGCTTTTCTTCGCCACGCTCTCCACCACCACCGGGTCGGCGGCCAATATCGCTCTTTCTACCAACATATCGCCCAACGCCAACGGCGCCAATCCCAACCTGGACGCCATCGCCGCCGCGGCCACCACGAGCGACCCGCGGGACGGCACCAACGCCCTGGCTATGTACAATTTACAGAGCACCACCTATGCAGCTTTGAACAACGGTACCTTCGACGGCTGGTACCAGACCACCACCGAAACGGTGGGCGCCGACGTGCAAAACGCCGCCCAGATGCAGCAGACCGCCCAGGCCACCAATACCCAACTGGTCAACATGCAGCAGTCAGTGAGCGGGGTGTCGACCGACGACGAAATGACCAGGCTGGTCCAGTTCCAGTACGCCTACCAGGCGGCGGCCCAGTTTCTCTCGGTGCAGGGCAAGATGCTGGACACCCTGATCAACGGGACGCTCCAGTAGGCGGAGGAGGTTCGTAAGATGCGCGTAACCACCGGTATGTTCTACAACGACCTATTGCAGAATATCCAGCAGAACCTGGAACCGATGTTGAACAGCCAGGAGGAACTCTCCACCGGGCTGCGGATGAACAAGCCGTCCGACGACCCGGCCGACCTGGGAACGGTGATGTCGTTGTCCAGCATCCTGGCGCAAAACAACAGCGAGGCGACCGCGCTGACCACCCGGCAGTCGCGCCTTTCCGAGACCGATTCCGCCCTGGGGCAGGCGACGACGATCTTGAACCGGGTGCAAACGCTGATAGAGGAAGCGGACAACACCACCAGCAACAGCAGTGATAACAGCGACATAGCCCAGGAGGTATTACAACTCCTCAAAGAAATGGTCGATACGGCCAACAGCACGCGGGGTACGGGTCCGGGGGAGAACTTCTTTACGTTCGACAGTTCCACCAACACCGTCAGCAACGCCGGATCGCCCACCGTGTCCGCCGATACAATCAGTCACGATACCGTGGATCCGAACGCCATCTTCTGGAACACCGGTGTGGTTTCGGGTGGCACGGCGAGCGGGGCCGGATCTTCGAGTACCAGTACCACGAGCGACTATACCAATCCAGGAGTGTTCCAGGTCATCCAAAATGTTTACAACGACCTCAGTACGAACAATACCGGTCAGTTTACCACCGACCTGACCCAGGTTGCCGACGCCGCCAGCTGGATAACGGCCCAACGGGCCCAGGTCGGGGCCGTGGAAAACCGTCTGACCAGCCTCCAGACCCAGATCACCAACCAGAACCAGAACCTGACCCAGTTGATGGCCAGTTTTCGGGACACCGACGTGGAGTCGGCCACGGTGCGGTTCAGCCAGGAACAGGCCACCTACCAGGCCGCCCTGGCCACCAGCGCCAAGGTCATGCAGATCAGTCTGACCAACTACCTGACGGTATAAGGGAGTGTCGGCATGCAGCTAAACACCGGCCGTTTCGGTTCGGTCGAGGTGGAGGACGAAAAGATACTGACCTTTCCCTGGGGTCTGCCGGGGTTCGAGCACCTGCGCCGCTTCGTGGTGTTGCCCGGGGCGGGCAGCGATGTCTTTGGCTGGCTGCAATCGGTCGAGGAGGAAAGCACGGCTTTTCTGGTGGTCGACCCCTTCGTCTTCTTTCCCGGCTACTTCGTGGACATTCCGGAGCGGGAGACGCACGAATTGAAGCTTGAGGCACCGGCCCAGGCCGTGCTCCTGGTGATCGTCAGCGTGCCGGAAGGGGACATCAAGAAAGCGACGGTTAACCTGCTGGCCCCGCTGGTGATCAACACCGCCCGGCAACTCGGCCGCCAGGTCATCCTCAACTCCAGTCCCTTCAACACCCGGCATCCGCTTTTCCCGGACGGCAACCGGCTGGTGGTGCCGCCGGGCCAGGGAGAGGGGAGCCTGGCATGCTCGTACTGACCAGGAAGCGCAACGAGAGTGTCCGCATTGGGGACGACATCGTCGTGGTGGTGCTCGACCTCAAGGACGACGTGGTGAAACTGGGCATCGAGGCGCCGCCGGGGCAGAAGATATTGCGGAGCGAACTGTACCAGGCCGTCCGGGAGGAGAACACCCGCGCGGCCCGGCTGGACCAGGGCGTGCTGGAGAAACTGAAAGCCCTCGGCGAGAAAAAAAATAAGGCGGGGGGTTAAAGGTTTTCTCCTTTCGGACGAAATATATAGCAGGGTTCCCGGTAACGGCGGTTTGAACCGCGCTCCCAGGGCGGCCGACCGGGGAGACGGTTTGAATAAGGGCAAGGATGCCCGCCATTAAATTCACGGAGGAGCGGATATCATGTACATCTACGACAATGTTTCGGCCCTGCAGACCGCGAGCGAATTGAACCAGACCACCAACGCCCTGTCGACCAGTTTGCAGCGCCTGTCCACCGGCCTGCGGATCAACAAGGCCGCCGACGACGCGGCGGGGCTGGCCGTAACCAGCATGATGGGCAACATCATCGACGGCATGAACCAGGCCAACATCAACATCCAGAACGGAATCAACGCCGTGCAGACCGCCGACAGCGCCGCCGGGCAGATCAACGACATCCTGGGCCGCATGCAGACCCTGGCCAACGAGGCGGCCAACACCACGCTGACCACCAACGACCGGAAGGACATCGGGGCGGAAATAACGCAACTCGTCGCCGACATCAACAACATCGCCTCGTCGACCAACTTCAACGGCATCTACCTGATGAAAGGCTCATATTCGGGCAACGGCTTGAAGATTCAGTACGGTGCTTATGCGGCCAACCAGTACGAAGTCAGAATCACCACCATGACCGCGGGCAAACTGGGCGTAAGCGGTTTGAGCGTCAGCAGCGTCACTGCCGCCAACAGCGCGATCACCACCATTCAGGGGGCCGTCTCCCAGTTGGCGAGCACCCGGGCCAATCTGGGCGCCTACCAGAACGGCCTGCAGTACCTCTCCAACAACCTGCAGACCTCGCTGCAGAACCTGACCGCTTCCAAGTCGGCCATCGCCGACACCGACGTGGCCGCCGAGATGGCCAACTACACCAAGCTGCAGATTCTCCAACAGAGCGGTACCGCCATGCTGGCCCAGGCCAACGCCCTGCCCCAGGCCGCTTTGAAGCTGCTTGGTTAGTGACCGTGTAGGCAAGGGGCCGGCCGCTTCCAGGCGGCCGGCTTCCCCCTGATTCGGCCGACTTTTTTGGAGGTGGGGAAGTTGTTCTTGGGCGGGGGCGGTCTACCGTCCGTAATTAACCGGGATATCCAAACGAACATGGCCCAAAACTCGGCCCAGCAGGACACTGCCCGCCTGACCCCGGCCACGCCCGGCCAGGTGAACCCGGGGGACCCGCAGATGGTACAGGCGGTGGAGCGTTTCAGTCAGCCGGGCGAACTTTTCAACTACCGTTACCAGTTCAAGATGGACCAGACGTTGAAACGCCCGGTGGTCCAGGTGATCGACAGGCAGACCGGCGCCGAGTTGTACGAGATACCGCCCGAGGCCGTCATCAGGATGCTGGACGCCCTGAGTAACGGTACCGGGGGTGCCGTAGTCGACCGGAAGGTTTAAGGGGGGAACCCTGTGAGCGTCAGCAGTGCCGGCACAACCGGTTCGCCGGTCGTCCAGTTTACGGGCCTGACCGGTTTCAATTACAGCGGCGTCGTCAGCGCCCTGGTCCAGGTCGCCAGCGAGCCGATCACGCTCTTGCAGAACCAGGTTACCGCCGATCAGGCCAAGGTGGCCGCCTGGACCGACGTGGGCACCCAACTCTCGGGGTTGGCCTCGGCGGTGACCAACCTGCAGCTCCAGGCCAACATGACCGGGATGACGGCGTCCAGTTCCGATACCGGGGTGGCTACGGCCACGGCTACCGCCAACGCCCAGGCCGGGAAGTATACCGTCAACGTCACGCAGATAGCGACGGGCACGACCACCCAAAGCGCCGGGGCCCTGGCGGCTCCCGTCAGCCAGACCAACCCCCTGGATAACGCCGGGTTTGCCCTCACGCCCACGGCCGGCTATTTTACCATCAACGGCAAACAGATAACCATTGATCCGTCCACCGAAAGCCTGACCGACGTCATCAACGCGATCAACTCCGCCGGGGCCAACGTGACGGCGGCCGTCGATCCTTCCAACAGCAACCTGTTGCAGTTGACCAGCACCAATGGACAGCAGATTCAGATCGGATCGCTGGGCGACACCAGCAACTTCCTTTCCGCCGCCAACCTGTTGGCGGCGCCCCAGGTGCAAAGCGGAGGACAGTATACGGCGACCAGCACCTCCGGCCTGGCCAAGCTGAACACGGGGGTGGCCCTGGATAGCGCCGGGTTCGCCAGCGGGGCTCTTACGTCGACGACCAGCGGCTCTTTCTCCATCAACGGAGTGTCCGTCAGTTACGACACGACCAAGGACACCTTGAACGACGTCATCAGCCGCATCAACAACGCGGGCGCCGGCGTGGTGGCCTCCTACGATGCGGTGGCCGACCGGGTCGACCTCACGGCCACCACCACGGGCAGCCAGACCATCAGCCTGCAGGATACCAGCGGCAACCTGCTGCAGGCCCTGCAAATCACGGCCGGGGCGGGGGCCACCCAGACGCTGGGCCAGAACGCCGCTTTCACCATCAGCGGGGTCAACGGGGGCCAACCGATCTACAGCAGTTCCAATCAGGTAACGAACGCATTGTCGAACGTCACCCTCAACCTCACCGGCACGGGAACCACCACCCTGACCGTGGGCGCCGACACCCAGACCGCGGAGAACACCGTCAACGCCTTCGTCACGGCTTACAACACGCTCAATGCGGACATCAACGGCTACCTGGGCCAGGGTAAGACGCTGCAAGGGGACACCGATCTGGAAAACATCCAGCAAAGCCTGTTCAATGCCAGTTTCGCCCAGGTATCCGGACAACCGGCCGGTTACACCAGCCTGGCCCAGATCGGGATCACCACGGATCAGAACACGGGGAACATGGTGGTCGATTCCACCAAGTTGCAGAATGCCCTGGCGTCCAACCCGCAGGCGGTGTACAACCTGTTCAACGATGCCGCCGGTGGTGTGGCCACCACCATCAACAACCTGCTGAACCAGTACACGACGCCCGGGACCGGACTGGTGGCCCAGGAGGAGACAGGGTACAACAACGAGATCAGCGATTTGAACCAGACGATCACCAACATGCAGGCGCGGGTCACCCTCTACCAGCAGCAACTGGAGCAGGAGTTCACCAACATGGAGACGACCCTGGCCAGTCTGCAGACCACCAGCAGTTACCTGACGTCCTTTATCAGCGCGTTAAACGGCGTTTCGTCGTCCAGCACCTCGTCTTCCAGTTCCTCAAGTTCGTCTTAGGCAGGTGGGAGCCCGATGGTCGCAGATCCCATGGCCATCTACCGGAAAAACCAGGTCACAACCGTACCGCCCGGAAGGCTGGTGCTCCTTCTCTACGACGGAGCCATCCGGTTTCTCAACCAGGGCGGTCCGGCCCTGGAGCGGGGGGATATCCAGGCGACCAGCGATAACCTGTGCCGCGCCCAGGAAATCATCGGCACCCTTTTGGGGGCTTTGGACCGCGAGGCCGGGGGGAGCCTGGCCGAAAACCTGGCCAACCTGTACAACTATGTCCTGCGCCTGGTAACGCGGGCCAACGTGGAAAAGGATTCCCGCCCCTTGCGGGAGGCGGTCGCCCTGCTGGGCGAACTTCGCAGCGGCTGGCAGGAGGCTCTTTTTCCCCAGCAGTCGGGAACGACCGGGTAGGCGGTCATGGAGAGCGAGGATGTGGTCCGGGTGCAAGACCTGTTGCGGGACCTGGGTGACATGTTGGCGCTTCCGGTGCCGGGCACGGCCGGTCTGGCCGAGGGCCTGGCCCGGTGGCGGGAGGAAATGGAGCGGATCAGTCCCTCGGTTCTCCCGGCTCTGCCGCCGGCTGAACGGCAGGACCTGCTCCGGCGGGCGCGGGAGGCCCAACTTCGCGTGGAGGATTGTCGCCGCCTTTGGGACAAAGCCCGGCGTGCTCATCTGGTGCGTCTTCTGGCCTGCCGTGCGGCGCAAGATACCCTGGCTTCCTATCGGCGTCGGGCGGCCCCTGGTTTCTTCAGCCGGACGGTATAGGAGGAGGAAGGAAATGATCAAGGAAACGGTACCTGCAGCAGTGGTCCGGGAGGCCGTGGCCACCGCGGCCACGTTTTTCCCACGCCTGATCGACGCCTTGACGCGGGTGGCCGGTGACCTCCTCCGGGAAGACCGGTTGGGGGAGGGATTGGCCCTTTTCAGCACCTGCCAGGACGGTATCAAATGGTTTTGTCAGATGGTGGAGTTGCGTTCGGTCTGGATGGGGATCGACCAACAGGCGGTTCTTCTGGATGAGAAATGGCCGTCCTTTATTCAAACGATGGCGTCCGCGGCGGATGCCTTGGCGGCGCGGGACTACGTTCTGTTGAGCGACCTTTTGTTGTACGAGGTCGTTCCCTTCATGGAAGACGTCTTGGCGATAGTGCAGGGGCTGGAAGAGGAACCGGTGGGCCATGCTGTTTGAAGAAAACATGCGCCTTTTGGAGTTGCACCAGCCGGAGGTGGCCGAAGTCTTGCGCACCACTCCCCCGTGCGGGGAGGTGGTAACCGCCAGGAGCGGCCTTCCCACTCTGAAGGTTCCGGGGCCCGGCGGCCGGGACATCCATTTGCACAGCGCCTACGACCCCTGGGCGGAAGCGGCCCGCCTGACCGAAAGTTTCCGCCTTCTGCCGGGCGATATCATGCTGGTTCTGGGCGTCGGCTTGGGTTACCACGTCTTTGAACTGGCCCGTCGGTGTCCCAAGGTCAACATCATCGCTATTGACCCTCATCCGGGTTTCTTCCGACATGCGATGGAAACGCTGGACCTGTCCCTCTATCTGAACGAGGATGGACCTGTTTTTCTTTTCAGTGAGGACCCGCTCAAGATCGGCGAACTCGTTACCAAGCAGGTGGACCTGGTTGCCCGGACTCACGTGAAGACTTATGTCTATCCGCCGGTGGCCCGGCTTTACCCGGAAAAACTGGCCGACCAGCAACAA
>Ga0078972_1009128_pt1 | contig 19880 bp, 15 predicted proteins | sample YelNatPaOPGAMG01_FD_67568 | JGI IMG/M metagenome (GOLD analysis project Ga0078972, IMG submission 67568) | Hot spring thermophilic microbial communities from Obsidian Pool, Yellowstone National Park, USA - OP-RAMG-01 (SPADES assembly) (version 2) | ecosystem: Environmental > Aquatic > Thermal...
GCGGACATGGCGAAGACGAACCAGAATGGGACTATGACCCCTCAGGGGCATATGACGGAAAAGTTACATCCAGCAAATTGGCTTATCCAAGCCTGGGAATGTGGGGACGCTGGGGACACCCATGCGGCACACCCTTCAACGTTACAGAATTTCTAACCCTGCATCCAGAATACAGTTGGCAATTACCATACCTGCGCGACCTTCCAACATACGACTGGACACTTTTCAACAAAAGAGGCCCCATCTAAACACCCTCAACCTTTTTCTGCACAGTTTAAATAGACTGAAACCCGCAAGCTCCGCTAAAAATCATTGACGAAGAACGCGAAAAATAACAATACCAGATTGATAACATGCGTATATTTAAATAAGTTATGTTCTTTTAGACATTACTAACAGAAGCTTGCATGCTGGTTGTAAAGCTATATATCCGATTTCGTGCAAAGGCAGTTTACAGGATGGAATTAGCAAGGTGGACAGTGGTGGATTAGCCAGGATCTCTATGGAACAATAGGAGATTTTGGCACATTATTCTCAAATATTATGCATTGGCTCACTGGCAGAGGTATTCCTCCACCCCCATCGGTTTATGATTTGGACCAGAAAGTTGCCGAATTAAACAACACTTTAGACCACCTAAACTCCAAACTTTTAGAACTGAACAATTCCATAAACCAGCTTTATACTAAAATCCCACAATTGGGCAGCATCAGCGAACAGTTCGCGCAGGTCGTTGAAGAAACAAACACATTAAGCCAGCAAGTGAATGACTTGGCAAATGAAATCGCCAAGCTTAAAAACCAGCAGCAGCCACAAAGCTTGTCAACGTACCTTACAATACCAGCCATTCTGCTATCTATAACGGCAATAATAGTGGCACTTAAAAGAAAACAAACCCCGGCCCGATAAGACAATATGCCAACATCGTTAAGCTACAATCAAAGCAGAAAGTTACTGTAAAATGCAAATTTTATATAAATGAAATGGAAAAACACTATTTCATGCAAGAAGAAATCTTGTTTAAAGGGAATGCAAATCGTCTTAATGGTTTTTTAGGCATTTATGCGCAGGGAGGCAATCTTGTTTTAACTCCTAAACTTCTGCGCTTCTCATCCAGTTGGAAAGGCAAATCTTACGAGCTTAGTGTAGATGAAATTATTAGTGTTGAAAAGTTCGGATTTAACGGTTTAGCAGTCTGCTTACGTGACGGTAGGATTGAACGCTTTCGACTACGGAACCGAGGTGCACTCATTGAAAAATTGAGAAACATTAAAGGGAATTTGTCTGTCACTTCCATGCAGATGAACTCGCTTTCTGCAATTTTAGGCGCTGTTGGATTATTATTATGGTTGGCTTCCTTGTTCATTTCATGGATGGTAGCCTTGCCGGCGCCTTTAATTGAGGTGCCGATCAGCCCTCTTGAGCAGCTTTACATAAGCTTTTCCACGTGGGGACTGTTAGGTTTTCTGGGTTCAAATTTTTCTTTTATATGCGTTATAATTGTGATTTTATTAGGAATTTTCACTTTTGCGTCAAAGGATGTTTACATGGTTATGTTGTCAGGTCTGGCGGGAACAGCTATCAGCTTAATAATTCTTGTGTTCATTCAGGGCCAAAGTTTCAGCATAGAACGCCCAGCTCCCCTTGGTAGCATAGAGTTCCTGCGTTTTCGCCCAGACGTCGGGCTATTTCTCTACTTGATCGCGGGTATAATATTGTTTGCCGCAGGATATGTTGGAGATAAGTCGGCGGTAGGCTTGTCCTCTTCCTAACGTCGCATAAATTTTAAATGCTTATTGCAAAAAATAAAAGAATTAATATCGGTTGTGACCCGTATGAAACAGTTCCAGTCTATTGCCCTTGTCGGTCTACTCGCTCTATTGGCGAGCAGCATCACTCCGTGGATAACGTTTAAGCTTTCTTTCACAGGAAAGACAGATTTCAGTCTGCTGGATGTTTTTAGCCACGTATCTGATATAAGTAAAGCGACTGGTGAGAGTTCAGGTGCAAGCCTACTCCTGCTATCGATGCTGCTATATGTTGTTAGCGTGATCTTGGTGCTTATTGGGTTGGCGAACAGAAAACTTTGCGCAATCGCGGGGATAGTAGCTCTGCTTTCAGGTATCTCGTTCTTTGCTGCAATAAACGCGATACAATCCGAAGCGGCCAGTCAACCCTTTGGCTGGATTGCGGCAAGCTTAATCGACGCTGGAATGGGACCAACAATAGTGATAATTGGGGGAATAATCGTTCTAATTGCATCCGCCATCCGAGAAGGCAAACCCGCATCCATAGAACAAAGTTTGCCCCCTCCACCACAATAAAGCGCGGCATGGGTCACACGTGAATGTGCCTTATCGAGTTTGATGCTTATTATGTTTGAAAGATATCAGCGTATTCTGTTATGATAATTATTGATTTGGTGGGAGAAAATGCGCTTTAAAAGACAAGGTAAGCCTCATACGTCTGTGCACACTTAATGTGCTTTGCTTTTTTTGGAGAAATGAATGGCTACCCCTATCACAGTAAGTAATCCTACGAAACCACCAACCAAACTAAGAGACCGAACATTAATATACTCGGTTTTCCATGTTGCTATAACATTAATTGGTCCATTAACTGCAAAACTTTCGGGTAATGAAGATTTTGTTTCAGCGTTTATCCAGCCGGTAAATCTCCTTTGAAGGATGAAGTTTTCAAATATTTCCCTCTCTTGAATGGTAAGGGTAATTGTTGAACCCTCATTTATCCATCCCGAACTTGTCCCAATTTCTTTTATAGTAGCTAAACTATATTCTGACTGAACGTTAACTTTGTATTGCTTGATGTATTGCGCTGTTATATTTAAGGGCTTATTCACTTTTACATGCACCGTTGTATCCGAGTCGGTTATATCACCGGTCCATCCTTGAAATTTATAGCGTGATCTTGTGTCTATTGGGATGGTTTCGTTTGCCGAAATTTCTGCGATAGTTCCATTACTATACCAGCCTTCTCCAATTACAGGAACAGGGGAATTAACTTTCACATAATATTGGAGTTGATACAGTGCTGTTATAATTTTGTCATAGGACAACTCTATTTTGGTGCTATTGCTTTTAGTTCCGTCGTCCCAGCTTAAGAAAGCATATCGCTCTTTTTCTGACGTACTTATCAAAGATGGCGTTTCGAGGTTATAGCTTCCTTGTGGCAACAATGTTACTACGACGGCATCATTATCTGAAAGATATGGCGCCGCGTTAATTTTTATAACAGTTCCAGATTTTGGAGTATCTATTGTTAGAAAGTAATGAGGAATGAAGGTTGCAACATCAAAATCTGATTTAAGAACTTTGGTTCCCGGACGCTTGTCTATAGGGATAGAGAAATGTGCCAGTTCCACTTCTCCTATTACTGGTATTTCTAATGTCGTATCAACGTCAACTATGAATTCGCTTTCGTAATTCATGTAACTGTTTGACATGTTTATAGTTTTTCTTCCATCATCCAGAAACATCAATGGAAGAAACTTTGTTTCCTTGCTGACCCAAGTCACACTTATGTCAGTAAAATTCCCGTTTCCCAAAACAAACATCAAAGAGTCGCCAGCGCCAACTTGTGAACCAATCTTCGTAGGTTTGAAAGTTATAACAGGTCCTATTTTCACATTTAGCTTAGCTATTCCAATATCGATTGCAGGAATGGGTGCTTTGAAGAATGTAATTTGCGCAGGTTGACCTAAATCAAGCGCAAACGTTTGAGTCCATTCATAGGGAAAATTTTTAGAAGTCACCTCTTTACCGTCAAGATAAACCGAAAGTTGAAGTGATGTCCCAATAATGTATTTGCCATTACCCTGTTCCAAATCAAGGGTAAGCAATCCAGGCGAGAACCTTCTTGAAATTCCATAAAAACCAGAAATGCAGCCCACAGATAGATCCAATTCATTGCATATTTCAAATGAGTATTCTAATCCTATTACATGTGAACCAATCACAGGAAGATCTATTGGTAAATCTTTTCTGCTACTAATACTGAAGGATGGTCTCTCGGAAGATGTTAATTGATTTCTAATGTTTTGCTTACTCAGATATTTAAGATTAACAATTCCCGAATCATCAGAAGCCACATAAACGTCTTTTTCATAAACTCTCCCAATAACTTGAATCAAATCACCAAGTAAAGGCTTACCAAGATAAACCCCGGCCAAGCCAGAATCATAGTAAACATTTACAATATCCCCTTTTTTTAGACTACATGGATAAAACAAGTCTTGGATTTGCACGGAAAGCATACCTTTGTCGATGGCTTTAACTAAACCCGTAAAAGTAACTAATGATTGAGATATACCTGATGACTCTACAATAATTTTGATATGCGCAGGCGTCGATAGAGGCTCTTTGAAATCTTCAGCCGCTTTATCGATTCCGTAATTGGCACCAAAACAGAACCATATGTAATATGTTCCGCTTACAGAAGGTGCTTGGATTTCAACCACTTTATCTCCAGAATAACCAGGATATTCTGTCGGAACTCCGTCATAAATCCCGACATAATACCCACTTGAAGGTGGCCAAGCAGGCGTCCATGAAAAAATAAGCAATAACTGATCTCTTTCACTCGGATTTAAACCTTGCCAAATTTCATAATTAATTGTAAGGCTAATCATTTCTCCAGCTGAAACCTTCAAGGTTTGATTAGGATTCACAGAATTAAGCAGAGCACGATTAACTAAAGATCCTCCGGGTCCAATGGCACCAGCCGGTAGTACATACAGATCTGAACTATCAGCCTTCACAACAACAAATAGAAAGGCAAACATGATGATCCACAAGATTACTAAAAGACAAACCTTCGCCTTCACCGTTTCTCCCTTCTGTATATTTTAATCAGTTTCATTTAAATAAAATTTATGCTCTCTAAGATAATTGGTGCATTTCATTTTAGTTTCAGCTTTCGGACAAGACCACGAACCCACAAAATTGACTGACACATCAATAAAGCGTTTTGTAATACCTCATGAATAGCTCTTACTATTTAGTAAAAACTTTGCTCTTCTTCATGCCAAGTAAAATAATTAGTGACGCGACTAAAAGGGTAATTAGCATAATTAAAACTGACGAAAACTCGGGTATCACTTGAAACATTATGTTTGGACTACTCGAACCATCATAGTATTTATCCATTCCACCGACATAATCTCCGCCCCATTCTGCATAGGCAGTCCAGTTCCCCGTAGTATTAGGTGTAAATTTATAAGAAAAGTTGCCATAAGAATCCACGTTGACATATTCCCAATCAAAAAGATTTCCGGAGCTATATACATAAATAATCACTCTGGAAGGTGAATCCCAATTTGCTGGCGGATTGAGGCTAATTGAACCCCTCACAGTTGCCTCGTTTCCCACCGACGGTTCCGAAGGAATAATCCATAAAGAAATCGAACTTGTGCCAACCACAGCAAAACCTTTTTCAGTAGCCATCCCCAAGAAGCTGGCTCTAACGTTCCAATATCCGAGTTCTTCGGGGATAAAGCTGTAATTATACCTGCCAGCACCATCAGAAATGATGTTAACAGTAAAATTCGATCCGCTTGGTTTGAAGAATAGAAGCGTCACCGTCCCTGGGGGATCCGTAGTTCCATGAACGCTTACATAATCACCAAAACTAACTCTCGAAGGATCAATTTCAAAGGTAAATGATGAAGTTGCAAATGCCTTTAATGATTGAGTGTTAAAACTTGAAACAATGAGCCAAAAAATGAGGTTCATTAAAATTAGCATTTCATGCTTACATGACCTACAATTGGACGCTATCAAACATTTCAGCCAGCATCTTATTTGCTAAAAAGTTATAAAAATCAAAAGATATTTGACTTTTGTTTTTATTGATCGCAAATAAAGGCAATTTTAAGAAGCATACGATTGCCAGCTATGTCAACAGCAATAAAAACAGATCAAAAATGTTATATTAAACATCCGTTGAATCCATAAGGTACATATCTCATTTTTGTCTTTATCTATTTCGCCAAAAACTATCTGCACTTGCATTTTCAGCGTAAATTATTCTCCGTATTTCATGGTGACAAGCGAATTTATCCAATATGTTCCATAGCTCGGATATCGGTATTCACGATATTTCAGCCAGCCTAACCATTCTTTGCGCGCGCTTTATGTTTCATTGTCGAATTTGAGCCGATTTATCCAAATACAACTTAAAAGCCATTGAAATATTGGCTTATCTTCTTTGGTTTTTCAGAACAACTTTAGAAACAGAAAAACCTAACGAAATAAAATCGGAGAAGCCGTCATACATGAGCTAAAATGTCGATAACAAATGGTAGGAACGAATATTATGGCAATGCGCGCGATGGTGTGTTTAGACGGCGAGAAGAGATAAGGAAGTGGCTTTACGAGGTTGTTGAGAAGTTTCGCCAAAAAGGTGCTACCAGTCCAGATAAGCTTTGACTGCTGAGAAGCTTGGGCTGTCGCAAATTTTAAATGCAATTTAACTTTTAAAAATCAAATGTGGAGATGGAGATAGGAATGAGGCGATGGATTGCAACTTGTGTGATTTTGAGTTTTTTACTATTCGTGTCGTTACCTATGTTCAATATTAAACTTGTTAAGGCTGGAACAATTGTTGTTCCGGATGATTACACAACTATCCAAGCGGCTATAGATGCTGCGCTTCCAGGGGATACCGTCTTTGTGCGGAAGGGCATTTACCGCGAAAACTTGTTCATTGGCAAGGCTTTATCTTTGGTTGGGGAGGATTGGCAGCAGACGATTATTGACGGGGGTGGAGCTGGACACGTGGTTTACATTAAAGGTGACAATGTAAAAGTTACAGGTTTCACTATCAAAAATAGCAGTTCAGAATACCCTTACAGCGGCATATACCTCGACGAGTCACATGGCTGCCACATTCACGGAAATTACATAACAGTAATGTATTATGGAATCCGCATATACAACTCTTCCGACAACACGGTATCCCAAAATTACGTAAGTGAAGTTTACGGTTCATCTTCCAGCACTACAGGGATAGAATTAGCATGGTCTCACGACAACACGGTAAGCAACAACTACATTTTTCGATCAACATATTGTATTAAATTGGCTGAGTCCAGAAACAACATTATCGAAAGAAACACCTTCAACTTTACCGTTTATGGTGTATTCGCAGACTTCAACTCGAGCTACAACAAGTTTTACCGTAATTACATAAATGAAGGAAATGGGTTTAGAATAATCAGCTCTAATGGGAATGCCTTTTATGAAAACACACTTCTCGCCCAGGGCCGAGGGGGGATTTACATGTATAACTCTAATGCAAGCATCATTTTCGGAAACATGTTTAATTTGAGTGCCTACGGTATTACAATCGCGACATCTATTGATGTCTCGATCGTTAAAAACGATTTTTATGTGCGCGGCAGTGATAGTTGGAGCCAAGGAACAGCGTTAGAACTGTATAATACATATAATGTCACCTTCTTTCATAACAACGTCTTCGATGGTAGCGTCAGTCTGTCATGGGTCAGCGGGGCCGTCTGGGATGACGGATATCCGAGCGGAGGCAACTATTGGGCCAGCTACTCCTGGCGCACCGATTACTATAGTGGTCCTAATCAGGATCAGCCTGGAAGCGACGGCATTGCAGACGAGCCTTATGATCTCGGCGGTAATAATAAGGACCGATATCCATTTATGAACCCCTATCGTGAGCCCAGTTTTGAAATTTCCGCATCTCCCCAGTCTCAGAAGATTTACGCTCCGCAAACAAAGTCATACACTATAATCATTACTTCTGTCAACAGTTTCATTTTACCTGTAAACCTTTCGTGTTCGTGGTTTGGCGCAACACCCTCAGGTGTAACATTCTCGCTGAGTAGAAGCACAATAACGCCCCCTCCAAACGGGAAAGACATATCAAACCTAACCGTAGCTGCCTCTTCCACAGCGACTATAGGCTCCTACACTTTAAGAATAACGGGGACAAGCGGGTCGCTGGCGAACTACGTAGACCTTGTAGTAACCGTTTTGTCGGCCTCGCTTGATATTACTCCTCCGGAGATAGGAGAACCTCTGCAAACACCATCAAATAACACTATACAGCCAACCGAAAAAGTGAAGATTTCAGTTAACGTGACAGACGACGAAAGCGGCATAAGCCAAGTAGTCCTGTCATACACAACAGACAACGGAACAACATGGACAAACCTAAACATGCAAATGAACGCTACAACAAACTCTTACGAGATAGAAGTGCCCGAACAACAGCCAGGCACGGTAGTCAAATATAAGATAATCGCATACGACAATGCCGGAAACAGCGTAACAAAGGATAACAATGGCTATTATTATACTTACCAAGTCATCCCAGAATTCCCATCAACGGTAGCCCTTGCAGTGTTCTTGCTGACAACCCTAATTGCAACCGCCCTCTTGATAACGAAGAGAAAAAGCGCTAATCCGTTGATTTCTTCCTTTTAATCATATTCTATTAGTATCTCCTAAAGAACGCCAAAGACCCGTAGGACGACGGTCATAGAGGGTTTTTCCGTAAATTTTAAATAAGCTTGGCTTGGTAATTTTTGCTTCGACTTTATAAGAAGAAAGGGTGTAAAACATGAGAAAAATTATGATGTTGAGCGTTGTTGCATTACTGATATTAAGCGTATTTCCAGTTTCCACTTTTGCTTCACCCAAAATTTGGAGAGTCCCAGATGATTATCCTACGATTGCTCAAGCAATACAAGTTGCGTCACCTGGCGACATAATTGAAGTTGCAGCAGGGAACTATGGCGGTTTTGAAGTAGAAAAATCCCTGTCAATTAGGGGGGCTGGAGTGGGTCTCTCGTATATTAATGGTATGATTAGTATACTTTATGCATGGGACGTAAATATAACCGGATTTACCATAGTTAACACCGGTCCAACATATACTGATTGGGCGATCAAAATTCAATATGGTGGGCACATTTGCATATCGAGAACCAAAATTATCGCATCTATTGGAGGCATCGGCATTTACAACTCCGATGGAAATATAATTGTGGAGAACGAGATAGAATCTTGCACTTCCGGCTATGTTTTTGAGGACACCGCGGGCATCAAAGTTAGCGGCTCTAATAATAAGATATATGAGAATACTATTCAATCCAAATATGATGGAATTAATGTTGAATCTATCAGCAGCGAAATACTGAATAATAATATTTCAAGTTCTCGTTATGGTATTCATCTCTATGGTTTCCCAATGAATAATAACAATGTTTGTGGAAATACAATTAACGCTTTAAAAGACGCCATTGTTGCCGATACAGAAGCCAATAAAATAGTTTATAATAAGATCAAAGCCTCTAAGAACGGGATATTTGTTTCTTCATCCAATAACTTTGTCGCCGTAAACAATATTGGGCAAACAAATTGTGGCATAAATGTAACTGGAAATGGCAACACAATAAGGTATAACACCATATCTCTTTCAACTTTCGGCATTTACACTAATGGTAAGGGAAATGAATTTACCAGGAATAATCTTCTTTATAATAACATACAAGCGCGAGATGATGGAACAGGAAAGGTATCATGGCCAGAAAATCCAAATATTTGGAATGCAAGTAAGCTGGGCAATTTTTGGAGCGAATGGACGACCCCAGACTCAGATGATGATGGAATAGTTGATAGGCCGTATCCTATTGATGGTTCTGCTCAAAGTGTTGATTGGTATCCGCTTGCTGGACCAATAACCATGTTTAATGCAGGCACGTGGAACCAGGTAACTTATAATGTTGATATAATAAGCAATTCAACAGTTTCAGACTTTCACTTCAATCCAGACGAAGGGGCATTCCTCAGGTTTAACGTTACAGGCGCGAACGGATCGATTGGATTCTGCAGAGTAATTATTCCTAAAAATTTGTTATATGTTGAAAATGCATGGAAAATTCTTGTAGACGATGTCCAAGTAACACAATACACGCTAATTCCTGATGAAAACTACACGCATCTCTACTTCATCTATAACCACAGCACAAAAATGGTGCAGATAATTGGAGACTATGTGATACCAGAATTCCACTCAGCGTTAATTATGCCATTCTTCATGTTACTCACTTTAACAGTCGCCACTCTATTGAAGAAAGGAAAGAAACAAGTTTTTAGGTCATAATGAGAGGTTATGTAATTGATGAGGGAAAAAGTTTTCACATTTTCGCTGGTTTTGTTGTTAACAAGCATGTTAACAGTGGCTAAAGGAAATGCCCAGAGCTCGACTTTCTACCCTCCATACGATGGTTTTCACTTTAGTTGGGCTGATGGCGGGGGGGATATATCGCACCGAAAACTTTTCAGCTGTTGACGCAGGTTACGGTTCTGGCAGGTAACTGGTCTCAGCCAGGCAGGCCCTGCTTGGGGATGGGCTGAAACTACTTCTGAGTATTGTTTAATCGCGCCTAAAAATTCGCTTTTTGAACCAGAATTTAATGGCACATGGGATATAATAATCGAAGGAATCATCACAAGATATACGTGGGTTGTTTACGTTAGCACAGGACCTTTAGTCGTTGGCAGTGCGAGTGGGCATTCATTTGGAAGAATAATACTCACATTGTTTAAGGTATCGCAAACAAATGGTGTGACGAAAACGGAAAAAGTAGGGCAAGCTCAAGAGACTCTCGTGGTGTAATGGTGAGCGAAGCGTGGGATTAGGATGAAAAAACTTACGATGATATCCTTTCTCGCTTAAGCTGGAAGATGTGATTTTACAAGCCCACATCGGCTACTTCGTCAAAGTAAAAATTTAGAGTCGACACTGAAGCCTCTGCATTTTTGACAGCACCATAACTGGGACATGCTAATGGAGGAATTCTAGGAGGAAAAGTTGATTCTGAATCTTTCAAAAATAAGTCGATAGAAAACCAGAGAGTTTTCACCGTCTACTGGGCAAACATGAGCTATCCAATAACAATATTGAGCAACTCAAATGAAAAAAGCGTTTTTAGCTTTAACCAAACGTTAAAAAAGATAAGCTTCAATTTAGTAAGCATCTCCGGCAAGCAAGGTTTCTGTAATGTCACAATACCGAAACGCTCCTGCAAGGAGAACCATAAATGTTAAGCTTAATGGACCAAGCTGGCTTTTACACAATCCCAAACGAAACTTGTAAATTCTATATTTTTCACTTGCACACATACAAGTGCATATGAAGTTACTATACTTGGGACATTGGTGGTGCCAGAATTCCCGTCATCACTCATTCCAGCATTTTGAATGCCAACAACCTTAATTGCAACTACTCTCTGGAAAATCAAAAGAAAACATCTACAAAAAACAGTCGAACTAAATGTTACATGAACTTTTTAACAGGCTTTCATACATCATAGAAGATTTCTCCGCAAAATTTAATTCAGTTTCAAAGATAATACAAATTTGTTTTAGAAGGAGGAGAAGAGGAAAAGTTGCTTAGGAAAACGTTTTCTGTGATAATGCTGGTGCTGCTGTTGGCAAACATGTTGGCAGTGACATCTAACATACGACTGATTAAAGCAGAGCTTACAACAATAAGAGTTCCAGAGGATTTTCCAACGATACAAGAAGCCATAAACGCAGCCACTCCCGGAAATATCATTTTCGTCAAGGCAGGCATATACCGTGAAAATGTTATTGTAAATAAGGCGGTATCACTGGTGGGAGAAGATCCAGCAACTACTATTATTGACGGTGGTGGTGTCGGAACAGTTGTAAATATTACCGCAGACAACGTTAGATTGACTGGCTTCACGATTCAAAATAGCAGTCTTGAATTTGGATTTTATGCTGGGGTTTATTTACGGAAAGCGCATTACTGTAACATTAGTGAAAACATCATAAAAACAAACGGTCAAATAGGCATTTATCTTCTTGGCTCTTCCTACAACATTATTTCCAGAAACAATATAACACATAATGGGAACGGCATTTGGCTTACTGCAATACAAGAAGGATATTTTGTAGATTTCACACTATACAATATAATCGCCAATAATAATATAACAAGCAACTATTACTCATTGAATTTGGTCTATTCCTCGTATAACAATGTTTCTGGAAATAATATAGCAAAATCACAATACGGCGTCTGGATCGAAGATTCTGTCGATAATACTTTTTTGGAAAACAGTATTGTAGAAAATGGATTTTACGGTGTCTATCTCACAGGTTACAAGAGTGCTAATAACCGTTTTTACCATAACAGCTTCATAAATAATAGTAGACATGTGTATTCTGATGGTTGCGTGAGCGTTTGGGATAATGGTTATCCTTATGGTGGAAACTACTGGAGCGATTACAAAGGCGTTGATGAGAAAAGCGGTCCTAACCAAGACAAGCCTGGAAGTGACGGTATAGGCGATACGCCATACATTATCGACTCAAATAACGTGGATCATTATCCGCTTATGAATCCTTATGAACAGCAGATTATGGGACCCCCTGGGACTTATGTTTGGATTTACTGGAAAAGAGATAATAACTACAATTTTGATGTTGATTTAAATGTTACTGATGCTCCTGACGTTGTAGGTTCTGGTCAGGTTATTTTTTGGGCTCATCAGTTCGGTTTTGTAAACGGTAGTGGTGGTTATTTAGGATTGCAGATTGTTGGTTCTCAGAAAAAAGTCATATTCTCAATTTGGGATGCCATAACCGGAGAGCCAGGCAACCCATTTCAAGAAGGTGATGGGCACGGTTGGCAGATCATCATTAATTATGACTGGAAGCTTAACCGCAAATATCGCTTGAGAATATGGGAGTTGAATGTCGAGCAAAACGGTGATGAGTGGTGGCTCGCGGCAGTATATGACTACGCAAGTGGAGTTGACACTATCATTGGGAAAATATTGGTTCCAGCAGCGTGGGGATGGCTCTCAAATACTTCTGTGACATGGGTTGAATATGCTGGATATGACAGTTATGTGCCGAGAAACATACCCTACACAAGGGCTGTCTTTTCCAATCTTTACGCTCGAAATCCTGTGGAAAATTCTGGACCAGATAAGCTGTATGTAGCCTATGGAACCAAACCAGCAAACAACTCTGATGTGGACTACTATGGGTGCTATACGTATGCATTGGAAGCCGGAGATGATGTTGTCCGTGACACTCCAGAAGGTTGGTTGAGTGAGGGCTTTCCTTATTTCGAGATTGAGGCTTCACCTTCCTCTCAAATGGTCAGCCCCGGCTGTTCAGTTACGTTCACCATAAGTATAAAATCTTTCAATGGTTTTAACCGGCAAGTTTCTTTGACAGGATATGCACAAAGTGGTATTACAGCGTCATTCAACCCTGAAACTCTCACGCCGCCACCGAATGGTGTGGCTCAATCCGTGTTGACGATCGTAACGGCCAAGTCGTTGGCTACAGGGAACTACTCAGTGTCGGTAAGAGCGGAGGAGGTTGGTGGTCAGGTTCAATGGGTTACTGTGGAGTTGACTGTGGTTGCTCCGAAGGTCATTTCTTTTGATGTCCTCTATGAAGACGTAACCTATACTGTCGTAATGGAAGTTTCACCTTCTGCATATGCGAAGCTTCTGCAAGGCGCTGAGAACTTTCGGAAAGCTTCATATCCCCATTTTAACGAGTCTTTGTTTGCACAAGCCTACTACCTCTCCTGTTATATAGAAGCACCAGACATGTATCCAGTTTATAACGTAACTATTTATCAAAATGGTTTAGTCGTTGCGGATCGCTATTTGAAGGTGGCAATTGTTGACGGTTTGATTAAATATTGTTACATGCTAATATGGTGTGCTTGGCCCGAGATGCTTAACCAATTTAAAATGCAAGGTTTGGGCTGGCTTAAGATTTACAATAATAATCGTTTCATTGTGGGTGTTTCTAATGGGCTTAGCCAAATAACCTATTGGGCTACTTTGATCGGGCCACTAATAGATAGCATAAAAACTATGTTCGGCGGATCAACCAGTGAGGCTGTTGAAGGTGGAGTTTCCCTATTTCTTAGTGTGATTGGAGGCTACAATTCCCTTAAAGAGCAATATGGCGCCGAAAAGGCAGACGCCATAACCAATCTACTTGTTGAAAACGGATACGTTTATGGAAGAGATTATAATCCAATGCGGCTTTATCAAAGATTTGTGGACAACCCTCAGGAAACTGTGCAGACGCTAAAAACGATAGGCGAGCAAGTATTAAACCTCGAGTTTGACTCAAACGCCCAGGCTACATTAACAGACTTTATAGATGAAATCAAAAGCGGTGTTGTAGGAGATTTTGCCACCGGAGCTGCCATTGGATTACTTGCCTATTTTGGCTCCGGTCTTACGGCTAAAACTTGCCAGTTAATAGGGTTAAGCAAGACATTTGAAAGTTTCTTGGGTGGCACTCTTCCACTGTCGCTTGCAAGCGCTATTCACCAGGCTTACATCACGCCTATGGCTGAAGCCTTGAATGCCGCTTGGGAAAGTGCTGGACAAGCATCTGACACCTACCTCGCTCTTTACATGTATGGAGGTTTAGTGGCTTATCCGATAGAAGATAAGTTTAATCTAACAGAGGCTCAAATATTTGCAAGCACATATGGCTTTGCCTGTGTGACTGAGTTCCGATACTACATGTATTCACACTTTTACAGAAGTAGGCAACTTTTTGTTCCAGAATCTGAACTTAATATGCTTAAAGATAACGCACAAACGATGTTTAATCGGGCGGTAAACTGGGCCGGACTATTAAGTAAAATACAGGACTTGTCTAAAGCACTGGTAAGCGAAGATGACCCGCCAAATGATTATACAACATTAACTGTTCAAGCCATAAACAATGTAATGGATATGCCGCAACCAATTCCACCAATAAATATTTTTCCAGAATTACCCGCTAACCTTAGCGGATTTTCATTAATTTCTGAACCAACACCAAACATAACCTTAAGCTCAGAAACAAATATCTTCATAGTTAAAAATGGAAGGTGGTGGTCAAACTTTTCATACTCGATTTACGTTGACGATCCCTATGGAAGACTATACCTCATAATATTCGATCCGCCTCAACAAACCTACAAAGTCACTGTTCAAAATGAAACCTCATTCTACCTGAAAAACTTCAAACCAGAAAATGAAACCATAACAATAAAAGAAGCAGGAAGTATAACGGGCACAGAGATACACTTTAATGTAACAAACTCCTCAGTAGATCCTGAATCAGTCATCCCAGAGTTCCCACCAGTCATATTCTTGCCACTTTTAATGTTCTTCGCCATGCTCGCTCATATATTCGCTAAAAAGAGGAAAAAAGGGTAAAAGCCTGAACTGGCTCATCAACGAGTGGCTATATAACTTTGTTGGACAGACCGGCGAAATGCCAAAGGCTGAGACGATTACAGCCTTTAAAAGTAAGTTTCTGGGTTTGGTGAGGAAACCCAGGCTTTGGTTAAAACGCTTGCGCGCGCAGTAGGGATTTGGGGAACCCACGAGCGGAGTTTCGATGTAGCTTAACCCAAAATAGGCTAACACTAAACACTATGTTTGCTTAATCGCTCTAAACTGATAGAAGGTGACTACTAAAGAAGAGGGTGCTATGGCTGTTATGTTACTGCAAGGTTTGCCGCTAAAGGTGGCTTTAAGACTTTGTTGGTTGAAAAGTTTAAGGCTCCAGAAATGACCCGTGTTTAGGAACCTGTTTTCTATATTTGGAGTGCGAATGTATGCTATTTTAAAGAAAAAGGATACTTTTTTTCCTATAATATGATATTGATTGCATCTTTGGCAAGAAAGTTTCCAAAATTTAGGTTGTCAACTTCTACCTTAATTTTATAAAATCTGCAAGTCTTAAATGTTTGATATGTAAAATTGATGCATAATTAGGTTAAGTGATGCGTTACAAAAACATTAAATATTAGATTTATACAAATATTTTTGCGTGTGTGATGAACTTGAGCTATGGGCTCAAGATTTTAGGTGTTATTTCTGTTTTATTATTTGTTATAGGTGGCGTAGTTTTTATCTCTCAAAGACCCTCACAACCTCTGACCCCCTCGACTCCTAAAGAGGTTAAAGAAACCCCATTTGTTATACTATCTGTTAATGGAGAACGTTCAGCCTCTTTAGTTTTAGGTGAAGAAGTGAATGTTACAGGGCAGATTTCAGAATATCGCAGTGATTTAGCGCAAAAAATTAATGTTTATGCGGACTATGAAAAAGAGTGTATGCTCATAGCGGTAATTGAACCGCGTGAAACGTTTTCATTTAAATGGAAACCTCAAAATGTTGGGTTGTATAAAATCTACGCTGTAATACCTGGGATTGAATATCAAGGATTGTTTACTACAAATAGTGGTATAAAAGTTGATTATGAATGCATAGCGCGGGTTAAAGTTTATAACGAAAGAGCCGTAATAACACTTGAGGTTGAACCAAGTTCAATAAAGGTTGGGGAGGTTGTAACAATTCAAGGGAAAGTTTCGAATAGTGCAGTTAAGTCGGTATATAACCCGGAAGTTTACTTTGATTATGTAAGCGTTACCATCTATTATAGGATCGAAACAGAAAAGGAAGAAATACTCGGAAATGCAAAACCGATTTCTGATGGATCCTTCTCGCTAACGTGGATTCCGTCATTACCCGGAAAATATCTATTAAGAGCCGAAGTTTCAAGCTGGGAAGGGACGCTTACTACGACCTCAACTTTCTTCGGAATTCCGCAAAGCTCAGAAACAAGACCATATTCAATACTTGGGGCCTCTTCTGCGCCTTTAATGCTGGAAGTAAATCCATGAAAGACGTCGCGCGTGCAAAATACATTAACAGCAAGTGCTTAAAAGCCTAAAACAATTAATAATTAACGAACATTTATGCTTGCGGAGCTGTTAGATAATGTTGTAAAAAGTTTTTCTCTTAGGATTTTTAATGGTAGGTTTGGTTTTTCAGTCTTTAAAATAAAGCCACGTATATCATTGCACAAAGCTTGACTAATGCTTGTTATGAAGAAACTCTGATTTCAAGCGGCTACCAAGCGAAAGAGAAAAGTTCCTACTATCCAATGCAGAAGACGTCTCATCAAAAGCCAGATAAAAGCTTGAATGTAAAACAGAAGGACTTTTTGCTAGTCGTGTGCATAATTTCTCGGGTTTCGCAAGATAAGTTTTTCTTGTAATATCCATCTTCTTAATATACACAAAATCAGTTTACAGCGAAAATCTTTTAATGTGAACAAAAGGCTATTTTAATAGAGAGCGGGTAGTCGTGGGTAAGGCCTCTGAAATAATAGTTGGCATAATTGCTGGACTGGTTGTCTGGTTTGTTCTATGGTTGTTTTTTGCGCTTTTTTCTTGGATTCCCTTAATCGGATGGATAATAGGCATTCTGGGTATTTTTATAGTCCCTATGGGGGCAGGTTATGTCGCTGGAAAGGTTGGTGGAGTTGGGGCAGCTGTTGCTTTGGCTTTTATAGCGCCAGTTTCTGGGGCTATAATTGGATTCTACGCGATAAATCTTATACCTATAGCGTTTCTCCGTCAAATACTTGGAACTGCTTGGGGGTTTATTGTTGGTGTATGGGTAATCTTTAATTTAATATTTGTTGGTGTTGGTGGAGCGATTGGAAGCGCAGCCCGCCCGAAGCCGCAAAAACCTGTAAAAGTTGAGGTTCAAGTCGGTGAAAAATCCACTTCTGTTCCTAACGTGGAGGGAACGTCTAAACCTGTTATCGCTGAACCCGAAATGGAAACTCGTTCAGGCGAGCTTGTTTGGACAAAAGAAGGAAGGCTGTTAGAAATAGATGTTCTTAAGAAAAGAGTTCTTGGATATCTACTGGCTTATAAAAAAGCCGAGTTAAAAACGCTTGCCTCTAAGTTTAATGTAAGTAAGGCTCAGATCGAAGAAATTATCTTTGAACTTATCGCAGACGGAAAAATAAAAGGAGTTATTGACCCTGAAACAGAAACATTTCATGTAAAAGAATAGTCCTAATGTCCTTTAGTCATCGTTAACAGAACATCTTAGAAAAACGTTTATCAAGATTAAAAAATTTATACATACGAAGCTTGGGCTCAATCTAACCTTCGACGCGACATTATTATCTCTTAAAAGCTTTCATTGGAAAGTGGGGTTTCGGTCTTCACGGCGGCACCAAACAAAATGCTCTCAAGAGTTTAATAAATCCATTATCTACAAACAACATGATTCTAACAGGCTGAAAGAGGCTTCAATTTTGCTTAAAAATGTAAATTATGCTCTCTTTCCGCTTTTTCGCCAATTTTCGTTAAAATTTAGAGAGAAATCGAAGCAAAGCGAAGTTGCTCATCTCTTATATATCCCCTTTATGCCTACTTTGAATGAGGCAGTGCTAATGTTGAAGGGAGGTAAACAAAGCAAATTTAGAATTGTTCTGAGAGCTTATGGCTTAGCTGTGGGCTTCATCGTTTTGGTTTTATGGTTTGCTGTTCTAGCTGTGTCCTTAATCCTTTACGTCCTCGGTTTTAAGGTTCTTGAAATGCTGATTTCGCCGGAAGCGCAAATTTCAGCTTTGGGCTATTGTTGGCTCCTCAACGAATTTTATATTCCACGTAGAAGAGGCGAGAAGCATTATAGACTACTTACAATTTTAGAATTGATTATTGGAGTCATATTAATCATAACAGGCGTCTACAACATTGTTCTTGCAAACTTAAACGCCTTCATATACCTATGCCTCATCATAGGAACAGCTCTCATTTTTATAAACGCCAAAAACTGGTATGCTCTGAGGAGACTTTGAAATGGACGCCTATCAATCGAAAGCCTTGGATTATATACGCCGAAACGTTTCATTAGAAAGGGTGCAGAAGGTTGAGGATCTTCTTTCCAAGTGGCGTATGCTCAATTTGCGGGAATACTTTGAACGTTGGCTTATGGAAAGTGTTTACCGTGGGCACAGGCGAAGTTACAAGATTGACTACAGCAAGAAGCGAGGGCTATGGTTCCTCTGCTGTATACTCCACATCCTTTTCGGAGAACCCGAATTAACCGAATCATGGCAGTCAAGCGGCAAGCTTAAAGAAGAAATGGAAAGAGTTTTGGAAAATGCTTTTCCAAAAGAAAGCCATTTCCTTGAGTATCCACTAAAATACTTGGAAGCTAAAACTGGAGGAGAAAAGTGATGATCTTAATGCTTTCCTAAGTGGGGATACCTTAGCCCCACCGTAAACGATTTAGCATTTCGGGATACTCACATAACGCACTCATAGTTAACAAATTAATAGTGCTAATTCACAAAGCTAATGACGGCTAAGTGACATCGTAAATAATGTTGTCTAGTGATCTATCGAGCTGAAATCTATGGGAAGCTCAAAGGGTAGCAAAAAGAAATGTTTGACAGTTCCCGGTAAAGTCATTATAACCAACATCGAGATTCTACCCACAAGAGAGATCCATCACAGTAGTAGATCTAAACGTTCACCTTGGTTTGGAAGGCACTCAGGAGGGCACGGCCGAAGACCCCATATAATTAATTGGGGTGAATCTCAGTTTGGTTCTAACACGTTCCAGCCTGTAGAGAAAGGAAATAAGAAACGCAAAAAACACGCCCACTAGTGCTCGCGATGTAATCTTTTAGTCGTGTTAAGTGAAGTTTAGAAACGCTAAACGATTTAAGATATTTTTAGGGTGAAGAAACAGCTAAACGATTAATTCTAATCTTCATATTACTCGACTATTTGCACCTCTACGTTAGGTAGTTCGTTTTTTAGGTTATTATATAGGCGGGCCTTCCCTCAATACAACATGTCAAGTGGAACGTTTACGGTCCAAGTAGTGTTTTCAGTGGGTAAGTTTGGTTCTACCATTTCCTAATAGCGACTAACAGAAGAAAGAACTTCGCTTTACTCTATTTTAACTTTATTGCATTTTTCCTAGTTAAAATAAT
>Ga0078972_1009130_pt1 | contig 19872 bp, 15 predicted proteins | sample YelNatPaOPGAMG01_FD_67568 | JGI IMG/M metagenome (GOLD analysis project Ga0078972, IMG submission 67568) | Hot spring thermophilic microbial communities from Obsidian Pool, Yellowstone National Park, USA - OP-RAMG-01 (SPADES assembly) (version 2) | ecosystem: Environmental > Aquatic > Thermal...
TTGCATCTGTGAAGACGAAGTCGTCGCCGTCTGGCTGCGCTTTTTCAGCAAGACTGCTGTCAGTTATTTCGATTAGTACTGGAAAGTCTGTTAGTTCCCCGCTCACTTTTGTATGATCTATCGTTATTGTTCTACGGTATTCCCAGGCTATGTTCCACCAGTTTAGTGGAGCCTCTACGAAAACTGCAGTCACGTTGTGATTTCCTGTCACAGTAATATACGCAGTGTTCTGGTTTCCAGAAATATCGCCTTCCCAATGAGAAAACACGAAGCCAGGGTCTGGAGTTGCCGTCAGCTGGACCACTGTGCCGTATGTGTATGTCTCTTGATCTGGATTCTTAGTTACTGAGCCGCTGCCTTCCACATTCACTATCAGCGTATACTGATCTTGCGTGAATGTAGCTGTTACGGATTTGTTGCTTGTCATCGTGATAGTTACTGGGTTGGTGCTACCCGATAAATCGCCACTCCAACCAGCGAAACTCCAGCCAGGAGTAGGGTTAGCTGTTAAAGTAACTTCTGTACCCGGGTCGTAGGTTGGTTGCTCTGGCGATGCTGTTACTGAACCATTACCGATAACGTATATTTTTAACGTGTAGCCAATTTTTATAAACGAGGCTGTAACATTCATATCGCCAAAAACTGTTATATTGGTTGGACTAGTTGAACCTGAGATGTCTCCGCTCCATCCTGCAAAGTACCAGCCGTTTGTGGGTACAGCTTTAAGCTGAACCGTGTCGCCGTAGTGGTATGGTCCTGCTGGATTGATATTTATTGAGCCGCCCTCGGGTGGCTCAACATGGATAGATATTGTATATTCTTGCTGAGTGAAGGTTGCAGAAATAGTTTTGTTGCTAGTAATAACAATCGTGGTTGGGCTAGTGGTTCCATTTAGGTCTCCTCCCCAACCAGTAAAGGTCCAACCTAAATCAGGAACGGCTTCTAAGGTGACTTCTGTTCCATACGTGTATGTTTCTTGATTTGGGGTTTTAATTATTTGGCCATCTCCATTTACGCTTAAAGTCAGAGTGTACCGAAGCGGAGTGAATGTTGCTGTCACAACTTTGCTGCTGCTCATGGTTATTGTTGCTGGGTTGTCGTTACCGGTAAGATCACCACTCCATTCAACAAATTTCCAGCCTACGGCGGGTATAGCTGTTAATGTTACGTTTTCATCGTGAGCATAGACCGCATAGTTTGGGTCTTTGTTTACTGTGCCATTACCGATTGTGATGATGTTTAATGTGTGGTAATTTGCCGATGTGAAGTTCGCCGTTATAGATTTGTTGCTATCCATCATAATCGTTATCGGATTTTCACTGCTTGAAACATCATCGCCGCTCCAACCAGCAAACGTCCAGTCGGGGTCAGGTGTGGCTGTTAATGTTACGTTTTCACCGTAGACGTATGTTGTTTTGTATGGGTCGATTGTTACGTTGCCATTTCCTATGACAGTTATTGATAAGGTGTATTGGTTTTGCGTGAAGACTGCCGCAACCTTTTTGTTTCTGTCAATGGTTATTGTTGCGGGGCTTTGGCTGCCAGTTAAATCGTTTTCCCAGTGGGAGAATGACCAGCCAGCCTTTGGGATTGCCGTTAACTCCACTACGTCGCCATAATAGTATGGTCCAGGTGGGTTACGAGTAATGTTACCGCTTCCCGTAGGTGATACAATTGTTGTCAACGTATATTGTATTTTGGTGAATTTGGCGGTGACAGTTTTGTTTCCATTCATTAGTATTGTGGCTGGGTTGTTGCTGCCCATCCAACTTAGATTGCCATCCCAACTTGAAAATTTGTAGACGACATTGTCTGCAACTGCGGTTAATTTGACACGTGTTCCATATGCGTACACATTGTCTGCACTATCAGGGTTTTTAACGACTGAACCGCTACCTTCTGGAGAAATTTTTACAGTTAAGACTGCTTTTCCTTCAGTGTAAAATGTAAAGGTTATTTTTGTTGTATGTGTCCCGTCTGTTACTGTTACAGTCCAGGTGTAAGTTGTTGAGGGGGATAAGCCGCTAACGGGAACAGTTATTATTGTCCCGCTGGGTACGTTTATGCCGTTGGCTGACCCTATGTCCGGATTAGTTGTAACAGTGTAGTTCATCAAGTCGCCTTGGGCATCTACCAGTTTAAAGCTTAACTGGGAAAGTGTTGTCGGAACACTTGTTGCGCCGTCGCTGGGTGAAATTTTTGAGATTTTTGGCGGTTGATCGGGTGAAGGCACATATTTAGGTACTCTTGTCCGGTATTCGCTGTAGAAGGATAGCCCAGATCTAGGTAATGGAGTTGGCGCTGTCTTCTCTGGTGCTTCTACCTCGTAGACGCTAATCCAACTATTATGTTCGTTAAAGATTAAATCAAGTTTGCCGTTAGCGTCGATGTCTTGAGCTATGAAAAACGAATGAGCATTAGCTATAGGTATAGCATATGATATTGCACCATTATAGATGAATGGCATTATATCATAATTTCCTGTGGATTTGTTATACTTGAATATAGTTACGTTTTGTGGATTGCAGTCTAATATCTCTAATTGTCCATCTCCATCCACATCTGCTAATCCAGGAGGATGTGGACAAGGGAACGGAAGCGTAGCATCTAATTTCCAGTCAACCAAATCCCATATAATTGGTGGCGTTGGATCGTGATTTGCATTGCTACAAGTTATCAGTTCAAGGTTGCCGTCGCCGTCTAAGTCGGCTATTGGCGGATTATCATGGCCGTTAGGCAAACCCGAAATGCTCAGTTGCCTGCGATATATTCCCTTATACGTGTTAACGCTTCCGTCAGTGTTATAAACCGCAATGCCCCCTCGTTGGTGAAGTATAATTATTTCAAGATCTCCATCTTTATCCACGTCAGCGAGTACTGGGGCTTGACTACTACAAAGGATTTCAGGGTCACACCATATTTCGGTTAGATTGTTTGCCCAAAAAGCCCTAATCCCCCTTCCAGGTGATGTTGGAGGAGGATAAGTATTACTTCTTTCGCCTAAATAAACTTCAAATACACCGTCAAAGTCCGTGTCTCCTATACTGAGCCCGCCCCAACATGGATAATAAGTATAAGCAGAGGCAAATATGCGGCCATCATATGTTAGGGCTGTGATCAAACCCGGTTTCGCAGAATATATCTCGGGGTACCCATCAGCGTTAATGTCAGCTACAGCTATGTATGTATCATCTCCGGCAGCGTTTCTATTATACCAATAAACAGAACCGTCGTTTCCATGCAAGGCTAGTACTCCATAAGAGGCGGTACCATTAACATAATCGGGTATAAACAATATTTCTGGAATGCCATCTTTGTTTAAGTCTATTATCTCGCAAGGACCATGAGCGGCTGTATAGTTTTTTTTCCAAATAACGCTGCCATCTGTTGCATTTAATGCTGCTATTCCATTTTGCCCATTTATCACTATTTCCATGAGGCCGTCATTGTTTAAATCAGCAGCGTACGGACCCACCCAAGTCCAGCCTGTGCCGGCGCTTGCTCTCCACTTTAACCTTATTGTTAATTCATGTTGCCCGAACACACGAGTGATATCCATAGCTATCATAAACCCTTGAATAATAAGACCTATCAAAATGATACCTAACAATTTCTTCAAAAAATTCACGTTAATCAACCCTCTCCGATCATAAATTTAAGACGTTAACGCTTATTAATTAATCTTTGTAGATTAATGATATAGAAAATTTCCGGAATGTTCTAAACCAAATTTTTAATCGATCCGTTTGAGCAGCTGTTTATAAACTAGACATAGTTTTTTACAAACAGTTTCTAACGAATATCGTTCTTTTACCAGTTTTCGCCCTTCACGAGCCATTTTTAACCTAGCATCTTTGTTTTCGAGCAGATAGTTGATCGCTTTTGCTAGACGTAATGGATCGTTAGGGGGAACTAAAATTCCTGTTTCATGGTTTTTAATTACCTCCGGAATTCCTCCTACGGGAGTTGCTATTACAGGAGTTTCACATGCAAGGGCCTCTAATAAGGTCATAGGAAACGCCTCCCAGTAAGATGGCAGAATAAATATAGTAGCTTTTTGGTAAAATTTCACTATTTCCTCTGATGGTAAAACACCAAGATATTCTACTCGATTTTTACCGTTTTGGTTTTCTTTTTCAATCAGCCTCATAATAGTCTGGAAATATTTAATATCGTTTATAGGACCAATTATTATTAAATGGGCAGGTCTTTTAAGATAACGTAAAGAATAAAGCAAAACGTGTAAGCCTTTAACTGGTGTTATTCTTCCAAGATACAATATCAGGTTTTCTTCTTTTTCATTACCTGGAGTGAAGAATTTGGTATTAATTGCGTTAGGCAAATAAATGATTCTGCTTTGACTTATTCCAAGTTTAATTAGATCGTCTTTCATTTCTCTTGTTATTGCAATGTAGTAGTTTGTTACATGTTTAAACATCATTCGGTGTATATGATATCTTTTGATGAAATCAACGTTTATCCCATGTAAATGCAGTATTTTTGGCTTTTTGATTAAAAATGAAAAGAGTGGAAAGCTAAGCTCAGCTTCGTGAAAGTGGATTATGTCGTATTGTTTCATTATATTAGCAAAGTTCCCAGGAATGAGGTTAACATTCATGCTGATTCTCGGCGAACTAGGCAATAATTTTAGAGCAGGAATTTTGAAAACTTTTATTCCATCGACTTCTTCTATTTTTCCTCTCCATTTTGGGATCCATTTCTTATCCATGTTAAATGCCATGACGTGTGTTTGAACTCCCATATCATTGAGTTTGATAGAAACCTCTCTTACCATTGTTTCGGCGCCGCCTCTAATTGGGTAGAAGCCTGGAACAACCATCAAGACTTTCAAACGGACACCTGTAACGAAACGTGACAAAATATGAAGTTCGCTAACTCTAGCGTTGTAAAGGTATTATTGTTCATTGACTATGATAAGTCATTTCCTACTCCTATTGGTCTGTTTTTATTAAGTGATTCTTCGATGTATTCTAAGAGTCTAACTGTTCTTCTCCCATCTTGCGGGGTTACTGGCGGTTCCAGATCGTTCTTTATACAGTCTATAAACTTGTTGATTAAAATATATTGAGGCACTGAAAATCGTATTCGGCGGTTGCGAAAGTCGTCAAAAAAGAATTTTACCCATTTTCTAATTATTAGTTTTTGATCCCAGTAGAAACCCTGAATTATATGTTTTTCAAGTTTTTCAGGAAATTCTAGGAAGAAATTATAATTTAAAATCTGAATTTTCTTCCCATTTGAATCTATTAGCTCAAATACTATTTCTTCCTTTTTTGCAAGCCAAGAAATCTCTATGGTCCCTATGGTTTTTTGTGGATTGCTTAGCATAACGATGAAGTGATCATAAACTGGATTGCTTATTTTTTCGCCTATCGCCCATATTTTGTCTACTTTTTCCAAGAAATGCAGTTGCAGATAAGCTGAGTGAGTCCCCGTTTCCCAGAGCGCACCCCCCTGTTCAGGGGTCATTATCCAGCTTGGTGCACCTATTAATTCGGCGCTTTCTCTTACTGAAATTCTGAAATATGCCAGTTGAAACTTGCCTGAGTCGATTAGTGATTTGGCTTGCATGATTGGAGGTAGGAAAAGTTGGTTATGGCATATACAAAGTTTAACTTTGTTTTTCTTGATTTCTTGGATTATTTGATCGCATTCTTTGCTGCTTCTCGCCATGGGCTTTTCTAGGAAGATGTTGTGCCCATATTTTGCGGCTTCACATGCAAGTTTCGCGTGAGTGGATATTGGCGTGCATATATCCACAAAATCTAAGTCTTTTAACTCGAAAAGCTTTGAAGCGTCACTATAAGCCTTTTCAATTTTATATTTTTTGGCGAAGGCTTTGGCTTTTTCCATGTTTATGTCTGAAACTGCTATGACTTTTGCTTCTGGAATGTTTTTGTAGGCGTTCATATGGATTTCAGAAACCCTGCCACAGCCTATCAAACCAACGTTTATTTTTTGCATTTTAATCCCTCAATTAGCTTGTTAATTGCTTATTCATATTTTATTTAACACAAACAGTTTTTTAGTATGCGTTTTATGCTTTTGGCTATTTTAACTATGTATCTAAAAAACATCCATATTTTTCGTCGCAGTCTCGATATTTCTGGCACTCTGTAACCTAGTTCTTTAATTGCAATTTCACAAGGACCGCAAATTCCGCATGGTTTATTGTGCCAAGGCTTCTGACAGAACCATGTTTTTTCAAGTATATCCAAAAACCTTTTTCTGCTGCTATTCTTTTCATGTCACTTTTTGAGATTTTTAGAAGTGGAAATTTTAAAAAAGAAAAAATTGAAGCATCATCATTTTCATCAAACTGTATTATTCCAGAATCACCATTCACATACTTAGAAAGCAAGTTCACCAGTGTATTAGGCGCACGTTCACTTAGCTCAATACATAACTCCAAATTTGGAATGTTATATTGTTTTGCAAAACGGGCTAAAAACTCGTATTGTGGCCCTATAGGCTTGGGAAGACTTTCACTCAGTCTATTAAATTTGGCAGTAATCTCTGGGTCCAGTCTAATATCGTCAATTGAAACTATTATTGTAGGCTTTATCAAATTTGCCAGTTGAGGATTTTTCTTGATAACCCACTCATGAACGGCATGCATGGCTCTTAACTCATGTAATGTAGAATCCCTATTAACATCAATAATGTAGTACGGCTGCACACATCTTTTTTCAACAAAAACAAGATATAATAGACGGAAGGTGCTGTCCCATCCACCTGACCACAGCAGATTTACTTCACCATCACAGTCATGCTTCATTTTAAAGCCCACATCTTTTGTAAAAAGGCCACTTACAACTAAACTACCTTTGAAATGAAGACTCTCCTCTTCCCAGTTCTCTCCATGGGAATATCTTTGACAAGCTGTATTATTACTTCCAACTTCTCTCCTTGCCTCGCAAAAAATTCTTCAATTTTATTCTTTATCCTTAAAAGCAGATTTGGATCAAAATTTAAACCCTTCACAACATTAATAACAATTCGATCTCGACGTTCTTGAACAATTTGGTATTGTGATATACAAAAGAGGTTTTTCTGAAACTCCTGATCATAAAATATGCAACGTTGCAAATATAACCAAGAGATTCTCCTACCGCTGGGCAAAACTAAAAGATCGTTGGATCTACCTTCAATAGATTTTAGGAGAGGCCACGATCTTCCACAAGGGCACCTATCATCGGTCAACACGCCTAAATCACCAATCCTGTACCGTATCAAAGGCATTACATAATTATGTAGTCCCGTAACTACGATCTCTCCATGCTCTCCCGGAGCAACGGGCTCACCTTTCTCATCTAATAGCTCGATATAAACATTGTCGGTTATAATATGTAAGGCGAAGTGTTCAGTGCATTCAAAAGCCATATTTCCAAATTCCACAGAACCATATATCTCAAAAAGATCTACGCCAAACTTTCTCTTCACAACATCTCTGCAGTAGGGAGTGACCATTTCACCTTGTGTAAAAATTTGTCGAGGATTAATCCCTGAAAGATCACGGCTTGATAGAGAGAGCAATACTGAAGGAAAAGTTAAGAGAACATCCGGCTTGATTTGTCTTAGGAGGCTGATGAGTTTTTCTTCCGTAAGTAGCGGGATTATTGTCTCACTGATATCCCCCCACAGCCTAGTATATTTTGAACCCCAGCTTATGGATGTAGCCCGCCCCCAAATAGTTACGAATTTGTCGCATAATTTTACACCGCACTCAAAGAATGGATATCTGGACGCCCCCGGAGAGGGGTATGGATCAGAGATTATTTTTAAAGGTGTTCCTGTTGAACCCGAAGTGTTCCGTGAAGGTAACTTCGATACGTTTATCCCTTTCGTTACAAAGTTTCGGTAATTTTTTTGAATATCCTGTTTAGACACTAAGGGAATTTTTGTAAAATCTTCAAAACTTTTAATGTCATCAGGCTTAATACCTACAGAGGAAAACGCATTATGATAATATGGCACATGATTATATGCATGTTTAATAACAACCTTTAACTTTTTGAGCTGAATTCTTTTAAGTTCTTTTGGATTTTTCCATTGATCTTTTTTTAGCTTAAGTAAGTAATAATTGGCTATCAATTGATTAACTAGTTTATGTATTTTTTCCATCCTTTAACCTTCATTAAATATGTTGAGAAGACTTGTCTTTTACAACTTAAAACGCTATGAACACTGTTTCCTTTACGATGTATTTCGGTAAAAATAGCTACCACCGTTTGCATAGATTACGTCTATATCGTTCAGAAAATGAAGTTCACTTATATTCCACACAAGTTGTGAACCAACCACTATTCCATCAATAACATTGAGCGACCCCAAATAGACTATATCGTTACTTGTCAGTATTGTTGCGTTAGAAACCCTTTTGATGCGATCGATATGCACCAAACCATAGCATTTTAACTCCTCTCTATTGTAGATGTCTGAATATATTTGTACTTGTTCAGTGACAACATTTTTTTGCAACCACTGCACCCCAAATACCCTGTAACTATCAAGATATCCAAACGTACCCCGCAGCCAGATGGGATTCATGCGGTATTTGCTCAACGGAACAGACCAGCTTGTAGATCCCACTATTTCATAAACAAAGCTCGTCTGAAAAAGGAAATATGGAATCAGAACTACTAAAATAAGTATCGACGCTTTTATTTCCATGTTCCGCTTGCTAACAATGTTCACAATAGTTTCTGCACCTAATATACATAAAGGCGCTAAAAAGAAAAGCAAAACGTGGTAAAATCTTGTAATATTCATAGTGTTAGCCAGTCCAGGAATCAGTAGAAGCATGCCTAGAAAAGCTATTGCGACTACAGTAAATGCGAAATATTCCCTTTCAAAGTTAGTTTTAACCCGCTTCAGGATTAATCCCAAGAATCCGATAACAATAAAAGCTTGTGTAAGATAGGCGAACAATCGGCTAATCATATTCCAAATAGTCGGCGGTGCTTCTAATCCTAAACCCATCAGCACAGTTTTACCTCTAGTTTCTGGATTGAAGAAATCGCCAAGCTGCCGGTAAATATAATCTCCAAACTCTAAGAAACTCTCAAAAACAGCAGAGCGTGATGTAAAAATATACCAAGAAAACATAGTAACAAAAAAGAACAAAAACATGCCAACAGTTATATTTCTACTCGGATGCTTTAAAAGAACCCAAGAAATAAATACTACTGAAATAAAGAAAAGCATAATCTCTGCAACACCATAATGCGATGTTACTAAACCAAAGGTAAAAGTCATAAAACATAGCATCTTAATGGAATATTTCATTTTCTTGTTCATAATAACAAGCAGTAACAAAACGAAAAATAATTCCCCGATCATTTGCCTATTTAACCCAAGCATTTCAGTATAGAAGGTTTCTTGAGCCATAAACAGAAAAGCCGAAATAAAAGCATATTTTTTGCCAATGTATTTTTGCCATAATTCAAACAAACCAAGAGGCACAAAAGAAAAAATTAACGGGAATATCATCTTAAAAATCCATGTAGAATCTATATTCAATAAATTGCTATAAACTGTGGGAAGAATCGTGACGCTTAACATACTGTTGATTCTATCAAAATTAGACCAATAACCGCCAACATAAGAATTAATTGAGCTCCAATGTGCATTAATTTCCGTGGTTTTGAAAGCAAAATGTTCGACAGCAATATCGGAACCAAAAGTGATGAAATAATTAGATACAAATGAAGAATGATAAAGAAGTGCAATAGCAATCATAAGTATAGCGAATGGATAAAGTCTAGATGACAGATTCTTAGAAAGAACGCCGACGATAAAAAGTAATGAAATCACCATAAACATAAAGAGAAGGATCAGATTATTTCCATAAGCGTTTACCCAAATTGCCCCTGCAACACCCAAAATTGAGAGACATATAAGAAGTAGCGCAAATGGCGAAATTCGGAACAAGTCACCATTAAAGAATTTAACATCTTCACTACGTAAATAAACTAAAACTCCACCTATAAGGATGAGGCTGTTAAAAGTAATAATTAAAGGCATCAGCGAAAGAGGATTCGAAATTCCAAACAAGAAAAAGAATTCGTTTATTAAAAGCCCACCAACCATAAGAAAAGCAATGCTGAACCCTATGGAGAATAGAAGGGTTTCCATCAAGTTAAGCTCATACAACTTTAACAACTTGACAAGAATGAAACCTGGAATGAAAGTAAAATAGAGAAATCCAATAACTTGTCTCGCAACTAGGACGTCAAAAATTACTGTAAAGTAAAATATAAACTGTGAAAATAGTATAATCAGCAAAAGTCGTTTTGACTTCATCTTTGAAACCTTCAAAATTTGCACTAAAAATGTTTAAATGCTGTGTCAATTGTAATAATCAACATGTTTTTCAGATTTTTCAGACACCTACTCATATAATCTTGCCAGTTCATAAGCTGTTACGAATTCCGCTCCAGTTTGCTGAACATATTTGATTACATCCTCAAGCATTTTTATACAATTTTGAATGTTTCGATGCCCCCACCATGGACCCCACCATAATCGTCCCTTATTCCATGGATCTACGTCTTTCGGATGAATATGAAACACCACTGGATTTTGAAGTAAGAAATTAATTTTTATTCCTGTTTTGCTCCACTTTAAACCAAAAACCCTTAGATAAGTTGCACCTAATGGATAAGGCAAAAGGGGGTTTGCAGAAACTGGGACTTCAAGTAAATCGCCATTTTCGTTTCTTTTGTAGGCAAAAAGTGGGAATGGCTTTGATGGGAAAAAGATCTTATGCCTCCCATATGGGCGAAAACAAATGAGAGAAGAATCGTAGACGTAATCGTTTTTTTGTAGTGCCATCCAGCAACTTTTATTAACCTTGAAAAGAGGCGCACGGAAACCAACAGGTCTAGCACCAGTTGCAGATTGAATAATTTCCGTAGCAGTTTTTATAACTCGAAGCTCTTCCTCTAATTCTAAAGTGGTTTCTCTTGGGTCATGTTGTAGTCCATGACACGCTATCTCATGCCCTTGCTTAATGATTTCTATCATTATTGCTGCAAATTTTTCTGCTACAGTTGCTGGCACAAAAAATGTTGCTTTAATTGCATATTTATCAAAGAGCTTTAAAAAAGCGACTACTCCATCTTCGATAATGTAGCCTGAGCTTAGAGGGATAGGAGGATCAACATCAACCGTCATATTAAAATACAACTTCAAAAACTTGTTCTCCTTATGATGCTTCCAACTGCAACATATTCCAAAAGTAAATAATCAAATTTTTCTACGTTATAGTAAGACACAATATTTATTACACTCTTCTACGGTTGTATATATGACAATCACATAAACAGTGTGAGCATTATGAGATGCCATCGAAACACTTTAACTTACAAGTTACATGTTATAAGTATGAGGGAAAAGATGTTACAAAATACAAAAACTTATGCGTTACTCATGATCTTAACGGTGCTTGTAGGAACTATCTTGTTAACACCTGGGCTTTCATCGCTTATGGGAAATGTAACCATAAGAAATTCAGGCAAAATAATTACAACAACTATTTCACCATTACACGTTGATGGTAGATACATTAAAAACTCCCTTAACCAGACTGTCATCCTGAAGGGGGTAAATAAACCAATGTTTGAAGATGATCCTGACGGCGTCTGGATGGGTTCTACAATGTGGACGGATAATAATGTGAAGGCGGAATTGGACGCTATGAAAAGCTGGGGTGTTAATGTAATTCGCTGCTTCATATCTGTCGAGCTGATGAAATTTGATATTGGTCCAAATTCAGGGCACCCTGCCTCATCTCGTTGTGCAATTTCCGCAAGAGAAGCTGTAAGACGGCTTTTAACCTTTGCTGCGGAAAGAGGTATATATGTAATCATAGTCCCTTGGACTGTGAGATGTTATTATACTGGAGCTGAACAAGATCCGCTTCCGTTTCCACCTTACCAGACGAGCCAAAATGCGGAAGAAGTTATAGCTAGTGTTGATGAGTTTGTAGATTTCTGGAGAGACATGGCGATTGAGTATAGGAGTTATCCAAATGTTATATTTGACTTTTGGAATGAACCCAATCCAGCTAATACACAAGAGAACTTTCAAGTTTGGCTTAACGCTACTCAACACTGTATAACTGCGGTGCGGCAAGAGGGATTTTCAGGAATAATTCTCTTTGAATGGAGAAATGGTCCATATTGCAACGTCTACTCAGGCAACAACTTTCCAATTGGTTATGCAGCTGGTGGCGAAACTTTAGGCTGGGTCGAAGATGCAATTGAGTATTTAGAAGACCCTCTTGGAAACTTAGCTATTGACGCACACATCTATCGCCTTGGCGGGGGCACTGGACAGTTATGGACAGACCCAGCATTGGAAGAATATTGGAATAGCTCTTGGGCTTACAATTACACTCAGGTTAAAATGTGTTTAGAGTATATGAAATATAAGTGGGTGGGTGAAACATTAAACGTTCCCTTAATAGTGGGAGAAATCGGAGCAACTCTTGGCTGGTTGGGAAGCGACCCAACTCAGCATCAATATGAAATGACTGCTTTCGGAAATGTCCTTGACATTCTTAATGAATGGAACATTGGATTCATAGGTTTTTGGTGGAGGGAGAGTGGAGTCTATAGACTTCATAACGGTCCACCAAACTTCAATCCAACTGATACTGGTCAAATACTAAAAGCATATTTGCTTGCTTCTTAAAGACCATCTATTTATTTTACTTTTATTATAATTCTGCATCAAATTTGCCTTTAACGGCGTGAATGTCCAAAAATTCTGTTAGAATTTCACGTAGGAAACCACATTAGGTTTCACCTTGTCCTTTTGAAATTGCGATTTCAATGCTTATAGTCGTCAATATGGGCTTTGGTAAAATCATAACAAAAAGCTAATCTTTTCAAGGCATAATGAAAAGGAAATAAAGTTGGTATTTTTCGTCTAGTCAACTTATAAGCGAATGGAAAACTTATTTTCCAAACTTTCCCGACGCACGCTTTTCACCAAGATTCTACGATTTCCACCAATTTACATTTAAAGGCATCTTCGCTAAAAACTTTAGATCTTTCTATGGCTTTTTTGCTAAATCTTTTAAATGTCTCATTTTCATCAAGAATCAAGTTTATTTTATTAGCAAGTTCGTCAACCTTTTCAAAACTAAACCCATATTTATTATAACTTATTATGTCGATATAAGGTCCTCCGTTTCGGTATACTATTGGAACACATCCGCAGGCCATAGCCTCTACGATACTTATGCCAAAGTACTCATAAGTAGAACAATGAACATAAATTTTGGCTCTAGCGAGGATTCTCTGAAGAATATCTGACGAACAGTTTACAATTAAGTTTACCCTATTTCTTAGCTTTAAGTCACTTATTAGTCGTTCAAGCTTTTTAAAATAAACTAACGAAACTCTATCCCTCATACTACCGATTATCAAGCATCTGCCCCTATCAACTTTGGAAAAGGCCAATATTAAAGTCTCGAACTTTTTAGATGGATTATACCTTCCTACACTTACAATTATATTTTCCTTTTGGGACGATGGTTTAAACGCCTTTAGATTAACAGGGGGATAAACAACCTCCGGCTGTAAACCATATACACTTTTTATAGCTCTGGAGCTAAATATAGAGTTCGCTAGAAAAAACTTATTCTTCGCTTTCTTGATAAGCTGCCGTTGTATAAAATTATACGGTATTAAGTAAGCACGTTTAAACCCACATCCGTACTTTACCGGTGAGCAATTGAAATAAACTATTGCCTTTTCAGCATCCGGACAATAAAACCATGGGGATGTGGTGGAAATAATTACAACTTTTTTAAATTTTTTGGGAACTTTCGCTAACAACAAATGAAAATTTAATAATTCCCCGTAAGCAGAGGTACCAAACATTCTAGGATGGATAAGTTCAGCATCAGGTTTCCACACTTCTCCAAAAAATTCCTTAGCTTTTTGCCAATCTGTTTTCTCAAAGGTTCCGAGCGTCACGTTATGTCCTTTCTCTTTGACACTTTCAATTATTGACAAGAGCACTTTTTCTGAACCACCTCTATCATTTAAAGATGGGTGTACTACCAAAATGTCCATTCTACTTTCACAACAATTGATTTCAGTGTGTTGAAAGTCTATGACCATACCCATTAATATGGCCTTTTAAAAAACCAATCCACCAGCCTATGTTTTTGAACATAACATAAACGGGTAATAGAAAGACTTTTTTCTGCTTAAGTATTTTATAAGCTGTAATACTATAAACAATACCTCCAATTAAAGCAATTGGTGTCGACATTTTAGAAAGGAAAAAAATATGCTTGTTTTTATGTCGGACGTAATGAGCACCATAGCCATGCCATATTGAGTGACCCCAGTATTCTTTCCATCCCTTCTTACCAAGAGCATAAAAAGGTGCTAGGTCCCTTACAACAGCCCACTTAGCATTTACAAGCCTATATGCAATATCTATATCCTCACAGGATCCTTTAATGTTCTCGTCAAAGCCTCCAATCTGTCTTATGGCCTCCACGCGATATATAGCTCCCCCGGTTCCAGGTAAGTTAGTTCCAGATTTATAACGATAGGCCACATATTCAACGTTATCTAAAAACGCCGCCAAATTTTTCTGATTTAGCATTTCATAAGACCCTCCGGCAATTGCGACATTAGAGTTTCTTTCCATAAATTCAATCATTTTTGTAACATAATTTGGCGGTAGTATGAGATCGTCATCCACCCATAAAATATAGTCGCTGCTAGCATTGTTTACCACTATATTTCTTGTATAGCCTAGTCCTTTCCATCTATGATGGAATATTTTCACTTTCATATCCATTTTTGAAGCGTAATCTTTTATTATGGATAGAGTGTCATCAGTGCTGCCATCATCAACAAAAATAACCTCTATCAGTTCATGTGGATAGTCTTGGGCTATAACGCTTTTAATAGCTTCACGAAGAGTAGAAGCCCCGTTTCGTACGCAGATCCCCACGGTAACTTTTGGTTTCAAGTTCAACACCAGTAGAATGTAAACTCTAATGGTTATATTCCTTCAGCAGAAATTTTTCCAGTAGTAATGCATAGCGGACTTTTCAGATATGTTGAATTCTTTATGTCATACCTATTACGAGGCTTGTTTCATTTTTGAGTTTAAACTTTTAACCCCTCTGTTGTCGATATCGTTGGCAAACCAAATGCAAGAATTCTACAGACTCTATTAAACCAATATTCGTTTACATTTCCTAAAGATGTCATTTTTAACTTGATGACCATATCCTTCAATATGAGCTTTAGTGAAACCATAGCAGTAAGCCAGCCTCTTAAACGCGTAATGGAGTGGCAACAAGCATATAATTTTTTGTTTACTTAATTTAAAAGCATGAGGTAAACGTAAAATTCCGGCTAGAAATCCACCTAAAGGCGACATCTTAAAAAGAAAATCAAAATTCTTCGTTTTATGAAAGACAAAATGCCCCCCGTAACCCCACCATACATACTGCTTCCAAAGATCCTTCCAAGACCCTTTACATATTTCATAAAAAACGGCATCCGTCACCCGCGCCTCCCAACCCATGGCTAAAATTCTTCGGGCAAGATCAATATCTTCACCAGCTCCTTTGATATTTACATCAAAGCCTCCAGCTTGTTTTATAGCTTCAACTCTGTATATAGCCCCTTCAGTTCCGCAAATCCCAAGCGGTGCTTTTTCATTAAACCTCAAGCTTTCTACAACAAATGGTATATTTTCTAAAAAGGCAACATAATTAGATCCTTGTAAAATCCCATATCTTGCTCGACCAATGCCTACTCGTGAGTTTTCATCCATAAATTTAACCTGTCGTTTTACGAAATCTTGTGGAAAAACAGTATCGCCATCAACCCAAATCACATAATCTCCAGAGGCATTATCTACGACCATTTGCCTAGCAAATCCCAACCCTACATTTTCACAGAGAAATTTTACAAGCAAACCCTTTTCACAAAGATTACGTTTAATAATTTTCAACGTATTGTCTTCGCTAAAGCCGTCGACAACAATTATCTCCATATATTCACGCGGATAGTTCTGTTTCAACACGCTCCTCATTACATAACTAATTGTTTCTTCATTATTCTTAACGCAAAGACCCAGTGTAACCTTGATCATTTATTATGTCCCACTTTTCCAGATGCTTCAAAAAAGTATGGGATTCTCATATGCTTCTGCGATTACTTTTAGGTCTCGGAGCGCATCTTCGCCTGAGGGGGAAGGTTGGCAATCGTTCCTTATACAGCCAACAAAGTATGCTACTTCATTCAAGTATGGTATGAAAAAAGCATGGTTTTTTCCTAAAATTAGCTGAATTGCCGTGATTACTTTACTATGAGATTTGTGAGTACCAAACGTGTGATCAACTGTTCCGTAGAGTTCAATACTAACTTGAGTTTTCTGAGAGAACCATCCTACATTAATAACCGCTATTGTTCCAGATTCAAACTGTGCAATGCATATAGCATGATCTTCAAAGTCGAAGTTAAACCTATAACCAAAATAAGCTTTAACTCGCCTAACCTCGCCGAAATACCAGCGTGTTAAATTTATCATATGACTCCCTAAGTCTATTAATGCTCCACCACCAGTCATATCTTTATTAAACCACCATTCAGGGACAGCGGATGGAACATTACTTTCAACCTGATGCGTAAAAGGTCCTGCAGCAATGTTTATCGCATGTGCAACTTGAATATCCCCGAGAACTCCGCTTTCAATTTTCCTTTTAATGTCTATAAATTTACGTGAAAACCTCAGCGGATAACCTACCATTAATTTAACATCGTGTTTTCTTGCAACACTAACTATCTTTTCTCCTTCCTCCAATTTAGCAGCAATCGGTTTCTCTAGAAGAATATGTTTTCTTTCTTCAATTGCGCTTATTGCACAATTAACGTGGAGATGTGTTGGAAGCGATATTATAACAGCGTCTATATTCGGCTGTTTTAAAAGTTCATGATAATCGGTAAATAATCGTCTAATACCTAATTCTTTAGCGTAGTTTAAGGCTTTCTTTGATGTATCCGCTACTGCGATAATCCTTGCAGACTTCAAGTTTAGGCAATTCCTCAAATGAATCTTCCCTATATGTCCTAGACCAATAATACCCAAGTTGACTTTTTTCACCATCATCACGACGCTAGATTAGGCGTTTATCTAAACCCAGTTTGCAAGCAACTCTGTACCCAAAGGCTATAGCCCCTTCGGAAAGACTTTTCTGGGGAAATCTCCTTCTGAAATAGTCGAAGTCAGCCCCTTTAGCGGTAAATTTGATTTTTCCTAGGCCTTCCCTCTCCGCCAACTTTAGATGGGCTACTGACTTTGGATTAATACTCATAACTGTTGCGGCTGCAGCATCGAGCGCCACGGGGTCTTGGCTTGCCATTACAAGGCCTAATCTCAATGTTTTGGAGCCGCAAACAGTTAAGCCGTCAAGAACGTGTAGGTTAAAAGGCATAACCTTATTCAACGCAACAATCACATCATCAAGTTTAGAATGATACTCAAACTTCTTCGGGTAAGGATTGCACCCATAAATGTTTTTCAAAGCAGCGGAAATTTTCGTGAAACTCATATACTTCATCTTCGGAACATTCACACACAAATCAGCATCCATAATAATTTTTGGCACCATAAACTCGAAAACCTCATCCATAACTTTCACCGTGGCTTTTTCCGTCTCAACTGTGGAAAGATTAACCAGATTCACATCGCAATCTTTTGCAAGCTTCTCATAACCCAAATATTTGAATGCATACTTACATTTCATGGCAGAGGCATCAGATTCCACGATAGAAATTTTAACATTAGGAGAAATCTCCTCACGAAACAAGCTTATCAGCGCAGCAACAAAAACGGGATCCGTGGTCTGGCCAGTAGACCAATCCCAATAATAACACATGTTTGGCTTAATAACAATCTTTTCCGCCTTTGGAAGCGGATAATCAATCAGCCTAAACGCTTCCCCAATCGCCCTTTTAATCGAATCGACATTCCGAGTTTTACATTCAACCAATCCAACCAAGCTCATTCAAAACCACCAAAATTTTGTCAATTCACTTTCCCCAAGCAATGTAACGCCGCCCAAACAGAAAAGTCACCAAGCCACCAGCCAAAATAACATTGTTAATAAAGAGTTCGATAAACATGCGCCTCGCAAAAACCAGCAAACTCAAAACTGAAAAAATAATTGCCAAACTAAGCGGGGAAAATGGACTCGTAACTATTAGGGCTATACCACTAGCCATTAATATCAAAAAGATTATGGGGTTAAAAATGAAAAGGGCTATTTCAGCTACGGCTATCCTTTTCGGAAGAGAAAGCCTTCCCTTAAAAAGAAGCTTTAAACATTTAACCCACAAGCCAATCAGCTGATTCGCCCGCCTAACCTTAACCTTAAACTTCGTAAATAAACTCGACGGAAAACTCGTGTAAAACACTACTTCAGGAGCTAAAATGGTTCTAAAGCCCCGAGAAACCACGTTTAAGGCCGTTCCAGAATCGTCAGAACCCGTCTCACAGTCAAAATGGTCGAAGGCGTCCCGCTTATAGGCGCAGAAGCCCCCTTCAAATCTAATAGTTGAATGAATCTTTGATTCACCAAGCCTAACAAAATTGGCAAGTTGCAAATAGGATTCCTCAGCCCTAGTCACCCAAGACTCCCCAACATTCAAGCTTACGCTTCTCCCAGTGACCGCGCCTACGCTGGGATCAGCCAAATAAGGCATAGCCTTCCGCAAAATATCCGGAGGCCACCTCGTATCCGCATCAGAAACAATCACAATAGGCTTAGTCGACACCTTTAAAGCCCTATTTAAGGCAGCAGACTTCCCAGCCCTCGGATTCTGCCTCACCAATCTAATGTTTAAACTAGGACGCCTCTCCATAAAACCCTCAATCTTGCTCACAGAACCATCATCAGAAGCATCATCAACAACAACAATCTCCATCTTCTCCTTAGGATACAAAACACTCTCAACATTCTCCAACTTAGATTCAATATTCGCCTCCTCATTATGAACAGGAATCAAAATCGAAACTTCAGGCTCAAACCTCTCATCTATTTGGATATTCCAAGGCTTATAGACGAATTTCCTTAAGTAGAGAAAGTACACCAAATAAGTTACCAAGAAAATAGATAAAGAACACAAAAACACGATTTGCAACATTTAAATCGCTCTTTAAAATTTAATTGATTCTAAACCTTACACCACGCTTAATCTACCGTTTTATGGGAAATTTGACAACTTTACGCCATAAGAGTAGAGGGAGCTACGACAACCACCTCAGCCCTTTCTCTCTTGGTTTTGCCGCGTAAAAGCTCTGCCTTAACCTCCAAATAACCTCTATAGCTTCCTTAATATTTCTTAAAGCTTCCTCCCTTGTTTCCCCTGAGTGGCGACAGGCAACTCAAGACACTTAGCTATGAAAACTCCCTCTTCAGCAGGCTCCAAAACAACAGCAAACTTACGAGCAACCATACATCAAAACAACCATTGTAAAAGTTTAATAAATAAGGTGTTTAAGCGCACAATGACTTATATGGATTTTAAGCAGTAATTTCCAATTGTTTTTCTCCGGCCTTTGCCTTAAGAATGGTTGATAAGAATTCACCCAGAAATTTGCTTGCGTTCAGTATTTCTATTTCAACAGGTTTTCCTTTATCGTTGTAGTTTACGATTACTGATCCATGTTCTTCCCCGTAGGCTATCTGCTCCTCCCTAATAAGAATGCTTAGAGTATCGCCGACCCCATCATAAGTTATTTTCATACGTATCTTTCCCTCTTAGCTGGATAAATTGTTATCACTAAGACCCTATTATT
>Ga0078972_1009131_pt1 | contig 19871 bp, 21 predicted proteins | sample YelNatPaOPGAMG01_FD_67568 | JGI IMG/M metagenome (GOLD analysis project Ga0078972, IMG submission 67568) | Hot spring thermophilic microbial communities from Obsidian Pool, Yellowstone National Park, USA - OP-RAMG-01 (SPADES assembly) (version 2) | ecosystem: Environmental > Aquatic > Thermal...
TTGAGGTTACAATTAGAAAGATGCCGAACTTTAAAATAGCGGATGATGTTGACTTAAATGAACTTGCAAAACTCACTGAAGGCTTTTCAGGAGATGATATTAAGAAGCTCTGTATGACTGCCTGGTACATACCTATACATGAGCTAAAACAGCAAAACATGTTGGGTACAGGAGCCCCACGCCCAGTCACTAGAAAAGACTTTTTAGAGGCGCTTCAAATGCGAAAGCCTTCCACATCCCCAGAGGAAGTAAGACTAAACGAGGAATGGAACAAAAAATTCGGCACAGTATAGCCGATTTAAAAGAAATGGTTGGCAAAAAATTAAGGTTATGTTAACCAAAACGTTTGACACTTAAGAGTTCGTAACCGCAATGTCCACAGTACTTTGCGTAGAAAGGCATTTCTGAGCCACAATTTGGGCAAATCAACACCTTTGTGAATGTTTCTTTAGCACGAAAGATTGGATGCTCATCAAGCTTAGGACCAAAACAATCTTTCCACATCATTAAGACATCTTTTACGAAATTATCTTTTTTGGTATACTTTTCGCCAGCGTCAATAATGACTTTGTATGATTGGTATAGTTGCTCAGCACAGCTCTTCAATGAGTCGATAATTCTCATCATTTTTTGTTGAGTCTCCTCTATTGTTCTTCCAGATACCTTAAACCACCTTGTACGATGTAAATATAAGTCTAAACTAACGAATTTGGTCAAATGATCGATTTGCTCAGCATAAAGTTCTGCAAACAAAGTATAATCTGGTATTTCAATAGCGTTTTCCTTTAGAAAAGGATAAAGCTCCATTGATTTTAAACTAAAATCTCCCCATATCTCAGTTTCTTTGCTGGATTCAAACTTGAAGTAGGCTATCCATTTATTTTCCTTTTCATTTTTTATATAGAAATCATGGGGGATGTCTTCTTCTGTATTCTTTTGTTCGCGGGTTATCATGTTCAATAAATAGAGACCACAATGTGCGCAATACTCTGCATAAGCACTTATTATTTTCTTGCAGAAAGGACATTTAATTTTGAATTCTGGTTTTTCGTTTATTTTATATACGCCTTTTTGCTCCGCTTCGGCGATCCATCCGTTTTTAAGCGCCAAGTCGATTGCGCAGTCAAGAACTGCGGGCTTTAACTCTGGAAAGTCGCTTTTAGAAAAATTGTCCTGCCTATACGAAAAGATGTAGGCCAACGCCACATACAAAGGCTTCTGAAGCTCCAATAATGTTTCAAGATCATCTAACTTCTCACAAAAATCAAATAAATTCCTAAAAATACTTCGCTCTGGAGGATGATCAAAGTAACAGCAAACCCGATTATTATCGCCTACTCTTACAACTTCATATTCTTCCCTATCAAAATTGAGTTCTATTTTTTCAGAAGGAATATAGGGGAAAATTTTAAAAAGATGTTTCAATATCTCCTGCACTTTACGCCGTATTATGGAATTCTTTTCTAAAGCATATGCCACGGCATCAAAACGAAAGCCACTAATTACCCATTGATCTTTATATTTTGTTCTTTTGCCCCTCCTTTTACAATCTTCTCCAATTTCTTTAAGCGTCTTTTTTAAATCTTCAACTTTTTCTCGAATCTTAGGAAGAAGCGTAACATCGATTGAACTTTCGCTATTCGACACTGCTTACACCACTTTATCAACTATACCTTGGGAAAATTTTAATATTTTATCTATTTATCAGTTTAGCGCGGATATTATTCAGAAAAGAATTACTCCTGAGGCAGATAAGTTACTATCTTTTTACTTCATCAGCAGTTTTCAGCCATTCATTTTTAAGCTTTTCAACCTCAAGTGTGGTTATAGGTTTATAACCGCAGGGCGCGTACTCTGATAATTGATTGAGCATTTCCAGAATTTCGCAGCAAACATGCTTCGACTGAATAGCCCTGTCGATGGCTTCCAAAACTTTTTTAGCTTTCAAGCATTCATAACATTTGGTGAATTTAGTATAGTCTGCAATCGGTTGAAGCATATGCCCTAATTCTACATAGCCTTTGAGGGTGGCAATTAAGTGACCGGTTTTTGCCTCATAAATTGAAAGAAACCTTGTTATTCTTTCAACGTTTAAGCATAACTCCGCAAACATGCTAGCATTATCCATTTCGCCATTCGCCGCAAATTCCTTTCCTACCTCATACAGAGTTTCAAGTCTTCTTTTATACTCATTTTTAATTGAAATTATCTCATCCAATTTTTTCCTATACTCCCCCATAACCCGACCAACATCAACAGTTGCAGCTTCCTGTAATACTTTTCGAATGCGCTCCGCAAAACTGCCCTCCTCACTTTTAAACGCACTTTCTTGCTTAGGGCAGGGCAAATATGATCTCCTCAGATATTGGACACGGTTATTTCACTAAAAGTTTACGGAAAGCACATGCATTCAGAATGTAGATTTGCGAAAAATTTATGTTAAGAAAACCAAAAGTATATATAAGGTGTTTAACGGTGATTAGAAAAATTCGAGAGTTTGGTGATTATCCTGGCGATAAGACAAGTGGTAATTGGCATTACTGCGAAATCTGCAGAGAGAGCGGTTATTTAGAAGAAGGATTGAAGCAGTGTCCTGAATGCGGTAGATGGGTTTGTGATAGATGTTGGGACAAAGAAAATGCTGTCTGCGAAATTTGTGCTAAATCTTTGCAGTTTTCTAAAGATTTGGACAAAGATTATGCTTCAAGGATAGACAAGCTTGAGAAGAACCTAAAAGAACTTAAAACTATGGTTATAGATTTAAATGTGAAGCTTGAGAATATCAAATTTTGTCCTCAGTGTAATGCTCCAGCGCCAAAAATAGCCAAATATTGCGGCATATGTGGGAAAGAGTTTTAATTTATGCTTTCTTGCGCGGTGATATAACCGTTAAAAGGTTAATGGTGACCAGTCAACTTTCGTTTTCGAGGAAAAATATAAGTCAATAAGTGAAAAATTGGTTTGCGAACAATTGCTTTAGATTTTTACGCAAGTTTTGAATTGTGTTATGTGAACGCTAATATAACTGATGATTATAGAGGATTTTGCAGTTAGGGTGTTTCTGTGTTGGGGTGGAAAGCTACTAACAGGGAGATAAGACGTTGTAAGAGTATTTCAGAAGTAGATGAAAGGATTAATTGTTTAGAAAAACTTTTTACGAGAACAAATGATGGAATGGTGGCTTTTGCTTTGGCAGAGGAGCTTGAGTCCTGCGGAAAACTCTTAGAGGCTCTGCAATACTTTGAAAAAGCTGAGAGGCTTTTCCCTTTAACATATTATAAGTATATGGCAGGAAGAGCCATAGCAAGAGTGAAAAACAAACTCTTTGTAGAACAGAGTGATATAAAAAGCCGATCAGTGAGCAATGGCTTAAAATGTCCAAAATGTGGTGCCATAATGCCTCAAGACGCTAAGTACTGCGGGTTTTGCGGGTTAAAACTGTAAACTTGAACAATACAATTTATTTGAATGAGATTTGACGGTTTACGCTGTCTTATTATTTTAGTTCAGCTCCACAGACTCCGCAAAATTTAGCGTCAACCGGCATTTTAGCCATACACCTTTCGCACTCGACAAAATTACGCTGAACTTTTTCGCTCAAAACAGTAGCCCACCTACAATTGCAATATATTTTCGTTGAAACGATTTTTAATTTTTTCCAATTATGTTTTAAACAGTAGGTATCAATTTGAATATTTTAAGCCACAAACTAGCGGATAAGCTATGCTTTGCACTCGCTTCTTTCGACTAAGGTATAGGATAAAGCGCCTAGAGGCGTACGCATATCTTAGCATCCGGAAATGCACAAGTTATTTAAATCCCTTACTCATTTCCGCATAAATCTTTGAATAAACATATGAATCTGTAGTTTCGCTGCAAATTTGACTTATGTAACGTTCTAGAATAACTTTGTCTATTCCTACTTCTCTGCATACATCTTCATCAATACCTTTTCCATAACGGTAGTTTTTCAGCCCGTAAGCGGCAATAATAGGCATAAGCTCATAATTAGTGTAACCCATGCTTTTTGCCAATTGTAAACATTGTTTAAGCGTTTCTACATTTTCCTCTAAAAGTCGATCCACCCATTTAGCTTCTTCTTCAAAATTAGACCTTTTAGCATATTTGGCAATAAAATTGCTTATTAAAATTTTGCTAAAACGGAGAGATTTTCCACACACACCACAGAAATCGGCGTCTTCGGGCATTTCAGAACCGCACTCTAAACACTTAATGCGAACCGTACAAATTCACCCCTAACATATAAAATATGTTAATACACAAAAATATTAAAATGTTTAACCATTAGAAATACTGTCCAAGCGAGGTACTAAAAGTTGTTTGTCAAAAATCAAAAAGAGATTGACGCCGTACATCTAGCTGAACTTAAAAACAAAATTAAAGATCTAAAACAAACACTGGCTGCGATAGAGGGAGAATTTAAACAAAAAGGCAAATTGGGACAACTTGGTAATCAAAAATACTATGTGCGAGAAGGGAGTTTTTTCAATGCTTTTAAATACTCAGAAAAAATTAATAATGTTGTTCGTAGTAAGGCTCTCGGTATATTAGATATTTTGGAAAAATTAATTCCGTTTATACCCAATGAGGTCTTCAAAAGCACCATTGAAGAATTTGAATTAGTTGAATATTTTCCCTTCCATTATTATTATTCCGAGTTTAAGGCCGAAGCTGCTTACCCCGCGTCTGGTTTTGAGAGTACGCCGATTTCTTCGTTGATTGGTCTTTGTGAGGGTTTGGATAGGCCTGAGGTTGTGCGGGAGCTTCAGAAGCCTTTGTATGTTGCTTTGGCTTATATTTTTTCGCGGAAAAAGGACAGCTTCTCAAAAAGTGACTTTCCAGAGTTAAAGCCCACAGTTTTCGACTGCGCAGTTGACTTAGCGCTTAAAAAAGGATGGATCGCCAAAGCAGACCAAAAAGATGTATACAAAATAAACGAAAAGCCAGAGTTCAAAATTAAATGTCCTTTCTGCGAGAAAATAATAAGTGCTTATGCAGAGTATTGCGCACATTGTGGTCTTTATTTGTTAAACATGATAACCCGCGAACAAAAGAATACAAAAGAAGACATCCCCCATGATTTTTATATAAGAAATGAAAAGGAAAATAAATGGATAGCCTACTTCAAGTTTGACCCAAGCAAAAAAACTGAGATATGTGGAGATCTTAGTTTAAAATCAATTGATCTTTATCCTTTTCTACAGGAAAACGCTATTGAAATACCAGATTATACTTTGTTTGCAGAACTTTATGCTAAGCAAATCGATCGTTTGACCAACTTCGTTAATTTAGACTTATATCCATATCGTACAATGTGGTTTAAGGTATCTGGAAGAACAATAGAGGAGACTCAACAAAAACTGATTAGAATCAGCAGCTCATTAAAGAGTCATGCTGAGGAATTATACAAACCCTACAAAGTCATTATTGATGCTGGCGGAAAGTATACTGGTATGGATGATTTCGTGAAAGATGTCGTAATGATGTGGAAAGATTCTCTTAGTCCTAAGCTTGATGAGCATCCAATCTTTCGTGCTAAAGAAACATCTACAAAGGTGTTGATTTGCCCAAATTGTGGCTCAGAAATGCCCTTGTACGCTAAATACTGTGGACATTGTGGTTACGAACTCTCTAGTGTCAAACTTTTTGGTTAACATAACTTTAGTTTTTGCAAACCATTCATTTTAAATTGACTATACTGTGCCGAATTTTTTGTTCCATTCCTCGTTTAGTCTTACTTCTTCTGGGGATGTGGAAGGTCTTCGCATCTGAAGGGCATCTAAAAAGTCTTTTCTAGTGACTGGGCGTGGGGCTCCTGTACCCAACATGTTTTGCTGTTTTAGCTCATGTATAGGTATATACCAAGCAGTCATACAGAGCTTCTTAATATCATCTCCTGAAAAGCCTTCAGTGAGTTTTGCAAGTTCATTTAAGTCAACATCATCCGCTATTTTAAAGTTCGGCATCTTTCTAATTGTAACCTCAAATATCTCCTTTCTTGCTGCAACGTCTGGCAATGGAATTAATATTCGCTTGTCAAATCTTCGTAAAAGTGCTGAGTCAATATTCCAAGGCCTGTTTGTAGCTCCGAGAACAACTATTCTATCTTCAGGCTTGCTTAACATTCCATCCATCATCTGCAACATTTGACTTAGAACTCGCGTAGAAACCGCTGATTCAACACCGGTTCTCTCAACTCCCAACGCGTCTATTTCGTCTAAGAATATTATGGATGGTTGATTTTCCCTTGCTGTTTCAAATAACGCTTTAATCCTTTGCTCTGAATCTCCAACCCATTTTACCATGATATCCGCTGCACTTACATTAAAAAACGTTGCATTGCATTCGGAAGCTGCAGCCTTGGCCAGCATTGTTTTTCCGCATCCTGGCGGACCAAAAAGCAGTATACCTTTCCATGTTGGCATACCCTTGAAAAGTTCAGAGTAACGCAACGGAAGTATTATAGCGTCTTCAATAGCCTGTTTCGCATTTTGCAGTCCTGCAATATCATTCCATGAAATATTCGGTTTTTCAGGAATTATCAACGAAATAATCTTTGATTGTAACTCCTCATCCTCGTTCAACTTCTGCTCTAAAACAGCTTTTCTAGGCCTTTCAATAGCAGATTTAAGTTCATAAGCTCTTGCTAAATACTGTTCGGCTCGGTCAGCATAAAACTCTTTCAGCCTTTTATTGTCTGTGTAACGTATTAAGGACATTAGAAGGTCAAACGCTTGTAAGTATTTTGATACAGCCAACTCATTCTTGCCTTCGGAGTCAAATTTAATTGCTTCGTTTGCAGCGTTCACTGCCAAATTATACAAGCGTGAGGACATAATCCCCCTCCATTGCCAACATGATTCATATTTCCTTTTTTAATTGATTAATAAAGGTTAAACAGTTATCCAATTCTTGTTCAGTTTTTGATGAAAGATATAAAACTATGATTGTTTCAGTCTCAGTTAGGCATGTTGATAATATTATGCGAGTGTCACCTTTTGATATGGTAATTACAGGTACATCCTCGACGGTTTCTAAATTGGATATGCTCATCGATGCTTTTGTCAGATAACCCAATAATACGCCAAGAATGTCCCTTTTAACTTCTGACCATGTCATGTTGATGCTTTTAAGATAACGTTTTTCATCTAAGGGTTGAAGATAATCTAAAAATCTAAACTGGATTATACGTGAAAGGTAGTCTATGGCTAGACTTGCCGGAACGAATAATGTGGGAACTGATGGGGCAGCTACTAATTGCTCTTCCTTTCTAGTTTCCTCAGATTCTTCCTTGACGCCTATAACCTCTGCTTCCGTAGTTAACGCTTCAAATGATTCTGGAGGGACTACTCGTCCAGCATGCTCGCTTACCCTTGGACGTACATAAATAACGAAAGCCCGCTCCGTGGTCATTGACTGATCTGCAATTATTGCGACGCCGACTGGTAGACGTCTCACGAAACTTTGTTCGCAAAGCTCTGCAGGTAAAAGTGACGGGGCTCTAGCCCTAAAAGCAGATATGTCGTCTGCAAAGCTTAAATTGTGTGTAATAAGTATGTCAACCTGTGATAATATCCTATCATCCGTCGCTGAAGGTTGCTGTGTAGACAAAACTAACGCACAGCCAGGCATCCTCCCTCTTTTGGCATATTCAATTAGCGCATCGCTAGCCGCAGTTTTTCCCTTAGATGGTACCAATATGTGAGCTTCATCGATTATAAGCCATGTTGTGGGAATTCTTACATATTCTTGACTGCCTTTAGGTTCCTGCTGATTTTTCTGGAATTCTAAGGCTTTTACGTGTCTTGTGTATCTAGTTCTTTCTTCCAAAATTTTTCTCGCCACAATTCCAACCACTAGTGCGCGAAGGAAGTCTGGAAGAAAGCTGACATCAATAATTGAAACTTGATTTGGAACTGAGAGATTTTGAATAGGGGTTCCTTTAATAGAGAATATTCCCCAATTTTTGGCTGCTTCAAGATGCGCGGTTAATGCGCGTATAGTATCACCACGATATTTTTTAACGAATTCATGACAATATCTGGCACACTCTATCATATCATCAATTGTGTAATTATCTTTCGAAGCTACAAACTTTTGTCTGCCTTCAATTTCAGCCACATATCCTTTTTTAAGAAATTCAATAATATCATTCAACAGAGCTGCTTGTGGACTCTCGTAAATGCTTATCCCAAAAGTGTTACACCAATCCTCAAATGTAAGCTCATTTGGCCGTATTGCAAATACGTCATCTTTAGTTCCTTCAGGAATTTTGTTAAAAAAGCCGATGGGAACAAATACTTTAACATTTGAGAACCCTTTTGGTTCAAGTCCCCAAGTCTTAAGAGACTCGTTTTCCCTTTTCTCGCTGGGGAACTTCATACTCCAAAATATTCCCATAGGATCTATTATAATTACTCCAATATTGATGTCAAGTTTCGCTAGTTCTTCGGCTATTACTCCTAGGGTGTATGACTTTCCAGATCCTGTTTTGCCGCAAATAAATATTTTGTGAGGTTGAATAGCATCGATTAATACTTTAAGTCCATAGTACCCGTTTATCTTTTCGCAGATGCGTCCTATGTAAAGTGTTCCCTTGTCGCCATATTTTTCCTGTTCATCTACTGTGCGACCGAGAACAACAGAATCTCCTGCATGGTTCTTTAAGATAGACATGTGTAGTTTCGTGTCAGGTGCATAGCCTTTAAACATTAATTCAAAGGTTTTTTCATTTTCTTCATTTGTCTCCATTTGAATCCGCACTAATCGGTAATTAGTTAATCTTTATAATTTTCTTTTTCTTGTCGATCCAGCGTGCTATATTTTGCTGAATCATTATGTTGAGGATTATTTCAATATCGTTTTCGGGCATGTTAGATAACGCAGGTTCCAATTCCACAATGTCTTTTATGCCTATTATTACTAATTTCTCTTTTTTTCTTGCGGTTTGAACTAATTGTTCTGCCCATTTTTCAAAACTGCGCCAGTATATTCGCAGATTTTTTTGATTCTTGTCTAACCATTTTCCATATCCTTGATTTACTACGGCATTAATGATGTCTTCAAGAGATTCATTGTCCATTTTATTGAATGGGGTTTCTCTTTTTAAATCATTTATGTTTATTATATGTATGTTGTGTTGCTGCGCGTATGTAGTTATGTAAGTTACCCATGTTTCTCTCCATTTCGTCAACAACTCTATATTTTTTGGTTTAGTGTACATCCATGGCTTACTAAGCCACTCTGGAGTTAGGTTTGGTTCCAAAGTCTTAGCCTTTCTCCGCCTCTTCTTCCTTTTTTGCTTTTTGTGTCGATTCTTTTTTAGGGACTTCTGGAAGTCCCAATTTCTCGGTTTCAAGTTTGCTTTCTATAGGCTGGGGCGTCTTTAAATCACTTTTAAGTTTTTGAAACTCTTCATCTATTGCTTTCTCTTTAATGCCGTATCCTTCTAGTTCGCTCAGCGTTTGCTCCATACCTACCTGAGTTATGAAGGACATTCTGTTAATGGCTTGGATGGTTCTTTCTCTTTCAGTTACAGATTCTCGTAGAATTTGATTAACCTTTTCTAAAGTTTGAGACGTTGGATGATCTGACTGCATTAATAATTGCACTCGTGCAGATTCGAGATCAGCCATTATTGATTCGATATTATTCCTCAGCTGTTTACATAACAAAGAAACTGCAAGCCAACGTTTTGCAGCCTCGTCCATCCCTTCGCTGACGAGCTCCGCAGCCTTGCGTTTATATTTTTCAATTACATCACGAAGTGTTTTACTCCTTTTGGAATGTTCTTCTATTTCTAGATCTATGGAATCAAGGAGTTCCTGTCGGTTTGCCTTCGGTCTGAACAGAGTTCGTCCCACTCCATTACTTAGTTTCCTGTGTGCTTTGTCCTTTTAAGGCTTCGCGTTTCTTTTGTAGTTCGGCGAGCTTTGTTTCCGGCAATCCCGTTGCAGGGCCTTCCGCTATCACTTCGCTAACCATTTTGTCCATGAGCTTGTCCAAATCCCTAGCGGATGCAGGTTCAACGCTGAAGGGTTCATAATCCGTTAATTGATCCATTATGCTTCCCGTTTTCAAGCCAATCCTGTTCATTTGTGCGGTAACTTTTCCAATAATCTGTGATACGCCTCGAGTTTTGAGAAGGTTAAGTTTGTTTAAGCATTTGCTTATTTTTCCGAGGTTAATGCCTATTTCCTCAACTGTTTTAGCGTTTCGAAGATCGAAAATGAGGTTTTCCATGTTAATGACAAACATATCTAATGAGAAGGCTGTTCTGTCTGTGTTTAGATGTTGCTGCGCGTACATTCTTGCTCTATGGTCATCCCCTTTAATTAAGCATTCTTTTGCTTGTTCATACAGCGTCTTGGATCTTTCGCGGTACTTGTCTCGGGTGCGGGCTATTTCCTTGTTGTACATGCTTAAGTCTATGATCAAATCTTCAAGCGGTGGACCCCATATTTTGTTCCTAATTTTTTCTCTAATAGACATTAGATTTTCCTTCCTTTAATTATAATTGATTTCAGTTACCTTAATAATTAAAGCTTTTCATAAAGTAAAGTTTTAAAAATTGGTTAACGAATTGCATGTTAAATTTTCGTCCACAATGAGTTTAAACGACTTTCAGTTATAATTTCCGAACCATTCACCGATTTAGTTTTTGTTTTACTTCTAAGCAATAATCCAGTTTTTGAATCATAGTAGAGCGTTTCGCGAGATTTCAGTATAGGATCGTTTAATTCAACAATATAAACCTGTCTTCCTTGTTCTTCTCCGTAAGAGACCACCTTTCCTAAACAATGTCCAATGGGAATCAAATCGTTAACGGCAAGATGATTTGGATCAATCCATAAATCGATAAACACTTTTGTTGGTTCTAAGTCTTCAAGCGATTGCCTCTGTTCGAAGCTTATATGTTTGCTGTGTTTATGTCTGTAATAACGTCTATCCTTGCAAATGTAGTAGTAAGATCCTTCTTCTTCCCTCCTCCTTAGTTCAATCAAAATTTTGTCGAAGTAACGAGTCTGACAGAAAAATTCTATTATTTTATCCGTAACTTTTGAATAGTCCAATATTTGGAACTTAATAATCCATCCTCATCAAACTGGTCATATCCAATAAAGGCGCCAGGTTCAAATAATTCCCATATAGGAAGTAACTTTTTATTCTCTAAAGTTTTTAGGGATGCGCCACAGAATCCGCAAAATTTAGCGTCAACAGGCATTTTAGCCCCACACTTAGCACATATTTGATGTTTCAAAGCACCAACAGTATCCTTTTCAGCATCATGTGGAGGGGATGAGGGCCAAAAATTACAGCCGCAATTCGTGCATACAAAATAAATTCCTCCTTTACTCGAATGCCGAGGCTGGACATTGATGCTTCCGCATATTGGACATGAACTATTGTCCACCATAATAATTAATCTCCATCGCACATAGTTTTTAATCCAGATAAACCTTTTAACTTTTATGTAGAATAAACAAAGAGCAGTTTAAACTTGATTTCTTTCGAAATGAAAACATAAATTTTAGCGGTCTGCCCTTTATTGTATGTCCTAGATGTAAGGTCACTTCATAGCCTCAAAAAGCGTCACCATTCGCAAAATTAAAAGTTATTCCAACGAGAAAAGCTCTTAAAAAATTTATTAAAAGCTTAAATTATTAATAGTTCATATGCTTTGTATCTTAAATTTGATGAAGGGGAGATCTATTGTCTCAATCCACCAAAACTGGGTGGACATGTCCGTCATGTGGTAAAAATGTTCCCGAAGTCTATTCCTTCTGTCCAAGTTGTGGTACAAAACGCTCTGACGTCGCGGTTTGGACATGCTCCAACTGTGGTAAACCTATACTTAATGATGAATATGAATACTGCATATACTGCGGTACAAAAAGAAGCGTTAAAGAAAAGCTAATAACTCCGATGCGGGCGGAAACTTCGCCTAAACTGCCTCAAGTAGTTAAAGCCAAGCCTTCAAAACCAGAACCCTCAGTGGTAGGTGCTCTGTGTCCAAGCGGTTATAAATTAATTAGCAAAATAGGGTCAGGTGGGTTCAGCGACGTTTTTAAGGCAGAGGATTCAGCCGGCCGTGTTGTTGCTTTAAAGTTTCCGAAAATTGGGGTTTCAGCAACGATCTCTACAGATTCTTTTAGGAAATTTCTTAAAGAAGCGGAAGTTTGGAGCAAACTGAAACATAAAAACATTGTAAAGGTTTACGATTATGGAACGAAACCTATCCCTTGGCTTGCGCTGGAACTTATGGAGGGCGGCTCATTAGATGATAAAGTTAAAAAAGGTCCACTAGAAGTACGGGAAGCGCTTAAAATAGCGGTGGAAATAGCAGATGCCATATGTCTTGCGCATCGTTATGGTGTAATACATCAAGATATCAAGCCTAAAAACGTGTTATTTGACAATCAAGGAAATCCAAAAATCACAGATTGGGGATTGGCGAAAGTATTATTGGAAGAATCTACGGTAACCGAATTTTTTGAAGGCACCATAATTTGTGCTGCACCTGAACAACTTGATCCAGAACGCTTCGGTCCTATAGATTGGCGTTGCGACATTTACGGGTTTGGAGTGATGTTATACTGGATGTTTACGGGTAAACCTCCATTTTACGCGGAAAGTGTTCATGAATGTATTGGAAAAATAATGTCTGAGGAACCGAAGCCCCCAAGCGAAATTAACAAAGTTTTGCCAAAAGAGATTGATGATGTCCTCCTGAAACTTTTGGCTAAAAATAAGGAAAACCGCTATGAAGACATGATTCTTGTCAAAAAAGACATCGAAAAAATGTTTGCGAAATTTTAAACTAATTTTGCTCCACATACTCCACAAAACTTTGCCTTAGAACAAATTATTAATGATCCGCAGTTCGGGCATACACGTACTTTCTTTTCTAAAAGAAGCACTTTTTCCTCCAATCGTTCTAATCTCATTAACTTTTCTCTGAAATCTCCTATGCTTTTTTTCTATTTCACGAATTCTGGACAGAATATCTTCATCTTTAAACGAAACCGTTTGTTGAGTGTGCAAAGTTTTGCTTTTAATTTCAGATCTTGCAACCTCAACAAGCTCTATTCACGGCAACAATACCCGTTCGCGAAAATACTTGTCACGCCCACCGCGCGTGCATAAAATTCTTAAAGCATCTTTAATTTGATTGTACTCTCTTCTCTCTTTGAGGTGTGGAAATAAAGCAACGAATTTAAAGAATGAAGTTGCTGCGTCTTGAACTTCCTTCGCAGAAACACCACTGAAGAGGCGGTTGCGGTCGGCGATATCCCTTATTTTGTTTTCAAATTCTGTTATCGCATCTAATTTTTCTTTAAATCGCATTTATAATACCACTTACGTGATCGTTCGTTATTTCATGTCTTGTCAAGCATTGTTCTTAAGGATTTTGAAGTAAAATAAGTTTCAGAGAAAAAGTTCCGGAGCGGTTGGTCATTCGAGTTAGTTATTTATACGTTTTCGCTATAAGGACTACGATTATTCACAACGGTTTAACGCCCTCCTATAGAAGCTTACGATATGCCTAACCTTTCTCCGCATATTCCACAAAAACTTGCGCTACTTGGCATTGCAGAGCCGCATTTTGGGCAGATCTTCGCTAAAAAGCCTACTTGATCGAGTGGAAAGTTTGTGCCGACGAGTCTCTCTAAATACTTTTGTTCTAAAGGGCCTTTATTAAGATAATTACTCCAATAGATATTGGATTTTTCCTCAAGCTTCACTTTTGCGATAATATCGTAGGCAAATAACGTTTTATATCTGAAGTCGCTTTTCAGCCTTTCCTCTTTTAAAATCCAGCATTTCCTTCGACCAAACGGCGTGTCAATGACTTTGTCACCTATATAACTGAGCGAACGAGGTGCTTCTCCAGACGCGGGTGGGTCTCCCTTTACCCTTTTAATAGATCGCAACTCACAATCAACGAACCAGCCGTGCTCACAAATATCAACATCGAGCGGAGTAACAAATTCCCTTACCATGGATTCTCCTCTTCCTTCTACCATTCGAAAAGATCCTTCACCAGAGGAACTAGCAGTTCCCATGTCCACATCATAGTCTTTCACTCGATACTTAACTCTCGAGCTGTTAACCTCCAATACGGATATAATACGAATACTTGCATCCATTCTTTTCCCGTGATAAAACCTACCCTCGAAAACAAGCTGCGCCCCACTTTTCAACCACGGTGGAAGATTCTTGCGCAAAAACCTTACCTCTTTTTACTTACAATATTTTTAAAAGCTAAAATAAAGCTTTTAACCTATATTCTCAATCGGCGAGGTTTTCAATTGGAAGATGCGCAATTTAACATTGAAAGCCTGCTTGGGGAAGTTAAAACTCGCGTTCTGAGCTTGCCATGCCCTCAATGTGGGGCTCCACAAAATAAGCCGGTTAGTCCCGGAGAGAAAGTTCGCTGTGATTTCTGTAAAACTATTTATACTGTTGAAGCTAGTTTAGACGCCGCAAATAAAGAGACAATAAAAAAAATCGTCTCAAGTGCTATTGAGGATTTTGTTGGCAAGTATGGACTAACTTTGGATAAAGAATTTAGCGGGTTTTCAAACCGGTTGGAAGAATACGCGAAAAAGGTTTTGGACGAAACACGTTCTTTTTATCAAGTACAGAACAGGTTGCCCACAAGAGAGGAACTAGATCAAAAGTTAGACATAGAAACTCAGAAAATCCTTAGAAGTATTGTTTCCGTCGCGCAAGATTTGCTCCAAGGACAGACAACTTTATCAGTTCAGATAGATTCGGTTACTGGCAAAATTGATTCCCTTAAGGTTTCAGTAAAAGAAATCAAAAGGTTGATTGAACGTCTACAAAGCTTTTACGGTAAGGAAAGTCATGTTATTGGATCAAAGGACGAAGCTTTTATAATTTACCGTGATGATCTCAACAATTTAAATAAAGTTAAGTTTAAGGAAGTTATTATTGGCAGAAACGAGCAAACTCACAAAGTTGAGTTAAGATTTCCCGACGGAAATGTAAAGAGTCTAGGAATTGCAGATCCAACAGTCTCTAGGAAACATTTAAGACTTAATGTAATCGACAGTAAGATAATTATAACAGATCTCGGAAGCAAGAATGGAACATATATTAATAGCGCAAGAATTACATCAAATACTCCTTACGAGCTTAAAAGCGAAGCAAAAATCAAAATTGGATTTAACACGGAATTTGAACTAAAAATAGCGGATTCTATGTAAAATTTTACAATCCTACAATACCAACAATATGAATTGAAGAAGCTTCAAGTCCATACTTTGATAATTCCTCAGATATCCCAGCCAAAACTAAGTCGCCAAACCTCGTCATGTTGGTCTTAGAGATTTCATCAGAGCTAAATTTGCCAATTATATCATGGAAAACCGAAGATAACAAACCTTTAAGAAGCCATTCTACAAGCTGATCACAATTAAAAGTTTTTTGTCCCGCAACAATCCTTTTGAAAAATAACCTAATGCTACTTTCATCTTCCCTAACTTTAAGATTTATGAATCCACTAATTCCAATTCTCTTACCGTCATTTGTTAGCAATAAGTTGCTGTCCTTGCATATGCCAAAAGGACATTTTTTGGGTGATACATCCACCCATACAATCTCTGTTATACCTTTTGGTATCTGATGATTCCCAGGAGTCAAAATTTTAGTAGTGACACCGGAAGCAAATAGTACAGCTCTTTCGTGTTCCTTAACGATTACTTCTTTAATGCTTTCAAGTTTTGGAAACTTATCATTAGGAATTTGCCAGATTAGATCATAACTTTCAGATGTCTCGCGCTCCCAACTTACGACAAATTTTTTAGAGATAAACATTTTATTTCACCTAAATGTTACTCAATAATTTTTTAAATAGTTTCTTTTTATCATTTTCCATAACAAATTGTTATTGTTTTACTGAAATTGATGGAGAAAATTAACGGCATTTCAAACTTTTATATATGACTAAGTTATTTGGAATGATTGCAATCGTTATTGAGGAAGTGTTCTGATTGAGCATAGTTAAATTACGTGTTGGAGAAGCCGCTCAAAAAGATGTTGAAAGAGGTATAGCCCGTATAGATCAGAGGATAATGCAGAAGCTGGGCATAAGTGCTGGCGACATGGTAGAGATTGTTGGGAAAAGAACAACTTCAGCCATAGCTTCGCCAGCCTACAAGGAAGATTAAAATCGCGACATAATACGTATAGATGGGTTTATACGGAAAAATGCTGGGGTAGCCATCAACGAGTATGTGATAGTTAGGCCAGCTAAGGTTAAGGAAGCATTAAACGTAACTCGCGCGCGCATTAGGATATGCGAAAATTGTTTTAAACCTAGAATTGGCCAGCATCCAATACATCATATAACCATGTAAAGTTGCAGATAGCCAGGATAATTTAAGTTAAAATCACATAAGGTTATCAGTTACTTATCTTAGCTTTTTCCTGTTAGTTGCTCTATGAGGCAAAAAGGTTATTCGATTTATCAAGCTCGTTAATCAGTTTTTCCATTAAGGTATTTGGTGCCAAACGACACATAATAAAAAATAGACTGATTAACGGAACGAAAAAATGGTGAATTTCTCTTAAAAAAGAAAGAGGGGAGCTGGTACAACTGCGAAATTTGCACAGAGGATGGACAGTTAGTCCCTCAACAGGAGCCATTCCTAAATTGATACAATGTCCTGAATGTGGTAGATGGGTTTGTTTGAATTGTTGGGACGAAGAAAATGCAACTTGCAAACTATGCTCTAAACATATGCCTGGTTCTACAGGGTTGGATGAGTATTATTCTTCCAAAGTACGCGAGCTCCACGAACTAGAAGAGAAGTTGGAGAGCCAGCGCGCGCAATTGGAGAAGATACAAAATGACATCAAAAATTTGAATGAAAAGCTGCCAAGTATTAAGTTTTGCCCATTTTGTAATGCTCCGATGCCGAAGACAGCCGGATATTGTGGAATATGTGGAAAAGAGTTGTAATTTCGTTCTTTAAAATAAAAATGTTGTTTAAAGTTCAGAGTTAAATTTAAAATTAATCGATGCTATTTTAGTAATCAGGGGTTGGAATGTTTCCGCTGTTCTCTTTTGAGTGGTTTGCCTACGAAATTGGCAAGTTTGTAGGTTTTAGACTTACAGAAAGGGTTGTTAAAAAATTTTACTCCTTGCTTAAAGGAGGCGTCCCAAAAACGCGCGAAGAAATTTTTACTTTTGACCGGAATGTCAGATACGAGGCCGCAGAGGAAGTCAGCGCCTCCAAACAAAACATTTTGTTAGGAATGAGTTTCGCTTCAAATTTGAATAACGAAGAACTTTTCAACTCTTTAGCTGTTTTAAGGAAAAAGCTTGATAAAATTGCAAGTTCTATCGAATCTGCCCAAGACATAATGACTGACAAAGAGTCCTCAGCTAAAGGATTAATATACTTAGACTTCATCTTGTTAAGCAACTGTTTTGCTTTGAACGAACAGACGAGGGATCTTCTAGACAAAATTTACGTTAAGGACTATGAAGCAACTATTTCTATATCAAGGAAAATTGATGAGCATATACGCAAGCTAGACAGACTTCTGCATATGAGAGCTACTGCATTGAATGTTCCGGACAAGCAGTTCTTGCGTTTTCTCGAAACTGAAGACACTGATGTATACGAAGCCATCAGAAGCTTAGCCATATTGGCATATTTAAGCGAAGAAAAAAAGGGATTTTTCAAAAAAGGCGAATACTACAAGTCTCTTATCAGCAGATCCCTATATGCAGCTAAGGTTCTTGAGGATAAAATCGGTCCAGAAATTGATTTTAAAACATTTTTTATAGAATTTAGGAAAATGTATCCTGACATAGAGGTTTCCCCAAAAGATTTAGAAAAAGCCCTAAATACGCTTGCAGAAGACGAATTGATCCTAAACATTGAATACTCAGATAAACAACCAAAAGTAATCTGGACAAAATTAGATTACAGAAAAGTGTTGGAGATGGCTAAAAATAAAGAAGTACAGAATAACGGACTAACCCTTGAAGAGTTAATACATCGTACGGGATGGTCTACGAAATACGCAACGCGTCTTTTAGAGTTTCTAGAGGAAAAAGGCCTAGCGAGAAAAGGGCTAGAACCAGATGGAACAGCAAGGTGGTTTTTCCCAGGTATAAAATCGAATCACAAAATATCCGAAATTGCTTAAGCAAAATGCTCTATTTACTCGCGCGCGCCACAAGTATAAAAACGAATTAAACCTTAAAGATTTTTATGTATTCTGTTAGTCGCTGTTAACAGAACATATTTGAGTTGATGCGAAGTATAGATGCGCCAATTCCCTTTATTGGGATTTTTGCTCTGCATCTTAGCCAAACAATTGAAAGGCTTTTTGCTCAAATTACTTTCAATTCCCTTTATTGGGATTTTTGCTCTGCATCTTCTATGTCTTTGCGAGTTACTTGGTAGCGGTAGCCGTCTTCTTTCAATTCCCTTTATTGGGATTTTTGCTCTGCATCTTACTTCCCGAATATAGTTTAATTAAAGCTACTCCATGCACTTTCAATTCCCTTTATTGGGATTTTTGCTCTGCATCGTCTATGCCTTCTGAAGCGTTAACCGCAACCGTTACGTTCTTTCAATTCCCTTTATTGGGATTTTTGCTCTGCATCAGGGTATTATTATAATGGAGTAATATGGATTAAAGATTTCTTTCAATTCCCTTTATTGGGATTTTTGCTCTGCATCGAAATGAAACATTACATTCTTGCATGGAAGCGCTTTAACTTTCAATTCCCTTTATTGGGATTTTTGCTCTGCATCACATATCATGAGTTGTTTGAGTTGAAGTGTGCTTGGCGACCTTTCAATTCCCTTTATTGGGATTTTTGCTCTGCATCTGGTTGAAAAGTTTGCGAAACCGCTTGGGGCAACTGAGGGCTTTCAATTCCCTTTATTGGGATTTTTGCTCTGCATCAAATGTGAAAGTAACTAACCCATTGGACCCTAAAAAAACCACTTTCAATTCCCTTTATTGGGATTTTTGCTCTGCATCCTACTCGCAAATGAGTAGCAAAAAACTTCCTATCCAGTTGCTTTCAATTCCCTTTATTGGGATTTTTGCTCTGCATCGAAACCCAAAAATGGCACGAAATAGCTTCATGGATATTCTTTCAATTCCCTTTATTGGGATTTTTGCTCTGCATCGTAAGAGTGTTAATGTAGTTACAAAGGTGAAAGTGAATGCTTTCAATTCCCTTTATTGGGATTTTTGCTCTGCATCTTAATAGAATGATGCGAGAGGACAAAAGAGGCGAAACTTTCAATTCCCTTTATTGGGATTTTTGCTCTGCATCAAAATTCTTGGAATGGCTTATGACTAATGGGGTTACTGTCTTTCAATTCCCTTTATTGGGATTTTTGCTCTGCATCTTCTCCACTTTGCTTCCAAACATATCCGCCTAAAACTAACTTTCAATTCCCTTTATTGGGATTTTTGCTCTGCATCTATGGCAATTGGTATATTTAAACTTTTAATGGTAAAACTTTCAATTCCCTTTATTGGGATTTTTGCTCTGCATCGGCTATGGGTCCACCCATAAGTTTCGCTTATGAAAGTCGCTTTCAATTCCCTTTATTGGGATTTTTGCTCTGCATCAATTTAACTGTTAAAGTGTTAAAAGGAGGTGAAGTATATTCTTTCAATTCCCTTTATTGGGATTTTTGCTCTGCATCGAACATATAAAATCCCCAGCAAAAAAAGGGACAGTCTTAAACTTTCAATTCCCTTTATTGGGATTTTTGCTCTGCATCTACGGTTAGTGCTGCAACAAGTACTGGTAAAGTTACTTATCTTTCAATTCCCTTTAT
>Ga0078972_1009132_pt1 | contig 19864 bp, 22 predicted proteins | sample YelNatPaOPGAMG01_FD_67568 | JGI IMG/M metagenome (GOLD analysis project Ga0078972, IMG submission 67568) | Hot spring thermophilic microbial communities from Obsidian Pool, Yellowstone National Park, USA - OP-RAMG-01 (SPADES assembly) (version 2) | ecosystem: Environmental > Aquatic > Thermal...
ACCGCATAGCTACGCCATACTGGCGAGCGTTAAGCGACCACAACGCTGGAGTGGTGATGCGTGCCTGGAGCGAAATAGTGGGCTACTTCTTCGACGTGAGCTACACGTTGCAGAACTGGTTTAAACGTTTACAGTTGGCGGAGAACCAAGCACAGAACAGCAGCAAAGGAAACAGTGGAAACCAGCTTTCCCTGTTGCTTCCAGTTCGTCCACGCTTGCCTAAAAGCGTGTTGATAAGCGCTTTCCTCACGATGGTTATACGCGAATACCTGCCGAGGGCTGAAACTTTGGTGCGTGTAAGCTGGACTGAGACGGATGTAACGCCAAGCTGGGCCGGCGCAATACAGCCCATCGTTCAGCCGCAGATGGGATACGGTATCCCGCCCATTAGACAGTATGACACTGGAAGCCCAACTGAACAGCAGCAGCCCTATACGGGGCCGCCAGACATTATCAGACACAAAAAGGAGGAGGAAGGTGAATGACCATAACTGAACAGCAGAAGCGTAAGCTCAGTTTGCTCTGGGCTCGTATGGCTCAGAACATTGACCAAAACTATCTGGAGCTTTTCCTCGTAACAAGCCAAGCTGCTGGACTTGAGCCAAGTGAAGGCAGGCCTCTTGGAGCTGGCAAAAGCACGTTGGGCGTGACGATTGGGTACAGGGCTTTCGCATACAAGAACGGCACGTTATATATTGACTGGAAAAACCAGCAAATAGTGGACGAGACGCCTGAAGACGAAAAGTTCAAGTTAATGCGTATAGTTGTGGAACAGTACACTTTCTGGAGCCTAAGCAACCTGCTGGAAACCATCAAGTCCACACCTAGGCGGCTGCCGGCCGTCGTGTGGGACGATGTTCAACTTGACTGTCCAAGCTGGCAACATATTCCGCCACGCAAGAGAGAGATGATTGAGGAGCTATCTGTAGCCAGACCATTAGTAGCCAACATTGTGATGACCACGCCAAGCATGAGCGACATAGCCAAACCGTTGAGGCGACAAGTAAACTGGGAAATAATCATACCCACAAGAGGCACATACGAAGTGCACTTCATAGGAAAACGCAGAGACTTCTACCAGCCCACAGAAGACCAGAGCCGCTTGTGGTATGACGCCACGGGAACCTTTGAGGTGTTGCCAGAAGAAATCATGGAGTTGTACAACAAGCGAAGAGAAGAGGTGGCGAGACAAACAAAGCGCGAGAGAGAAACAGTGGCGCCGGTTGAGAAAGGATTCGAAACTAACCGCCAAAGTTTCGAAGACAGAGTCTTATACTGGTGGAGAAGAGGAGAGCCAGCAAGCGCCATAGCAAAATACCTGTCAACGAAGAAAGAGATAGTGGAAGAAATTATAACAAAACACTCAGAATTAAAACATATTTAAATTTAATTAATATGATTAAACTGAATCTAACATAATCAGATGTAGAACAGACCGAAGAGTAATCTACATTAACTAAAACAACAATTTTAGTAACCCTTTAATATTAGATTCTCTCTACGTTTATTTGAGGTATAGGGTTGCCTAAAGTTAAGGTTAGACGTGAAGATATTTTACGTAGGGAAGAAGTTGATTTGATGCTTCAGAGAGCTAAGGACCTCTATATGAGTGATAGGTTACAATGTATCATTGCTTTAGCCTGGCTGTTTGGTAAGAGGATTAAGGAGATTCTGACTCTTAGACGAGAAGACTTATGGACAGACGACAAGTATCTATATGTTCGTTTCAGGGTTGGGAAGAAGAGGAGGAGGACAGAACCTCCAGTACCCCATTTCTACACTAAAAAGATGAATCTAAATAACCCATATATTCCTTATGTTACTAGTTGGCTCAGTAAAGTTCATACTGGTTACCTCTTCCCCAGCTACACTAAACCTAGAATCATCAAAGTTAAAGCTAAATACACAGATAAAACTGGCAACCTCGTTGAGAAGGAATACTATTATAAACATGACGGTGGACACTTAAGTGACGCCAGACTCCGACAGCTAATTAAGGAAATTAACCCTAACGCTTACTGGCACCTCTTCAGAGAGAGTTTGGCAACACAGATGGCTGAACATGGAGCAACTGAAGAGGAGCTTATGCACTGGTTTGACTGGTCAGATTCTAGGGTTGCTCACGAATATGTTAAGCGTGGAACTAAGCTTATTGAGAAGTGGGCCGACAGGACGTGGTAGAGACGTTCCACCTTTACACATCTGTAGACAACTATTATATAGTAGGTCTGCTCCAACTATAGTTGGAGGTAAAAGTGATGCCTGAAACATCCGAACCCACATCCCCCACAATCCAAGACTATAAACTGGAAGAGCTACAGAAACTTTACGGCAGAGCTGAAGACTCAGTCAGCAGAAACACTAAACCCTTAACCCTCGAGAAACTCAACTCTAAATGGAAACCCATAGCTGAAGAAGCCATAAGATTCATCAAAGACTCATACCTCAAAGACCAGATTCCTCTATCAATCAGACAAGTCCACTACCACCTAGTCCACCAGTCTCTAGACTACAGAAACGACGAGAAACACTCAAGAGAGCTAACTGAAATACTGCTGAAAGCTAGAGTCGCTGAGCTAGTAGGCTGGGAGATGATAAGCGAAGAGGAGAGCACAGTTTACCACTACAGACCAGCTGGAGCCTCACCTGAAGAAGCCATCAAAACTGCTCTAGAAACAGCCAAAAACGCAACAGGGAAAGACCCTTGGAGAGAAATGGGTAAATACGTACTTATAGTTTCAGAGAAGAGAGAGCTAGGACCACAACTCGAAGTTATAGCCCAAAGATACTTCACAAGACTAGTTTGCACCAGAGGCTACGGAATGTGGTCCAGACTCTACAGAGAAGCCACAGAGATAAGCCGAACACTAAGAGATGGAGTACAACCATACATCCTCTTCGTCACAGACCATGACCCCAGCGGTTTAGACCTCAACAGGTTTGCAGCATCAATCCTCAAAAACTACTGGAACCTACAAATCTTAGACGTCAGAGCCATGCTTAAGAAACAACAGGTCTCCCAATATAATTTGCCACCAGCACCAACTAAAGTTACGGACCCCAGAGCTAAATGGTACATCAAAGTGTTCGGCCAAGAATGCTGGGAAGTAGACGCTTTAGGTAAAGAGCTAATGCAGAAACTACTCTCAGAAACCCTAGAACAACTAATAGACTGGAAAGTCTGGAATAACGTAATGCAAGAGAACCTAGAGAACATGAGGAAAACAGAAGAACTAGCCAGACAATACCTAAACAAAACTGAATAACTGAACCACTAACCCTCAACCCTTTTCTGACAAACTCAGAGAAACTGAAATCTAAAGCTCTTTAGTCAGACCAGACCTAAATTAGCTCTCCTAGAATAAACAGACACCAAATTAAGCTTCTCCAACCACTCACACAGAACCCCGTCAAATTCTCAAACTACAATTTCTCAAAGAGCCCAACTAGAAGTCGTTCACATTGACACACAGACCCGAAGGGTTAAGAGTAGTATTTAGAGTCTTCTTTTGTGAAACGGACGCTAATTTACCAGCCTAATTTTGAGGCGTACCATCAAGTGGTTGGAAACAGATAAACTCCACTCCTTTAGCCAAACCAAGCTTTGGTAGAACCTCCTCTACTTAATCCGAATTCATCCTGACGCTGTTTTACCAAAAGGAGCAATTATGAAGTTCTGCTAGACAAAATAAGCATTTTGTGTAGTGAAGGGGGGTAAAGCCTTTCTTCAGTCTCCATTAACACAGGTCTTTGAGAAGTGAAGGGGGTATTTCTGAAACTGAAGGGGTAGATTCTAGAAAAGTGAAGGGGGTACCATCCAACTTTCAAATAACCCCGCTCACTTCTCAAAGAAGGTCATAGAGTAACGTTGATATCAATATCCAGAACCCGAAGGGTTAAAGCAGAAGTGGACGTATGGTTAGAGCACTAAAGTAGACGTATGCTCAGAGAGCAAACACACAATTGGTACCAAACTTCACAGAGTTTCAGACAAGTCAGACATTAATTAAACGGATTAAATTTATATAGTGCTACAACCCTTATAGTTTCTCTGCTTAAACGTTTGGAGGTGTATGAATGTCCGAAATGCTGGATAAACTTTTGGATGAGTTAAACAAGAGGAAACGTTCAGGGAGACTACCAAGACGCTTCAGGTTCAGAGACCCGGGCGATTCCATTGTAGGACAAATAATAACCATAGCTTCGAACCCTTTCAAGCAGGATGCTCTCCAATACCACGTCAAAAGTTTGAAGGATGGTTTCGAATATATGCTGCCAAGCAACATTGCTTTGAACAGGCTCCTAGAAGAAGAGAAAGCTAAGGTTGGAGATTATGTGCTTGTAAGATACGTTGGAACTACTCCTGAGCCTACAGCTAAAGGATTCTTCCCCAAAATCTATGAAGTTGCAGTGTTACCTAAAGAGGAAGCTGAACGAATCGTGGGAGGTGCACCGAAACCTGTACCGGCTACACCAGCAGTTGCTGAGAAACCTAAACCTCAACCCTCCTCTTTTTCTCAAACTTCAGTCCAACCTCAACGGACGCTCCAACCTAAACCAACTACTCAGCCCCAACTTGAGACGACAACCCAACTATCCGAACAAGAGGTGAAGGTTAGAGAATTCGTAGTGAACGTCATGAACTTCTATGGAGAACTTAGTCAGGAAGACTTAATGAAGCTGGTTAATCAGGTTAGAGGCTACAACATCACCTTCGAGAGACTCCTACAGATAGCTCCAATTAAAGTTGAGGGAGACAAGGTTGTCCTACGGTAAAACCTTAATCTATTCTCATAGTGACGTTGACGGTATAATGTCAGCTAGGATAGCACAGTGGACTAGCCTATACAGAGAAGCTGACGTAACTTTCACTCCATACATCTACTTCGGAACTAAAGGTTTAGACCTAGTCAACGACTTATCAGAGTACAGTAACCTAGTCTGCTTAGACATAGGGTCCACTGAAGAGACTCTCAAGTCTCTTGGAGAGTTTGCAGATAAACTTAAAGTGTTCCTCTTCGACCACCACCCAGCTCAACCCTCCACTTTCCCCAAATATATGAGTAAGAACTTCAGAATCTCTTGGGATCCAGAACACTGCACAAGCTCATTATTATATTCAGTGTTCAGTAAACTTGGGATGTTTGCAGACTCTTACTGGCCTGAGAGATGGACTATCATAGGAATATATGGAGACGTAGCTAAAGAGAAAAGTAGAGCTAGAGAAGTGCTTAACAGTTTGTCTGAGAAACACCCAGACCTCGTAAGCCAGTTGAGTTCAGACAATAAGTTGTGGCCCTACCAGCCTGCAAGTATGATAGCTAGAGCAATTAATATGGTTAGAAGAATAGGCTACCATTACGGTGCGTGGATAGTGCTAAATGCACTCAAAGAGATAGAAGCTGCAGACGATGTGTTTCTTCCAGTTAGGAATCTAAGTCTGAAGGAACAGTCTAAATATCCATATATAACCCTCATGAGAAACTATATCAGAGCTTATCGGGAAGCACAGAGAGATATCCAGTACCGTCTACTTGACTTAGACCAGATAGGCGTCGTCATAGTGACTTCGAAAGCTGATATTGGAGGAGCTGTTGTCCGGAGAGCTATGAGAAAACTGAACAAACCAGTTTTCGTAGTGAATGACGGTATCCTTGAGAACGTCTATAAGCTGACGGGTAGAAGCAACAGTTTAGACCTCAATCTAGTCATGAGTAAAGTTACACAGTTAAGCAAAGGTTTAGTCACTGGTGGAGGACATCCCCAGGCTGTTTCAGGTGTAGCTCCATCTGATATGGGGTTGTCGCGATTGGTAAAGTTACTGAAAACTGCAGTTTTAGAGGTGACTAAAGATTGGCAGAAGAATCAAAGTTGACAGAAAAACTTATGAGAGAGCCAGAACTGTTAGGTTCCTCAAAGCTCATGTATCTAGGAGGATGGTGGTAGCTGTGACTGTTGGTGAAAGTGTATATCTAGTTTTAGTGAATCCTTCGACTGGGCAGTACTACTGTTCCTGTCCAGCTTACCGTTACAGGATAGGACCATGCAAACATGTTGTTGCCGCAGCTAAACTCTTTGCGGACTTTGAGGTGGAGGTTTATGATGGTGGAGAGTAACCTGGAGAGTCTCACGAGACTGTGTGGTGGACACCTACTTAGTACTCCTACAACTATATATGGGCCACCTAAGGCTGGTAAAAGTATACTGCTATACCAATTCTGCTACGACTTCCTCAAGAGTGCAAACGTGTTGTGGTTCGACACTGAAGGAGGAGCCTTAGAGATGCTGTTACACTGGAATAAGAAATTTGATGAGAAATATGGAATCAACAGCTTTATCAAAGCATACACTTCAGAACCTGCAGAGAGAGGGACTCTCTATCTCATAGAATGTAAAAGTGTAAAGAAGATTCTTGAACTCCACGGTTACCAAACTGAGCTTGAAGTTACTGGAGGAAAGGACTCGAACCCTAAAATTAATCTGAGGCTCCAAGGATTAGTGGAGAATAAGGTGGCTAAAACAGTTAAAAGGAACAATATAGGATTAGTGGTTTATGATTCTTTGAGTGCTCCGTTGAGGTCAGCTTTCGCTGGAGGTAGATTACAGTTTCCAGCCCGCTCCGATGCTGTCGCCTTATGGTTAGGTAGTATCTTAGAGATGACTGAAGACTCACCTATGGCTGTATATATTAGTCTCCACGAAAGCTATGACCCAGCTAATCCATACGCTCAGCCACACATGCGTGGTCCAATGGTTGTCCAATACACCAGTAAAGTAGTATTTTATTTGGACCCTTCAAGGTCTAGCAAACCTGACTTGAAGAACACTAGGAAATTATGGTTAGCTAGATTCTTTGACGTAGAGGACTGGAAACGATACATAAAATTAAAGTTAACTGACCAAGGTTACGTAGACTTAGGGGTTGGTGAAGAATAATGACTGAGAAGAGTGTTGGGAAAACAATTAAGAAACTGTTGAAGATCGGTGAAAGTGCAGCAATCACTTTACCTCCAGACTACCTGAAGAAGTTTAATCTTGAGCCTGGAGAAGACTATGTGGAGATATTCTATAATGACTTACTGATAGTTAAGCCTCTATCTAAAGAAAAACTTGAAGCTCAACATAGGAAATTAAAGAGAGACTTGCAGGTGATGGAATGAACATCTATGACGTTGACCCATCAAAGCTGAAGGACAGCCTCAAAGGCAGAGATAGACTTGAAGTCCTATTTGAGTTAGTTAAGAAGCAGAACTCTATGGTTAGTGACCTTACGATAGATTGTAGAATCGGCCAGAAGGAGTGGAAGGATGTGCTGTTCTGTCTAGCTGAGGAGCTGTTTGAAGCAGCTAACTGCTTGAAGATACGGCCTTGGGTCCAAACAGAGTATCCTGTAGATTATGGACATCTATACGATGAGCTAGCGGATTCTTTATGGTTTTTTGTCTGTCTACTTGTCAAGAGTGGGTTGGATCCAGAGAAGACTTTCGATATATTCCTTCGGAAGTATATGGTGAATGAGTTTCGTAGGGAGAGTCAATATTGAGGAGATTCAAATCATCAGTTGAAGCAGCTTCAGAGACGATACGTGAAGTTTTCAGTAGAGGCCTAATAGCTTTCGACGCCACGGTCCAAGGTAAGCCTGTAACTGTAGAGGAATACCAAATGAAAGAGCTCCTAGGATACACTTTCACTTTGACTCCACAGGCACATAATGATAAGGAAGAGATGCTTAACTGGATGAGGCAGAGACTCTCTAAACCTCATATCTGCAAAGAATACGGTGAAGAGTGGTTCCAATCTATGATTAATGCTGAGCCTACGAAGGAATTCGAAGCACATATGAGATATTATCCAGAGTACTGGTCCAAATTTAGTGGGGTTGGCTGGAGCTACAGTTACGCTGGTAGGTTGAATCCTAATCTGAAGGAGGGCCTGTCGCTGCTGAAAACTAATCCTTACCGTAGGGGAGTGCTGCTCCAAATCTACTATCCTTCAGACTTACACCAGTTACAGTTTAACAGGAGGATACCCTGCAGCGTCGAATACCATCCACTTATAAGGAGAGGAGTGCATGGAGACGTATTATTCTTAATCTATCACTCTAGGAGTATGGACCTAGTTAACTGGTTCAGTTTGGACCTCTACAGAGCAATGAGGTTACAGGAGTATATAGCGGAACAACTGAGTGTAGGAGTTGCAGACTTGGTGACTTATGTGGACAGTTTACATGCCTACAAGGTGGATGTACCAGACCAGTTAAAGTGGTGAGGTAATGGAGAAAGCTTTGACAACTGAAACTGAAGCCTTTAAAGCATTCATCAAGTTCTTAGATGACTTGAAGTTCTGTAGAAAATGTCTCTTAACTCCCAGATTCGTAGACTACCCTAAGTTTAGGTTTAGACCGATAATGGCTTTTGTTGGACATTCACCTAGCCTCTACAGGAAAGAGCCAGGCTTCACTTTCGGTGGAAGAAGCAGAGAAGTGTTCGAGAAGATGCTTGAGAGTCTTAACCTTAAACGTGAAGAAGTGTATGGAACCAACCTTATCAAATGCACTCAGCCTGAAACCAAAACTGGTGAACTAAAACACTGTAGCCAATATATATGGAGAGAGCTGAACATTATCCAGCCGTGGACTGTTGTTCTTATGGGTCGAGAGGTGCTATCAGAGGTTGTGGGTCCAGTCTCCTACTATAAACCTTACATCAAGAATGGTTTCACTTTTGTAGGATTCATGCATCCATGCACAGTACTGTATGGAACAGTCACCTTGGAGACTTACCTTAATCAAGCTAAGAGAATTCTGAAACCTTTCGTGGAGAAGAGAGCCACTAAACTTGACGACTACTTCAGGAGGAGCTTCTAACTATGAGCCTCAGAGACCTTAAACTGATAAACTTAGATTGGACGGAGAGTCCTAATGATGAGCTGGATTTCCAAGTGAGAGCCTTAGTGTGGGAGAATGGAAGAAGACAAATAAAGTTGTTGTCTCCACCGTTTAAACCTTACTTTTACCTTAGAAAACAGGACTGTGTTGGCAGAGAAGACAAAATAGCAGAGTTTTTGACTAGCTGGGACCCAGGTGTAGAACTCTCAGATGATGACGCTGTAAGCTATAGGGGAGAACCACTAATTAAGGTTTCATGCTCCAAGCCCAGCCTTGTCAAAGTGATAAGAGAGAATATCCCAGTAGAGACTTACTTAGCTGATGTGCCGTACTGGAGAAGAGTAATGATAGACCTCAACTTACAGCCAGCAAGCATAGATAAGGAGCTGTGGTTTGACATAGAGGTTGACCCACGTTACGGTGCAGTTACTGAAAGAGAGAAAGCGACTGGAAGAATCTTGTCTATAGCAGCTGTAGATTCTGAGGGGAGAGAAGAGTTCTTCTGCAGCGACGATGAACTGGAAATATTGTTGGAGTTCCTCAAGTTCAGTCAAGATTACCAGATTCTAAGCGGTTGGAACGTTGAGAGGTTCGATGTTCCATACATTATTAGAAGAGCCAATAAATTGGGGTTACCTTTAGAAGAGTTTCATTTACCCTACGTTGATGGCTTACAGATGTATAAGCAGATGAATCCGAAAGGTGTGGAGTCTTACAGTCTCAAGAGTGTAGCTAAACTGGAACTTGGCAAGGAGAAGGTTGATTATGAGACTCCTGGACGAATGCTGAAGCTTGTAGAGTACTTCGAAAATGATAGGGAGAAATTGAAGGAGTATAATGTTGAGGACTGTAGGCTATGTAGAGACGTAGACCTCAAGTTAGGGATGACTTCTTTACGTGTGGAACAGTGTAAACTAACACATTTCCTACCTCCTAGAGTGAAGGGTAGAATGTCAATGGTAGACTCGAAAATTCTCAGTGTAGCATATTCTAGGAGTCCTAAGCTGGTGTATCCATCTAAACGTAAAAGTTCCTCAGACGTAGATGATTATGTTGGACCAGTTTTCCTTGAACCTACTCCTGGATTGCATAGGAATGTAATAGTTATCGACTATAAAGCTATCCATCCTTCCACAATCCAAACTTTCAATATTGGTCCTGAAACATTCGTTGAATCCAAAGATGGAGAGTTACTAGCAGTCCATGGAAGTTTCAGAGCTACACCAGAAAGTGTAATAGCTGAAGCGATAAGGGAATTAACAGAGAAAAGATATGAGTACAAAAGGCTGATGGACCGATGTGTACCTGAAACGGATGAATGGAATACTTACTGGAAGAAACAGAAAGCCTGTAAAACCTTGGCTCTCAGTTGCTACGGTGTTATTGGAAGCCCTAAAAGCAGATACTATAATAGACTAATCGCTGAGAATATTACTTTGCTCTGTAGAGAGTTTCAGAGGGTTGGATTGTCTGTAGCGAAGCAGCTTGGTCTACAACCGATCTATGGGGCTGTTGATAGCTTGTTCTTGAAGCTCCAAGTCTCAGTGGACCCCATTAGGGTTGGAGAGGAGTTCTGCAGTTTGCTTAATGAGAAGCTGGTGGATTATTGTAACACAGTTTTTAGGATTCCTAGAGGGAGGGTGAAAATCTCAGTTGACCTAGATAGAATCTATGGAAAACTGCTCCTCACCAACGTTAAACAGAAGTATTGTGGCTACGTCATATATGAAGAAGGTAAACATGTGAATTACTTCCATGCAATGGGCTTCGAGTTCAAAAAGGGAGACACAATAAAATTCTGTAGAAAACTACAGTCTGAACTGTTGAGGATGAAGCTAGATGAGAAACCTGAATCTGAAATAGTTGGTTTCCTCAAAGCAGTTAAGGTTGGACTGTTCGCTGGGAAGTTTGATGACATGTTGGTGATGTATAAAGGTTTAAGTAAGAAGCCTGAGGAGTATGTTAGCAACAAACCTCAACATGTAAAAGCAGCCGAGTCTCTGATGAGTAGAGGAGTAGACATCCGACCTGGAGATAAGATTCCTTTCATACCAGCTGGGAAAGGTGAAGTGATACCTTATATTGACGGTGAAGGCAAGAGGCTGCCACAGAGAGTTTACGTTTACGTTTGGAATCATTACGTTGAACCTATGTTGGAGAGGATTGGTGTCAAGAGTTACAGTCAGAAAACTTTGGAGGGTTACTGATGCCAACTATAGTGGTGGATAGTCGTGAAATCTCAAAGCAGGAGAAGATAGTGAAGTTTCTGGAGAGTATGGATATTGAGGTTAAAGTGGATAAGTTGGAGGTTGGAGACTACTATATTTGTGGCTCTAGACCGATACTTGTGGAGAGGAAACGTATCTTCGACTTGGTGAACAGTGTGAGGACTGGTAGACTCTGGAGCCAGCTTAAGATGTTGAAGAACGTTGAGAATGTAGAGCCTCTCCTGCTCATAGAGTCTAGCCCCAGCTTACCTGTCAAAAGGGGTGGTTGGAGAGAGATTACTGTAGCTAGCATATTGAACAGCATAGTGTTAGATTGGAAAATCCAATACATATATAGTCCTAGTTGGAGGTGGACATGCTTCATACTGAAGTCTCTCTGTAACTTCACTGAGATGAAAGCTGAGTATCACAAATTGCAATATGATAGGAAACCTCAAAGTTTGGATGAAGCAGTCCTATTTCTAACGGAGTCAATCCCGTATGTGGGTCCAGTTCATGCAAGAGAGCTGTTGAAGAGGTTCGGAACGTTTGAAGGTGTAGTGAAGGCTACTAAGGAGGAGCTTATGGAGATTAGTGGTATATCTGAGACTAGAGCACAATATATTTGGAGCTTGTTCAGACATAAACCTCAGGTTGATATCAAGTCTTAGTTGGAGATTGTTAACAAGCTTTATAAAAGAGAAGTACCTTTGATATCAAGTGAGGTGTTAACAAGTTTGGATAAAACGACAGTTGTTGTTTCTGGCAAAGGTTTGATAACAAGAGTCCCTAGGAATGTTATCAAGGCTCTTGATATCAAGAAAGGAGATTGTCTCCTTTGGGAAGTAAATGACTCACAGAAAGCTATTGTTATCAAAGTTATTCGTTGATGACACAGATGCTATAGATATAGCATAGTCTACTACTATGGAGAGTAAATTATATATAGGAGTACACACATAGATTACTATGAGGTTGTAAGGGATGAACAGCAAAACCTCAACTCAAAACACGGGCGAGGCGACCCAAAACATCGCCGTCCCTAAAACGGAAGAGGATAAAAAGGAGATGAGAAAAATGAGTAAAGAAAATCCGATTGAATGGCTGCGACCGCACGGTCCATGTCGAGAATGTGTACACTTTAGAGATGTACACGTTTGCGGACGACCAGACGTGGGAGTGTGTGATGTAATAAGATGGTATCCATATAAGCCAGAGAACGCAATTCCAGTAAATGCAGATGATAACAGATATTGTAAAGGGTTTGTGCCGAGAAAAGGGTCAATTGTTTTGAGGTAAGATATTATGGTTACGGATAGACGTAGAGGAATAGAATGGTGTGAGCAAATATTGATTGAGCGTACTTGCAGAGACTCTGATGGCTCCCTATGCGAGAACTATCCATGTAAATTTCTTAAAGAAATAAGTAAGGTGAAGTCAGATGGGTCGAGCTAAACACGGTAAAAGGCTTCAAGACCGACTAAAGGCTTACCACAAATCTGCAGCAGTGAAACTGGTCACCACTCCTTTTGAATGTCCACTCTGCTACAGGCGACAGTTGACGATAGAAGTGTTGGAGAGGAATCCAACTTATCTGACTCTCCAATTCTCTTGTGGTTGCGGTCTACTCGAACGGTTCCGAATGTTTAATGGAGACTGTTTTGAGCTGTTAGACTACTACAATTACTGGTTGGATGCTGGTGAGAAGTTGGATGAAGAGAAGACGACGAACCTTGATGAGGCGAAGCTCAAAGAAACTATTACTCAACATGCTTGGGAGACTGGGCAACCTATAAGTTTGGCTAGTCTCAAAGCTGTATGTGGTGGTAGTATAGGTGAGATATTCGACTGGTGCAGTAAGCTCGAGAGTGAAGGCTATATTTGGATTTACGGCAGAGGAGGTGAATGGTGGTTGAGTAAAGAGATTAAGCCTGAGGAAGTGGTAGAAGAAGAGTCTAAGAAACCAGTTAGGAAAACTGAGGGTGAACCTGTGAAAACTGAAGCTTTACTGAGTGTCTGTCTCTTCAAATATAGTGGTGGAGAAGCGCTTCTGAAGCTACCGGATGGACAAGAGAAAGTGTTAACTGGGAAAACTTTGAGGAGACTGCTTCGAAGGTTAAAGTTGGACCCTAAAATAAAGAGGTCGCTGAGTGAAGAAGAGTTCACTAAAACTGTGATGGAGAAACTGTTAGCTTCAACGAAACATGTAGAGTTCACTGTTGTCGGAGATTACATTAAGAACATGAGGATAGTTAGGGAGGATGAGTAGGATGGAAGCTAAAAGAGAGTTCAGAGTAATCCATTGTCCAAAATGTGGCTACGAGTGGATTCCAGTAGTGGAGAATCCTAAGAAGTGTCCAAGATGCCAGTATAGGCTTGATAGACCTAGAAGGAAAATGGAGGGGAGCTGAATGGAGAAACCTTTAGACCTACTAATGTGGGTTGGCGGACGTTACTATACTAAAGAGTCTTTCATTGAAGAAGCTAAGAACCTTGGCTGCTGTAGAAGAATCAGTAGGATACCTGAGAAAGCGAAGTTTGGAGTTAGCAGAGTGTTTCTAGTTACTGACGTATCGGAGGAGACTGGTGAAGTTAGGAAGATTCAGCATAAGCGTGACGTTAAGAAGTGGAGGACCTTTAGGGTGAAGAAGAGGAGTGTTCCAGAAGTGTTCGGTTACTTCATTATCTCTAAGATTATAATGGTTGGAGGGAAGGGAGTAGATTTACCAGCTGAGTTGAAGCGTAGAGGAGTGGAGGCTTACGATGTTAGCAACCAAGCGTTCGGAGAAATGAGAGGTTGTGGATTCGTAGTTGTTGGAGGAACGTATCTGATAGATGACGTAGAGTTGGCTAGACTGAAAGGTTTACCTATAGATTCTGTTGGTGGAGGATTGAAGCTCATTAATCCAACTATAGTGGCTGAGGGACTGAAGAGGTTTAGAGGATGGAAGTATGTGGACGGAGACAAGATTCTCAGCAAGGAGCCCGTAGAAGAATGGTTCACAATGGAGGAGTGAAGTGATGTCTATAAACCCTATAATATATTCGTTCTCAATATTATTAGAGGAAGGGAAGAAGGAGACCTATATGCTAAAGGAACAGTTATGGACCTCTTTGAGAAGGATAAATAAGTCAGGAGTAGAGGAGGTGATGAGTGAATGCCTATAGCAGTGTTTAGCAACGTTGACCAATTGAGGATGTGGTGTGAGGACACAGTGTCCTCTGATAGGTATAGAGTCTTGTCTACTGATGAGGGTGAAATAATCCTTGAGCCCACTAAGACGTCTCGTCCATTGAAGTTTGGTTACCTACAGATAGCTGATTCTGAGAAGTTAGCTGTGGAGGTTGCGAAGACGTTCGGCTTAAAGCATATACATCTAAAGGCTTACAGGTGGAATGATGAGAGGGGACCCTTCGTCAAAGTTGCAGCAGTAGAGGAGTAGGGTATGTGCAGTCGCGAGTTTGAAAGGTTACGTGAGTTGGAGGAGTTTAAGGCGAGGTTGGCAGAATTGGAGAAGAAGCTTGAAAAAGTTGAGAGGATGGCGAAAACATGAGTTTGAATGAAAAAGCAAGAACTTTAAACGAGTTGTTTTGGGAGAACGTGACAGAATGGAAAAAATGGCTGCGCTCAGGATTAACAGAGCCAAGCCAGAGTGAGCTGTCAGCAAAATATCAAGAGAAATGGGTTAGGCTTGAGGACGTGGAGCATGAAATCGAAAAAATTCACAGGAAATATGAAATGGTGATTTCTACAGCAGAGAAAGACTGCGCGGAGTGTTTTCAAGCTTCGAAAGCTTCGAAACAGAAACTGCAGCAGCTTCTAAATGAATTCCCAGACATAAATGACAAAAAGTATGAACTTCCAGATGGATGGACATCACATGACATAGTTGACGTGTATAGAATCTTTTACCAAGACGTTTTCGCATGGAAGAGAAAGCTTGAAAAAATCGATGAGAAGAGTGAAAGCAATGAACCGCCTACATTGGCTGCAGGTCGGTTACAATGAGACTATGGAGATACTGCCAATTGCAAGATAAGTGTGATAACTGTGGAAGATTCTGCTCAAATCGTTACAATGAGGCTAGGGAGGTACTGCCAATTGCAAGCGTAGCCATGTCACTCTTCGAACCTGTCTTTCTTTTTCCACTTCACGTTTTTAGCCTGCTTCTGCCTCTGTCGCCACTTCTCGCTCACTTTTTTTGGACGCGCAATCTGGCTGTACGCGTAGGCTCCAGCAACCACGACGACAATAACGACTAAGCCGACGTTGACAAGCGGCACAGCTTCATGCGGGACAAAAACAGGTGGAAGAGGCAGCGAAGAAGGCGTTGGAGGCAGAGAACCTTGACCTGAAGTTGAACCTTGACCTGAAGTTGACGAAACCCCCTGCCAATATATTGTGATGGTTACGGAACTGGAGTGTTGAGCTTTAACTTGCACTTCCATGTTAGACTCGTCTAAGTACACGGCTGGGCACTTCGCCAGCTGCCAATCTGTTAAAGACCGCAGATACTTTGAATCTTCAATTGTTTCAGAGTTCACGGTTACTGTCGGTGGATAATTGTTGGGGTAGTAAACAGTTAGGCTGCTCACGGTTCCTGAAGGGGCAGACAGGACGATTTCAGCTTTGCCTTGCTTGTTGGCATAGTTGATTGTGCAGTTGGCGTTCTGCACGGATAAGCCGAAGCTTGGAAGGGGCGAATCGTCTCCTGCGATTTGGAAATTGATAAACTTCACTGACGTGGCGTTCACGTTGTTCCATTGAAACGAGTTTAGGTATGCCCAGTTGTTGAAGGCTATGACTGTGTTATAGGCTGGCAGGCGAAACGCTACCTGTGGGCTCCACTTCCAGTTGTATGCTGATGAGCCAAGGCCAAATTGAATGGTAGTGGTAAATAGAAAAAAGGTAAGTAATAAAGCTATTAATACTGCTTTTCTTAGTCTGCCAAGCCGGCACACTAACCCTTACCTCCTCACGGCTTGTACTCGGCGTACCAGTCCACGATTGTGTCCGAGGTGGGAGCGGTTCCACATGTTATTATGAAGCTTGTCGAATTTCTTGCGCTAACCCAGACTGACCCAATATTACCTCTCGGCGTCACGGTTATAACTGTCGGTATCCCAGCAAGACCGTGATTGACTGTTACGCTTGTTTGACTTGCTGGTATGGTAGCGGTTCCACTGTTCTCTGTAACGTAGCCATTGTTATATGCTACTTTTGTGTGTGCCCCAATCTTTAAAATTGGTTGTATAGTATTACCATACAGTTCATTATAACTAATTCTGTTATAGTCACAAACAGAAGTTTCCAAAATCCCGTATGTCTGTGTAGGAGTTCCCTGATTATCAAGAATTACGTTGCCACTTACAGTGCAATAACTAGAGGAGGCTAACTCTATTCCAGACCTTTGTTCATTAGTTTTACTAGTATCTTGTCCGCAGTTAAGTATCGTATTACCTAAAGCAGTTACATATTTGCTATACGTTATAATTATTCCATTGCCACCCATCTCTTTAACAACGTTGCCGATAATTGCCACATTAAAAGTTTCTCCTGCAGAGGTTGCTCCATGCAGGTATATTCCTGTTTCGTATCCTGTCATTTCATGTCCGTTAATTACATTACTCACAACAGTAACGGTGTTAATGTATGTCGCTACACAAATTCCATACCCATGGGGAATTGATGGATTCACCGTCCACTCGATAACATTTCCTGAAATTGTTACATCTTCAACATCACCAACATTTGCGCTTGCTAAATGAATAGCTCCAGCATCTTGATTTGTGGGAGTATTCAAAAAGATATTATTGCTTATGACAACATGTTCAGCCTTGCACACATCTACACCTCCCTTCTGATTATTATAGAAATAATTGTTGGTTATTTTGACATCACTAGTGTCATAGGCAAGTGTGATTGCAAACCAATAGTTGGAACCAGTAAAAGAACAATCATGAATGCTTAGATTTGCAGTTGCCACAGTCCATATAGCCTCAGGAGAATCGACAAAAGCCACATCATATATCTCTACATCCCCTGACCCGCTTCCAAGGTATATTATCGGACACTTTGTAGTTTGACTCGCCCCGTTACCATCAATTGTTCCACCGTGAATCTTAATAGGTTTGGCATAAGTTACAATAAAATAATTATTCTGTGAATCAGCAAACTTTAGAGAACCGTCAATTTCAATTTCAGTATAAGCATCAAGACGAAGTCCATAGAATTGTCCTTGTTGAACTTTTATAACAAAATCTCCCTTCAACACAATCTTTTCCATCCAGTGTCTATTAGGCGTCAAAGCGTTTAAAGCTGACTGTATCACTGTGCTGGCGTCTGTTCCGCTGAACTCTACCTCTCCAGTTCTACCGTTCCTTGCCTTGATGTAGTCGCCGTCCTTAAAGACTATGTAGGAGGCTTCTGTTTGGAAACTGTTAGGCTCAATAGTTATGGCTCCAGTTTGCGCCGAGATAGTGCCGACGAAATAGCCGACGCTGAAGACGCAGACTGCAATAACGCTTAAAACTACAGCTTGCTTCAAACGTTTATTTTTTCTGACTGGTGGAACTGCAACTAAACCAAGCAAGACAAGCCCCGAAAAACTGAAAGTTTGCAGTACCACCGCAGGTTCAGAGAATACTGCAGTGTAGAATAGCGGTTGAGACGTTGTTTTTGGCAGTTGACTAGCAGATGTTCCAACTTGCCTATAAACGTCTGAATTCTGCCATTCGCCAAAATTAAATTCCGGATATTGGTTGGTTAACGTTTCCATTTGCTGAGTGTAGTTAAGTCGAAACTCCTGTTCAAGTTTAGCCCGATACTCTTCAATAGAGCTTACACCATAGTTTCCATGCAGGTACTGGCTGACTGGACTGTTCAACTCTTTTTGGCGCATAGCGTAAGCTTGAACGCTTAAAGTGAAACCTAACAAGAAAACAAAGACAAAAACGCACACTGGACCGAGTATTTTCAAACTAGCTTTCCAATTATTCAAATTGTCTTTTCCCCATGTTATTTAAATATTTAATTGAATATTTATATTTTTGCTTCAGATTTAAATTCTGCGCTTTCGCCTGCGGAATTAAACCTGCAAACATGCTTAAAACTAAAAGTGTAAAAACTGAAACCGCTATAAGCCTGTTTTTAAGTTTTAGACAGCGGCGCATTTTCATTTCTCCAGCGTTACCTCAACGTTAACGGATGCGGATACGGATAAGGCGTGTACCCAGACTTCTGGCTTAGGAAGTAATGAACGTTTTCAATGTAGAAGCTGTCCGCTGAAACCGGCGTGCCAGTGTTACTGTTGCCCCAAATGTACAGGTCTTTAACGTAGTTCGTTTCGCTCGTCGCCCAGTCCGCCTTGATCAGCCACACTCCAACGTCAACGTTTACAACATTATTGTACACGACGCCTCCACCCGCGCGCATTTTAACCGCTTGCTGCCCGTAGTCAGCCACGTAGAGGAAACTGTTGCTGTAAACTTCAAGCCCTCTTCCGCCAGGCATGCTTGTGGAGCCTTCATGCACGTCGCATCCTGCTTTCGCCCAGCCACCGTAGTTCGGGCACAGGTAAACAGTGTTGTGCCGAAACACGTACCAGCCTGCATCGTTGCCTGAAACCGCGTATCTGCACCGTGCAAAAGTGCAGTCTTCAATGTAAGTGACGCCGTCACTGTACTGTCCAAGATAGTAATCCATGCTCCGCCAGACTCCGTCGCCCCAAACGATTACGCCGTATCCCCATTCTCCTCCAATACTCTCTTTGTACGGGTTGTCGAAGCTGCAGTGGTCTATGACGCCGCGGCTGCTGGCTCCAACGCCTACGCCTCGGCTTGAAAAATCTGTGAAGCTGCAGTGGTCTATTCGGAAATCTTTCACGGCGGCTACTTCAATGCCTTCTAGGCTCCAGCCTTCCGTGTCAGCCACGTAGCCTTTGAAGGATATTCCCGAGATGCGTATTGGTTTCCCGTTTGAGCCGTCAAGGTAAAACATGATGGGGTTAATGCTTGTCGGGTTGCGAGTCATACACAGTATCGTGTTGCCGGCGCCTGCACCGACAACGTTTACGCCGCCGTAAACAATAACTCCATACGAGTTTGCCGTGGGCGTTGGAAAGTCAAACGTGAAGTTGCCTGCTGGAACATAAACTGTGCCGCCTCCAGCCGCCGCAGCAGTGTTAACAGCCGCCTGAATGTCTTGTGGAGAACCGCTGTTTGCAACGACCGCGCCAGACGGCGTTGGCGAAGCAGGCGTTGGTGTTGCGTTTCCAGACGTGCTTGGCGAAATGGTGATTTCCGCAACAGTTATTCCTGAACTTGGCTGAACAGTCAAGGTTAACGACGCTGAAACTTCACCGAACGTTTTAGAAGCTACGTTGCCGTCTGCAAAATTCAAGGTTAAAACCGCTCCTGAAGGCACAGTGTAAGCCAACGTGTGCGTTCCAGACGTCGCCCAACTGTTAATGTCGGTTTCCAGCGTTGTTTCCACTGCCAAATCATACGTTTGCCCGCTGACTATTACCTGCGGAATTGAAAACGGTGTTCCCCTTTTTACGTTGCCGTCGAATCTGGTTTGAAGCTGCCCCTGAATGGTTGCTTCTGAAACGTTGCCCGTAAACTCAACGTACAGCGTTGCTGAAACAGCAATGCTGGATATGCTTTTTCCCTCAGTGTCGACGACGCTCAGCATCCTGTCGGTTCCAGAGACAAGTTTTGAAGAGCCGTCTTTATAGTTGACTCGAACAGTTAAACCAACCGTGTTCTG
>Ga0078972_1009133_pt1 | contig 19863 bp, 11 predicted proteins | sample YelNatPaOPGAMG01_FD_67568 | JGI IMG/M metagenome (GOLD analysis project Ga0078972, IMG submission 67568) | Hot spring thermophilic microbial communities from Obsidian Pool, Yellowstone National Park, USA - OP-RAMG-01 (SPADES assembly) (version 2) | ecosystem: Environmental > Aquatic > Thermal...
CTGGAACAATTATAAGTGAGGCATATTTTATTGAGGCTGCGAAGGCCGATTGTAGCAGTTCATTTTCGTTTTCTGTGTTTATTTTTGAGAAAGCTGGGAAAAGCACCGTGGATATTGGTATAGTGAAGAATGTTAGTATTGTTGCAAACTGGGTTGCCACTTGATAGTTTCCTACTGCTGCATCTGAGCAGTAGATGGCCATTAAAAAGGCATAGAATTGTGTTAGAAATCCTCCTATAATAGATGATATTGAGAGTGGAACTCCATAGCGAAGCATTTCTTTTAAGGTTTTAGCAGTCTTTGAATTTTTCGTATTTTTACGTTTTATTCCCCTGATTATGGTTAAGTATAGTATTGCTAGGGCTATGATGGCTGAGGCTATAAATGATACAGTGTAGCCTAAGGTTGCGCCCATGGCACCGAAGCCCACAAACACAAGGAGCGGTGCAGCTACACTTTTTATCGTGGCTTGGCATATGTTTGTTAGGCTATTTAGTTCCATTCGTTCAAAGCCTATGAAGGTTGATTGCGCAGCAGTTTGTAGCGCGGTTGCAAACACTGTGATTGATGCTACTGCTATGAGCGGGGCGGATTCTGGACGATTAAATATAATTGAGGCTATGAAGCCTGAAAGGGAAACAAGCATTAGGGAAAGAAGGAATCCTGCGGCTATTTCAAATATTAGGCCTGCCTTTATTATTTCAAATGTTTCTTCTTCCGTTTTTTGGGCTCTTAGGCTTGCAGTGTATTTTGTTATAGCTGAGTTTATTCCCCAGTCTCTGAAGAGTATCGCCATATACGATGGGATTAAGGCTATAGAGTATAACCCATATTCTTCTGGCGTTATCAGTCTTGCAAGGATTACTGCGCCTACAGCCATTATTATGGTTGAGGCTGCTTGACCTATGAAAAGCTGGAAGCTTCCTTTCGCGGAAGTTTTACCCATTTCTAATGCTTTATCCATAATTTCGCATCTCGCGTAGAGCTTAAAACACAGATCATCACTGCAGTTTTTAACTTTCAGTTGTTCTATTTACGCGTGAGATTACTTTCCTTAGCTTTCCGGACAGGTCGCGTGGAATTTCATCTACAAATTCAAACTTCACGTCCATATCTTCGCCGAAAAGCCTGCGAATTTTACTTTCTGCGTTTTTAACAACTATGTCTTGATCAGCTAGGGTTTCTTTGACGGCAACTTGAATAACAAGCTTTTTGCGGCTTTCTTGAATTACGCGGAACTGCCTTATCCAATCCACATTTTCAAAGGGGTATGGAAAGAAAACGGTCGGCGAAATCACTCTGCCATCTGTAGCCACTAAAAAGTCGTCTGTGCGTCCCTCAACACGTTTGATTGACGGTAAAGTTATGCCGCAGGAGCATTCGTCATCAACTGGAACGGCCACATCGCCTAATTCATATCTTACGAGTGGCATAACATAGTTAAACAAGCCTGTGCATACAACTCTGCCTTTTTCACCTGGAGAAACAGCCTCTCCTTCATTGTCTAAAAATTCGACTACGGTTATATCCGCATTTAAGTGGCGTAAATCGTGTGCCTTGCATTCCCAAGCTAATAAACCAAACTCGTTACAAGCGTAAAAATCAAATATTTCCCCGCCAAATGCGGAAGAGATTATTTTTTTGCTAGATGCATCCAAAGGCTCTGCCCCACTAAAAATCAGACGTGTCTTCAATTCTCGCAAAGCTTCGCCAAATTCTGTGGCAAGAATAAACAAGCTTGAAGCATAACCCCTAACCACATCTGGTTTAAACTTTCTCAGCAAAGCCATCTGACGTTCTGCCGAATCGAAAATGGAAATGTATTTACGCTTTTCAAAGCCCAAACGTTGAAAAAGACTCTTCTCCTTTGGAAAACCTCGTGGATCAGCAACAACAGCCATTCTGTCCTGTAGGCGCAGTCCATCTTCAAACATAGCTCTCAACCAAACTGCCTCATAAAAATCCTCAACCCGCCTATCACAAAATATGGTCAGGGGAATTCCGGTGGAGCCACTTGTAGTATTCTTAACCAAGTTCTTTTGGTTAACATTCATGGCAATGATCTCTTGAAAACTTTTAGACTGAATCTCCAGCTTGGTGGTTAAGGGTATTTTATTCAAGTCTTCAACGGTTTTTATGTCATCTGGCTTAATTCCAGCTTCTTCAAACTTTTTATGATAAAAGGGCACATTATCATAGGCGTGTTTAACGATAGCCCTAAGTCTTTCATTTTGCATCTTTCTCAAAACAGAAGGCTTTAACCACAAATTTCCCCTCAACTGGTGCAAATAATATGCCACACGAAAAAGGTGATGTAAATGCTGTACAACGCGAAAGGGAGTTGTTAAGCGCTCCATTCTCGCAAAAACTCCTATAAAACGTTTAACTAGGGTTCCGAGCATTATTATTCTCATTGATTCAAATCTTGTTAAGTCATAACTTTATGTGAAGATGCATCTTGGGTGTTATTGGTCGGGGGCGAAGACTGCGATTATGGTATGGTCCGCATCCACCGCATAGAACGTGTATTTGTATTCGGAGGTTAGTTCTTTTGATTCGCCGTCAACTAATACGTCGTGGATGTGATATCCCGGGTCGGGTGTTATGGTGAAGGTTATGTTTTCGCCATGATAAACCGTTACTAGGCCGGACGGTGTTATGGTTCCGCCTACGCCACTAACCGAAGCATTAATCACATACTGTTTACGCGTGAAATGCGCTGTTATGTTCATGTTTTTGGTAATTGTAATGTTTATTTGGTTTTCTGTGCCAGTTAGGTCCCCGCTCCAGCCTTGAAATTCGTAGCCCTCCATAGGCGTGGCTATCAATGTCACATTTTCGCCACGTATATAAACTGTTTTTTCTGGGGTTATTGTTACTGATCCATAGCCGTCCACATGTACTGTTAGTATGCAGGTTTCTTGGAACATTTCTTCCTCTCCTAAAGTATAAAATGTCATAGGGTTGAGCTGGTTGTTGTAGGCGGTTAGTATCCACTCAGAGGGGCGAGCTATGTTGGATATGCGGATTTCGTCCAATGAACCCTTGAAAAATCTATCCGCGTAGATGCTTCTTCCAATCCAAAGTGGGACGCCTACGTTATTATAAATTGATGGTATTTTGGCTGTTCCAACGGTTGGGACCTGAACGCCGTTAATGTAAAATTTGGGGATTTCGTTTGATTGCCAAACAACAGTTACATAATACCAAATGTTAGCTTGAGGTACAAACTTAGCCCACCATTGACTGTATGTTACTCCGTCTTTGGAAGCGAAAAGCCAAATTGGATTATTTGGACAGTTAACTGGGTCGTATTCTATTTGCCAGCTGCGCATGTTCCCGGTGGTATTGTACTTGCATAATATTGTTTGTCGTCGACTCGTATCTTCAATTTTAATCCAGAAACTAACAGTGAATGCTTGTGCGTAGCCTGCAAGAGTGTCACTGTGCAGAACTTCTATGTGACTGACCCCTGGATTAAAAGTTACTGCCCCGTCTATTTTGCCTGGGACCCCTTGAAGTACGCTTTTGTAGGATGTTCCGTTGTTTTTGTTTGTTGTAGAGTCGTAGAGTGTGCCTGCTTTTTCGTTTAAGTGAAGAACGAGCATATAGTTTGCATCCCAAACGTCCATTGGACTTTGTTGGTTATCACAATTCGGGTTGCCATAATACATGTAAATAATTGTGTCTTCAGTTGAGGATAAGTATGGCACTTTAACCCATACTATTAGGTGTCCAGTTGTGCTGTCATAGAACTCTATTTGGTGGTTTAGTTTTACGTTGTTTGCGTCTGTGAAAACGAAGTCATATCCGCTTGGTTGAGTTTTACCTATTAAGCTACTATCAAGTATTTCGATCAGAACTGGGAAGTTTGTTAGTGTGCCGCTTACTTGTGTATGGTTTATTGTTATTTTTCTTCGGTATTGCCAGTCACGGCACCACCAGTTATTCATTGTGAACGTGGCTGTGATAGTTTTGTTCTCATTCATTGTTATAATAACGGGATTTGCAAGTCCTGATATGTCGCCGCCCCATCCGCTGAAAGTCCAGCCTGACCCGGCAGTGGCTGTTAAAGTCACTGTTTCGCCTTTAGTGTAAAATGTTTTGTTTGGTTCCCTAATGACTGAACCATTGCCAATTATGACGATGTCTAACGTATAAACTTCTTGGGTGAAAACGGCTTTAATGCTTTTATCGCCATCTACAATTATGATTATTGGGTTTTGGTTTCCAGAAATGTCTCCTTCCCATCGAGAGAAGTACCATCCAACATTAGGATTAGCTGTCAATTGAACAGCATCACCATAACAGTAAGGCCCGGTGTAGTTTAGGGTTATTGTTCCACTTCCATCTGGATAGACATTCACGGTTAGCGTATACTCGTTTGGAGCAAAGACTGCAGTTATGGTGTGATTTGAAGTTACGGTGTAGAATGTGTATTCTGGAAATTGCCCCTGAGACATGCTATCAACAATAACATCCATTATGTGATATCCCTTACCCGGGGTTATGGTGAATGTTACGTTTTCGCCGTAATACACTGTCACCAAACCAGAGGGTGTTATTGTTCCGCCTACACCACTAACCATAGCATTGATTATGAACTGTTTACGTGTGAAATGAGCTGTTACGGTCATGTTGCCAGTGATTGTGATTGTTAAGGGGTTATCTCTACTTGTAATGTTTCCGTCCCAGTGGCTGAAATCCCATCCGATTTCAGCAGACGCATCCAGTTGCACTTGGGTTCCATAAGTGTATGTTGATTGATTTGGTGTTTTGGTTACATTTCCTAAGCCTTCAATAATTATAGTTAGCGTATACTCTTCTTGGATGAACGTGGCATAAACTGTTTTGTCACCATCTATCACAATAGTTATTGGGTTCCCGTTACCTAAAGCGTCCCCACCCCATTCACTAAATTTCCAGCCCACATATGGATTGGCGGTTAACGTTACGTTTTCGCCATCAGCGTAGAAATTGTGATCGGGATTCTTGATCACTGTGCCATTACCATTTACAATAATTGTTAAGGTGTATGGCTTCTGCGTAAAAACGGCGGTTATAGACTTGTTGCTGTCCATCGTGATGGTTATTGGATTTTCGCTGCTTGAGAAGTTGCCACTGCTCCAACCAGTAAACATCCAGTCGGGGTCAGCTGTGGCTGTTAATGTTACGTTTTCGCCGTAAGTGTACGTTGTTTTATATGGCTCAATTGTAACGTTGCCATTTCCATTAATGTTGACTGTTATAGTGTATCGGTTTTGCGTGAACACCGCCGTCACTGTTTTGTTGCCATCAATTATTATAATTGCAGTAGTTTGGTTGCCAGCTAAATCGCCCATCCAATGAGAGAACGACCATCCAGCGTTTGGAACGGCATTTAATTCAACCACATCACCGTAATAGTACGGCGCTGTCTTGTTTACAACGACGAAACCGCCTTCCGACGGTGAAGCACTTATCTCTAGTGTGTGTTCTGTTTTGTTGAAGACAGCGATGACCGTTTTGTTTCCGTTCATTAATATCGTGGCAGGATTGTTACTGCCTTTTAAATCGCCCATCCAGTGGGAAAACGTATAGCCAACATCCGCCTTTGCCGTTAACTGGACAAGTATGCCATACGCGTAGGTTTCATTGTCAGGGTTTTTGATGACTAAACCGTTTCCAATTATGGATATATTTAAGACTAGGTTTTCTCCTCCTAGTAATGGTTCTTCTGGACATACTATGTAGAATCCTGACGGGTCTTGCTGATTACGATATTCGGTTAGTATCCAAGCATTGCTTCGGGCAATGTTTGATACTCTGACTTCGTCGATGGAGCCGTTAAACTTACGGTTATGGTCAGAACGATCGCCAACGTACATTCTCTGAGAAGTCCAAGTGACGGTTGACGCAGACTTAGAAACAGGTGAAAAGTCATTGATGTACAATTTGGCAGTTGTGCCGTCAAAGGTTCCAACCACATAATACCAATTGTTGAGAGTGATGAGTTTGGAAACTACAATATTGTTTATGTAAAATTCAATAGCATTACCTTCGCCTGAAACTTGTAGAAAGGCGCCTTGATAACTCCACCATTGAGAAATAAAGTAACGTGCGCCGGGTCTAGGATAAATCCAAGCGCTAAAAGTAAATTGCATCTCGTTTGTGCAAACGCGAGGTAACTCAATATAGCCGCCACTAAACTCAACACAACTTCCTATCACTCCCGCCTTTCCTTGAACTAAAGCACCATATGGTGCTCCGTTGTTTTTGTTTGTTGTGGAGTCGTAGAGTGTGCCTGCTTTTTCGTTTAAGTGAAGAACGAGCATATAGTTTGCATCCCAAACGTCGTTTGGATTTTGCTGGTTTTCGCAGGTTGGATTACCATAATACATGTAAAGAACCGTATAGGTGGTTGAGGAAAGATATGGGACTTTAACCCATGCAACCAAATGACCTGTTACATTGTCATATTGTTCTATTTGATGGCTTAGTTTAACCCGATTTTGATCTATGAAAAGGATGTCGTCGCCGTCTGGTTGTGCCTTGGCTGCTAAATCAGCGTCTGTCAAGTCTATTAGAACCGGAAAGTTTGTTTGGTCGGCGGCTACGTTTGTATAGTTTATTACGATTGGTTTACGATACCGCCATTCTGAGTTATACCATGGTGAGAGAGCCAATGTTGTGAAACTGAAAGTTTTTGTGGTTGTGTGCGTTCCATCTGTTGCGGTTACTGTCCAAGTGTAAGTTGTAGAGAAAGCTAAATCACTAATTGGAACGGTAATTCTTCCGTTGGGCACGTTTATGCCGCTTGCTGATCCTATGTTTGGATTAGTTGTAACAGTGTAGTTTATTGGGTCGCATTGGTAGTCTGTTAATTTGAAGCTTAACTGTGAGAGCGTGCCTGGAACGATTGTTACACCGTCCCTGGGCAAAGGTTCTGTTATTTTTGGCGCTGGTGGCCCGGGAGGCGGCACGTAAACTGGCACTCTTGTTCTATATTCGCTGTAGAAGTAGCGTCCAGAACGAGGTAACGGTTTTGGCGCAGGCGTATTCACATCATAAGCGTAAACCCAACTATTGTATTGATTGAAAACTAATTCCAGATAGCCATCACGGTCGATGTCTTGTGCTATGAAAAATGGATGCGCCCCAGCTAAGGGTATGGTATATATGACACCATACTTATTGGAAGCTGAGTTGTACTTTAAAATAGTTACGTTTTCTTCAGTGGGCACCACAATTTCTAATTTTCTATCTCCATCAATGTCAACAACACCTGGAGGTTCCCTAGATTTAAACGGCAGCGTGGCGTCCAATTTCCATTTTACTAGATCCCATATTCTAGGAGTGTCCCAATCACCACTTGCGCTGCCACATGGTATTATTTCAAGGTTGCCGTCGTCATCCACGTCGGCTACAGGAGCATTTGAATGACATTTTAAACCAAGGTTAAGGTTATAGCGATACTTGCCCATATATGTGTTAACACTTCCGTCAGTGTTAAAAACCCCGATACCGCCCCGTTGATGAAGTATGATTATTTCAAGATCTCCATCCTTATCTACGTCGGCAAGCACTGGAGCCTGGCTACTGCAAAGGATTTCGGGTTTACACCATCTTTCAGTTAGGTTATCTGCCCAAAATGCTCTAAGCCCCCTTCCACCTGAGGGGTACGTCGGATACGACTCGCTTCTTTCGCCTAAATATACTTCAAAAACGCCGTCAAAATCCGTATCACCTATTGTCATTCCGCCAGAACATGTATAGTAAGTGTAAGTAGAGGCGAAAATGCGGCCATCATAGGTTAGGGCTGTAACTTTTCCCGGAGTAGCGGAAAAAATTTCGGGATATCCGTCAGCGTTAATGTCCGCGACGGCTATATAATGTCCTTTTCCAGCAGCCTGCGGATTATACCAATAAATAGAGCCGTTGTTTCCATGTAAAGCCACCAATCCCCAGTAAGACGCGTTATACTCAGGACCCAACAATATCTCTGGAAGGTTATCTTTGTTTAAGTCCACAATCTCTAAGGGAACATGAGGGCCTCCAAATGTGGATGGCAGTGACCATATGACACTGCCATCTAAGGGATTTAACGCTGCTACTCCATTCATGCCTGTTATCACTATTTCCATGAGACCGTCATTGTTTAAGTCGGCTGCCAACGGTCCCACAGATGTACTGCCAGTACCAGCATGCGATATCCATTTCAGCGTTATTGAAAGTCCGTTTTGCTGTCCAAAAACGCGAGTAACATCTACAAAACCCACGAACCCTTGAATAATTAAACTGATTAAAATTATGCTCAACAATTTTTTATGGAAATTCATCCAGCTCCTTTCTCCAGCAATTATATGTTAGAGCTTTTAGTTAAATGTTTAGTATGATCTATCTAGCTTTTTGGATGTTATGCCTTGTCATTCTATTAATTGCTTGTATATTGAGCATAGTTTCTTACAAGCATTTTCTAATGAGTATTGCTCCTTTACAAGTTTCCGTCCTTCGGAAGCTATTTTCAACCTTACATTTTCATTTTCAAGAAGATAATCTATAGCTTCTGCCAGATGGATGGAATTACCCGGCGGAACCAGTATTCCAGTCTCATTGTTTTTTTTAATTATTTCAGGAACGCCGCCTACGGGAGTTGCCACTACGGGAGTTTGACAGGATAAAGCTTCTAGAATTGTTACTGGGAAGCCTTCGGCGAATGAGGGAAGAATTAGAATCGAAGCCTTTTGATACCAGCCCACTATTTCGCTTTGCTCCATAGCACCTAAATATTTTATTTTGTGTCTCCCTTTCATATTTTCCTTCTCAATTAAACCAAGTAGTTCTTGGTAGTACTTGGCATCCCAGTCCGGCGGCCCAATTATAACTAGACGCACACTTTTTTTCAAGAATTCTAAGGCTTTAATTAGTATATGCAAGCCTTTAAGTTCTGATATTCTGCCAACATATAGGAGGAGATTTTCCTCTTTATGGTTTCCCGGTTTGAAGAAGTTTGTGTCTATGCCATTTGGTATGTAAGTGATTTTACTTTCTGGGATTCCTAGATTCACTAATTCCTTTGTCATTTGCCTTGATATTGAGACGTAGATGTCGGTTAAATGTTTCAATAGGAATCTGCTGATATGATGTTTTTTTAAGAAGTTGTAATTGATTCCATGTAAATGTAGGATTTTTGGCTTTTTTATGAGGTATGAGAAAAATGGGAAGCTTAGTTCAAACTCATGGAAATGTATGATATCATAGTTTTTAAGAATGTTGGTGAATCTTCCTGGTATAAAGTTGACCATGGCTGTAGCTCTATAGGAGCGTATTAGACGTAAGGCTGGAATTCTATAAACGGTAATTCCGTCAATTTTTTCGATTTTCCCTTGCCATTTTGGATCCCTGTTTTGATCCACGTTGAAGGTCATTACGTCTGTTTGGACACCGTCCTTATTGAGGGTTAAAGCAAGATTTCTAACAATTGTTTCTGTACCACCCTTAACTGGATGGTAACAAGGTGGAACCATTAAAACCCGCAAAAATTCACCCTAAAAAATGGCGATTTTATGCCTTAAACATCTAACAAAGATCTTTTACTTGCACCGGTTTGTTTTCGTTTAGAGACTTCTCGATATATTCTAAAAGTCTTATCGTTTTTCTCCCATCTTGGGGGGTGACTGGTGGCTTCGTATCATTCCTAATGGATTCCAAAAATTTTGTAATCAGAATGTATTGTGGCAAGCATTTCAATAGACGATAATTGCGTATGTTATCTATAAAGAATTTTGTCCATTTTTTGACAATTACTTTCTGATCGCAATAAAAACCTTGAAGTATATTGTTGTGAGATCTTTCTGGGTAAAAAGTTAAGAAATTATAATTTAAAATTTGAATTTTCCTGCCCTTAATATCTATTAGCTCAAATATTTCTTCAACCTTTTTAGCAAGCCAAAAAATTTCTATGATTCCCACCGCTTTGTTTGAACTGCGCAACATAACCACAAAGTGATCAAAAACTGGATTGGCGATTTTTTCGCCGATTGCCCATACCCTATCTATGTTTTCAAGGAAGTGCAGTTGTAAGTAAACCGAGTGCGCACCTGTTTCCCAAAGAGCACCTCCATGTTCCGGGGTCATTATCCAATTGGGGGCACCTATTAGTTCTGCACTTTCTCTATTGATGATTTTAAAGTAAGCGAGCGGGAACTCACCAGATGCAACCATAGCCTTAGCACGCATAACGTTTGGAATAAAAAGTTGATTGTGACATACACATAGTTTAACATTGTTTTTTGAAATTTCATGAATTATTTGATTACATTCTTTGGTGCTTCTGGCCATTGGTTTTTCCAGCAGAATGTTATGCCCGCATTTTGCAGCTTCACATGCCAATGTTGCGTGAGTTGATATTGGAGTGCATATGTCAACAAAGTCCAAATCTTTTAGTTCAAAAAGCTTTGAAGCGTCGTCATAAGCCTTTTCAATTTTATATTTTTGGGCGAAGGCTTTGGCGCGGTCCATGTTTATGTCTGAAACGGCTACGACTTTTACTTCTGGAATGTTTTTGTAGGCATTCATGTGAATCTCAGAAACCCTACCACAGCCAACCAAACCAACATTGAACATATTAATACATCTCTTAAGGGTCTTTTAATGCAACAAAACTATCGAAATATAAAGGAGAAATCCTCTTTTTTTACATTTTCTATATGCTGTATTATTTTGATATAAGAAGTGATTATATTCTTAATACTTGCAGTGTCTGGTAAGGCCCAAAGAATTCTTAAGGCGATTCTACCTAACTCACTCCAAATGAAGACTAATTTGTTTTTCAGCGTTTGTTCTATGTTGTTATAGAAGAAGCTAATAGGGTAAGCTGTTATGATATAGGCTAAGCGTTTATCCGAATCTTTAGTGGGGGAGGCATCGTGATATGTTTTGGCAAACGGGGTTTGAAAAAGGCTGTTGGGATATTTTTTATGGATCTTGTAGGAAAATTCTTTGTCTTCCCCTAAAGAGTAACCAATTAGTTTCTCGTTGAAGCTAAATTCATCGAAAACCTTTTTTCTATAAGCAACGTTTAAGCCAAAGAGCCACTCGCATGGAATTATCTTGTCTGGAAAACAAGCATGAGTTGTTTTTCCTGATGGAAGCATCCTACATTTATCTGCTTCTGCGTGCCAATAATAAAACACCTTTTTAATGGCATTCTCTAAATGCGAATACTTAAAATTTACCACTGTGCCTTGAACACCCAAAGCGTTTGGAAACATATCAAAAACTTCTAAAATCTTCTCCACATAATCTTCGTTTATAATCACATCATCATCAAGAAAAATTACAACGTCTCCTTTTGCCATTTTTGCACCGAAATTTCGAGCCCTAGAGATGCTTTTAACATCATTTTTTGATGACATAAAATGTCTAATTGTTATGTCTGCTTCTGAAAAGGAGTTCTGTAGGCGTTCAATTAGTTCTTTAGTTTTTAAATCGTCGCTGTCGTCCACGATAATAATCTCGTTTACACGTATTGTCTGCCTAAGAATAGAAAATAGCAACTTTTCCAATTTTTCACTTCTATTTCTCGTTGGAATCACTATGGAAACTTCCTTCACATTAATCATCTCTGGGCATTTGTTATACCGCTTGTTCACACCACCTTCGAAATTAAGAGCCTTCTCTTGCCAGTCCTTTCCATCGGAATTTCATCAACAATCTCTATGTTTACCTCTAAAGGCTCTCCTAACGTGTCAAATTCGTGTTGCAAACTTTTGCTTAACATATCCAATATTTTTGGACTGAACTCACTTCCCTTCACAACCTTTAAGATAACTCTGTCCCTCCGATCCTGTATTATCTGATATTGTGAAATGGCGAAAATGTTCTCTCTTAATATTCTATGAAAAATCGCACGTTGAACATATAGGTAGGAAACTTTTCTACCACTTGGCAAAACCAGAAAGTCGTTAATTCTCCCCTGAATGCTTTTTATTAGGGGCCATGATCTTCCACAAGCACACTTTTCATCGGTTGGAATTCCTAAATCGCCAATTCTATAGCGTATGAAAGGCATAACATAATTAAGAAGCCCTGTAACAACGATTTCTCCCTGTTCTCCAGCAGAGACCCATTCGCCCGCTTCATCAACAAATTCAATAAAAGCAATGTTAGTTATCATGTGCAATCCACAATGCTCCTCACAATCAAAGGCTAAATTTCCAAACTCGACACAACCATAACCTTCAAACGGTTCCAACCCGAATGCTTTTCGACAAACCTCCCTGCAATGTTCGGTAACAACTTCCCCTCCGGTAAATATTATTCTAGGATTTATCCCAGAGACATCATAATCTGCCAAAGTAATCAAAACAGAAGGAAACGTACTTATAACGTCAGGTTTTATTAATCGCAAAATCCTTGCGAGTTTCGGCGGTGGAAACAAAGGCACAACAGTTTCACGTATCCCATTCCACAACTTCACATACTTCTTGCCCCAACGAATAGATTCAGACGCTCTACCCCAAACAGTAACAAAATTATCGCCTGGCTTCACGCCCCGCTCAAATAATACGTAACTAGTTACAGCGCCCCGATAACCTGCCAGCGTAAATGATGGATCATGAAGAACTTTTAATGGAATGCCAGTTGAGCCGGAGGTAGCCTCTACCGGCAACCTTGATATATCAACGCCCCTTACCAACATGTCAGCAAAATTTTGCCGCACATATTCTTTAGACAAAGGAGGAATTTTCCTTACGTCTTCGAAATTTCTAATATCATCTGGCTTAATATTTACGGATTTAAACAATCTGTGGTAGTATGGCACGTAATCATAAGCATGCCTAATGACAGCCTTCAACTTTTTAAATTGAATATCTTTAAGTTGCTGCGGTTTTTTCCACTGGTCTTTTCTAAGTTGGCACAAACAATAATTTGCCATTGCTTGAGTCACTAACTTTTTAAGCTTGTTCATAACATTAAACCTCATCGAAAATTTCATGCACCACAAAACGTGCATAGATGAAAACCCTTTCAAGCCCTTGAGTTATGGTGCGTATTTGTAGAGAATTTCGCTTCCACCATTAGTGTACACGTTACTCATATCATTTAAGAATTGAAGATCGGTTACGTTCCAAACAAATCTTCCTTTAACAACAGTTCCTTCAATGACGTTCAATGGATTCAAGTATACAATACTCCGAGTGTTGAACTGTGTAACGTTAGATAACGCCTCTACATAACCCACATATATGACGCCATATGCTCTTAATTCATGCGTACGTGAGGAGGGTTCTGCATATATTGCAACATTTTTCACATTTATTTCACTGCATAACCATTTCGCCGCGGAGATATACTGCTCATCTGCGTAGCCAAATATACCATAAACCTGCCTTTGGCTCATTCTATGTTTACTTAGCGGAATAGACCAGCTTGGGCTATTTGTCAACTCGTATACGAAACTTGTTTGGAACAAAAAGTAAGGTACAAGCACAATAATCATTAAAATGGAAGCTTTTAACATATCCTCACGTTTCATCAAGAATTTGATGATGCTTTCAGCGCCTATTACACATAAAGGCGCTATGATAAACAACAAGATATGGTAAAATCTTGTCATGTTCATAGTGCTTGACAACCCGGGTACTGCGATAAGAGCTCCTAATAAAAGCATGGAAACAAAAACTAGAAGTAAATATTCTCTTTCCAAATAAATTTTGGTTCTTTTTAACATGATGAAGATAAATCCCACAACAATTAGAACTTCAGTTATATAAGCAAATACTCTGCTTATCAGATTCCATATGGTAGGCGGCGGTTCAAGTCCTAAACCTCTTAACACTTCCGGTTCCCTTGACTGTAAATTGAAAAAGTCGCCTAATTCATTGTAAACACGTTGTCCAAATGTGAGGAAAGCATCAAAAACTGATGAGCTTGACGTGTAAATGTACCAGATGAACATTATAGTGAAGAAGCATAAAACGAAAGTTGGAGTCACGTTTCTGCTTGTTTTTTTTGTTAGTATTGAAATTATTAAGACAAAGGAGATAAGGAAGAGGAATATTTCCGCTGATGCGTAGTGGGACACTATAAGGGCGAAGCTGAAAAGAGGCATGCACATAATTTTTTTGCTTTTATCCTCTTTTTCTTTTAGGATAATAGTCAACAGCAGAACTAGGAACAATTCGCCTAGCATCTGCTTGTTTATTCCTAATATTTCACCGTAAAAGGATTGAAATGACATGAAAAAGAAGGTTGAAATGAAAGTGAATTTTTCGCCTACAAAATTTTTCCATAGGTTATAAAGTCCAAGCGGAACTAAAGCAAAAAGAAATGAGTATAAAAGCTTGAAAACAAGTATCGAATCCAAATTTAGTAAGATGGAGTACATGGTTGGAAGTATTGTTACGCTTAGCATGGCATAGGTTCTGCCAACGCTTTGGTCTCCTGGATAAGGATTCATGGGGTTCCAATAGGCGTTTTTCTCAACAATTTTTTGGACGAAAACTTCTCCACCTACGTCGGATCCAAAACCAAGGAGTTTGTCAGAAATCATTTGTGAATGGTAAACTAGTGAAATGGCGATTATTAGTACTATGAATGGATACAGTTTTGTTGGTATAGCTTTTCTGGAAATTGTTGTGACTGCGAAAAGTGCGGCTATAGCTATTATTGTTAGGAGTATTATTTGGTTGTTTCCATAAACTCCTGATGTTATGGCGCCTATTATGCTTAGCGCTGGAATGCATAAGAGGATGAGTAGAATTGAAGGTTTTTCTATGTTGATGTTGGATTGTTCATTTTTTGTGTTTCTTATGTATGCGATTACTGTGCAAGTTAATGTGAAGAGGTTTATGGCTGATAGTAGGAATGTTAGCGAAAGCGGTTTTTGAACAGCAAATGTTGAATGGAGTTCGTTTATGGCTAATCCTATTAGCATTAGGAAGGTTATGCTTAAACCCGTCGAGAAAAGAACTGTTTCCGTTAAGCCTTCCATTTTCATTTTTAAAAGCTTAATTAGCACAAAGCCTGGAACGAATGTGAAAAAAGTGAAAACTATAACTTGTCTGGCCACTGGAATATTGAATAGTATGGAAATGTTTGCCACAATTTGCAGTAAAAATATGCATAGTATCCGCTGGTTTGGCTTTTTAACGTTTATCTTACTCATGTTCGCTTCACTGTGATTAAAGTTTTACAGCGTAGGAACTCGCAGCTTAGCTTCTGATACTTTCTACAGTCGTGAGACATAATATTTATTACAAACTTTTGCAAATGTTTAAGTGAAGGGCATGTGAACACTATGAAATATGGCCAAAATGTTTTAACTCTAAGAATTAAGAGTAGTTGGATAGGAGAAAAAAATTTGTATGACTCAAAGTTTGCCTTACTTCTGATTGCATTCGCAGTGCTTGTATGTACTATTTTTTCAACGCCTGCAATTTCATCTTTCTTGAATAGTGTAACCATAAGGAGTTCTGGCAGGATAGTGATTATTTCACCATTACATGTTGAGGGAAAATACATCAAAAACGCGCTTAATCAAACAATTTATCTAAGGGGTGTCAATAAGGTTGAGTTTGCAGACGATCCAGACGGGATTTGGATGGGTTCCACATATTGGAACGACAACAACGTTAAGGCTGAGCTTGATGCTATGAAAAGCTGGGGTGTGAATACAGTTCGATGTCATTTTTCTGTTGAACTTTGGAAATATGATATTGGTCCAAATAGTGGACATCCAGCTTCGCCTTATTGCCGCATATCCGCAAGGGAGGCGATGAAGCGGTTGGCACAGTTTGCCGCTGAAAGAGGCATGTATGTGGTTTACGATGCCTATACTGTGAAGTGTTATTGGAGTGGATGCGACCAAGACCCGTTGCCTTTTCCGCCATACCAAACGAGCCCAAATGCAAGCCAAATAATAGCGAATGTTTCAGAATTTGTTGAATTCTGGAGGAGCGTGGCAAGAGAATTAAAGGATTATCCAAACGTTATATTTGAAATATGGAATGAGCCTTGCAATAAACAGTCGGTTTCAAATAAGACAAATGAAGAGGCTTTTATGGATTGGATAAACGCATGGAACCTATGTGTGAATGCTATACGAGAAGAAGGCGCAACACAACCAGTTATATTCCAATGGGCAATGGGTGTCTATTGTAACCTATATGAAAACGAACAAGGGCAAATTTACGGAAGCGGCGGGACAGCTGTTGCTCGCTTACAGAATTGGTTACAAAATGTAATAGGCAATTTAACAGACTCCTTCAATAACATTATCTACAGCACTCACGTTTATAGAGTGTATGGTGGCACGGGACTTTATCAAGGAACGGCCAAGGACAAATATGGTAGCTATGGTTGGGTTTACGAGCATGTAAGAACAGCACTTGAATACGAAGGCATTAAATGGGCACAAGAAACAATGAATGCCCCGCTGCTTATAGGCGAAGTTGGCTGTGACCTCGCATTTACAGGAGAAGAATACACAAGAGAGTTGGCAGCTTGGAACAATACTCTAAGTCTCTTCCATGAATGGAAGCTTCATTACTGTGCCTTTTGGTGGAGAAACACAGGAGTATTTAGACTTCACACCGGAACACCGAACTTCACCCCTACAACGAGCGGCGAAGTGTTGAAAAATCATCTCTCAGGTGCCTAGCACGGCAAAATAACGCAAAATAATAGCCGAAGACTATAAAGATTTTCGATCCCGTGACGTATACAAAAGTGGTCAGAGCTTAATAAGCAAGATCTAGACTTTTACCGTATCATAACGCTAAACAGTAGCGTGGGTTAACGATTTATTTGTTTTTTAATAAATCCTAGGCACCATGCAGTTAATTCAAGTGACATGTGAAAGGGAAGAAGAAAAACGAATTTATATCGTGTTAATTTGTAGGCATGAGCGATGTGAAGAAGCCCGTTTACAAATCCGGCCAATGGATTCATTTTGAAAAGCGAAAAAATGCCCCTATTTTTACAATAAAGATCATAATCGCCAAAACCATACCACATCCACTTCTTCCAAACCATACGCCAAGTTCTGCTTCTCCTTTCATAAAAGATTGCAGGACTTCGCTTTATAAGCCATCCTAAGTTTCTAATTCTGAAAGCCGCATCTTGATCTTCACCAGTACCCGTAATTTTTTCGTCAAAACCACCCGATTGACGGATCGCTTCAATACGATAAATTGATCCACCAGTACCCGGCAGTTTCGAGTTAAGTAACCCATTTTTGGAATCATAAACCACGAAGGGAACATTCTCTAAAGCTTCAATAATATTTATTCCAGCTATAATACCATGCTTCGCACTAGCTATGCCAACTTTAGGGTTTTTTTCCATAAATTCCACTTGTTTCTTCACAAAATCTTTTGGTAAGATCATATCTCCATCTACCCAAATTATATAATCCCCCACAGCATTATCAACCACAACTTGCCTTGCAAAACCCAACCCCTTATCTTCAAAAAAAATACGGGCTTTAATGTCGGATCCGCTAAGTAGTTTTTCCGCTATTGAAACTGTTCTATCTTGACTATACCCATCTACAAGTATAACCTCCATAAGCTCATGAGGATACTCTTGGGTAATAATGCTCTCTATGGCATCGCGAATAGTAGCCGCGTTATTTTTCACACATAGCCCTATAGTCACTTTTGGCATCATGACAAATCAAGCCCCTTCATTGGAGATATAATGTCCATATCCATCTAGATGAGCCTTTAAGAAACCAAGAAACCATGCAATTTTCTTGAAAAAATATTGAAATGGGAATAAAAATACTATCTTTCGATGCGTTAAACGGTATGCAAGAGCTGTTCGCCTTAGTCCTTCAAAAACGGGAAAATTTTGCATGATCCTTCCATGTTTATGAATAAAATAATGTCCGCCATATCCATACCAAAAGTTCTCATTCCAAACATCTTTCCATGTATGTTTCCGTCTGTCATGAAATACTGCATCCGTGACAAAGTAGGTTAACCAACTAGCAGCGCCAATTCTGTATTCAGCATCCAAATCTTCAAGGGCCCCTTTTATACACGTATCAAAACCACCCGCCTGCTTGATCGCTTTAACCCGATATACGCTTCCACCAGCCCTATGAAGGACAGGCCGTACACTCGCATTGCCGCCATATATACGGTCTAAAACCATCCATTCTATACTTTCCAGTAAAGCAACCCAATTTTCCCTCGGATAATTCTGAAATTTTCCTCCAGCTATGCCGACTTTGGGATTTTTCTCCATAAATTCAACCTGTTTAGACACGTGATCTTTAGCCAGCACAACATCTCCGTCAACCCATACAATATAATCACCGCATGCATTATCAACAACAAGTTGCCTTGCAAAGCCTAAGCCCTTATTCTCAAAGAAAATTCTGGTCTTAATATCAGAACAACATAAAGTATCTTTTATAATTTGCACCGTTTTGTCGGTGCTGTTACCGTCCACAACAATTACTTCCATAAGCTCATGAGGATAATCTTGGCAAACTATGCTATTTACAGCCTCTTTTACTGTTGCCTCGCAATTTTTAACGCAAAAACCAATGGTCACTTTAGCCTTAGGCTGCACTTCAAAACCCAGCAGCTATAATTCTTTAAACGAATCGACTTTCCTAAGCAAAACTCCAATATTTGCTCCCGCCAACTTTAATGAAGAAAAATGATTACCAAAGAAATTCTCAAGCTTGTTTGAAATGATTTTAAGAATCCGGTCCATCTTTAAAAATTTTCTGACTCTAGGAGGAAGATGCAGGAAGTCGGTACTTCTAAATTCAATAATTTCCACTTTTTTACGATTTAAAAGTCTTTTGAGTTTGAATATATGGAAAACATGTTCTTTCTCCACGCAAACCTGAGATTTAACATAACCCGGCTGCCCCTTTAAGAGCAAGATTAAGTTCTCAAAAAAAGCCGTGCTCAAAAAATTTGGGATAGTTAAACACAAATACCCCACGCTTTTTGTGATACGAACCAATTCATCAAAAGCTCTCTCATAATCTGGAACATGCTCCAAAGTTTCAGAACAAACTACAACATCGCCAACATCCTCCCTAAATGGAAGAAACTGCGCATCACCAACAACCAAATTTACTTTCTCATAAAAACCAAAACGTTTAGCCAAATCCCTGGCCAAGTGAACAGCCTTTACCGAAACATCAAGACCAACAACTTCCTTACAACCTTTAGAAATATTTACAACAAAACCTCCAACCCCGCAACCAACCTCAATAACCACTTGTTCTTTAAAATCATCGAAAACCGAATACAACATTTTAAGCACAAGTTGATACCAAGGATCAACCAAAAGGAGCTTATCTTTGATAATTTCCGAGGAAAAACTACCACTAGAATCTGTCAAGTCATATACCTCAGACAATTCATAGATAAAAACCAGAATCCACTTTGTTAAAATTTGCCAACAATCTCTTCAACACACCGTCTCACTCGACTTGATTCTTGTATGCTTTGGCAATTACTTCCAAGTCCCTTAATGCATCTTCGCCTGAAAGTCGATTCTCACCATTATCATTTCGTATATAGTCAACGAAATGCGAAACTTCTTTTAAATAAGGAATGAAGAATTTTGGAGTTTTACCCAAAATTAACATAATCGCCGTAACTACCTTGCTTGACGGAGAATGATAAGCCCGAGCATGTGCCAATGTTCCGTGAAGTTCTACGCCAACCGCAGCGCTTTGCGAAAACCATCCAACATTTACAACTGCGGACGCCCCACATTCAAAATCCATAATGCAAGTTGCGTGGTCTTCGAAATCAAAATTAAATCGATAGCCTAAACGGGCTTTAACGGCTGAAACTTCTCCAAGATACCACCTTAACAAGTTTATCATGTGACAACCCAAAT
>Ga0078972_1006255_pt1 | contig 19860 bp, 22 predicted proteins | sample YelNatPaOPGAMG01_FD_67568 | JGI IMG/M metagenome (GOLD analysis project Ga0078972, IMG submission 67568) | Hot spring thermophilic microbial communities from Obsidian Pool, Yellowstone National Park, USA - OP-RAMG-01 (SPADES assembly) (version 2) | ecosystem: Environmental > Aquatic > Thermal...
AATAGAAATTCTTTGGAATACAATTGTTATAGAAATTAGAGGAAAAGACCAGGTAGAAGAAATAGAAATTTTTAATAAAGAAAAAGGAGAAAAAAGCACCCTTAAAGTTTCAGGAATTTTTTATTTTTATAGGTTATGAGCCAAATACTGATTGGTTAAAGGGTGTAATAGAATTAGATAATGAAGGATTTATTATTACTGATGCAGAAATGAGAACCTCTCTTCCCGGAGTATGGGCAGCCGGAGATTGCAGAAGTAAAATAGGAAAACAAATTATTATTGCTTGTGGTGAAAGGAGCAGTAGCAGTGATTTCTATAGAAAATTATCTTCAATCAATAGGGATTTAATTTTTTCAAAGGAAATTATCCCTTCTCTTATTAAAGAAATTTTATTTTCTACTACTGAAACAATAGTGGAAGGCGAAGTAGCATAGAGGATTCCTCCATCTAAAACAAAATCTACTTCTGGTATTTCATTTAATACTTCTTCAACACTTCTTGATGGCTTTTTCTCACTTATATTAGCACTTGTTCCTGTAATTGGGGCTCCAAATACCTCGCATATTTTTCTTACTATAGGGGAGGAAGAAAGCCTTACTCCTATAGTTCCTGTTTTAGCTGTAAGCAAAGGGGAGACAGATTCTTTTGCTTTAAACACTATAGTTAAAGGTCCAGGCCAAAATTTAGAAATTAATTTTTCAGCTATAGGTGGGACCTCTTTTACTACAAGAAAAAGCTGTTCATAATTTCCTATAAGTAAAAGAATAGGTTTGTTAAAGGGTCTTTTTTTTAGATAGAATAATCTTTTTATAGCTTTTTCTGAAAATGGATTTGCAGAAAGACCATAAAAGGTTTCTGTAGGGATAGCTCCCACTTTATCTTCCTTTAAATAAAAAGCTACCTTTTCTGCAATTTCGTTAAGATTGGAAAGATCTTCTGAAAGTTTTAAAATTATAGGGTTCATCAAAAATAATTAAAATTAAGATGAAGAAGCTTCTTTTAAGGAAGGTTTATTTTCCTCTTTTTGAGATTCTTCCTGAATATAAATTCTTTTGTAGTAAATTAATCTTTTACAATGGGGACACTCATAATATCTGTTATCCTTTTGCAATTCATTATAAAGTTGAGGAGGAATTGCCATATGGCACCCTTCACATACATAATTATCAACAGGAGCTATTCCTAATCCCCCTTTCTTTTCTCTTAGAGCTTCATATTTTCTTAAAAGATTAGAAGGAACTTTTTTAGCAATTTTTTCTCTTTTTTTCAAAAGTTCATTTTTATTTATAGAAAGTTTAGCACAAAAGGAATCAAATTTTTGTTTTTCTTCTTCAAAGATATTTTCTACTTTTTTCATTTCTTCTTCTAATTTTCCCTTTTCTTTTTCTAAATTTTCTATCTCTTCCATTAGTTTTAAAATTTCATCTTCTTTTTGTTTATTTGCTTTTTTGATTTCTTCAATCTCCCTAAGGAGAAGTTGATATTCCCTTGTACCTCTTACTTGAATTAATCGAGCTTGTGTACTTTTTAATCTCTGATATTCCTGTTTTAATTCTTCTTCAAAAAGATCTTTTTGCTTTTTCTTTTCTTCTATAATTTGATTTAGGTTTTCTATTTTTTTTGACAGTGCTTCTTTTTCTTTTTGGGCTTTTTGTAAAGACTGAGGGATCTCTTGCATATTTTTTTCAATTTTAAGTATTTCTAAATCTATTTTTTGTAATTCAATGAGTTTTGATATTTCTTCTTGCATTTATTAGTCCTCCCTTTTATAAACAAAAATTTTATATGGGCTTTTGTTTTTAAATATTTCTATTGGAATATCTATGTTATGGGCTTTTAAAAATTCTTGAATTTTTGATTTAAGGAAAGGTAAAACAAAACTTTCTGAAATTCCATGATCTATAATAATGAAATTAAAACCTTCTTCATAAGCTTCTTTTGCATAATGATATTTTACATCAGAGGTTATTAAGGTATTTATTCTTAATTTTTTAAGTTCATCTTTTAGAAAAGCCCCTGAGCCTCCACAAAAACCAAAGGAATCTATCTCGGTTTCTAAGTCTCCTACTACCATAACCCAATTATTTATAAGATTCTTAATTTTTTCAACCAAATCTTTTAATTTAATAGATTTTTTTAAGTATACAACCCTTCCCAGTCCAAAATTTTCATTTTTTTCTTTGAGAATAAAATCAGATCCTTCTAAATTAAGAGCTTTTATAAAAGCTTCTGATACTCCATCTGATATTTTGTCAAGAGGTGTATGCCAAGAAATTAAATTAAGATTTTTCTTTATAATAGAATATATCAATTCTCCTTTGTATTCTTCTTGGATAATATTTGTTAAAGGTTTATAAATAAGAGGATGATGGCTTATAATAAGATTAAGATTTTTTTTAGAGGCATAAGAAATTACATCTTTTGAAACATCTATAGTTAAAAGGATACCAAAAACAGGATTAAAAAAAGAGCCTATTTGTAATCCGTTATTATCTTGGGGTTCTGCTAATTGAAGAGGAGCTATATTTTCTAAAAACTTATAGATATCTTTTACATAAAGAGGCATATTTTATCAGTGGGCCCGCCAGGATTCGAACCTGGGACCTTCCGGTTATGAGCCGGTGGCTCTAACCAGCTGAGCTACGGGCCCTTTTCTATCTGCAAATTTATAAAATAATATAAATTTTATTTTTTGTCAAGATTAACGGGATTTATATTTTTGCTTACATTCTGGACAAAAACCAAAAAAGATAATTTGATATTCAGTTATTTCACAATCCTTTATTTCCTCAGGAATATTTAAATTATCCTTAATATTTTCAATATCTATAACCTTTTTGCAGGCTTTACAAAAGAAATGATGATGAGGATGGGTAAAAGGATCAAATCTTTTCCTTGTACTTTCAACACTTATTTCCTTTACTAATCCCTTTTCTGTAAGTGCTTCTAATGTATTGTAAACTGTAGCAAAAGACATACTTGGGAAACGAGGTTTTAATGCATTATAAATGTCTTCAGCCGAAGGATGGGATTTGTTATTTTCCAAAAATTCGAGAATCGCTAATCTTTGAGGAGTTAGTTTTAATCCTAAACTTTTGTAAAATTTTAATTTCTCTTCAGTCATTTTCATTCATCCTCCTGCAATTTTTTATAAATTTATTATAAGTTTAAAACATTTTTTTATTTATGCAAGTTTTTAAAAGATTTTAATTTTTCCCAATTTAAATCTTTTAGACCTAAGCAAGAATCTTGAATAATTTTAAAATTTTCTTCATCTTCAAAAATAGCAGAAATTAAAGGCCACTCCTTACATTTTTCAGGTTTAACAGGATGGATTTTACAAAGTTTTTTTTCTTTATCAAAAAATATACAAAACCCATCTTTTACCCTCATTTCTATTCTAAATTTTCCTTTTTTTACAGTATATAAATTTAAAAAATCCTCTTCAGAAAGATTTAAAAATTGAGCAATTCTTGAAATATCCCTTTTAGAAAGACTAATAGTACTTTCGCCTTTACAACAGTAACCGCATCTTTTACATTCAAACATTTTCATAAAGAATTGGATCTTTAATACCAGCCTCTTTGAAGGCTTTTAACCTAAGGTTGCAAGAATCACATTTTCCACAAGCCTTTTCACCACCTCTATAACAGGACCAAGTCAAGTGAAAGGGGGTATTTAATTTTATACCAAGTTCAACAATCTCTTTTTTGGTAAGATTTATAATAGGTGTTTCTATTTCAATCTGCGTTTCAGGCTTTGTCCCTACATTTATGGCTTGATTAAATTTTTCTATAAATATTTTTCTACAATCTGGGTATCCAGAAAAATCCACTTCATTTACCCCTATAAATATTTTTTTTGCTCCTATTACCTCAGCCCAGGCAGTAGCAATACTCAAAAAAATACCATTTCTAAAGGGAACATAAGTAGAGGGTATACCTTTTTCTTGTTTTTCGGGAATTTCAAGCTCTTCTGAAATTAAACTTGATCCTCCAAAATCCTTGAAAAAGGTAAGATAAACAATTTGAAATTTTTCTGGTTTAAAAAATTCTATTAACTTATAAAAACATTCTAATTCTTTTTTTTGAGCCTTTTGCCCATATTGAAAATGTAAAAAAGCAAGTCTGTAATTTTGGGAAGCAATACTTGCACATACAGTGCTATCCATTCCGCCACTTAAAAGGACTATAGCAAGTTCATTTTTCATGGTTTATAAAAATTTATAAAAATAAAAAAGCGCCCCCAAGGGGATTTGAACCCCTGTCGCCGGCGTGAAAGGCCGGTGTCCTGGACCTGGCTAGACGATGGGGGCATCTTTTATGGGCCGGGTAGGATTCGAACCTACGACTCCCAGCTTAAAAGGCTGGTACTCTGCCTGGCTGAGTTACCGGCCCATTTTTAATTTTTATTAATCGTGTTTACAAATATAAATTAAATCTCTTCTTTGTCAAGTTTTTTTGTTTAATTTAATTTTAATTTCTATCTCTTCAATTTTATCAGGAACTTCTTTCAAAACCTTTATAAATCCTAATAAAGGATATATAAGTGCATCCTCCACAAAACTTTTCATAGGTATTTTTTTGTTATTAATTTTAAGTAAAACTCTTGGCTCATATTTTCTAATAAGTTCTTCAATAAAATTTGCAAGAGTCTCGTAATCTTTAAAAAGAAAAAATTTTTCTTCAGGATAAAGAGATTTCCACCTCTCTAAATCATCTTTCACCACAAAACCTAATAAATTTTTTATCTCACTTTTTATTCTTTTTAAATCTTCGTCTTTTTCTTTTACTACCCAAATTTTTTGAACTATATCAAAGTTTTTAAATCCTTCTAAAATAACTATATTAAAATTCCAAAGGAGAGACTGAAAATAAACATACCAATCCTTAAAAGAGGAAAGGACAAAATTTTCAGGGTTTAAATAAAGGGTAAATAAATTTTCTTGAAAAAATCCAACTAAAGGAACCCCTTTTTTTCTATAAAGCCAAGTATCCTTTTCTGGTATATCTGTAAAAATATCCTTTTCTTTAGAGGATTTTACAACAGCAATTTTATAACCTCTATTTTTAAGGATTTCGTATAAAGAAAGAGCAAGGGTTGTTTTTCCAGCATTATGATATCCTGAAATAGAAAATAAAAAGGGCATATTAAATGGTAATCTCTTCTCCTATTTTTGGAACAATAAGAACAGTAGGAATATTATATTTTTTTAATTCCCTTTCAAAAGTTTCTATATCTCCTGTAAGAATGGGAAAGGTTTCATAGTGCATAGGGATTACAATTTCAGGTCTTATAAGATCACAAGCTTTAGCAGCCTCTTTAGGTCCCATTACATAGTGGTCTCCTATTGGGAGAAAAGCTACCTTAGGAGAGTAAAGTTCTCCAATTAATTTCATATCATAGAACAATCCTGTGTCTCCTGCATGATAAATAGAAGTGCCATTTTCTAAGGTTATTACAAATCCACAAGCACTTCCTCCATAACTGCCATCAGGAAATGAAGAACTATGTAGAGCAGGGACCATAGTAAATTTTAAATTATTTACTTTATATGTTCCACCTATATTCATTCCTGTTGCCTTAGGAATTCCTTGTTTAAGTAAATATTGCTGTATCTCATGAATAGCAATTACTTCTGTAACAGCTGTTCTTGCAAGTTTAAGAGCATCTCCAAGATGGTCTCCATGAGCATGAGTTATTAAGATAAAATCGTAGGGACCAAGATCAACATTTTTTGGAGCTAAAGGGTTACTTATCCAAGGATCTATGAGTATTTTTTTACCTTCCTCAGTTATAATTTTAAAACAAGAATGTCCGTAAAAAGTTATTTTCATTTATATTATCTTTTAAAGATAAAATGGAGCGGGCGACGGGATTCGAACCCGCGACCTACAGCATGGCAAGTGAGCGCTTTCCGCATTTCCCGCTCTTTTTGTCTCTATATCAAGGTTAGAGGAGGTCACAGATTTCTGTGACCTCCTTCTTTTTTTCTATAAAATACCAAAGCTTTTTTAAAAAGCAATATTCAATAAAAATTCCTTATTACATCTAAAGTTGCTAAAGTAACTTTAGAAAAGTTCCAATAAGAGCACAAAAAAGCAGGGTTGAATTTTTTTATTATTATCACTTCCTAACATCATCTTTTTTATTTTTGTTTTTTGTGACATTGCAACATCATATCATCGTCAGTTAATTTAAATAATGCTATTAGCATTAATATGAGCTTTTCTTCTCTTCACAATTAACTTCTTTCTCAATTTTAGGTCATCTGAAAGTTCTTTAAGTAATGTTTTTGAATTTCTCTATTACTTTCTAAATCCTAACTACCAGATCTTTCTTTATTACTATCAATCGGCTTTTTACACATCCTAATCTCTATTCCTTGAAATTTCTTCGTTCTACTACTTCCATCCAATTATTTTCTGTTCAGTTGCTTTCCCTTTCCAGCTCACTTTTTCTTCTTCCGGTTCTCCTTGCTATCTCATCTAACACTCTCAACAGGTCAATATCAAACTTAATGTTGCATGCTCTTTTCCGCATCCTATACCCTCTCTGTGTTTTCATCCCCTCCTCTATATACATTAGAGTCAACACTTTTTCACACCCTATACCCTCTTTGCGTTTTTTTAGTAAATATAAATGACGCTCCTAAAAACCTTTCATTTTTTAGAGATCCCTTAGAAAGTTTCTACCTTAACCGCAAGCTCTTTAATTCTCTCTGGCAAAGTCTCGGCATATCTTCTCGTTGTATTTATGCTTGTATGACCTAAAACTTTCTGGACTACATCTATGCTTATACCCTTTGACAAAAGCTTTGTTGCTAAGGTGTGTCTGAGTCTATGGCAATGAAAGTTAACTCCTGAAGCTTTTTTGACCTTATAAGCATAATCCTTTAAGGTTCCAGCTGAGACCTTAAAGAGAGAAGATCTTCCTTTTTGTTTTGAAAGTTCTAAAAGCTCTTTAGCTAAATCTTTACTAATTACTGGCACTATCCTTTCCTTAGCTCCTTTTCCTGTTCTTACTCTTAGAAAGACCTTTCCATCCTCTTTAATAACATCATCAAGAGTTAAGCTTGCAACCTCACTTACTCTTAATCCAGTCCATAGCATAGTCTCAAAGGCAAGCCTCACATGATAAGGCAACCTTTCTATAGCCTCTTCAACCTTTTCCAGCTCTTCCTCAGTTAGAAAGGCTGGTCTTTGTAATACTGTAACATTGTATCATCATCTTCATAAATTATAGCTTCAGCTCTTTTCTTTTTCCTGTCCTCTACAACTCTCTTCCACTCGTTTTCAATCAGCGCTTTAACTTTTTCAAGACCTTCATCATCAAGCTGAAGGAGTGCATACGCAACATGGATTGCAGCTTCACTGCGCTCATCCCTCATATCTACCAATTCCTTCACTCTTACAATCCTTTCAATCAAGGATAAACAATCTAAAATCGGACGCACCAATTCATCTACCTTCTCTTTCAAACTAAAGTTTACGTCGTCTTCTTCATAGCTTTTTAATTTTTCCATAACAACCTCTCTAACATACCCTACCAATTTATCTATCACTTCTCCCAAACGCAAAATAACCCCGCTAGCAATGATATCTACTCTTGTCATCACACTTCTCACCTCCTTTACTTTTGCTACCATCTTTTTAGTCGATCCTCTATTATCTCAACAAGTGGCCTTCCATCTGAGCTTAACAGCCTCAAATCAAGCCGATACACAGAGAATACCTTTTTCCCCAAAAATCTAAATCTTCGCACTGTTCTATATTCAATTCTTTCTCCCACAAAGTAAGGGATCAGGATTTTTCTATCGCAAAGAATACTTTTTACAACTCCTACCCTATATCCTTTACTTCTACAAAAATCACGAAATGCACCGCCAAACATATATGCTTCTCCATCAACTAATTCAATTACTCCCTTCACTCTTTCAATAGGGAACCACTCAATCTTTCCTTTTCCTCTCAGGATTACAAAGCTAAAAATATTCCGTTCGATATACTCAGAAAGCAACCCAACTATACTGCCTAATTTGCGCCCTACATACTCTCCCTCCCACCATTCATCAACAACTTCTTTTTTTCTTTCACTCAAAACACTTAATAATTCCCAAAGCTTTCTATAATATTCCTCCGATCTTTCTCTCCCTTTTCCCTCCCCAAACCAGACCATCATTTTTCCTCACAATCTATTTTCTTAACACACAACGCCATCATCCATTTGCCTCCCTTCTACCACAACTCATTTTTTTCCCTCATTGACATATATCTTTATCTTTCTCTTGCCTTACCAAAAAACTAAAGAGCTTTCTAAATTTGTAAAAAGTCTTCTAGGGTAAAAAAAATTTCAAAATCTTTAAGCTTAATCAGTCTTTCAAATTTACAACCAATACAAATTCCAAAAACAAGTACTCCTTGGTTTTCTTCTGGATTGACTTTTATTTTCCAACCTTTACAACCACATTTTGGACAAGGATCGTTTTCTTTATAAATAACATATATTTCGTTTAAGTAACGGTTGTGACAGTTCAAAAAAGAACCGTCACCCAAACCGTCACCTCTGGAAGCCTCATCATTACTTACTTGGTGATGGTGTGACAGATGTGACAGTAAATTCCCTACTCTTTTCTTAAAAACTTCTTCTTCCTCCGTCCTGTGCTGTTCCTTCTTTCCTTCCTTTTTTAAGTCAAAGGGGGTAGATTTACTGTCACAACTGTCACCATTTCTGCTATCCCTTGATAATTCTGAACTCTGAGGCGTGACGGTTTGAAATTCCATACTGTCACAAACCGTCACACTGTCACCACCCATCACACCCTCCTCTTTGGTAATTACAGCTCCTTTTGAGAGATCTCCAAACCAAGAAATATGCCCACATTTAGCACATTGCCCAACCCCTGTCTTTTTGTCATAAACACGTTTTTCAAATTTCCAGACCTTGCCTTCACAAATTGGGCAACTATCTCTTTCTGGCATCAAAAGGAGAATTTCCTCTTCAGCTTGGGGTTGGAGCTCTTTTGCATCCAAAGAAGAGGTAGGGGATTGGTCTTGAGTTTGGATCTGGGTAGTAGTAGGGAGTAAAATATCATTTTTAATAACTGAACTAACTTTACTAACTAAGCTAACTTTCTCTTGTAGCTCTTGTAAATTCTGAGATAGAAAAGTTAGCCCGTTTTTACCCCCTGAGCTAACTTTTCCTAACTTTTGCCCCTCGGGGTCGGCTGGAGAAAAGTTAGGAAAGTTAGTAAAGTTAGTTAGGTTAGTAAAGTTAGTTAGGTTAGTCCTTTTTGTATTCAAAAGGGAGTACACTCCTCTTTCTTTTCTAAAAACAATCCCTTTTTGGACTAAATCAAACAAAGCAACCTTGACCGCTCCTTGGCTTTTATTTACAATTTCAGCTATTGCTTTGATAGTTGCTTTTTCTCCCATGTTTTCAAGAGCTCTTATAGCTTCAACAATCTTCTTTTGTTCTTCAGCAAGCATTACCTCTTTAGCTTCTCCCTCAATTTTCCAACCATTTTCAAACCTTAGCCCGAGATCAGCTCCTTCAAAATCCCTTGGTATTAAATGCAATACCGCCGTTTGAGAGCCTCTTCCTCTCTTCAAAACAAGGACATTGTCAACAACTGCCGTTTGCCCCGTGGAGCCTAAAATCTCATCCAAAGGATCCTCGCTTGGGCTTTTTCTGGTATGATGGACAAGAAGAATATTAACCCCATCTTTTAAAAAATCCTTAAAAACATCTAAGGTTTGATATTCCTCAAGGTAGAGGTCTTTCCCTTTTGTCTGGGGTTTAATCTTTGCCCAAGGGTCTATAATGACTAGGTCGGGCTTAAATTCTTGAATACAAGCCCTAATTTCCTTAATAGCTCCTTTTCCTATTTTAGGAAGTTCAAAAGAGAAAAGGATAGGTAGGTCTTTTAAAGCCTCAGGGTCTATTATACCTAAATGTTTCAGTCTCTTTTGTAATCTTCCTCTGGTATCTTCAAGAGCAAAGTAGACCACTCTTTTGCCTAATTGCGCGCAGGTTAAAGCTACTTGTAAGGCAAGCCAACTCTTCCCGACTTTGGGTTTACCGCCAAGGAGAGAGAAACCTTCAGGCAAAAGATTAGGGATTATCCAAGAAGGCTCTTTAACTTTTAAGGTCAAAAGGTCATAGAGAGTAAAAAATTTGGGAGTTCCTATCTCTTCCTTTGCTTTAAAATTATGAAGTTTCAAATAAGCCTCATCACTTAATCCCAGCTCTAAAAGCCCAGCAAGACCCTTTACATTCTCTAAGGGTTCCATATAAGTATGTTTAATTCCTGCAATCCTCATATCAATTTCTTCATCGGCCTGAGTTCTCAAAAATTCTTCCAAAACTTCTTTTGTTTTTTTAAAGGGGATCCTAAGCTTCCTTAAGTATCCAGCCACATAGATAGTCCAAAATTGCCTTTGCCCTTTTTGATAAACTCCAGAGGCAAGCTCTATTATTTCTTGAAGGTTAAAGTTCCTTGAGGATTGGGGTTCTGGGCTTTCTTTCTGGTTTAAGCCTTTAGATCTTCTTAAAAGGGATAAGATCTTTTCTTTAAGTTCCTGAGGCATAGCCCTTAGAGGCTCGAGCTTAATAGGTTTATACTGAGCCTCGGGAAGGACAGTAAAAAAATTGACTAAACCATTAACCTTGACTTCAAAGCCAAAGTCTTTTAGGAAGTTCAGGTTTTGAGTAAACTCAGGTTCCCAAGTAAACCCGATATGGTAATGGTTCTCATCTTTGGTCTCAATGACATAAGGGGCTTTGTCAAGTAATTTTTGAAGAGGATAAAACCTCTCAAACTTCTCTGGGTAATCAACATCAAAAACAATCAACTTTGAAGAACTCCCAGTTTTGACAGCTATGCCGACAACCTCAGGCTTAGAAAAAAGCTTTTTAACTTGTTCAATCACTTCCAAAGGGTTTTCAAGAAGGGTAAAGTCTTTCCAAGGAATAGCTGGAGTAAACTTTATTTCTTCATTTTTCTTTTGAGCTTTAAGAGGAATAGGAGTAAAGCCACAAAAGACAAGGCATTTGGCAATTCCAGCAAGGTTGCCCCTGTCGAAACAGTTTTGCTTTTCTAACTCCTTCATGAACATAGCTTCTCCTCCCTTCTTATTGCTTCTCTTGGCCTATCCCTTCTGCTTTCCTTACTTCATTCCATAGATCTTTATACTCGCCCATTAACAGTCTCACCAAACCTTCCCTGACTAACTCACTGCGCGTCCTACCTACTTTCCTTGCCACTTTATCTAAAACTTTAACCAAATTTTCATCCAGGCGGATGTTATACACCTTCTTACTCATACATCTCACCTCCTCCCGTTCTTATAACGACCCATATAAAATATAAAATGACCCCTCCTCTTTTTTGCGTATGCCTATCTTAGGAGTGACCTTGTAGATGGTTACAGTTGCTGCAGAAACGTTTCTGCTGAGTGTGATAGTTTGGTAAATAAAATAAATAAGATGATATTAGTGCATAGTGTGGTATATATGTATGGTGTGAGGTGCAGTGCGGAGAGCTAAATTGATAGTGAAGGTAGTTGTTGGTAGTGGGAGTGAGGTAAGTGAACAGCAGCGTGTGTAGAAGATAGGTTTGAGAGGCGTAGATAACGTAGAAAGTGGCGTGAGGGAGTGTATAAGAAAGTGAGGGGTAGCTCTTCAACCCCTTATTTTAGATAAAAGGTGCAAAACAAGTGTTGATAAGGAAGTAATAAGAAAGTAAGGGAAGAGGGAGATATCAGGGAGGAGAAAAATTTTCTTTTGGATTTTTTTTTTCTAAAGGAGCTTTTAAATTCAAGAAAAATTAAAGAGTCTTAAGAAGGTCATTGACATTTTTTTAAACTTTAAATAAAAAAATAGAATAAGTAAAAAAATATCAGCTTTAGGTAATGCTACTTGGCTGTAAGACCTTTTAAAGGTAAGCCTAACAAGTGGTTGATTGACATTTATATTAAAAAACGGCGATACTATAAAGTTATCTCTGGAACTTTAGAAGAGGCAAAAGCTTTTGAAGAAGCTTGGAAAAAGGAACTTGTTACAAAATCTGAAGATTTTTCATCAGGAAAATTAATTAGAGAGATTGTTCCGGAATATCTAACTTGGGTTCAAATTCATCAAGCTAAAAGGACTTTTAAAGAAAAGAAGAGAATTCTCGAAAAACACATTCTCCCCTTCTTTGGAGAGCTTTCTTTTGATGCTGTGACACATCAAATGATTGATGCTTATAAGGCCAAAAGATTAAGAGAAATTCAAAAACGGGGGTTACCCGGGACAAGAACTGTAAATATTGAATTAAATGTCTTATCTAACATGTGGAGGTTTTCTTTAGATAGAGGCTATACTAAAAATTTTTTAAAGATTCAAAGACTTCCTCATAAATACAAACTTCCTGAAGTTTTGTCACTTGAAGAATGCATACGCTTCCTAGAAGCTGCTAAATCTGAACCTTTCTATTATGCACTCTTTCTTTGTATGTATCAAGCTGGATTAAGAAGAAATGAAGCATTTAGCTTAGAATGGAGCGATATATATTTCGACTTAAACCTTATTAGAGTTAGGCATGCTAAAATGAATAAGGAAAGGTTTATACCTATGACAAAGGAACTTAAAAATGCTCTGTTACGTCTTTACCAAATAATAAAAGATAACAATCCACTTGTTTTTCCGTCACAAAAAACGGGGCGCAAGCTTACTGATGTAAGAAAAGCTGTAGCTAGAATTGCAAAGAAAGCAAACATCAATAGAAAAATTACATTACACCAACTTCGTCATAGTTTTGCAACTCATTTACTTGAACTTGGGGTAGACATAAGAGCTATTCAAACTCTCTTAGGACATTCAAAACTAACTACAACTCAGATTTATACTAAAGTAGCTATTCCCTTTTTATGTAAAGCAATCTCAAAACTCGAAGAGGCTATTAATGCTATGTTACCTACTGTGACCGATACTTTTTTAAATGGAGCGGGCGACGGGATTCGAACCCGCGACCTACAGCATGGCAAGCTGTCGCTCTACCAGGCTGAGCTACGCCCGCAAATCAATTTTTAAATATAACTTATAATTAAAAAGCGTCAAGAATTTAAGATTCTATACCAAAACATTCAGAAAGTTTAACAATTTTTTCGTATTCCTCATCCACCCTTTTTTTAATATATTCTATTTGCTCTGGAGTTAGATGTCTAAATCTTCTTTGTAATTTAAAATACTCTTCTATAGGTTTTGGCTTATCAATTTTTCTGTTAAGGATATATTTTCCATCTATAACCTCATAAAGAGGAAAAATTCTTGTTTCTACAGCTAATTTAGCAAGTAAAACACTATCTTCACTTTTACAACCCCATCCTGTTGGACAAGGAGAAAATACATGAAGGAAAGCAGGTCCATTTACCAAGGATGCTTTTTTTACCTTATTCATAAGGTCAATAGGATAAGCAGGACTTGCTGTTGCTGCGTAAGGAATATTATGAGCAACTACTATTCCCATAAGATTTTTTTTCCAAGTGACTTGCCCTTTTATAACTTTTCCAGCAGGGCTTGTAGTTGTATGAGCTCCAAAAGGAGTAGCACTTGATCTTTGAACACCTGTATTCATATAAGCTTCATTATCAAGACAAATATAAATAAAATCATGCCCTCTTTCTAAAGCTCCAGAAAGAAACTGAAGTCCTATATCAAAAGTTGCTCCATCTCCTGCAAAAACAACTACATTTATCTTTTCTCTTTTAGAGATTTTACCCTTTCTTTTTAAAACTTTAATGGCTGCTTCAATTCCCGAAGCAACTGAAGCTGAATTTTCAAAGGCTACATGTATCCATGGCACTCTCCAAGAAGTATATGGAAAGGGGCTTGAAATAATTTCCATACAACCTGTAGCTGATACTGCAATTGTATTTGGTCCGAGTGCTTTTAAAGCTAATTTAAGAGGTAAAACTGTTCCACAACCTTGACAGGCTCTATGTCCTGGAGCAAATCCATCATATTCAGGTAATTTTTTTAAATTAAAACCTTTAAAATCTTTTAGTTCTGGTCTCATTTCTTTACTCCTTTACTCCATAAATTTCATAGGAAAACTTTGGTTTTTTATTAATAGCTTCATAGGTTTTTTCAAAAAGTTCAACAAAGTCTTCTACTGTTACATCTCTTCCAGAAAGTCCAGCGATAAAATTTACTACCTTAGGTCTTTTATTAGACTGGTATAGAGCAGAACGTACCTCTATTCCTACAGGACCTCCTGTTGAGCCATGACTTACAGCTCTATCTATAACTCCCAGAGCTCTTATTTTTCCTATAGCTCTTAAAAAATCTTTTAAAGGAAAGGGTCTCCAGAGTCTAAATCTTAAAAGTCCTACTTTTTTTCCTTTTTTCCTCAAAAAATCAACTGCATTCATAGCTGTTTCAGCAAGACTTCCCATAATAAGAAGAGCAACTTCAGCATCTTCCATTTGATAAGTTTCAACAGGTTGATATCTTCTTCCTGTTAATTTTTCAAATTCTTTCCAAGCATTTACTATAATTTTGTAAGAAGCTTTAAAAGCTTCATCTTGAGCTTTTTTTGCTTCAGTATAGATTTCTGGGACCCCTATAGCTCCCATTGTAATAGGTTTTTTAGGATCTAATTTATATTTCATACGAAGAGGAGGAATATATTTGTCAACTAATTCCTGGTCTAAAAGCTCAATAGGTTCTATTACATGAGAAAGGGTAAATCCATCAATATTTACCGCAACTGGAAGTAAAGCCTTTTCAGCAACTCTGTAAGCATGATATATAAGATCTACTGCTTCTTGCCCATTTTCAGCAAAAGTAGTTATCCATCCAGAATCTCTCATAGTCATCACATCTGAGTGATCATTCCATATACTTATAGGAGCAGAAATAGAACGATTAGCAATAACCATTACAATTGGAAGTCTAAAAGCAGAAGCAATAAAAAGATTTTCATACATTAAAAGTAATCCCTGAGCAGACGTAGAGGTAAAAGTTCTTGCACCTGTTGCAGCTGCACCTATACAGGCACTCATAGCTGCATGTTCAGATTCAACAGGCATATATTCAGCTTCTAATTCCCCATTATTTACAAGTTCAGCTAAGTGTTCAACAATATGAGTTTGAGGAGTAATTGGGTAAGCAGAAATTACATCAACTTTACACTGAGCAACTGCCTCAGCTATAGCAATAGAAACCTCTTTAGCTAATCTTTTACCCATTTCTCTATGCCTCCTCTAAAACCATAGTTATAGCATTTTTAGGACAGTTAGCTGCACATATTCCGCAACCTTTACAATAGTACAAATTGCAAATAAAATAACCTTCTTCATCTTTTTCATAACAAAGATCCGGGCAAAGAGCATAACACATTCCACATTTTATACATTTTTCTTTATCTAAAACTGGTTTATAGGCTCTCCAATCTCCAGTTTTAAATTTTACAGAATTTCCAGGTTCTAAAATAAACATTCCAGGTGCTAATTCTTTCCAACTGATTAGTCCTTGATCCTTTGGCATCTTTATACTCCTTTATAAATTTGAGTTTCTTCTAAAGCTCTGTGTAAAGCTTTAATATTCTTTTCAGCAAGTTTACCAAACCTTTCCTTTAATGCTTCTTCCATACTTTTAACTTCAATAAGTCCTGTAGCTTTAAGAAGAGCCCCTAACATAGTAGTATTAGTAATAGGGACACCTATTTCTTCAATAGCAATTTTAGTTGCATTAACTAAAGCAAGTTTACCTTTATAATCTCCTAAAATTTTTCTAACCTCCTCCTCAGAAAGATGGGAATTCAAAATAGCTACGCCATTTTCTTTCAATCCTTCAGTAACCTTAGTTATTTTAGGAAGAGATGGATCAAGCACCAAAATTATATCAGGATGGTATATTTTTTCTCTTGTTCTTATTCTTTCTTCTCCAATTCTTGCAAAAGCCTGAACAGGTGCTCCTCTTCTTTCTGGTCCAAAACTGGGAAATGCCTGAGCAAATTTACCTTCATTAATAGCTGCTACAGCAATTAATTCAGCAGAGGTTACAGCTCCTTGACCTCCTCTTCCATGAATTCTTATTTCTACCATAAAACTCTCCTTTTTTAGAAAATTGTTTACTTTACATATTGATTTTTCTCTATCACAAAATAAATATCTTGTCAAGAGAAATTGACAAAAATTTCATTAATTTTTAAAATGTGTTTTCTAAGATTTTTTAAAAAGGAGGAAAATGGAAATGGGGGAACTAAGTGGAAAAGTGGCTTTAATAACAGGGGCAGGAAGAGGTATAGGAAGGGCTATAGCTTATGAACTTGCTAAGGAGGGTGCTAAAGTAATTATTAACTATAGAAAATCGGAAGAAAAAGCAAAGAGTTTAGTTGAAGAAATAGAAAAAATAGGAGGAAAGGCTTATTTAGCAAAATTTGATGTAGCAAATTTTGAAGAAATAAAGGAGAAAATAAAAGAAATTGAAAAAGAAATTGGAAATATTCATATTTTAGTTAATAATGCAGGTATTGTAAAAGATGCTTTATTTTTGAGAATGAAAGAAGAAGACTGGGATGAAGTTATTAAAACTAATTTATATTCAGTTTTTTATGTTACACAGGCAGTTTTACCAATGATGATAAAGGAGAGATGGGGAAGGATTATTAATATATCTTCGGTAGTGGCATTTACAGGAAACCCTGGGCAAACAAATTATGCAGCTGCAAAAGCAGGAATTATAGGATTTTCAAAAGCACTGGCTTTAGAAGTTGCGAGTAGAAATATAACCGTAAATGTAATTGCTCCAGGTTATATAGAAACTGATATGACAGCAGGACTTCCAGAAAAGGTAAAAGAAGCGTTTTTGCAACAAATTCCACTTAGAAGAACTGGACTTCCAGAAGAGGTAGCTTATTTAGCTACATTTTTAGCTAGTGAAAAAGCAAGCTACATTACCGGTTGCGTTTTTCATGTAAATGGTGGTTTATATAGAGGCTAATATTTTTTGAAAATTATTTCTTGAAAATTTTTAAAAAAGTTTTAAAATAAAATTAATTATAATTAGGAGAGAAAAAAATATGGAAATTCTTATTTTTGGAAATCCTATTTTAAGAGAAAAAGCCAAACCAGTTGAAAATATAGATGGAGAGCTAAAGGAAACTATAGATAAAATGGCTGAAATTATGTATAAAGCTAAGGGTATTGGTCTTGCTGCAAATCAGGTAGGGATTTTAAAAAGATTTTTTATAATGGATGTTTCTCAAAGAGAAGGGAAAAATAAATTAGAAGTTTATATAAATCCAGAGATAGTTTTTACAGAAGGAGAAACTATTTATGAAGAAGGTTGTTTAAGTATTCCTGGGTACTTTGCTCCTGTTAAAAGATATGCCAAAATTTATATTAAAGCTTATGATATAGATGGTAAACCTATTGAAAGAGAATTAGATGAAATTTCTGCTATAGTTTTTCAACATGAATATGATCATCTTGATGGAATCTTGTTTATAGATAGGCTTTCACCTATTAGAAAGCAACTTTTCAAGAAATGGTGGAAAAAACATTATAAAAAATAATTTTAAGGTTCGTTAATCAATCTAAATCTTTCTATATAAGTTGTATAACCCTCTTTATTAAATTCCAGATAAATTCCTTCAACCTTTACCTTTTCACTTTTTTCTACTTCCAATTTTCTTGGAACCATAGTAAGATACATTTCTAAGGCTTGATTTATTTTCATTCCTATAATGCTTTCTACAGCGCCACACATTCCCACATCAGTGATATAACCTGTTCCCTTAGGCATAATTCTTTCATCTGAAGTTTGTACATGTGTATGGGTACCTATTACTGCTGAAACAAGACCATCTAAAAAATATCCCAACCCAAGTTTTTCTGAGGTTGCTTCTGCATGAAAATCAACTATTATAAAAGGAGTTTCTTTTTTTATTTCCTGAACAAGATATTTGCCTACAGTAAAAGGATTTTCTAAGGGTCTCATAAAGATTCTACCTTCTAAGTTTATTACTCCAAGTTTAATATTTTCTTTAGTATAAATAGTCCAACCCTTACCAGGGGCATTTTCTCCATAATTTGCTGGTCTTAAAACTCTTTCTGTTTTTTGTAAATAGGGGAAAAATTCTTTTTTCCAAATATGATTTCCTGAAGTAAGGACATCAATTCCATAAGAAAAAAGTTCTTCAGCAACTTTTTCTGTTAATCCATATCCGCCTGCTGCATTTTCACCATTAGCTATAATAAAATGGGGACTGTATTTTTTAATTAATTCTGGAAGAAAAATTTTAACTGCTTTTCTTCCAGAATTACCTACTATATCTCCTAAAAATAGCAGTTTTACTTTATTTGGCATATTCAATAGCTCTTGTCTCTCTAATTACAGTTACTCTTATAATTCCTGGATAGGTTAATTCTTTTTCTATTTTTTGAGCAATTTCACGGGCTAATATATAGGCTTCTTCATCACTTATTTTTTTATCATCTACTATAACTCTTATTTCTCTTCCAGCTTGTATGGCAAAAGCTTTTTCTACCCCTTCAAAAGAGGAGGCAATTGCTTCGAGTTCTTTTATTCTTTTTATATAAGTTTCTAATAATTCTCTTCTTGCTCCTGGTCTTGCTCCAGATATAGCATCAGATATTTGCAAGATTATTCCTAATAAACTCGTAATGGGAATATCTTCATGATGAGAAGCTATTGCATTTACAATATCTTCCTCTTCTCCATATTTTCTTGCTATTTCAGCACCTATTAATGCATGAGGACCTTCCATTTCATAGGAAGAAGCTTTTCCTATATCATGAAGTAGTGCAGCTCTTCTTGCTTTTTTTGCATCTATTCCTAGTTCACTTGCTAAGGCTCCGCAAATTATGGCTGTTTCAATTGAATGTTGCAAAACATTTTGACTATAACTTGTTCTATATTTTAATTTTCCAATCATTTTAATGAGTTCAGGATGGAGTCCATAAATTCCCAATTCAAAACAAGCCTTCTCTCCTACCTCCATTAGATGATGCTCCATTTCCTCTTCTACCTGTTTAACAACTTCTTCAATTCTTGAGGGATGTATTCTTCCATCTGCAATAAGTCTTTCTAAAGCAATACGAGCGATCTCTCTTCTTAAAGGATCTAAACATGATAGAACCACAACCTCAGGAGTATCATCTATTAAAAGGTCAACGCCGGTTAAAGTTTCGAAAGTTCTTATATTTCTTCCTTCTCTTCCAATTATTCTTCCTTTCATTTCTTCATTTGGAAGTTGAACCACAGAGACTGTTTTTTCTGTTACAAAAGGCACAGCAGCTTTTGAAATGGCATAAGCTAAAATTTCTTGGGATTTTCTTTTAGCCTCTTCTTTAGTTTCGTTTTCGTATTTCATAATAAGTTTTGCTTTTTCCTCTTTTAATTCCTCTTCTATTTTTTTGAGAAGTAATTCCTTAGCTTCCTTTTCTGTAAGTCCGGAAATTCTTTCTAATTCTTCTTTTGTTTGCTTTAATATTTCATCAATTTGTTTTTTTTCAGCCTCAATAAGGGCTTTTAGATCTTCAACTTCTTTTAATTTCCTTTCTAAGGATTCTTCTTTTTTAATAAGAGTTTCTTCTTTATGAAGGAGCCTTTCCTCTTTTAAAGAGACTTCTTTTACTTTTTTTTCAAATTCTTTTTCTAAAGCATGCTTATGGGCTAAAAGTTTTTCTTTTATTTCAATTTCTGCTTGTTGGAGTTTTAATTTAGCATCTTTTTCAGCTTTTTCTAAGATTTCTTTAGCTTTTTGTTCAGCATCTTTAATAAGGTTTTCTACTGTCTTTTTTGCTTCTAATTCTTTCTTTTTTTGAATATATAAATAAATCCCCAATA
>Ga0078972_1007259_pt1:0-5000 | contig 19860 bp, 12 predicted proteins | sample YelNatPaOPGAMG01_FD_67568 | JGI IMG/M metagenome (GOLD analysis project Ga0078972, IMG submission 67568) | Hot spring thermophilic microbial communities from Obsidian Pool, Yellowstone National Park, USA - OP-RAMG-01 (SPADES assembly) (version 2) | ecosystem: Environmental > Aquatic >...
AACGGGACCAACTGGTCGCCCAACTGGGGGAAGCAAACCGCCGACTCCAGCAGCAACTCCAGGAACTGAACACCCTCTATTCCATCGGACGCTCCGTCACATCCCGGCTGGACCTGGAAGTCGTCCTGCCTCGTGTCGTGGAAGCCGCCGTCTTCCTGACCCGGGCCGAGGAGGGACTGCTGCTCCTTTTGGACCCGGAGACCGGCGAACTGATGTTGCGGGCGGCGAAGAATGTGGACGAGAAGCAGGCCCGCCAACTTCGGTTGAGGGTACAGGACTCTCTGGCCGGGCAGGTTTTCCGGAGCGGTGAGCCGTTGCTCATCACCGAAGGGCAGCCGAAGGTCGTCACTGGATACCTGGTCCATTCCCTGATCTACGCTCCCCTTCGGACACCGGAACGGGGCATTTTCGGCCTCCTGGGCGTCGTGAACCGGGAGAAACCCCGCTCTTTCACCCCTCATGACGTCCGTCTCCTCTGTGCCCTGGCCGACTATGCCGCGATCGCGCTGGAGAACGCCCGTCTTTACAACGAGACGGAGACCGAACGGCGCAAACTGGAGGGCGTCCTGCAGGCCGCCGAGGAAGTGATCATCATTCTGGACCCCGAAATGCGCGTCATCCTCTGCAATCCCGCGGCCATCGCGACCCTGCGACTGCCAGCCGAGGGCATCACCGGGCAAAAGATTCAGCAACTGGTTTCCCACAATACTTTATTGGACCTGTTCTGGAAAGCCAGTCGCGTGCAGAAGTCTTACCACGCGGAGGTCTGGATTCCGGGCGGTCGTACCTACAGCGCTCAGTTGACCCCGGTGGAGGGAGTGGGGTACGTCCTGATGATGCACGACATCACCCAGATCAAAGAACTGGACCGGGTCCGGGCAGAGTTCCTGGCCACGGTCTCCCACGACCTGAGGAGCCCCCTGGCCACCATCCGGGGATATGTGGACCTGCTGGAAAAAGTAGGGCCGGTGACGGACCAGCAACGGGAGTTCCTGGAAAAGATTCGCCGGAGCATTGTGCATCTCACCGCGCTGGTCAGCGACCTGGTGGAACTGGGCCGGATTGAGGCCGGTGTGGAGTTGGAGATGGAGCCGTTCCATCTGGAGAGCATCATAGACGCGGTGGTGGACGGTTACCGTCAGATCGCTGCGGAGAAGGGGTTGACGCTGAAATGGGAACTCACCCCGCTTCCGCTCATCCGGGGGAATCCCCATCGGCTGCGCCGGGTGATGGAGAACCTCCTCAGCAATGCGGTGAAGTACAATCGGGAAGGGGGATGGATTGACGTCAGCGCAGAGTGCCAGGAAGGGTATATTGTCGTTCGGGTCGCAGATAGCGGAATCGGTATCCCACCCGAAGACCTCCCCCACATCTTTGATCGGTTTTACCGCGTCCAGCGCCCGGAGACCGAAGATATTGAAGGGACTGGCCTGGGGCTCTCTATCGTGAAGTCTATCGTTGAGAAACATGGTGGACGGGTCTGGGTGGAAAGCCGACCCGGCGAAGGTACCACCTTTACCCTTTTACTCCCCGCGATGGAGCAACAGGAACTCGCCTCAACTTGACAAACCCCATGTTCCGGCTATAATTCTTCATCCCGCCTGACTCTACTTAAGGAAAAACGCAACCGTTCAGGCGGCGACGGAAATTCGCCTGTCTGAACCCGTGGCTGACATTTGGCCTCCGCTGGCCCTGTTCCTGGAACACCCAGGGCACCCGTTGGGGCTGGCGGAAACCGATGCCTGCCGGGGTTCCAGCATGACAGTCCCAATATCACACCAGGAGGTTAGAATGCGCAGTTTTGCCGGTCGGGACATCCTGTCCCTGAAAGACTTTGAGCGGTGCGAGTTCTTCCACGTATTTGAGGTCGCTCAGAAAATGGAGCCCATCGCCCGCTCCCGCCGCAACGTGGATATGCTGAAAGAGAAGACCCTGGTGACCGCCTTCTACCAGCCGTCCACGCGCACCCGCCTGGCGCACGAGGCCGCCATGCACCGCCTCGGCGGGCACGTGGTGGGCTTCGCCGACGTCAAAACGACGCGCGCGGGCGACTTCTACCAGGAGTCCATCAAAGACACCGTCCGCATGCTGGAGTTCTACGGCGACGTCATCGTCATGCGCCACTACCAGCAGGGCGCACCGCACGAGGCGGCCCGGTGGGCTTCGGTCCCCGTCATCAACGCCGGCGACGGCTGGGGCGAGCACCCCACCCAGATTCTGACCGACCTCTACACCGTCCTGCGCGAGAAGGGCCGTATTGACGGCCTGAAGTGGCTGGCCGTCGGCGACATGCGCATGCGCACCATGCACTCCCTGGCCTACGCGCTGACCCAGTTTGATTGCCCCATCACCTTTGTCGCCCCGCCGGAGATGAGCCTGACCGAAGAGTTCAAGGCCGAACTCCGCCAGTACAGCCTGAACTTCCGGGAGGCGGAGCACGTGGAGCAGGCCATCGGTGACGCCGACGTGATTCTGGTGGAACCCGTCGTCCAGCCCGACTACACCAAGCCGCGCGACGAGCGCACGGGCGACGTGGGCCTCACCCCCGCCAACTACAAGATCACCCGCGAACTGCTGGAGCGCAAGGCCAAGCCGGACGCGATTCTCCTGCACTCCCTCCCGCGCATGGACGAAATTCCCACCGACGTGGACATCACCCGTTGGTCGCGCTACTGGCAGGAGGCCTTCTACGGCGTGGTCGTCCGAATGGCCCTGCTGGCGCTGGTGCTGGGCGCGATGGAATAGAGACCCGAACAGGTTGCGGCGGCCTGAGCCGCCGCAACCTGTTCTTCTGGAAATGGGGGGATTTTGCGGCGGCGGCCAGAGGCCGCCGCCGCAAAATCCCCGCATCCCCCTCAGGATACTGCTGAGGAAACAGGGAAATTGGTAGTAAGCCGCTTCTGACCCCTCCTCATCCCCCCGGCCCCCTTCTCCTCCCCGAAACGGGAAGGAGAAGGGGGAGAAAAGGAGGGGTAAGCCGGCGTAATGCCCCAAAGGCTGGGAAAAACAAGTTGCACATAGCGCGTATAACTTTTTGCTGGGAGGATACACCATGCAGACCAATCTCAGAAACCGTGACCTGATCGGTGACCTGGATTTCTCCAAAGAGGAAGTGGAAACCGTTCTGGACGTGGCCTTTGACCTCAAGCGCAAACGGGCCCTGGGGGAGCCCCACCCCTACCTGCGCGACAAGGTGCTGGCGATGCTCTTCTTCTTCTCCAGCACCCGCACGCGCGGCTCCTTTGAGGCCGGCATGGCCCAGTTGGGCGGGCACGCCGCCTTCATAGAGAGCAAGACCACCCAGATCGCCCACGGCGATACCCCGAAAGAAATCGGCGAAATCTTCGGCCGCTACTTTGACGGCATCGCCATCCGACACGTGGAGTGGGGCGTGGGCAACCGGTACATCACCGAGGTCGCCCGCTACAGCCGGGTGCCCGTCCTCAATATGCAGTGCGACATCTACCACCCCTTCCAGTGCCTGGCGGACCTGATGACCATCATAGAGAAAAAGGGCCGGAACCTGCGCGGGAAGCGGCTGGTGGTCTCCTGGGCCTACGCCGCCTCCTACCTGAAGCCGATCTCCGTGCCCCAATCCCTCATCCTGCAGATGCCCCGCTTCGGCCTGGACATCACCCTGGCCTACCCGCCGGAGTTCGGGCTGATGCCGGACATCGTCGCTCAGGCGCAGGAGGAGGCCCGCCGCTATGGGACCGCCTTTGACATCATCGCCGACCCCAACGGCATGGAGGAGGCCTGCAGGGGCGCCGACATCATCTACGCCAAGTCCTGGGGCCCGCTCCTGACCACCACCGACCCCGAAGAAGGGAAGCGCATCCAGGACCGGTACCGGCACTGGATCATGGACGAGGCAAAACTCCGCGTGGCGAAGCCCGACGCCATCTACATGCATCCCCTCCCCGCCGACCGCAACATAGAGGTCACCGACGGGGTGCTGGACGGGCCCCAGTCGGTCGTCTACGACCAGGCGGAGAACCGCCTCCACGTCCAGAAGGCCGTCATGGCGCTGACAATGGCGTGATCAGACCACAGACCACAGACGACGGACGATAGACCACAGACGACAGACCACGGAATACGGAGTATGACCATGCGAAAACTGGCAGTGGTGGCAATTGGTGGCAATTCGTTGATCAAGGACAACACTCGCGTGACGGTAGAGGACCAGTACGAGGCTGCGAAGGAGACGTGTTACTACATTGCGGACATGATTGAGCAGGGCTGGGACGTGGCCATCGGGCACGGGAACGGCCCTCAGGTCGGCTTCATCCTCCGCCGCTCCGAGATTGCCCATCAGGTCGCCGGGATGCACGAGGTGCCGCTGGACGTTTGCGGGGCGGATACCCAGGGGGCCATCGGTTATGCCCTCCAGCAGAACCTGCAGAACGAATTCCGGCGACGGGGCATCGCCAAGCAGGCTGCCACGGTGGTCACCCAGGTAGTGGTGGACCGGAACGACCCGTCCTTCAAGAACCCCACCAAACCCATCGGCGGCTTCATGACCGAGGAGGAAGCCCGACGGCGGGAACGGGAAGAAGGCTGGACGGTGGTGGAGGATGCCGGCCGGGGCTGGCGCCGGGTGGTGGCTTCCCCCCTCCCGCAGCGCATCGTGGAACTGGATGCGGTACGGCGGTTGCTGGACGCGGGCATCGTCACCATCACGGTGGGCGGAGGGGGCATCCCCGTCATTGAGGACGAGAACGGCAACCTGAAAGGCGTCGCCGCCGTCATTGATAAGGACTACGCCGCCTCCCTGCTGGCCCGCTCCATCGGCGCGGACCTGTTCCTGATCTCCACTGCGGTGGACAAAGTCTACCTGAACTTCAACAAGCCGGACCAGCGGCCGATAGACGTGATGACCGTCTCCGAGGCGAAGCGGTACATGGCCGAAGGGCACTTCGCCAAAGGAAGCATGCTCCCCAAGATTCAGGCCATCATCTGGTTCCTGGAGGCGGGGGGCAAAGAGGCCATCATCACCA
>Ga0078972_1007259_pt1:10000-19860 | contig 19860 bp, 12 predicted proteins | sample YelNatPaOPGAMG01_FD_67568 | JGI IMG/M metagenome (GOLD analysis project Ga0078972, IMG submission 67568) | Hot spring thermophilic microbial communities from Obsidian Pool, Yellowstone National Park, USA - OP-RAMG-01 (SPADES assembly) (version 2) | ecosystem: Environmental > Aquatic...
GGGTGGACAGACCTCTGGTGTGCCAGCTGTCCCGCCAGGGGCATCGCTGGGTAGCCATGTCTGGCAGCGATAACCACTGAAAGCATCTAAGTGGGAAACGCGCCCCAAGATGAGGTCCCCCACCGGGTCAACCGGGTAAGACCGCCGGGAGACTACCGGTTAGATAGGCGGGAGGTGTAAGCGCAGCAATGCGTTGAGCCGACCCGTACTAACGGTCGAGGGCTTGCCGTGATGCGGAGAAATTGGAGCCTCACTGATCTGACTCGGTTGTTAGGTGAAAAACAGGTGGCAGTTACCTCTAATGTGACTGTCACCTGATTCTGAAGTGGCCTCCTGGTGACTGGAGCGGCGGGGAAACACCCGGTCCCATCCCGAACCCGGCAGTTAAGCCCGCCAGCGCCGATGGTACTGGAGGGGCAGCCCTCTGGGAGAGTAGGTCGTTGCCAGGAGGCCCTTTTCTTTCAAAAAAAGTGCCAGGCACTTGCGAAGTGCCTGGCACTTTTTTATCTCTTCGGCACCCACTTCACTGCATCAAAGCCGAGCAGCCGGGAGAGATAGGGCTCAAAGGTGACATCGGCCAGAGAGACGTAGTCGTCCCGCGTGCCCCGGAAGCGGTAGGTGCCCAGCGAGACCCACTGGTTGCGGCCGATGCGGGTGGCGCTCCTGCCCGTGGGCTACGGCGACGGCTACCACCGCATCCTCTCCAACCGGGGCGCCGTCCTGCTCCACGGCCAGCGCGCGCCGGTCCTGGGGCGGGTCAGTATGGACCAGATTGTGGTGGACGTCAGCCATATCACGGAGGTGCAGGAGGGGGATGTGGCGGTGATTTTCGGTCGCCAGGGGGAGGCCGAACTGCGGGCCGAAGAGGTGGCGGCCTGGGCGGAGACGATTAACTACGAGGTGACCACGTCTATTCTGCCCCGCGTGGTCCGGGTTTATGTTTAGCCACGAATTGCACGAATTTTCACGAATTTTACAACGTGTAAGGGGAGGAAAGAATGCCTCGCGTTCGCAACTTCGTCTCGGAGCGGATCGCTTCTGTGCCCCCTTCGGGGATTCGCCGCTTCTTTGACATCGCGGCGACGATGGAGGATGTCATCAGTCTGGGCATCGGGGAGCCGGACTTCACCACGCCGGAGCCGATTCTGCGGGCCGGGATTGAGGCCCTGGAGCGGGGGGAGACCCACTACACGTCCAACTCCGGGCTGATGGAACTGCGGCGGGCCATCGCGGAGCACCTGGACCGCCTCTACGGGCAGACGTACAACCCGGCCAGCGAGATTCTCATCACCGTGGGGGTCTCGGAGGCGCTGTATCTGGCCTGCGCGGCGACGCTGGACCCCGGGGATGAAGTCATTATCCCGGAGCCGTGCTTCGTTTCCTACGCGCCGGAGGTCATCTTTGCCGGCGGGGTGCCGGTGATGGTGCCGACATCGGCGGAGAACGAGTGGCAGGTGACGGCCGAGGCGATTGAGGCGGCGGTCACCGAGCGGACGAAGGCGCTGCTCCTGGGCTACCCCAGCAATCCCACCGGCGCGGTGATGAGCCGGGAGCGGCTGAACGAAATCGCCGCCGTCGTCAAACGGCACAATCTGCTAGTCATCTCCGACGAGTTGTACGACCGGCTGGTCTACGATACCCGCCACGTCTGCTTCCCCAGTCTGCCGGGGATGTACAGCCGGACGATTCTGCTGATGGGCTTCTCCAAGGCGTACGCGATGACGGGCTGGCGGATTGGGTGGGCCGCCGGCCCGGCGGAGATTATGGAGATGATGCGCCGGGTCCACCAGTACACGATTATGTGCGCGCCCACCGTCGCCCAGTACGCCGCGCTGGCCGCCCTGAAGGAGGGGGAGCCCTTCGTGGAGGAGATGCGGCGGGAGTACGACCGCCGACGGCGGCTGATTGTGAGCGGCCTGAACGAGATCGGGCTGACCTGTGTGGAGCCCAAAGGGGCCTTCTACGCGTTCCCGTCCATCGCGGTCACGGGGATGGATGAGAACACGTTCGCCGAGAAGTTGCTCCAGGAGGAGCACGTGGCGGTGATCCCCGGCAGCGCTTTCGGCCCCAGCGGGAAAGGGTACGTCCGCTGCTCCTATGCGACGGCGTACGAGAAGATTGAGGAGGCGCTGGAGCGGATGCGGCGGTTTGTGCGGAGGCACGGGTAGGCACACGTCGCAGGGAGCAAGTCGCAGGGAGCAGGGGGGGCAGAGGAGCAGGGGAGCAGAGGAGCAGGGGAGCAGAGGGGCGGAGGAGCGGAGGGGCAACCGGGTACATGGATGCGGCCTCAGCTGTCTAATGCTTTTTACGAGGTGGTAAATTATGCCAAGGATGAATGTCTCGGAAACAGTAAAAAGGGTTGTGACGGATTTTGTTTGCGGGTATTGTCTCGCTCAGTCAGGATATGACGTAGTAACTGCTGATTGTATATGGCGGCATGATGACTTATGGGCAGGGGGCACGATTGCTGAAGGAAAAGCATTTGTAATCGTAGAATGCCGGAGTTGCAGGTTGCCCACCCTGTTTGTCTTTGACGTTTACTATGATGAGTACATCTTCTGGACTGATGAAGGATTTAGCCCCGAGTTTTATTGCTTGGAGCATCCTGGCGTGATTTCCGTGGATTGGGATGCTTCTGAAAGATTATTTGAGGGGTGCACAGGTATATTATTTATAGGACAATATCCTTACGGACATAAGTTCAGCGAAAGTGTCCCTGAAGCAGTGTGTCGCGATTTAGAGGAGGCTGGTAACTGTTTGGCTGTAAACGCTACAAATGCTTGTGCCGCCATGTGCAGAAGGGCGATTGAGCAATTGGCGAACTCGTTAGGTATTGAGCCTGAGTCAAATCTTTGCAACACGTTAAAGAAGATGAGAGATAGTGGATACATTGATCAAGGTTTGTTTGAGGCGTTATATGAGGTTAAGCAATGGGGAAATATAGGTGCTCACGCCGACCCAGGTCTTATTGGATTGAAGGAGGCAAGAAATCTCCTTGAGTTAGTCATTCGCGCTGTAGAATATGTATATCTGAAGAGAGAAATTGTAACGACTGCTGATAGGTTGCGCCAACGTCGCAAAGTTGCGAGTGTAGACCAATAGGGTTGGGATATATTCTGAACCCGGGAGGTAGCGTGGAATACGAAGCAGTGATCGGCCTGGAAGTCCATGCGCAGGTTCATACCCGTTCCAAAATGTTCTGCGCGTGTCCGGTGATGGAGGACACGGGGGACCTGCCGCCCAACACGTACGTCTGCCCGGTCTGCACGGCGATGCCGGGGACGCTCCCTGTCATCAACCGCCGCGCGGTGGAACTGACGCTGATGACCGCACTGGCCCTCAACTGTGAGGTTCCCCCCGTCTCCTTCTTCGCCCGCAAGTCCTACTTCTACCCGGACCTGCCCAAGGGCTACCAGATTTCCCAGCACGGGTTGCCCCTGGGGGTCAACGGGTACCTGGACATCCAGACGGAGGCCGGGCCCCGGCGCGTCCGAATCAACAACGTCCACCTGGAGGAGGACACCGGGAAACTCTACCACGTGGGCAACGTCACGCTGGTGGACTTCAACCGGGCCGGGGTGCCGCTGATAGAGATTGTCACCGAGCCGGACATGCGCTCCGCCGAGGAGGTGCGGGAGTACGCGGAGCGGCTGCGGGAGATTCTGGTCTACCTGGGCGTCAACTCCGGGGATATGGAGAAGGGGGTGATGCGGTTTGAGGCCAGCGTCAGCGTCCGCCCGAAGGGGACGGATGTGCTGAACCCGCGCCACGAGATTAAGAACCTGAACTCTTTCCGCGCGCTGTATCGGGCGGTGGCCTACGAGGTTGCGCATCAGATAGAGGTGCTGGAGAGCGGCGGGCGGGTGTTCCAGCAGACGATGGGCTGGGACGAGGGGCGGGGGGTGACCTACGTCCAGCGGAGCAAGGAGTACGCGGAGGACTACCGGTACTTCCCGGAGCCGGACCTGCCGCCGCTGGAGATCGGTCGGGAATGGCTGGAGGAACTGCGGCGGGGGCTGCCGGAACTCCCCACCGCGCGGCGGGCCCGCTTTGTCCACGAGTACGGCCTGGGCGCGTACGAGGCCGACCTGCTGGTCGCTGACCGGGCGGTTGCCGATTACTACGAGGCGGCGGTCCGGATGGGGACCGTCAGCCCAAAAGTGGTTGCCAACTGGGTCACGGTGGACCTGTTCCGGGTGATGAAGGAGTCCGGTAAGGGGATCGCGGAACTCCCGGTGAGTCCGCAGGCGCTGGTGGAACTGATCGGGCTGGTGGAGGCGGGGACTGTCAACCTGAACACCGGGCGGGAAGTGCTGGACGAAATGGCGGCAACAGGGAAGTCGGCCCGCCAGATTGTGGAGGAGAAGGGGCTGGCCCAGATTTCGGACGAGGCGGCGCTGCGGGCGGTGGTGGAGCGGGTGCTGGACGAGAACCCGACACAGGTGGCCCAGTACCTGGCGGGGAAGGAGCAGGTGGCGGGCTGGCTGATGGGGCAGGTGATGCGCGCCACCGGCGGCAAAGCCAACCCGCAGATGGTGCGCGGCCTGCTGGTGGAGGCGCTGGAGAAGCGGCGGTAGCGCGTTCCGAAAGTTGTGATACAATTGATGGTAGATCCATTTCGTGGGAGGGGCCTTATGCAGGCTGGGCGAGTTCTCACGATCTCACAGGGTGAGGCGATGGTGGAGGAGTTGCTCCGTCTGGTGGAGGAGCGGGCCGAGTGGCGGCTGCGGTTCCGTCGCGCTTTGCTGGGGGAGGTGGCGGTCTCATTCCAGGAGGTGTTAGAGACGCTGCAGCAGGTGGCCCGGATGCAGCAGCAGGGGGAGGAACGGACCTCTCGCCTGGAGGCCGCACTTTCTGTGCTGGCAGAGGCCCAGCAGCGTACAGCGGAGGCTGTCTTGGCCCTGGCCGAGGCGCAGCGGCGGTCGGAGGAGCGCACCTCCCGGATGGAGGCCGCCATTGCCGAACTGGCGGAGGCGCAGCGGCGCACGGAGGAGCGGCTGGAGGCCCTGGCGGAGGCGCAGCGGCGCACGGAGGAGCGGCTGGAAGCCCTGGCAGAGGCGCAGCGGCGCACGGAGGAGCGGGTGGGGCGCCTGGAGGCTGCCGTGGAAGCCCTGGCAGAGGCGCAGCGGCGCACGGAGGAGCGGGTGGAGGCCCTGGCGGAGGCGCAGCGGCGCACGGAGGAGCGGGTGGAAGCCCTGGCGGAGGCGCAGCGGCACATTGAGGAGCGGCTGGCGCGGCTGGAGGCCACGGTCCAAGAACTGTTGGAGGTCCAACGTCGGCATGAGGAGCGGCTGGCGCGGCTGGAGGCCACGGTCCAAGAACTGGTGGAGGTCCAACGTCGGCATGAGGAGCGGCTGGCGCGGCTGGAGGCTATTGTGGAGGCCCTGGTGGAAGCCCAGCGCCGCACCGAGGAGCGGCTGACCCGCCTGGAGGATGCGGTCCAGGAACTGGTGAAAGTTGTACAGAAGCACGAGGAGCGCCTGGAGACCATTGAGCAGATTCTCGCTAAGGCCCTCATCCGGATGGACCGGTTGGAATCGCAGGTAGGCCAACTCGCCAATCGCCTGGGATTGGACCTGGAGGTGGACGCTGAGGAGGTCCTGCGGAGTCTCCTGGAGGACCGGGGAATCCGGATGCTCCAGGAACCTTTTGCCTTAGAAGTGGATGGGGAGATGGACGTGGTCGTTCCAGTGGAACTGCCCACCGGAGAGCGGCCGTGGATCATCGTGGAGGTGAAGGGACGTCTCCGCCGGAAGGAACTGGGGGAGTTCCTGCAGCGCCTGCAGCGTCCTTCAATCCAGGAGGAACTCCAGAGAGCCGGGGTGCAGAAGCCCTACCTGCCTTATGCCTTCGGGCTGCGGGTATATGCCGATGTGGACCGGATGGCTGAAGAGGCGGGTGTTGGGGTGCTGAGTTTTCGCGGGGAGCGGGTAGCACCCCGGTTGTGGGAGTAAGCGGTAGGATAACCGTCTGAGGAAAAGCAGGCGAAATCTCACTTCTCATCAGGGCAGTTTTCGGGTACAATGGCGCGTTGTGCCGGAAAGATGCTCCAACCGTCAGAGATTCCCAATCTAACTTCGTAAGGAGGTACAGTCCATGGCGAAAGGCAAAGAGCCCATTCTGGAAAGCGTCATGCATCACGCGATCGGTCTGAGCGGGATCGCAAAGGAGTTCAACCCCTTCCTGATCGCCCAGCGGCAGTTGGATGAGGCGGCAGAGATTATGGGGTTGGACCCGGCCGTCCACGAGTTGCTCCGCTGGCCGATGCGGGAACTCCACGTGACGATGCCCGTGCGGATGGACGACGGGACCGTGAAAATCTTCCACGGGTTCCGCGTCCAGTACAACGATGCCCGCGGCCCGACGAAGGGCGGCATCCGGTATCATCCGGAGGAGACGATTGACACCGTGCGGGCGCTGGCAGCGTGGATGACCTGGAAGACGGCGGTGATGGACCTGCCGCTGGGCGGCGGCAAGGGCGGCATCGTCTGCAATCCCAAGGAGATGTCCCGGGGCGAACTGGAGCGGCTGAGCCGCGCCTATATCCGCGCCGTCGGCCGCATCCTGGGGGAGGAGACCGACGTCCCGGCCCCCGACGTCTACACCGACTCGCAGATTATGGCCTGGATGATGGACGAGTACTCGGTGATGCGGGGGTACAATGTCCCCGGGGTGATCACGGGCAAGCCGCTGCCGCTGGGCGGTTCGCAGGGTCGCGGCGACGCCACCGCGCGGGGCGGGATGTACTGCATCCGCGAGGCCGGCAAAGTGCTGGGCATTAACCTGAAGGGCGCCACGACGGCCGTCCAGGGCTACGGGAACGCCGGGCAGTACGCCCACATCCTGGGCCAGGAACTGCTGGGCCTGAAGGTCGTCGCCGTCTCCGACTCCAAGGGCGGCATCTACAACCCGGACGGTCTGGACCCCAAGGAGGTCATCGCCCACAAGGAGAAAACCGGGTCGGTGGTGAACTTCCCCGGTGCCCGGAACATCACCAACGCCGAACTGCTGGAACTCCCGGTCACGGTGCTCATCCCGGCGGCGATGGAGAACCAGATCACCGAGGCCAACGCGGCTAACATCAAGGCCCGCATCGTGGCGGAACTGGCCAACGGCCCCACCACCCCGGAGGCGGACCGCATCCTCTTCGCCAACGGCGTCTACGTTATCCCCGACTTCCTCTGCAACGCCGGTGGGGTGACCGTCTCCTACTTTGAGCAGGTCCAGAACGCCTACGACTACTACTGGGACCTGGAGACGGTCCACGAGCGGCTGGATAAGAAGATGACCGCCGCCTTCCATGCGGTGCACCAGACGGCGCAGCAGTACAAGGTGCACAACCGGATGGGGGCGTACATCGTGGCGGTGAGCCGGGTGGCGGAGGCCTGCCGGCTGCGCGGGTGGGTGTAGGTTTTTGACCTCACCCCACCCCCGCCGCAGGCGGCGGGGGAGGGGTGAGGTCATCGCAGCAAGCCCGACGGGTTTTCCCGTCGGGCTTGTTGTTTATGGGGGGTCAGCGGCCCAGGGGGATGTAGTCCTGCAGGATGGAGTTGCCGATGAACTCCCGCAGGATGGAGTTGTCGGGCACCATGTCGGGGGGGCAGGGGATGAACCACTCCAGGAAGGCCAGCAGCCGCTTCGCCTCCACCCGGCGGGGGCTGGGCGGCTCCACCTGCCGCAGCAGTGGCTCCACCAGCGGCTTCAGCACCGCCAGTTCGTAGACCAGCGCCGAGTTGAACATCACGTCGGCGTTTTCCTGGTAGGGGAAGATGTGCCGTTTCTCTCCCCGCCGTACACTCTCCCACCGGTCCAGCGTCTCCTCGGCCGTGTATCCCCGATACATGGCATCCCGCACGATGCGCCGGATCAGGCGCGTGTCCGTCGTCGGCACCCGGTTGTGCCGGTCCAGGTTCAGTTGGGTCAGCGCCGACACGTACACCCGGAAAATCCGCTCCGGCGGCACCATGGGCACCAGGTTGGGGTTCAGGCCGTGAATCCCCTCTACGATGATGACGTGGTCGGGCGTCAACTGCACCGTGGGCCCCTGCTGACGGGTCCCGCTCTGGAAGTCAAAGCGGGGCAGGGTGACTTCCCGCCCGTCCATTAACGCCAGCAGTTGCTGGTTGAAGAGGGCCAGGTCCAGCGCTTCCAGTGCCTCAAAGTCGTACTGTCCCTGCTCGTCTCGCGGGGTATGCTGGCGGTCCACGAAGTAATCGTCCAGCCCGATGGGGAAGGGCCGGACGCCGTGGGCCAGCAACTGGATGGAGAGCCGCCTGGAGAAGGTGGTCTTGCCGGACGCGGAGGGGCCGGCAATCAGCACCAGCCGGATGCGGTCGTGCTGTTCGGCGATGGTGTGGGCAATCTGGGCGATGCGCTCCTCGTGCAGGGCCTCGGAGACCAGGATGATCTCCCGGATGCGCCCGTTCTCAATGGCCGCGTTCAGGTCCCCCACATCTTCCACGCCCAGCAGCCGCAGCCATTCCCCGTATTCCTGGAAGACGGCGTTCAGCCGGGGGGAATCCGTGTACGGGAGCAGTTGGGTGGGCCAGTGCCGCCGGGGGTACTGGAGGATGAACCCCGGCGGCGAGGGGCGGAGGGCAAAATACTGGAGGTACCCGGTGGAGGGCACCATGTAGCCGTGAAAGTAGTCCTGGTAATCCCGCAGGCAGTAGAGGATGAGGTAATCTTTCCGACGGCGGGAGAAAAGGCGGACTTTGTCCTGCTGGCCCCGTGCCTGGAAGAGGGCGAGGGCTTCTTCAATGGGCACCCGTTTCTTGCAGATGGGCACGTCTTCTTCCACGATGCGCCGCATGTGGGCCTCAATCGTCCCCAATTCCTCCGCGGAGAAGGGTTCCCGGTTGAGCACCCGGCAGTAGAAGCCGCCGGAAGGGACGGAGTAGTCTATGACGACCTGGGCTTCCGGGAAGAGTTCGGAGACGGCAGTGACCAGCAGGAAGGAGAGGGAGCGCCGGTAGATACGCACCCCGTCCGAATCGGAGAGGAAGATGGGGGTGACCTGGGCGTCCCGCTTCAGCGGGTAGGTCAACTCCCGCAGTTCCCCGTCCACCAGCGCGGCGATGATGGGGACGGGGTGGTCGGGGTAGGCGGCGCGCACGTAGGCCTCTACGGGCGTCCCCACCGGCGCTTCCCATGTCCGCCCGTCAGGAAAGGTCGCCTGAGCGGTCTGGCGAGGAGTGGATAATCGTACCCATTCGGTGCTCATTTTCCTACTCACTCGTTCGTGCGTTGTAGGACAACTGCGAGCAGTTGTCCTACATAATCTCATGGCCGATGTCGTGACTCAGGGCGCGGAAGCGGCCCCAGTCGGCCCAGTCCGGCGGCAGGGCCCGCAACTGGGCCGCCACCGACGGCAACGTCTCCGGCGGCACCCAGCGGAAGTCGCTGATCCGCTCCCCGGCGTCTCCCGGCCGGGGGTCCCCCTCTACGTCGGCCAGCACCAGCCAGGAGTGGAAGAAGCGGCAGTGCCAGCCCCGCCGGAAGGTGACGCTGATCAGGCCCAGCGGACGGAGGGCGCGGGGGGCCAGCCCGGTCTCTTCCTGTATTTCCCGGCGGGCCGCCGCCAGGACCGACTCGCCGGGGAGAATCCCCCCGCTGGGCAGACGGAAGACGCCGGGCGGGTAGAAGGTTTTGGTGTGCAGCAGGAGATGGCCGTCCGCCCGACGCAGGAACAGCACGACTTCCCCCCAGCGGGCCCGGTGGCGGACGGACCGGACGAAGTCGTTGAAGAAGGGCTCCGAGACGGTCAGTCGGCAGTGGCGGTACGGCAGGACCCCCTGTCGCTCCACCTCCGCGCGCTGGCGGCGCATCACCCCCACCAGGCTGGACGGGCGACGGGTGAG
>Ga0078972_1009134_pt1 | contig 19860 bp, 16 predicted proteins | sample YelNatPaOPGAMG01_FD_67568 | JGI IMG/M metagenome (GOLD analysis project Ga0078972, IMG submission 67568) | Hot spring thermophilic microbial communities from Obsidian Pool, Yellowstone National Park, USA - OP-RAMG-01 (SPADES assembly) (version 2) | ecosystem: Environmental > Aquatic > Thermal...
ATTCGAGATAGCCTCTGCCCATCGAGAGCCAGAGAAGGTGGATTCGCTAGTGAAAGGAACGAGCGCTGACGTAATAATAGCCATAGCAGGTCTTAGTGCAGCCCTTCCTGGGGTTGTTGCGAGCAAGACAACAAAGCCAGTTATCGGAGTGCCGGTGAATGTGAAGTTGGACGGACTCGATGCGCTCCTTTCAATAATGCAGATGCCACCGGGCGTGCCAGTTGCGACTGTCGGAATAGATAACGGAAAGAATGCCGCTCTTCTTGCAATCGAGATTCTCGCCCTGAAGGACGAATCGCTGGCTAGAAAATTTAAGGAAGTGAGGGCTAAGAGATGACAGTCAAGCCAGATTTCCATTTTCCAAAGATGCTCAAAAGACTGAAAAGGGGAGGCCCAGCTGTCACCCTGCCGAAGGATGCTGGGATGGTAATCGCATACAGCGGCATAGGTAAGAATTCGAAAGTAATCGAGCTCGGGACAGGTACGGGGTTTATGACAGTTCAACTTGCAAACATAGCGAAGGAGGTAATAACATACGAAAAGAGAAAGGAGTTCGCAGAGCTTGCACTCCAGAACATAAAGCGTGCGGCTCTTGACAACGTTATTCTTAAGGAAGAGGACGTATTTGAAAAATTCGATGAGAGCGATGCAGATTTGATATTCTGCGATATTGCAGAAGCAGAAAAGATTGCTGAAAAGGCGCATGGCGCATTAAAGAAGGATGGCTGTTTTGCTGCTCACTGCCTTAATGTCGAGCAAGCAAAGGCTCTCGTTCTTGAACTAAGAAAATACTTTAAGGAAGTATTCATGACAGAATGTATTGTTCGTGATTATGAGGTTCGTGATTTCGGAACAAGGCCAAAGCATTTTGGGCTTATGCATACTGCTTATCTTGTTTTCGCAAGAAAGTGAACAACGCTTGCGCCTACTAAAAATTAGCAAGGTTTATTTACTTTACATATCTTATACTTTCGCGTGATTTTCATGTCTTCTGAGAAAGGTGCTGAACTTATCAGAAAGCTAATAGAAAAGTTCAAGGGGGAAGAGGCAGCAGGTGAAAAAGAGGCGGTTGTTGCAGCTGCGAAGGAAGCCCCTCCAGAGAAAAAAGAGGAAGAAAAGAAAAAACCGACAGGGAAAACGAAAAAGGAGAAAAAGGAGAAGCGGTCAAAAGGAAAGCAGTCTCCAAAGAAAAAAGAACGGCAGAAGCCAGGTAAGCCCTCACAATCTAAGAAACCGATAAAACAAAAAGCAAAAAAGAAGAAAAGGTAACGCTATGCGTTGGTTGCTTTTGTTTCTGCTGCTTTCATCTATTTCATTTTCTATTATATCTAATTATTCGATGAATGCCGCGATAGACAGAAGCGGCATCACATCTATCAGTTCCAGTATAAACTTTGTTGATTCTGTAGATAAGGAAGTGTCATTTTGCTTTTCCGGAGAGCTCTCGGGCGTATTGGTCGTGGACAAATCCGGTCTTCAGATACCTGCTGTCACCTACCCATCGAACGGCTTCGATTGCGTCTCATTCGTCGTGCCATATGATTACGCAAGGATGACCTTTGAATCTGACGGTTTCACCTCAAAAAATGGCTCGCTTTGGGATTTCCATATGAGGATGTACTCTTCAGAAAACATCCGTTCATTTAACTCCAAGCTTACCCTTTCGCCAGGCTCAACGCTGCAAAAGACAAACGGTGCGGTATCCTCTACGGGTGAAGCTTTGATCATCTCGTGGAAGAGCCAAAACATAAATGCATCGCAGAAGCTCTATCTAGCTGCTGCGTACGAGTTTGCTCGGGTCCAGGATTCAAACATATTGATAATTCTGGCTGCAATCATCGTAGTTGCGGCTGCTGCGGTCTATTTCTTCTATCTTAGAAGACGTGCAGGGTCTAAGCCATTTGGGGCAGAAGCAAAAAAAGTTGAGGCGAAAGAACCAGAAACTGAAGAATGGCTTGAGAGGAACGACATCTTCCGTACGCTTGATGAGGTTGATAAGGAAATAGTGCGCGAGATAGCGAGACAGAATGGAAAAACAACCCAGGCAAAGATTTACCTCAATACGCACATAGCAAAGGCGACGTTATCCCGCCGTCTTGCTTCGCTCGAAAACAGAGGAATAATCCAAAAATCCCAGAAGGGAAATAGAAACCTGATTACTCTGTGAAAAAAATGGAAAACAAAATTTTGGTGATGCCGCTCATGCTGCTACTTGCAGCGAGCGTGGTGTCTGCAGTTGGAATGAAATACAACGAGACGCCGATGCTTACTGCGCTCTACAAGAACGCGCAGTGCAGGGTAGAGTTCACCAATGGTGTTATAGATTCGATTATAGAGAAGGTTCCGGAAGCGGCATATCTTTCGAGTTATCAGGATATGCTGAACGATGACCTGGCCCAACTTTACAATCTCGCGCAAGCAGGCGATAGAGAGGCTTTCAAAGACTACCTGAAAGAGAAATTCGAACCCGACTTCCACTCTACGAAAGAGGCGATAAGGGACGCTAGGCGGAATTTTACCACCTGGGGTGTAACTCCAGCGGATAGACGGGGAATGTTGGATTATTATAAGTCTCTAAACGAAACATACGGAAGATGCAGATTCGATGCCATGAAGGAGGTTGCAGAGGAAAGGCTAAACTGGATGAATGCAGCGCTCGAGCGCGCATCTGAAAGAAGCAGAAACCTTTCAGCAAGAGGTGTTAACACGACCGAACTCGATGCAGTAATAGATGGCGCGAGGAGCGCTGTTGTAGAACCTCTTGAAATTAGGATGGGGAGTGCAACAACTGCTCTTGAAATTAGAGAAGCGCTCGGTGCTTACTGTCTCGACAACAGTTGCCCGAATGGATTAAACTACCACTTCTTCGCGAAATCAGAGATAGCAAGGCTTAACGGGATTCTAGGGTATATCAAAGAAGATGCAATTGGGGCAGGTCTTGGAAGCGACGTGGAGACTGCTCAAGGCTATCTAGACTCAGCGAGCGCAAAGGTGCAGGAAACAGGAAACAGCCAATATGCCGAAGGCGTCGGAGAGTCTGTATGGAATAATATAAGGTCTGCTGCAGAGAGCATCAAGGACATCTTCAACAAGCTTAGAGGTGCGGGGAGGGAGCGAGTATGAGGGAATTGCTGGCAGGAGTAGCGCTCGCCCTCTCTTTCCTTCTTCTCTTTGGCTGTGTCGGTCCACAGGAAAAAATCGTCAACAAGAACTCGGTCGTTTCCGATATAGGTGATAGGGAGATAAGTGTAAACGAGGAAGAGGAAGCGCAACCTTTTGTTGAGGAGGACGTGGTGGAACCACCATCTGAAGCAGAGGAGCCCGTTGCAGGTCTTACTTCCTCGGATTTTGATGTCTTTGAGGAGTCAGAGTTTGACATCATGGCGAGCGACGATATCATAGAGCCGTGACTCTTTTTCTTTTTTGATATTTTTTATAAAAAAATGCAGGAGACAGGATTCTCGTTTTGTTCTATTTCGAACCTGTGTAGACGCTTGGTCAACAGATTTCCCATTGCCCAATTGCAAAGGGAATAGATCTTGAGTCTGCCGCGTTTGACCACTCCGCCACTCCTGCACATAAGGGCTACTTCTGTATTTCTTATGCGTCCCTTATGAGAACCCCACCTGAGAAAAACTCAGGCATAAGGGCTACTTCTGTATTTCTTATGCGTCCCTTATGAGAACCCCACCTGAGAAAAACTCAGGTTCATAAGGGCTACTTCTGTATTTCTACCGTCTTATTATAAAAATCTTCGAAATACCTTTATATTTCTATTTTTTGTTATTAGGATATGGCACATGAAGATATAAAAAAATTGGTCTCTGATATAAAATCCCTCAAAGTTCAGGGAGCAAGAAATGTTGCAAAGGCTGCGCTAAAAGCCCTTATTCTACAGGCAAAATATTCGAAAGCCAAAAATTCAAAATCATTCTATGATGAGATAAAAAGTCTCAGTGGAGTGCTTGCGGAGACGCGGCCAACCGAACCAATGATGAGAAACTTATTAGAGCGCGCATCCACTTATCTTTATGAAAAAAGTAGAAAAGAGAAAAGACAACTAGATCAATTGAAGAATGATTTTATTAACGAGCAAAAAAACTACATCAAGAAAATCGATGAAGATGCTGAAAAACTCTTTGCATACGGAGCAAGACTGGTTCCGAACGACGCAGTTGTAATAACGCACTGTCATTCTTCTACTGTTACTGGAATATTGAAAAAAGCGAAGAGTAAAAACATCAAGGTAATTGCATGCGAAACAAGACCGAGATACCAAGGAAGGATAACGGCAAAAGAGCTCGCAGAGGCAGGCATAGATGTGACGCTTGTTGTTGATGGTGCAATGAATCTTTACATGAAAAAAGCGGACCTGGTTCTTGTTGGTGCGGATTCTGTGACGTCGCGAGGCGACCTGATAAATAAAGTTGGTACAAGCACGCTCGCTCACATCGCAAGGATGCACGACGTTTCTTTCTATTCTGCAGCCGAACTTTTCAAATACAGCATAATGACATTTTACGGCACAAGAGAAAAGATAGAAGAACGCGACCCATCCGAGGTATGGGAAAAACCACCGAAGGGTGTAAAAATAAGCAATCCTGCATTTGATGTGACAGCTGCAAAATATATCAATGGTTATATAACAGAAGTCGGAGTTATTCCTCCGCAATCCTTCTTTACGCTCGCAACTCAAAAACTTGGGGTAAAAATATATGAGTAAAATAATAGAGTGGTGAAATTATGGTTAAGAAAATTGAAAAAAAGAAAGAGGAATTGGAAGTCCCTGGACCTGGAGAGCAGGAGTTCGTGGAAAAGGAGGTAAAGAAGGTAGATGTATGGAAACTCAAAAAATACACCTGCAAGGTAAAAACACTTGGCATCTATGCAGGAGGAAAGAACATAATCGTGCTTAATACGGACGAGGCAGAGAGCCACGATATCTACGCTGGATACAGGACGGAGATAAAGACGCCAAGGCAAACAATAATAGGGATTGTAGACCTGAGCACGACCCTCATTAAACCAGGAGAAATCGGAGTATATACCGATTTTGCAAAGGAGTACCATCTGAAAGACGGAGAGGTCGTAGAGATAGTTCACATGGATAGACCGGCGTCCATAAGCTACATAAGGAAAAAACTTGACAAGGAGACCTTGAATGAGAACGAGATAATGACGATAGTGCAGGAAATCATGGAAAACAAACTCAGCGATGCTGAGACATCCGCTTTCATTACTGCTACATACATAAACGGAATGGCGGACAGCGAGATAATCGCGCTTACAAATGCAACGGTTGCGTCAGGAGAGTCTCTTAATCTCGGGAAAAAACCAATACTCGATAAGCATTGCATTCCGGCTGATGTGCCCACGATAGTAAGGAACAGCAACAACGTGAAAGTCGAGCCGATAGGTAAAATAGCTGAAAAAATCTTCGAGCGATGTAAAGATAGAATTCATTTCGATGATGGAGCGGAGTATGTGGAGGGCGATTTGAATGGACTGCAGGTTTTGACCTACGATGGAAATGGAAACACAAAATTCTCTCCTGTCAGTCGTGTCTACCGGGTCAAATCCCCCGGGTACCTATACGAGCTTACTTTGCTCGGGAACAGGGTCATTAGGGCTACAAGCGATCATACTGTTTTTATTCTAAGAAATGGAAAAATAATTAATGAGCAGATTAAGAAACTGAAGGCAGGCGATTACGTGGTGGTGCCGTCTTCGCTGGAAATTGAAAGACCTCTCACTTCCCTAACAACTAAATTCGGCATAAGAAATTACAAAAAATTCGATGATACGCTTCCGATATCAAAAGAATTCATGCGACTTCTGGGCTACTATATCTCAGAAGGCTTTACAAACTCTCAGGGCATTTTCTTCGATTTCGGCTCCCATGAGAAAGACCTTATCGAAGATGCTGTGAAGTGCGTGCGCAAGGTATTCGGTGTCCCTGCAACTCTGAACAAGCCGCATAAGAATGCCATACGCATTTGTGTGCACAATAAAACCATTTCGAAAATTTTCGAAGAATCCATTAAGGCAGGCTCCTCTGCAACCGAAAAAAGGATACCGTCATTCATTTTTGATGTAAACCGGGAGATGAAGCTTGAATTCCTGAAAGCATTATTCAGGGGAGGCGGTTATGTTCGGCAAGGCTACAGAGCGGTCTACGTAACCGCTTCCAAGGCGCTTGCTTCAGACCTTCAGTATCTTCTCTCCCTTATGGGTGCGTCTGTGTCCCTGAGCAGGAGAGATAGAAAAGAAGCGTTTTACATATACACACAGGCGAGGGAGATCTTTGGCGGAAGGCAGAAGGCAAACGTTGCATCCCTAAATCTTCTTCCTATCAAAGAACTCGGCGAAATAGAAAAAGAGAAGATAAGCTTAGGATTCCGAAAGCGTCTGGAAGAACAGCAGTGCATGACAAAGAAAAAACTCTCAGCCATAAGTCACGCAATAAAAAGCCCGGATGTCAAAAAACTGCTTAACGGCAACCTCTCAGTTCTCAAAGTAAAGTCCCTTCGGAAAATAAAATCCACATCCGAGTACGTATACGATTTCAAGGTTCCCGGCCATGAAAAATTTGTTGCGGGCTCGGCACCGATATGCATTCACAACTGCATCGGTGGCGTTGCTGGCAACAGAACAACGATGGTGATAACCCCAATAATCGCTGCTGCTGGGCTCTACATCCCGAAGACATCTTCGCGTGCTATTACAAGCGCTGCCGGAACAGCGGACACGATGGAAGTCTTGGCAAACGTTACATTTAGCATGGAAGAGCTGAGGGAGATTGTTTTGAAAACAAAAGGCGCTATCGTGTGGGGAGGGGGAATGAAGCTCGCGCCTGTAGACGACAAACTCATTCGGATAAGGCATCCATTAAGCCTCGACCCAGAAGGAATGCTGCTTGCAAGCATACTTGGTAAAAAAAGAAGCGTGGGTGCGACTCATATAATAATAGATATTCCGGTTGGGCGAGGGGTGAAAATACCATACTACGAGAAAGGAGTGGAGCTTGGAAAGCATTTCATAAGAATAGGAAATCAACTCGGTATGAAGGTAGAGGTGCTGATTACGGATGGCGCAGAACCGGTCGGCAATGGTGTAGGTCCTGTGCTAGAATGCATCGATGTTTTGCATGTGCTAAATGGCAAGGGCCCGGAGGATCTAAGGCATAAGAGTATTCTAATGGCTGGAAAGCTTTTGGAGCTATGCGGGAAGGTCGAGAAGGGTGCAGGCTACAGCGCTGCTGAAAATCTCATAACCTCTGGAAAGGCGCTTAAGAAATTCCAAGAAATAATAGAGGCACAGGGCGGAAATCCGAGAGTGACGGTGGACGATCTCCCGGTAGGAAAATATGCTTATACAGTGAAATCAAAGGTCAGCGGTTCGATATTCCATATAGACAATCATACAATATCAAAGATAGCAAGAATAGCAGGTGCACCGAAATCAAAAGGTGCTGGCGTTCTTCTTCATAAGACGAGAGGAAGCAGGGTGGAGGTTGGGGATTCGCTGTTCACTATATATGCGGAGAAGGAAGACCTTCTAGATTATGCAATAAAGGCTCTGGAGAAGCTTGAGCCTGTAGAGATGAGAAAGATGCTTCTCGGCTCTATGGTCGAGTAATTTTATAAATTCTTTCTCTCTTTTTTATTTACCCGCCTTAGCTCAAAGCGTAGAGCGAGCAATGGTAGAGCGATCGGCTGTAGTTTGGTTTGCTCCATTTTTTGGAGCTTCACTGCTGTTAAAAACAGCAGAAACCGATAGGTTGCTTGTTCAAGTCAGGCAGGCGGGATTTTCTTTTTTTGCAATGAGCTGCCCACTACCAATAGCAACTTATTTAAACAGTTTCCCACAGAATAAATTTCATGGCAGAAGAGGATTTACTGCGCGGAATCATAAACGGCAGGCTAGATAACCTCAATCCAACAACCAGAGAAATTCTCGAGCATTCCAAAGATGAAACAGTCCGTAAAGCATATGCAAAGCTTAAGGAACTTGGCCTTACAGATGAAAAAATAGCCAGCCGAGCAGATCTTCTAGGCAGAGACCCAGAAACAATCCAGAGAAATGCAGATGCACTGAGGAAGCTCGGCCTTACAGATGAAAAGATAGCAAGCCAGGCACATCTTCTAGGCATGAATCCAGAAACAATCCAGAGAAATTATGAATTCCTCAGAAGGTTTTTCTCAAAGGACGAAATAATGGAAAATGCGCAGCTTCTTGGAAGGTCGCAGAAAACCGTTGAGGCATCAGTGCAGTTTCTCCATCAGCTGGGTGTTGATTACAAGGAAATGCCCTTTGCATGCGGAACAAAAGTTGGCACGAAAAGAAAAAAGATTGCAGTTCTGCTAAGGGAGAAATACGGCTATAATACAAACCTGAGTGATGCGGAGAAACGGGAACTTATTGAGAAGGCAAAGGAGTTTGTCCGCTCAAGGCCGCAAATTCTCAAAATGAGCGAGAGGGCAATAAGAAAGAAATACTGCTAATTCAAAACGCAAGAGTGAAGAGGAAAAGAGGTATTCTGTTTCCTTCGATTTTTTCCTCAGATGTGAGGGTGTATGTCGTGAATCCAGGCAACAGGCGCTCCCTCTTCTTTCCACCCACTTCAAACGCCATCTTCTTATCTGGGATTATAAAGTCTGCTTCATGGCTATAATGAATATCTGAAAAGGCGGTGGAAAGATGGGTATACACGACATCCTCTCTTATATTTCCCAGAAGATCACTTTCTATCCCAAGTCCTCTTGCCAGAGCATATCTTATCGAAGGGGATGTGAAAACCCATTTCTTTGGCATTCTCAGGGCCTTTCTCCGTCCGTGCGCTTCCAGACCGCTTATAACCATTGATTTCTCAAGCATTCCCAGTAGTTTTACCACTGTCTCTTTTGAGATATTAAGATAAGCAGCCAGCTTATCAATCCGCACCGCATCCGCGGGTATTTGGGAAAGAAAGAATATCATTTGCTCCGCTTTGGGAAGAACGCTTGCCTCTACCTTGCCATATCTGGGAAAATCAAAATAGACAACCTTCTTAATCATCGCCTTTAAACCTTCGAGGTATTCCTCACCGCTTACCCTCAGCGAAAGCGGCATATCTGCATGCAGGTAGTCTTCAAAAATGCCCGCTGCACTTTTCCTTCCCATCAGCTTCAGAACTTCGTAAAATTCTTCCCTCGGCGATTCCCCTTTCTCAATGCGCCCAAATAGTCTTTTCGAAAGTTTGTCCGGTATATCAATTCTGTGTTTCAGCAGAAGATACTCCCTGAAAGTGAGCGGTGGCACCATGACAGTCGAGCTTCTTCTGGCTATATCCGGAGGAAACGCCAGTGCTAGAGAGGAAGAAGAGGTAAGAACAAGCATAAGATTCGGCCTTTTGTCGTGAAGAACCTTTATTTTCAGATCCCAATTATCTATGTACGTAACTTCGTCAATTAAAAGAACATACCTTTTGTCAAATCCTATTTTCTCCCGAGCTATCTTGTCGAGTGCATCCACCAGATCCATGAGGTCTACGCCTCTGGCAGCCAATTCATCCCCTCTCACATAAAAGAAGTTCTCTCGAAGCATAGCTGCGGTCTGCAGCATGCCGACAGTTTTTCCTGTTCCCCTGAGGCCATACAGAATCGCTATCCTCATTCCCTTTTCCCGCATGAAATTCTTTATCTTCTTTTCCAGATCGAAGACGAATCTCCTTTTATGCGTTATGTTTCTAAGCCGCAACTCCATAAATGAAGGAAATTCTGAAGCCGCTTTAAGCGCAAAATTCTCAGCGATCATGCTTTTATAAGGATTGCATGGATTTATAAGGTTTCCGTTAAAACGGATAGAAAAGCCATTTTGTTTCCGCTCAAACGGATATATAATTCAGTGCCTAAAGTGTCTCATGCCAGTGAAAACCATCGTTATATCGTGTTCATCTGCTGCAGCGATTACTTCCTTATCGTTGATTGAACCGCCAGGTTGAATAATTGCAGTTACACCAAGCTTTGCAGCATAATCAACCCCATCTCTAAAAGGGAAGAATGCATCACTTGCCATTGCGCATCCCCTAAGACTGCTCTCACTTGCGTATTCAGTGGCTATCATAGCGCCAAGCTTTGCAGCATCGATGCGCTTCATCTGGCCAGCACCTATGCCAACTACTCTATTTTTCTTTGCATAGACTATTGCATTTGACTTAACGTATTTTACGACCTTCCACGCGTAAATCATCGATTTCATCTCTTCCTCTGTTGGTTTTCTTTTTGTGACGACCTTTAGTTCTCTATAAAGTTCAACATCGCTGTCCTGCACCAGAAAACCACCAAGAACAGAACGATATACCCTGTGCCTTTCAACCTTCGCTTTTATTGGCAGTTCGAGAAGCCGCACGTTGGGTTTTTTTAAGAAGACCCTTTTTGCATCCTCGGTGAAAGAAGGTGCGAGAACTATTTCAACAAATCTATTTGTTATCTCCTCTGCAAGTCCCCCGTCAACTTCCCTATTCAACGCAACTATCCCTCCAAAAGCCGCCTCCGGGTCGACAGACCTAGCGATAGCATACGCCTTGTGGACATCATCATCAGATGCTACACCGCAAGGATTGTTGTGCTTTACTATCACTGCAGTTGGCTCCTCAAATTCTCTGATTAGGTTGTAAGCAGAATTCGCATCAAGAACGTTATTGAATGATAGCTGTTTTCCCTGTAGTTGTTTTGCCCTCAGAAGGGAAGGATTTCTCTCGTGCTCATCTATGTAAAGCGCTGCGGTCTGGTGCGGGTTCTCACCATATCTAAGGTCCTGCTTTTTCTTGAACGTAAGATTTAGATACTGCTGATATGCAAATGGGTCTCCAAAGATTTTTCTGAAGTAATTCTCTATTACAGTATCGTAATGCGCTATATGCTCCCATGCTTCAATCGCAAGCTCTTTACGCATCTTCTCTCCTACGCGCCCGTCCTTCTTTATCTCTGCAAGAACTTGTTCGTAGCGTTCTGGCCTGCAGACAACCGCCACATTCTTATAATTCTTTGCAGCTGCGCGTATGAGTGTCGGCCCGCCGATGTCTATATTCTCTATCACCTCTTCTATTGTGGGATTGCCGAGAACCGTCTTCTCGAAAGGGTAGAGATTAACGACAACAAGGTCTATGGGTACTATCCCGTTCTTCTTCGCTTCTTCTACATGTTTTGGATTGCTCCTGTCCATCAATATTCCGCCGTGGATTTTTGGATGAAGGGTCTTCACTCGTCCGTCCATCATTTCCGGATACCCAGTAAAATCAGAGAGATTCGTCATCTTTATACCTGCTTCCCGTAGGGTCTTCGCTGTTCCTCCGGTCGACAGGATCTCTATTCCGATATCAAAAAGAGTACGCGCGAATTCTACTATTCCTCTTTTTTCATAAACACTAAGAAGCGCAGTCTTTATTTTAACCATTCAAAAACCGTTTATCTTATCTGTTGAGAACATAATTAAAAAGGTTTCGTGGCCATTAAAAACGGTGTTTTTATGGTAGGTCTTATAACCGTCGAGGAAGAAAAAAATCTTCTTGAGAAAATGCTTGCTTATTATAAGAATATCTATCCCGGTATCTCCTTTAGGAAGGAAGAAAGAACCCTTACTCATAAAGAACTCGGAGAACTTTACTACACCTATCCAGGAGAGGAGGGAGAGGTAACTGCTGAGGAAAAGATGCTCATGATTTCGGATGCGATAGGTCATGGCTACTCTACACCAATTCTCATTTTAAAAAAGGGAGAAAAACTCATACTTCTTGATGGACATAGAAGAGTCCGCGTTGCGTATTCGCAGGGAATGTCATGGAAGGCATATGTAATCATACCAAGCAAGGAGGACATAGAATTTGGAATAGAAAACATGATAATGGGAAAGGTAAAAGATTTATTTTAGAATAAAATTATTCCGGGCGCTCTGGAAGCCAACCCTGTTTCTTTACCCAAATGTACGCAATTATTATAGACACTATTGTTGAGCCGACAATAAGCTGTGTATACCACCCGGCATCTGCTGTTGTCATACCAAATGCTGGATTACTTAAAACTGTCGCAAGCGTGTTAGGGACGAGGACGGCAGTTCCTATGATTGTCAAGTAAGCGACCAGCAGTGCCAGCCTATTATTCAATATCTGAAGTTGATTATTGTAGATGCTCTGAAGAACTTCGAGGCCGCTTGCGAGTACTTCGCTAAGATGCTCTGCAAGTCCGATATGGGTGTTAACCTCTGATATAAGGGCGCTTAATCTATTCAAAAGTCTCGGGTCGTCAGTTAGCACCTCCGGGTCGCCATAACGAAGGGTGTTAAGCACATCTACTGTTATCCAGAGACCACCGAGATAAGTAATCAAGGCATGTTTCATTTTATATATCTGAGGAGCAACTATCTCTCTCGGGGTCTTTGGGTCGGCAAGGACTTTACTTAGTTCGTCGGAATTCTGTTCTATCTCTCTCAAGTGGTCAAAGTTTCTGCTGTTGTTTTCATCGAGTAGACGAATAAGAAGATGAGTCACCTTGTCCTGCGGCGGTATGTTGAGCTTTATTTTTCTCATAAAAACCTCTGCATACCTTCTCAATCTAAAGAATCTCTTTGCCTCTGTGCTGTGTAATGTCACAACAAGATTTCGCTTTATAAGTATCAGAAGAGGGTCGAGCTTAACATCAAAGCCATTTACAATTATAGCAGGAAGCATTATTCCAAGTTCTGTATCAAGGTCTTCATAACCTCCTTCCTTGCTTTTCAAAAGAGCGGTTACAAGTGTTTCACTGAAACCAAGCGTTTTTGCAGCATTTACTCCGTCTTTCTTAAAATCATCTACTACATAATCAATCCAACTCACCGCGGCAGTACTAATTAATTCTTGAAATTCATTCACATTGTTGGATTCTTTTTTGATAGGTATTCCTATTTGTGAAAGTGAGACACAGAATGCCTTCGACTCGAGCGCCAGCACGATCGTCTCTTTTGGGGCTCTTACAGTTATCTTTGTTTTTTTTCGCAAGAAACCACCTTCGAGTGACTAAAAATAGATTGCAACAAAGATTATATAACTTGTGTTTCTCCTTGCTAAGAAAAAGCGCTAATTATAATATTCCGGCTGCCGCGGAGGCGATCTTTGGAAAAACGATCTTCTGTTTTCTATGGGTTATGAAAGAAGGATAGGGATTTTTACTGGTTTTTATCTTTTCATTTTGTCTTGTTATGCGGATTATATGCTCAACCTTAGGTTCCTTCTCAGATAGCTTAGAGAAAAATACGAGAGGGCGGACAGCCAAGGGATTAGCAACATTTCGATTAGTTTGTTTATTTGAGGTGATAGTAGGCCATCCACCCCACCCCTCACCTTTCACGCACCCTTTGTGAAGGTTGGTTTGAGCAGTCTCTTCTTTTGGATGGATGGGTTTATAAATACCATCTTTTTTCTCTACATTTTTTGTAGTATTCGCTTTATCTTCATTCCTTCTTTCATTCGTCTTCTTCGCCCGTAGTGTTACTTCCTCCCTAACTCTTTTTAAGATGCCATCTTTGCGCAAGATATTCTTTTCTATTGTTATCTTTCCTGTTGTTAAATCGCAGTATTTCGGCCCCTTTCCTGTTCCTTTCTTTCTTTTTATATCTTTTATTATAAGGGAATTACTTTCGATTTTTTTGCCTTTCTTGGTCTCTGGCCTTGATGAGAAGACATCATGCGAATATAATATTGTCCTTATCTGGTCTTTGGTCGGCACTTCTTTTGAAACTGCCTTCCAGATTTGGTTCTGTTCTGTGGCGATGTTATTTTTCTGTTGTTTTTGCCCCACTATTCCAGTACCATTTTTCGCAGCATGTTTTGTCGTGCTATTTAGCGCCCAGACACCGCTTTTTTCTTCAACTTTCTTTTCGACCTTTCTTCTGCAAGATGCGCAGAGCGAAATAGGATTCGGATTCTTCTGTAAGTTCCCTGAAGAAAGGAAAAACCTTCTCCAGTTTTGTGCATAGAAATTGCGATATCCTTCAATTGCCATTCTAACATTCGGTTTCTTTCTCGATTTTGAATAGTAGTATTTCATAGGAGAGCGATACGGGATATAACCATAAAGTCGTTTTCTCGACTGCCTCTGCCAGTTCTGCTGCTTATTAGGATATCGTTGATTGGAATCCCGCCAGTTATAACAAAGTTTTTTCACTGCACCCATCTCATCAAACCTTCAACAGCGCAAAACTATTTAAAAATCTTTGCAGGAAAAAGGCATTTTTACGACGTTAGTCTAACTTCCCAAATAAAAGGAGGAACTCGTTGAGTCTTTCTTTTGGAATAGACGCGCCCGCAGCTATCTTATGTCCTCCGCCTACTCCGCCGATATCCGAAACGGATTTCTTCAAAATCAGGCCGAGGTTAAGCCCCTTGCCAACAAGCCTTCTACTGCACCTTGTCGATATTTTTATTGTATTGTTTTCACCGAGCGCTATACCTACTATCGGTTTTTCCCAACTCTCCCTAACCAACATCCCGCAAATCGTTCCTATTATATTCTCGCTTATTACTCCTCTGCCGTCGAGGAAATAAAATCTTCCAAGGTCCTGAACATTCGAATACGCAAATTCTATTCCCTCCCTAAGCATCTTTCTATGCATTCGAAGGATGGAGAGCGCCTTTTTGTATCCTTCCTCATAGCCGAGAGAGACTTCTATGCCTACATCAGAATACCCCCACCTTCCGCATGCATTGAGCATAGTTGAAAATTCATTCGCTTCATAGGTTTCGTTCCTTGGTCTAAGCGGGAAAACATAACTTTCACAGATTAGCTCATCTATCTTTGTTATCAACCCCCGCTCTATTAGTATATCTGCTATTGCGCTTATAAGCCTCTTCTTCTCATCCGCGCTAAGCTCGGAATAGGTCCTTTCCACTTCTTCCCCCTCTCTTTTAAGCGGTATCTGAAGGTCGCTCAGCAATTTTAATGCCTTATCCTCTCTGTACGATAGCCCAGGTATATACGGATCATCCGAATATCCAAGAAATTGAACAAGCGGTCTCGAGTATCTCCCATAGAACCTAAGGTCTTCCTCTACCTTCACCTCTCCTATACGCACCCCTTCCTCCAACATTTTTTTATTCGCTCCGGTAAGCGGCCATTGCATGTCTCCCACAGCCCCGGTTATTCCAAGGTCCAGGTTTGTTCTAAAAATAAAATAAGCAGTACCGGATGAGCTCAACTCATCGCTTCCGTCAATCCCGTAAAGCATCGGATTTACTTGGTGCTTTACAACCCCTGTTGTCTGGTGATGGTCTATTATAAGAACATCCTTAAGCTCGTTAACTCTTGGGTTTCCCCCTCCCAAATCGACAAAGATGATTTCCTTCTCGTTTTTGTATCTCTCTATCGCAGCATCATCGAGCTTTTTTATGCATTCGCGGCGGAAGGGTTTGCCCTCCTTAAGAAATGCTGAAACCACTATAGCGCCTGACGATATACCATCACAGTCGTAGTGATGAACGATGAGAGGCTCCTTAAAAGAAAACGCTATCCTGCGCGCCTCTTCGCAATCCTCAAAAAATTTTTCCATTGGTAAAATAATGGATGATAGATTTTTATAAATTCGCTGGCGAAAATGATAACAAACAACCGCGGTGCGTAAGCCCATTGCTTTAGCTTTGGGAAAGCACCGCGGCGATATATACTTGGCATATGGGCTTACCCTAAAGGCCTTAGTTATGCCAGTGACAAGCCGCGGCCTTTAGGCCGCGGTTGTTTGACGAAGTATAATTACTAATATTTTATCAATAATAAATAACAGGTGAAAACCTTGGAGATCCCGAAATCAAATTTTTCAGAATGGTACAATGCTGTAATAAAGGAAGCGGAGCTCTGCGATATAAGATACGACCTAAAGGGCTTTGTTGTCTTTCGTCCCTGGTCTGTTATGAGCATGAATAAAATGTTTGAGATGTATGAGAAGGAGCTTCAGGCTAGAGGCCATCTTCCTGCTCTTTTTCCAGCCCTTATCCCGGCGTCTTATCTTATGAAGGAAAGCGAGCACGTCGAGGGTTTTGTTCCAGAGGTATTCTGGGTGACAGCGGCAGGCAACAATCAGCTTGAGGAGAAATGTGCTATGAGGCCTACAAGCGAGACTGCAATGTATTCCATGTTCGCGCTGTGGATACACGGATTAAAGGACCTCCCTCTCAAAATATACCAACGCTGTCAGGTATGGAGATATGAAACAAAGGCGACCAAACCATTCATACGCTCTCGCGAATTCTACTGGATAGAGGCTCATGATGCCTTTGCAACTAAGGAGGAGGCTGAGAGGCAAGTCCGCGAGGATATGGAAATGGCAGAGAAGGTTCTTCATCAACAATTTTGCGTTCCATTCCTTTTCTTCAAAAGACCGCAGTGGGATAAGTTTGCCGGTGCGGTCGATACATTCGGAGCGGATACCCTTATGCCGGACAGAAGAGCGCTTCAATTACCAAGCACCCATCTCCTCGGCCAGAATTTCGCAAAGGCGTTTGGCATAAAATATATGGATGAAAACGAGAAAGAACAATATGTATGGCAAACGTGTTATGGCCCTGCAATATCCAGAATATACGCCGCAGTGATAGCTGTTCACGGAGATGAAAAGGGCCTTGTTCTCCCGTTTGATATCGCTCCCGTTCAGGTAGTAATAATACCGATAGTAAAGAAAGGGGCAGAAGAAAAGGTTATGAAAAAATGCGAGGAGCTCGAAAAACTGCTTTCTAAAAAATACAGCGTAAAACTGGATGACAGCGATAACACACCCGGTTATAAGTATAATTATTGGGAGTTAAAAGGAGTGCCTATCCGCCTCGAGATAGGGATGCGCGACATAGAAAGCAATTCTATTACCATTTTCAGGAGGGATACAAGAGAAAAATCATCCGTCCCGCTCGATAAACTTGAGGATAAAATAGAAGAACTTAGGGAAGACATAAGAAGAAATCTAAAGGAAAGGGCAGATGGATGGTTTAATTCGCAAACAACCAGGGCAGATAGCATCGAAGAGTTGGGGAACAAGCTTGAAGAATACGGCTTTGTTCGTGTACCGTTTTGCACCGATGGCTTGGATGGAAAGCCTTGCGCAGAAATAATTAAAGAAAGGACGCATGCAAACATGCGCGGTTCTCTTTATGGCGAGAAGGAAAAACCGAAAGGGAAGAAATGCATCGCATGCGGAAAGCCAGCAACCGTTTATCTGTACGCAGCAAGGCAATACTGAGTGATTTCAAATACCAATCGCTTATTCTAAGCGCGCGGATGAGCATCCATAAATCTTCTTCAAAAAGTAGTTTTCGCGTTCCAAGGCGCGAAAGATTTAAATTTGTTTACTTTAAAGTAAACTACTTGTGAGTAAACAATGTGGATTAACAGAGAATACGAACTTGCTGCGCTAGAGGAGCGCTGGAATAATAACAAGGCAGAATTTATCGTGATATACGGGCGGCGGAGAATTGGAAAAAGCGAGCTCATAGAGAAATTCATCAAGGGAAAGAGAGGGGTGCGGCTCTTGGCGCGGGAAGAATCAGAAACCCTACAACTGCAACGCTTTTCCAAAAAGTTAGCCCTCCTTTTTAGGGATGCCTTGCTTGAAAAAAATCCATTGGCAAGCTGGGATGCCTTCTTCGAACTTATAGCTGAGAAGGCAAAGGAAAGGCTTGTGATTGCATTGGACGAGTTCCCTTATCTATGCAAAGAAAACCCAGCTCTGCCCTCTATAATTCAGGATTACTGGGACAACAGACTAAAAGAAACAAAGATATTCCTCATACTTTCAGGTTCGAGCGTCTCCATGATGGAGAAAAAAGTCCTGCGGCATAAAAGTCCACTTTACGGAAGAAGAAGTGCGCAGTTCCTTCTCAGGCCATTCACGTTCAGAGATGTTTTTCTTTACCTCGGCATGCCAATTGAAGAAGCAATAGAGACGTACAGTGTTTTTGGTGGTACGCCAGCATATGTAATCGAATTTGAGAAGAAAAAAGACCTTTTTTGGAATATCAAATCAAAGATATTTAGGGACGACTCTTTTCTCTACAGGGATATCGAATTTCTACTACGGGAAGGACTAAAGGAGCCACGCTATTATTTCTCCGTTCTTTCCTCTGTGGCAAAAGGAAACACAAAGATTTCAGACATCATTAACGATACTGGCCTTAAAAAAAGCATCGTTGGTAAGTACCTCTCCATCCTTTCTGAGCTCTATCTGGTAAGGCGAGAGGTTCCGATAACCGAAAATCCGCTAAGGAGCAGAAAAGGGATTTACATTCTATATGATAATTACTTCAAATTCTGGTTCAGATATGTTTATCCGAATAAGGAAGAGATAGAGCGAAGAATGGCAGGGTATTTAATTGAGAATACAGTAAAACCATCATTCAGCCGCTTTGTGAGTTTTACTTTTGAAGATGTGTGCAGGGAAGCGCTCTCTTCAACCACTTTCGCCATGGCAAAGATAGGTAGATGGTGGGACAGGGGCAGTGAGATAGATATCGTTGGGCTGAATGAAAATGAGAAAAGCATTCTTTTTGCAGAATGCGAGTGGAGCAAGAATGTGGACGCAAGGCAAGTCCTTGCAGACCTCAGGAAAAAAGCAGAGATGGTTGACTGGAACATAGGAAAGCGAACAGAGTATTATGCGGTATTTGCTAAAAGCTTCAAGAAAAAGTTTAAAGAAAAGGATGTTTTCTTGTTCGATCTGAACGACCTTGAAAGGATTTTTAGAAAGAAAAAAGAATAAGCACGAGAAATCGTCTCGTTTTACTTCCGCCCGGAAGTTACTTCCGCCCTATCTAGTTTTGAACGCTTCTCTCATAACCGGGTCTGCTATTCTGTATCTCCCTTCTTTCTCTTCTATAAAACTGTAGTCTTGAAGGTTTTTTATGTACTCGTGGAGCCTTCCATCACCGATTCTCGTTTTTGTTTTCATCTCTAAAAGCATTTTTATTTCGCTCCACCTGAGATCCATCTTTGATAAGCTCTGCATTATTATGTTGTATCTATTTTTTGCTTCTTGCTTATTTTTTAGAAATTCGTTGAATTCGGCAGCAGTAATCTTTTTTGCATCCAACAAAACAGATTCGATGGCCCTTGCATGAGAAGAACTGATTCTGTAATGGCCATACAATGTAAGCCATCCTATAATTCCATCAAGTTTCTCAACCGCCTCTTTTATCTCATCTTCCTTGTAATCTTTTTTTATCTGCCTAAATCCCTCTCTAAGAAATTCTGTTGATTTTTCATCAGCGAGAGGTCCGATCGCAATTATTCTTTTCGCCCGTCCATAAAAGGGCGACTCGGAAGATTTTCCGCTGAATTCCTCAAACAGGCCTATCTCAGAACCACTGAAAATAAAACACACATTTTTTGTTGCGTCGTATAACGAAGCGAATATTGCGTCACCATCAAATCTTTTTGTTCTCTGTGCTTCGTCAACAAACAAAACTGCTCGCTTTTTAGATGACTGTAAATACCTATCCAGTTCTTTTGCATAATCGTACAAATCGTCCGTGGTGAGCTTTATTTTTATCCCTGAAATCTCCATTTCCTTTGGTAGGTTTGATTTTATTTTGCCATAAATTCCAACCTGCTGCATTAATGCGCTGAATGATTTTATAAGTCCTTCTAAAAATTCTCTCCTCGTCGAACATGCTCTTGCATCCATATAAGCCGATGGATGCTTTATCTCGTTCATCGCAACCTTCATTAGCGATGTCTTGCCCGTCCTTCTCAGCCCTTTTATGAAAACTACCTTTTCACCATCTGCCGCAGAGAGTAATTCTTCCAATTCCCTTTTGTAATCAAATAGGTCGCTTAGTTTTTCCTTAGGGTTCGGGTCGAAATACAT
>Ga0078972_1009135_pt1 | contig 19858 bp, 17 predicted proteins | sample YelNatPaOPGAMG01_FD_67568 | JGI IMG/M metagenome (GOLD analysis project Ga0078972, IMG submission 67568) | Hot spring thermophilic microbial communities from Obsidian Pool, Yellowstone National Park, USA - OP-RAMG-01 (SPADES assembly) (version 2) | ecosystem: Environmental > Aquatic > Thermal...
AGACTTCTCCACTCTTCTGGGCTGGCAGCCTCCTCACCTGCCTTCTCGCCTTTTTCTTCAGATCAAACACAAAAGTACTGATCGCTTTGTATCTGCTTTATCTTGTGGTATATGTGGTGGGGTATTTGAGGATTACGAGGTTTAAGAATAAAAGCGTGAGGCTTTTTAGGTTAAGAAAAAAGGTTTTGTGATTTTTGCCACATCTGATGTCTATTTAGTGTTTGAGAACTAAAAGGTTTTCGAAGATTTCTTGCAATTCGGCTATTAGGGGGTGTCTATTATTTTAAAAGCTTCAGAACTCTTCAAAAATTCAAAATTTTCCAGGATTTTTGCTTAATTTCTTTGAAAATATGCCTTTGAGTTGTATAATTTTAATAAAATAAAAGGAGTTTTAGAATGAGGGTACTAGTCACTGGAGGTGGAGGATTCATAGGGAGTCATCTTGCACGGGAACTCAAAAGAAGGGGGCACTTTGTAAGGGTCGCTGACATAAAATGGGATCCTTACATAAAGGAACCGTACTACGATGAAAAGTTCACCGTTGACCTTCGATCCTATGAAAATTGTCTGCTGGTTACTAAAGATATAGATTGGGTATTCAACCTTGCTGCCAATATGGGTGGAATCGGTTTTATAACCCAGGTGGGTGCGGAGATAATGCATGACAACAGCCTCATAAATATTAATATGCTGGAAGCTTCAGCAAGGAATGGCGTTAAAAGATTCTTTTTCTCTTCATCTGCCTGCGTTTACCCAGAGTTTAAGCAGACGACCGAGGATGTTACTCCGCTAAAAGAAGAAGATGCGATACCTGCTCAGCCTGATACCTTCTATGGCTGGGAGAAACTTTATGCCGAAAAGTTGTGTGAGGCTTATCAAAAAGACTATGGGCTTGAAGTGAGAATAGCGAGGTATCACAATATCTACGGTCCCGAAGGGACTTATGAGGGTGGAAGGGAAAAGGCACCTGCCGCGCTTTGTCGCAAAGTTGCCCTTGCCAGTGACCCAGGAGAAATCGAAATATGGGGCGATGGTAAGCAAACCAGGTCCTTCTGTTATATAGATGATGCCGTGGAAGGCACTATAAGGCTAATGGAATCAGATTTTGACAAGCCTTTAAATATAGGCTCTGATAGATTGGTTACCATCGATGAGCTTGCGGATATTATTATCAAGATCTCGGGAAAGAGGATAACTAAAAAATATGATCCTTCAAAGCCTCAAGGGGTTCGTGGGAGGAATGCAGACCTCACATTGATGGAAAAAGTACTTGGATGGAGGCCAAAGGTATCCTTGGAGGAGGGACTGGAAAAGACCTATCGCTGGATTGAGCAGATGGTTAAAAATAAATGAAGGAAGAAAAGCCAGTACTTGTGGTACATCCACAAATTGGGTCCGTCGGAGGGTCGGAATTTAAACTATCAGTTCTTCTTGAGCTTCTTACGATGGATCTTGGACTAAAGACTGTCCTTGTTACCCACGAAGTCTTTCCAGTCTCAAAATTAAATGAGGTTTTGGGCACGGAGATAAAATATGAGAATCTGGAAGTGGTTAACCTTAAATTTCCAAGAAGATTTGCCTCTTCGCTTTCTTACTTGAAGTGGGCTCGGATTTCCAAATTTGCGAAAAAGAATGCCAACAAGTTTTCTTTAATAGTTTCTGGTTACAATCCACTTTTGGATGTTGAGGGAACTGTTTCTTTTGTTGGAGATGTTACTTTTGCCACCATTGGGCGTTCTTCCATTCTCAGGGAACTGGTGTATAAAGTAGTAAACTTTGTTTTTGGGCTACGAGGCGAAATAAGTAGAAACAACATCATAATTAGCAATTCTAAGTTTTCAGCCAAGGTGATCAAAGATTATCTTGGACTTGATTCTGTAGTGATCTATTCCCCGGTGTTTGTTGCTTCAGATCCGGATGAAGTGCCTTGGGAGGAAAGGGAAGAGGGTTTTGTCTATCTTGGGAGGATAAGCAGGGAGAAAAAGGTACTGGAGATTATTGATGCAATGAGGTCATTGAGGGAGAGGGGTTACGATTTACATCTCCATATTATAGGTACAGGACATGATAAAAAGTACTTAGAAGAAGTGAAGGGGAATTGCAGTGGGGAATGGTGCATTATGGAGGGGGCTAAGTATGGTAAAGAGAAGGAGGAGATATTATTGCGTCACAAGTTCGGGATAAACTTATGTGAAATAGAGACGTTTGGCATCTCTGTCGCCGAGCAAGCTTCACTTGGTGAGATTGTTTTTGTAGCGGATTCTGGTGGTCAGGTGGAGATTGTAGAGGATGAGATTTTGAGGATTAAGAATAAAGAGAACTTTATAAAAAAATTCGAAATCCTTGTAAGAAACAAGGATAAGATCGAGGAGATTCGGGGAAAGTTAAAGAAGAAGATTGTTGAGTACCACAAGGACACTTTTAAAAAGAAGGTGAAGGAGATTCTCAAGCCTTATATTGAATATGGGAAAGTTAGCGATAGTGGTGGCAACTAAAGATAGGCCAGCGGAATTTGAAAGGTTTTTAAAGAGTTTGAATAGACAAGATGATAAGGAAATTACGCTATTTGTGGTAGAGAGTGGAGGAAGGGTAGCCGAGGAAATATTGAAAAGAGAAAACCCAGATTTTCCATATGTTTACATCTATTCTGAAGTCAGTTCCTCTACATACCAGAGAAATCTTGGCATCGAAAAGGCAAAAAAGAACTTTGAGTTTATTGCTTTTATGGATGACGATATAGTCCTTTATGAAGACAGCCTGGCGAAGTTTTTTGAACTTGAAAAGAAGTATCAGGATGTAGTGGGCTTTTCCTTTACAATGGTAAATCATCCTCCTGTGTTTATGGAGAGGTGGAAAAGGAGTTATTTTATAAGAAAACTTGGACTTTACTCTCCTGAGCCCGGTGATATTGCACCCTCAGGTTTTCAAAGTATGATTTTGTTGCCAGAAAAGCCTCTCTACACAAAATGGTTACCCACGACTTGTACTATCTGGCGATCTTTTGTCTTTGATCTTTTTCAGTTTGATGAATGGTTCAAGGGATACGGTTACCTTGAGGATGTTGATTTTAGTTATACTGTTTATAAAAATGGTTACAAACTGTTGGTACTTCCAGAGTGCAAATACGAGCACCTTCCAGGAGAGTCTGGAAGAGGTAGTGGTTTTGAATTCGGGAAAAGGGAGGTTATCAACAGGCTTTACTTTGTAAAAAAGAATCGTGAACTATCAGTTTGTAAAGCCTATCTTGGACTTTTTGTTCGCACCATGATTTCTTCAGTAGATTTTTTAAAATCTCGTAGAAAGTACGATCTTATGCGGACTCTTGGTAATATTTATGGTATTTTGATGTCGAGGTGATGTATGAGAGTTTTAATTTCAGCATATGCCTGTAATGCGGGAGGGGATCTCTCCCTCCATCCTGGAGAAGATTTAGTGGGTTGGCAAATTGCCTCAAGGATAGCGAAAAATCATGAAGTTTGGGTACTGACAGAGATGTATAATAAGGCAAAACATGATGTTGTGCCTCCTAATATGCATATCGTTTATGTGAGGATTCCTGTGCTTTTTGAAATTCTTTATAAGGTTGACTTTTTAAGAAGAATTTACTACTACTTATGGCAGGTAAAGGCTTACTTTGTTGGGCGCAGTCTTCATAAAAAGTTTAATTTTGATGTTGTTCACCATCTAACCTTTGGAAATGACTGGATGCCCAGTTTTGTGGGGGCCTTTCTTGGTAAACCCTTTCTGTGGGGCCCTATTGGCGGTGGGCAAAAGACCCCGAAACCCTTAAGAAAAGAGTATACCCTCATCGGTAATTTAAAGGAGTTTGTAAGGGATTTTGCCCAGTTTGTGGGTCGCCATTTTTTAATATCGAGAAAGTTGACCGCCAAAAGGGCTAAAAAGATCCTCGTGTGCAATGAAGAAACTAAAAGATGCTTTCCTCAAGAGATGCACAATAAGATTGATTATTTCCCAGTCAATGGGCTTTCTGAAGAAGAGTTTCAATTACTATCACAAAGAAATAAGCAAGAAGGCGAGCCTTTCAGGATATTGACCGCTGGAAGACTTCACAGGCTCAAAGGTTTTGGAATGGTTATCAAAGCTTTTGCAAGGTTTAAAGAGAGGGTTGGTGAAGCCCCCTGTGAACTTGTTATTGTTGGGGATGGGGAGGAGAAAAAGAATCTTACCGATCTTGCAAAAGGACCTGGGGTTAAAAATAGCGTAAAGTTTTTAGGATGGCTATCGAGAGAGAAGCTTTTAGAAGAGTATACAAGGGCAGATGTTTTTGTGTTCTTGAGTTTTCGTGACGGCGGTGGTGCGGTTGTTGTTGAGGCAATGGGGGCTGGTCTTCCTGTGGTAGCGCTAAAGAGTGGTGGTCCGGGATTCCATGTAGGGCCAGGTTGGGGGTTTTTAGTGGAGCCTGACGAGCCTCACAATGTTGTAGAAAAAACTGCTGAAATTCTCGAGCGTCTTTATAAAGATGAGAGTTTGAGGGTGTCTTTGGGCAAGAAGGCAAGAGAAAGGGTGAAGGAGTATTATCTCTGGGAGAAGCTTGCAGATAGAATTGAAAATTATTACCGAGAAATTTTAGAAGAATGAATACCTTAGTTTTTCTGTGGATTTTAATCTGGGGAGGAATGTATACCGGGCCGTATAAGTGGGAAGAAATTTATACTGTATATGACATAATTCACGCTCTAAGGTCCTTTTTGCCCATCTTGGGTTTAATTTTTGGAATCTTGCTTTATTTCAAGCTCAGGAATAACAATTATGTTAAGGATATTCCCGAATACAATCGTACTGGCCCTTTATTACTATTATCTTTGTATGGTATAATTGGCCTTGTTTTCTTTTTCCTTTCTCCTTCACCCCTTGAGGCACTTTATTGGGCTTTGGCGTTTTTGGCGCCTTTTGTTGTGGTTTATAGTGCCTTTTTGATGAAGGATGGTTATTCGGGACTAAAAAAGATGTTTGAAGTTAATTTTTACCTTATGGTACTTTTCTCCCTCGTGATCTTTTTTGGCCCTATAAAGGATATTATTCTTGGTGCCCCTAATACCAGGGTTTATGAACTCCCTTTTTCCCTCGGTACGCAAACGGCTAATGGTGTTGGTAGATTTGGCATCGTTGCCGCGATTGTTTCTCTAATTCGTTTATGGCAAAAGGGTCTAAAAAAGGGGCTTTTATATTTGTTGATTTTTCTAATTTCCATAATCAATGTGATTTATTCAGAATCGAGATCCGCCCTTTATGGCGGCTTGATTGCCCTCGCCTTTGTAGGATTTCTTGCAGGCGCCTTTTACGGTAAGAAGTGGAGACTTGTTATTTATCTTCCGCCGGTCTTTTACTTTTTCTATCTTTCAGCCTTCAAGTGGAGGACAGGGGGTGAAACGGAAAGTCTTTTCAACCTTTCAGGGAGAGAATACACCTGGGGCAGGGCTGTAGAAACTGCGATGCAGAGTCCATTTACAGGATTTGGCTTTCACGCAGACAGGTTGCTTCTTGAGGGAGAGCATACCCATAATGCCTTTTTGCATGCCTTTATTCAGGCTGGGTTTTTGGGCTTTATTCTCTTTGTAATGTCTTTCCTGCTCACTTTGGTAATAGTTGGGCGTGTACTACTTAGGTATCAAAGGACTTTTAAAGGCGGTAAGAGAGTAGACAATACATTCTTAGAGGCAACAGGGGTACTTGTCTTTCTTATGGCAAGGGCTTTTGTAGAATCAACTTCTGCTTTTTATGGTATAGATTTGCTCCTTTTTGTGCCTGCCCTGGCTATAGTTCAGAACTTTAAACTTTTTATGGAGGTACAGGAGAATGAATCTTCGAAGGGAGAGGATTCTGGGAATAGACGTAGTTACAGAAGATTTTAATGAGATTTTTGAGGAAATCCTTAGCACCATGGATAGTGATGATGAAGTTCTTCCCGTTGTTATGGCTTGCGCCAACCCCCATGCCCTCGTTAATGCAAGGGATTTGCCTGAGTTTTATAAGGCTTTAAAGAGTTTCCAGGTGATAGTGCCCGATGGTATTGGCGTTGTTTTAGCATCAAGGCTTACCGGTGGTAATATCAAAAAGAGATTGCCGGGACCTGACTTTTTTGAGAATTTTTGTAGATACTTAGAATCGGTAGGAAAGTCATACACCCATTTCTTTCTGGGTAGTACCGAAGAGACACTTAAAAAAATAGTGGAGAGATTTACTAAAGATTTTCCACACCAGCAGGTAGTTGGAATTTATTCTCCACCTTTTGTTAAGGGACTATATTTTGATGAAGAAGAAAACAGGAAAATTTTGGAGATTATTGAGTCTGCAAAACCTGAAATATTATGGGTTGGGCTCACAGCACCCAAGCAGGAGTTGTGGATATATAGAAACTTAGGTAACCTAAAAAAATTGGGGGTCCGATTTGCAGGGGCTATAGGCGCTGCCTTTGACTGGTTTGCTGGGGTTAAAAAGAGGAGTCCCAAGTTTTTTAGGACAATTGGCCTTGAGTGGCTTCCGCGTCTTATTCTGGAACCTAAAAGGTTGTGGAAGAGGGTGTTAGTGTCGGGACCAAGGTTTTTCTATTTGTATTTCAAGGATTTGTATAAAAATTGAAAAAGGCCAACACATTTTCTTTGAGTTGCTAAGGGGAAATCCATTGGCGTTTAAGGCGGATTGTTAAATTTTTCTGTTATAGTTTTCTCTAATTGCATCAACGAAGGAATAGTAAAGAAACTTCGTTTCCTTCCAACTATGTCCTGCTTTTAAAAATTTCAGTACTTTCATGTTCAAAGAAATAAAGTGTGCAACCAACCATATAAGGAAGGCTATCTTGCTCGGGATGTACCTTTTCCTTACTATTGCTTTGTTTCTTTCTGCAAAATAGTGGCGCCACAACTTTTGTGAGCCGTAAGGGTTAACATTTCTCTCTGGCTTCTTAACTTTATGTAAAAGAACAGCCTCTTTTACTAAAATGATCTCTGCCACTTTCCTAATCCTCAAGCAATATTCACCATCATCGTAGTAAATGTAGAAGTTTCTTTCAGGAAATCCTATTTTTTCAACAATTTCTCTGCTTACTAAAAATCCGAGGAAAGGGGCAACATCTATTGAGAGAATGTTCTCTGAATTAAGTTCGGTTTCCCTTAAAGGCGTAATAATAAGGAAAGTTTTGTTCCTTATTCTGAACCCACTTCCGAGAGAAATTGTGCCGTCTGATAATTTCACTAAAGATGCGAGCGCTTTTCCATCAAAATAGGCCTCAAACTTTTCAAGGGCGTTTACTGTTGGCTCACTATCATCGTCCATAAGCCAGAACCAATCGTAACCTTTTTCAAAGGCCCTTTTTAATCCTTCATAAAATCCGCCTGCCCCGCCTGTATTTTTATGCATCCTCACATAGTGGAGCCTGATAGGAGCACCATCAGTGAGATTTTGTATTAAAAACTCTTTTTCCCATGGTGCGTCCAAATTATGAGGTGGCGTTTCGGTAATGTATCCCCTTTCTAATAGTAGTTCGGGGGTCCCATCTGTGGACGCGTTATCTACTAAGTAAATTCCTTGTAAAGGCCTTGTTTGTTTTCTAAGTGCCTCCAAGCATTCTAAAAGCAGATTTTTTCTGTTATAGGTTACCACTACCGCACAGACTTTGCCCTTCATTTTAGTTTCTCTTCAAAAATATCTAATGCCTTTTTAACCACGTCATCCATATCGTAATACTTAAATTCGGCCAATCTTCCAACAAGAATCAAATTGGGTAGTTTTTCCGCGAGTTCAAGATACTTGTAGTATTTTTCTTTTTCTTCTTGTGTAAAAAGAGGATAAAAAGGGATGTCACCCTCTTTACATTCTCGCGGAAACTCGTATAGAATTGTGGTGTACTCACTATAAACAGGGTGGATGTGTTTGAACTCGGTGATTCTTGTAAATTCATAATCGTTAGGGTAGTTTACTGTTGCTACTTCCTGAAAGTAGTTCACCTTTAAGGTCTCAAATTTTAGGTCAAGGGTTCTATAGGAGAGTTCGCCGAATATGAAGTTAAAAAGTTCATCGATGCGCGCAGTAAAGATGAGCTTCCCTTTGAATTCTTTACCTTCAAAGTAAATCTTTTTTTCTGAGAAGTCTATTTTTATTAGTTCTTTGAAATCGGTGTTCAAAAGGAGTTTGATTTTTTTGTTAGAAAGCATCCTTTCAAAAATTTTGGTATAGCCGTGTTCTGGCACTGCTTGGAATTTATCCTGGAAGTACCTATCGTCCCTTCCAACTAAAATCGGAACCCTCGAAAGTACCTCCTCACCGAGTTTGAGTGGGTCTATCCCCCATTGCTTTTTAGAATAGTTTTTATATACATTCTCAAAAACGAAGTTTCCAAGAAAGTTCAGATCTTTATCTTGCGAGCTCATCAGTTCTTTAACGCTCACTTTATTGTTCTTTCCGTAGGTTTTTACCAATTTTTCTATAAGGTTTGAGGCGAAATTTGGTGGAAAAAGGGTTTCGATGGAGTTAAAGTTGAAAGGAAGAGGGACCTTTTTACCGTTGATTACTGCAAGGACCCGATGCTCGTAGGGATGCCATTCCGTAAAATTACTGAGATATTCAAAGACATCTTTAAAGTCTGTATGAAAAAGATGGGGGCCATATTTATGAACTAAGATGTTTTTTTCGTTCCTGTAGTCGTAACAATTTCCCCCAATATGTGGTCTTTTTTCTATGATGAGGACTTCTTTGCCAAGAATATTCGCAATCCGCTCCGCAATTGTACAACCTGCAAATCCTGCACCAACTACCACATAGTGAAAACTATCCATTTGAGGCTAATTATAATGCTTTTGGTCTGAATTGAGTGTCTTGGATTTCCCTAAGAAAAATGAGCATCGAAAAACTTACAAAGGTTTCTGTTAGTATTGAGCTTAGTGCAGTGCCATTTTCTTTCAATGTTGGTACTAAAAGGAGTGATAAAAGGATGCTGATAATGCTTGCACTCCACTAAATTTTTATGAATTCTCTTTTGAATCCCATAGGTATCATTATTAAAACGCCAAAAATCTGGCTTATGGAGAAAGGATAAAATTCTCAAGGTGGTTTTTCTTTTCGATCCCATAGAATAAACTTTGATCTTGGTGTTGCAGGCGTTTTAATGTGCCCTTGTTGAAATAAAAATTTTTGCGGAGAGCTCTAAGGAGCTTTTCCCCTTAATGTGATTGCTGTTAAAAATTTTCTGGAGGGATATGTCCAGCATGAGCCTCGAATTTTTTGTTATTATTTCGAAGTTTATACTACTTCCGAGGTGATGTTCGACAGTTCCGGAGAGGAAAGTTTTAAGAGGACCTGAGTCTAAATAGTAAGTATAATCTTTGTCATTTATGGAGCCCTCTCCTTTTCTTTTGTAAGAGACTGTTAACTTACAATGGCTAAAGGAATTTAAAATGGGTTTTCGAAGGAAGATGGAAAGGCTGTCGAAGTCGTTATCATTCAGAGTGCCCATTGGTTCTGTTTTGTTTTTGAAATAAAGGAGTTCTAATCGATGCACAAAGACCCAACGGGTTGCGCCAGAATAGGATATTCCTGACTGAAAACCTGTACGTGGAAAATCGGTGAAATATGTTCTAAAGATCCAGGCAAACTTATTTGGGCCCCATACATTGACATCGGGAATGTGCCAATCGTCGATGGAGAACTCAAATTGCGAAATGAATTTGGCACCCTGATAGTTGCCTGCTAAAATCCAGAATACATTGTGGTCTCCATTTTCTTCGGTGTCAAGGAATCGGGTGTGGTAAAGAACGAAGGGGTTTAAAAAATAAGGGTCAGGTAAATTTGTTGATGTAAAGTAGAGAGCTAATTCTGAAAAGGAGAGGGAGTAATTTTTTCTTCTGAATTCTATGGAATGTCCTGAAATGTACCTGTTAAAGGTCTCACCTGGCTTGTAAAAGTAAGATGAGTCCTGGGTGATATAAGAGTCCAACTGTCCCGTAAAAAAAGAGAAATTGAAGGAAGAGTTTTTGTAGGAGGCAAAGATGAGATCTATTGGTGGGTCTTCCTCACTAAGTAGGCTTTCGAGGTTTAGTTGCAATCGGGTTCTGCCAAGAAGGATGGTTAATGGTGATTTGTCGTAAAATAGGTAAGCACGAGAAAAGGCACCGGCGATTTTGTTATGCCATTTAAGGTAGGGCCATCCTGATGTTTTACCTGTTCTAAAAAGGGGCTCAATTACGATGCCGTAGGTTAGTCGATCGTAAAGGAAGGTGGGGTAAAAGTCAATACCGAGTTCCTTGTTGAGTTCAGTTTCAAAGTTTAATTTAAAAGTAACGGGCTTGGCAGGATTATAATCGTATAAAATAGGCGATGTAAGCCTGTTGGGGTAGGAGAATCTAAAGTTGTAAAGTTGGAAGCTTTTTTCACGGAGGAGTTTTTCCAATAAAAGGTCGTCATTTATAGGTTTTGTGTATGCTATTAATAGGAGTAAAAGTTGCATGGTTTTTATTTTGAGGCCTCAGGGGCGTTTTCGGAAGTACTTACAGATCCTCAAACGACCTTCAGAAATTCTTGCTTAGGGGCAACAGAATTACAATAGAAGATCGTTCAAGTAGAGTTAATTTTGAGAAAGTCCTAAATACAAGACTCCTTAGATTTAAAGGGTTTGCACCGCTCTGGCTTCTAATTGGAGGAAAGATAATGTTATATGGTAAGTGATAAGGAGGAAAAATGGCAATTTAGTAATCTAAAAAGTAATATTACCGAGAAGGCAAGGAGTGGTTAGAGGTTAAACAGGTGGCTTTCAAGATCTCGTGCAAAACCTTTATTTTTCTTTTGAAATTTTCTCTGCGCTGTAATTTTGTTGGGCCCGGTAGCAAGCTTAATATACCAGTTAAAATCGATTTTAAGGTTAGATTGATTATTTCAAATAAAAGCCAAGTTAAATAAATTATCTTGGAATAATGCTTTTTAACTACATAGAGCCTGCTTTTTCTTTCATCTACTTCTTGTTGAAGTGGTACTAATGAGTAACTACCTCCGCCGAAATGAATGATAGAGGTTTCTGCGAGGTAGAATACTTTGTAACCTAATTTTTTAATTCTTAAGAAGAACTCTATTTCATCATTGTAAGCTACTATATTCTCGTCAAAGAGCCCAACTTTATTTATTAAGGCTTTTCTGGTCATGAAACAACATCCAGAAACACCGCTTACGTATCGACTTTGTTCATAATAATAATCCTTGGGCTTTTTTAAGTGAAGTCTTCTCAGGATACGATCTTTAAGTGATGGTAGTGGAAGGATACTGCATCCGCTTACTTTTAAGTTTTTATCTAAAACTTTGCATCCAACTATGGCGATATCGGGATTATCATCTAAGACTTTTTTCATCTTATACAGTGAATTATCAATGAACAGGGTATCTGGATTAAGCAGTACCAGGTAGTTTCCTCTTGCTAAGGCTGCCCCTTGGTTTGCCGCTTTTACATATCCCAGGTTTTCTTTATTCGTTACTATTCGGATATCAGGAAATTCTGATCCAAACTCATCAGGGTTAAAATCGTTTGAATTATTATCAATGGCAATAATTTCGTATGATAAATCTTTAGTATGCTTTTTGAGTGATTTAACACATTCCCTTAAGTATTCTGTAGAATTCCAATTTACGATAACGATCGAAACATCAATCATTGCAAAATAAATACTTTTTTCTTAAGAATAACAAGATTTTACGCTATTTTGTAAAAGATTTCAACTTGATTAAATTTGTGTTTTAGTTCATTTTTAGAGCCAATCAACTGTGACTCCGCGTTGCACTTGTTATTATGATTTACTAAAATACAAAAGCGAGAGCACGGAAGTTAAAATAAAAAATCATGTTCAAGGTTTTTAATTCCGAAGCCTGCTTACCCATATAAAATTCTCTTTGGTTTCTCATTATCAAAATTGCCAACTAATCCATCTAAATAAGCATTTATGATTTATTTTCTGAATATTTTTTACTCAGCCAAACAGAATTTCTAATATCATAATAAGCAAGCCAGAGTTCGTTAAACTTCTTTCTCACCAACTTTCTTCCCAAAAGCCGTTTTTCTATCCTTCCTATTTTTGCGGCTTCTTTATGAAATACTATACTCTTAGGCACAAGCAAAATTTTCCCTACACTTCTCAGACGTATGCAGTACTCTACATCATCGTAATAAATGAAAAATTCTTTTTTAGGATAGCCAATTTGAGATATAACTTTACTTTTAATTAAAATGCCGACAAAAGATGCGTGGTCTATTTCTATTATTTCTTTTTTTATATCCTTTTCGTCTATTCCTCTAACTATTCCAGAGAAAACATTAGAAAAATTAAAGTATCCTCTATGAGGCTGAAGAATTTTCATATTTCTGTCTACTTTTAAAGGTGCTAAAGCACATATATCGTCTAAATAGAAGTATAAACTCAATAATTCCAATGCGTCTTCTTTGGGTTCTGCGTCATCATCCATAAGCCAAAGCCAATCATAACCTTTTTCGTATCCTCTTTTAACTCCTTCATAAAACCCACCTGCCCCGCCTGTATTTTCATGCATTCTAACATAGTGAAACCTTATTGTACTACCGTCAGTTAGATTTTGTATTGTAAATTCTTCTTCCCAGGGCTCATTTAACTCTTTAGGCGGGGGTTCGGTTATGTATCCTTTTTCTAAAAGTAATTCGGGTGTTCCATCCTTTGATGCGTTATCAATCAGGTAGATACCCTGTAAAGGTCTCGTTTGTTTTCGGAGAGATTCTAAGCATTCTAAAAGTAGCGTTTTTTTGTTGTATGTAACAATTACAGCGCAAACACTCTCGTTAAACATCACAAAGCCATCCTCTTTCTAAGAAACCGTCTTTAATTGAATCTATAACGCCTTGAGTCTCCCATTTTCCGTATCTTCCTGTTGAGAATATACCAAGACTTTTGAACTTATTTAATATTTTCTCTTTGTGATCTTTGCAGTATTCCTTTGATTCCCAACAATAGGCAATGGGAACCAACGTATAATCTACAACGAGCTCTTTTTCTATAATTGCCATTCTTTGAGCTCTTCGATTATACCCTTTATTGATTTTTCCACATCAATCTTCCGTTCGAAACCCATCGGATATGCCTTCTCGACATAAAAAGAAATTATATTCTCGTGATTTGCAAGACTTTCTGGAAGAAAGTCTTTATCAACATTCGAGTAGAACCCTATTCGATGAAATCCGCTTTTAGATTCCGGAATATATAACCAGTGATGGTCTATTTTCTTTCTTCCTCTTATAGCACCGATGTTTAAAACCAACAAAGAGTTATGGAGAAGAAAATCAATTTCCTCAGACATTCCTGAGAGCTCCATTAATATTTTTAAAGGCAATGTAATAACTCGCACACAATCCCCTTGGAAAATTTTCTTTTTCAAATATCAAAGTTAAATCATTACCAATGCCCGCTGTTAAACCAGTAAGTCCTGCCCCGATTATGAAAACTTTTAACTTCACTTTATCTATGCGTGTTAAGTCATAAATTTTTTATAATTCTTTTTCTTCGTAAAAATAGCCACATAGTGAGGGTGACATACATTTCTGTTATTGTTGCGCTCATTGCAGTACCATTGTGTTTAAGGTTTGGGACAAGGATTAAGGCGAATGTTATATTTATAATACTGGCTCCCCATAAGATTTTCATGAATTCTGCTTTATAACCCATAGGCAGCATGATTAAAATTCCAAATACGTTGCTTAATATAACTAAAAAAGGCAGTAGAGATAAAATTCTAATTGTTGTGATAGATGGGAGGTATCCAGAACCGAGGATAATTTTTACCAATAATGGAGCAAATATGAACAAGAGAAGAGATATTATAAGTCCCGATATTCCAGCGATTTTAGTGAGTTTTTGGAAGAACACTTTAGCATTCTCCTTTTGGGTTGCAACAAGGCGGTTAGCATATGGATAAAGTGTTTGTTGAATAAGGAAAGTTATGGATAGTACAAAGGATAGTAATTTTTGTGCAGCAGCGTAATAGCCTACATATGTGTTGTTTGTCAGAATCCCAAGGATAAAGGTGTTTGATGTAGTATAAAGGTTTATGGCAACTTGTGACATAAAAATAGTAAAACCATCTTTCAACTGATACGCTATATCTTTAATCTTCGGGATTACGAACTTGTAGTTAAACTTAAGATATATTACCCTGAAAGCCTCTATATCGACCAGCAATGTGGATATGGCGCTTATTAGAGGAACCAGATAGACCTGTTCTGATCTCCTCACGAAAAGAAAGATCCCTGCAGTGTAAAATGCTTTCGAAATTGCGGTGAGGATTGTTATGTAGCGCATTTTTTCAATTCCACGAAAGAACCAATAAGGTGTGAAAGCCTCAACCAAGACCATTGCAAAGCAAAAATAGTAAAGGGTGTAATCCTGCCTGTATTTTCTAAAAGAAAAAACGATTAAACTAAAGATAAAGAAGCTAAGGATCATTAAGAAGATTTTAGCTCCGATTATGCTCGCAAGGATTTTGCCAGATTCTTCTTTATCTTCCCTTTTGATTGCGATTTGCTGGATTCCTGTGAGATAGAATCCGTAGTTTGTTAATAGTGTGAAATAGGCCACGAAAGATTGTGCAAAGGAGAGTAAGCCAAATTTTTCAACACCTAAGACCCGTACGAGGTAAGGGAATGTAATTATTTCAAAAACATAGTTTATTAATTTTAACGCCGTTAGCGATGAAAAATTTTCTAATAGAGCCCTGTAATCAGGATTTTTCATTATCTTGTTGAAGAGATTCTTGATTTGTTTTATCATAGTTCAATCAACAGCGAATAAAGTGTTTCTAAAGTCTTGGTTGTAAGTCCATCTTTGTGGCCAAATTCTTCGAGTGTGGTGTAAAGGTAAATTAAATAGAGTTTGAATAGGTTTTTGACTATATCTACTCTCATTTTATTACCCGATAATTCTGCAATTTCCGTAGCCCTTTCTAATAGTTTGTTTTTGTTTGGCCTTTTGCCGTCCAAGTCCATAAATCCCACAAGGGTAACGAATTTCTGCGCCCATTCCCAATCAATAACATAGAATTTATCATCTTTTAATTTAAAAATGTTCACCATGAACTAAGCCCGTTTTGATTTCAAGGCCCCTGAGATCACGCATTATTTTATCAAATAAGTAGCCTGCAACTTTCGAACCTTTTACCACCTGAATTACAAACTTCCCGCTTCCCGTCGGAATGTAAACTGCGTTGAACGTTCCCCAGTTTCTTTCCCATTCAAGCAATTCCTCAATTTTGTATCGCTGAAAAAAATCTTCTTTTTTAATTCGGTTGCTACAAAACTTAATAAAGGGGTAAGCAATGTATATTAAGCCTTTTTTAATAAATCCCACTACACTGACAGGCCTGTAAAATCTTAAGCCCTCTTTAAAGTTGCTGAAACTACTTGTTGTCAAAAAATATTTTCTTTTAAAATTGACATAAAAGGCCATTTGGTGTTAAATTTTAATGTTGTTGCCTTGAATTTTTTTAAGGAGTGTAAGGGAACTATTTGTTTTTAGGCTTGGCAGGATATTTTGTCAAACTGCGTTATTAAATGAAAGGGGCCTTACCCGAACGGGTAAGGCCCCGAAGAGATGCTTTTTCTCTCCTTCCTACCTCACCACTATCATTTTGTGCATTTCTCTGTTTCCACCGGACCTTACTTCGACATAGTAGATGCCGGCTTTTAGGTTGGAAGGTATGGAGATGGAGGTCTTTCCTTTGTTGACGAGACCGTCGAAGAGGGTCGCAACTTCTCTACCGGTGACATCGTAGAGTTTTACGCTGAAGGGCAGGAGGGTTGGTGAGGTTACCACAATGGAGTTTCCTGGCTTTGCGACGGTTGGTATGGTGTAGGTAATGGTGTTGAGGAAGTTGTCGGCATTTTCATCAACTGGTAGCACTACAACATTGTTGAATCTGATGGTTACCGGTGATTTTCCTGTTGTAGACCTCACAATGACCACAAGGGCGGTGGTGTCATCACCAGAGGTGGAGGAGTAGGTTACGCTTTCACTTCCACCAACGCCGTTGGAATCTGCCATCGCTACATACTGGAAGGGACTACCATAGTTGGTAGTGAGTGCCTTCTTTGAATAGAGATAGAGGGCAATATCAGCATTTCCACTGGGTACACTTACCGTCAGTGTTGGATTCGTGTTTTGAGGGAATATCACATTTTCAACATAGGCAAATTGACCATCCGGTAGAGTTACATCGAGGGTACCGGTGCCATTTGCAACTACATATCCAATGGCCGATTTAGATGTAATGATCTGGAAGCTATCCCTTACCGCTCCAAAGGAATAAACACCGGGATAGAGATCCTGCTCACTGGTGGACCAGATGGTAATAAAGTCGATCTTGTCGGGGCCAAGGGTTGAGGCAGCAACGGGATGTTCTAAGCCATCCTTAGGCGAAGTTGGTGCATCATCAAAAATCTTGAGGTCGAGGTCTATGGAGTCACTGCTTGAGCCGTATTTGGAGTTCTTTATCGCCACAAGGGTCCACTGATTGGGTACGGTCTTGATCCTGAAAGCCCTTACATTCGGAGTATATCCGGAGCCGACGGTGTACATAAGAGGGGCATAAGTGGACCAGGTGGGTGTGTTGTAGTTTAGATAACCAATAGGTGCAAAGACATACTGCTCACCCCACCATCTTAGATAGTGGTTAAATAAATTACTCGGTACTATGTTGTCCCAGTCGATTTTATAGGCAAAGCTATGTCTTCCAGCGGAAATATTGGTTTGATATCCGGAGGCGTAGATATAATTCCAGGGTGATATGGTATATGGGCCGGTGATGGTTGTTTGAGCAAGGGAGTAGTTGTCCAAGAACATAATGTTCCTCGTTGATTTTCCGGATGAGACGGTTGCATTTACATTGCTTCTGTTTAAAGCCACCCAGCTTGCAATGTAAACCGTTGTATCACCTTTAAGGATTGATGGAAGCGTAGTGGAATTGGAGTTTGAAGGCACAATAGGGCTATCCCAACCATCGGGTGTAAAGTAGGAAAGGGTTGGATGGTTATGCATAATTTTGAAATACATTAAGAGGGGAGCCGCAACATAACCGAGCAGTGAACTTCCACTCCAGGTACTGTTTGATGTGCTAACGAGGGTATAGTTTCGCCCTATAAAAGGAGAAGACCAGAAGGGCGGCTTGAGGCCTTTTCCCGTAGTACCCACTCTTGAATTTTGACCGTACCAGAAGGTGGAAGGAATTTTTCTATTAAGTACTACAAAGTAGAACTGGCTGGCACCGGCGGGGACACTGATTGCAGTACTGGTATAGAAGGGTGCGCCGCTCGGGGTGTTGGAGGAGGCGTTGTGTGACCAAAGGTAAAGGTACATGTTCCTTCCAGTATTTCCATCGTTGTATCCGTAGATGTAGACGGTATCAACATAGATGGAATCGTCCACCCCTGGGCCAAATTGGGCGTAGGTCGCCCAGTATCTATCAGCAGTAGATTGTGGGTAACTGTTGAGGAGGAAACCATAACCGCCTCCCATTGGGTACCATAGAGTGTCAGAAACAGGTCTTGTGGTGTAGGGCCCTGTGATAGAAAAAGTATCGATATCCCACTTTTCATTTCTTAATCCACTTCCGTAATAGTAGTGGAGAATGAGCTGGAAAGTTGGAGCAAAGCCAGAAAGTCCGCTCCACTTTGTAAAGGTGATAATGAAGGGATCGTTGTCGTTGGTGCCTTCACCCTTGTAAACTGTTCCGAAGTAGGCAGTGTCCTTTTCTATTACCACGCTATCCGCTGTTGCCTGATCAGCGGGATAAAGATAACCCACTACCTGTTCTGCAGTGATTCCAAAGTTCTTTATAGATATTTTGAGGGAAACCCTCTCACCGGGATCAATAAAACCATCGTTATTTCCGTAATAACTATCGTCAAGTCTCCAAGATGTGACTTCTATTAATTGAGGTACAATTATTGTGTCAATGTATACAAAGGCCCTCATACAGAAATCATACCACCAGTCCCTTCCCCACCAGGAAGATGGATTAAGCCTGTTATTCGTTGAAAGGTTGACGGTCTTCGCACCGTCATCATCCTGATAAGGTACCGCAGTTGTGGAACTTTTACGAATTCCTATCCAGAAGTAGCCGGGCTGGGTTATGTAGATGGGTGAAGAAAGGGTAACCTTTGCCCAGGCATTGGCGGTATTGACATTTATCAAGGCATAGCCGTAAAGTTCCGAATCGGGTGCATTGTAAGTTGCATTATGCTTCCACACGAAGAGCGTCTCATTGGTGGCAGTTCCATCAAAGTAGACTCTAAGGGAATCTAACCTGCAGGGTGCAGGGGCTTCAAACCTCATAGCAAAGTATGTATAATTACCATATTCGTTGTCATTGCTTGGGTTATAAGACGGATTGTTATTGTCATATGCTATGCTATCTGCAGGGTAGTTCAATGCGGCAATTGGTATGTTTAAGAAGAGATACCTGGTTGCGTCGTTGGTAACTACCTTTACGGTGAAGTAGAGGTATTTATCCTTAGGGGCGGAAGAGGAGAGAGTTATATCGAAGGTCCCGGTTTTCTCCTCATCCCTTCCCATCGAACCAAGGGAAACGCTCCTTGTATTATATGTTACATAATGGGTGTAACCGGGGATGGAATCAAAGACCAATGAGGCGGTTACCGATGTGGCAGAAACTCCTCTGTTCTTAAATCTAACACTAAGGTAAACCCTTTCTCCGGGTTGGAGTCTCCCATCGCTGTTTCCGAGCCTATCGTCTATGGTGTAATCAAGTATGACAATGTTGGACTTTGTGGGTTCAGGGGTATTCAAAACGGCCCTGTAGGCGTCAATCCTTCCCCACCCCGTTGTGTCATTGGGGAAATTGTAGTGCTGAGGTTGAATTAATTTTACATTATTTCTTATAGTAAGGTAAAGCTGTGAGAGGTTGAGATAGGGGTTCTTTGAAAGGATAAGGGCCGCTTCGCCTGCTGCATGAGGAGTGGCTGAGGATGTGCCATTAAAGTCGTTGATATAGTCGCCACCAGGGTAGGCAGCCCAGACGGGGTCGGCAGGGGCGCAAATATCCGGTTTATGCCTGTTCCAGTCTGGTGCATACCAGTTGTAAGTACTATCCCATCTTGCCAGGTCTGGAGCGCCACCACGGGAACTGTAGGAGAGGATCTGGTCGTTAGGATCGGTAGCACCCACAGCGAGCACCGTTGGATAGGTACCGGGTACCGATTGGCTATCGGGGTGTGCACCACTATTTCCAATGGCAAAGACGGGGAAAATGCCCAGTGCTTTCCATGTGCTACAGGCGGCGAAGTAGGTTTCGTCGTTCCAGACTGAAACTCCCCAGGAATTGGAGACAATTCTGGGTTTTAAACTGTCTGGAAGACTTGCAATCCAGTTGAAGCCTGATAAAATCTGGGATGTAGACCCGCCTCCTTGGTTATCGAGGATCTTTACCGCAATCCATTTTGCCTTTGGCGCGATACCGAGATTGTACTTCCCTGCGAGGATGCTGGCACAGGCCGTCCCATGCATATTGTCATCATAGGGAGTAGCCCTACTATTTACTGCATCATACCAGCCTGCAATTCCTCTCCAGTTATCTTTAAGGGCAGGATGGTCAACATCCACACCGGTATCCATTATTCCAACGACGATTCCTTCACCTCCGTAACCCAAATCTTTCCAAACTTTATCTGCCTCCATTATCTGTCTGTCCCAGGGGACTTCTGAAGAGCCTGTGGGATAAGATGCCTTAGTATAATTACGGGGTTCTTCTGGGATCCATCTTCTATACTCATCTTCTATGGCATAGGCAACATCTTCCCTGTCTAAGAGTTCCAGAAGGGCCTTCTTTGAAA
>Ga0078972_1009136_pt1 | contig 19855 bp, 22 predicted proteins | sample YelNatPaOPGAMG01_FD_67568 | JGI IMG/M metagenome (GOLD analysis project Ga0078972, IMG submission 67568) | Hot spring thermophilic microbial communities from Obsidian Pool, Yellowstone National Park, USA - OP-RAMG-01 (SPADES assembly) (version 2) | ecosystem: Environmental > Aquatic > Thermal...
AAAATGCTAGTAAACCGAAAAGAACTACTGTGCTTGTAGCGTGACCGCTTGGGAAAGAATTATCCGTTTCAAGCATTAATCCGTTCAAAGGCCTGGGAGAATAAATGAACGTTTTAAGCGCTTCTAATATCACTGTGTTTCCAGTCATGGCTCCAACCAGCAACAAAGCGTTTTTCCTCATCTTCAGCAGGAACAGCACCACTCCTATTACCAGCGAGAGCGCTAACAGAGACGTTGTTTCGAATCCGTCCGCTATCAACTTGGCTACCGACGTGAAGGAGTCATTGTGGATTGTTGCAACCCAAGCATTCACGTTGACATTCATTCCTGCGAAGCTGCCTCTCAAAAGTGCAACCAACAAAAAGCCGATTAAGCACACGAAAGACATCGTGATTGTTACTCGATTATTTCTTAATGAGGCTTCCAAGCTTCCACAACTCATCCTTACAGGTTATTAACTCTGCCAAAATAAGCTATCGCTATTACCGGAGGCGACCAGCCGACCTGCCACTTCCACAATTCAAAGCAGATTCTACTTGTATAATTGATTGGCTACCTCTAGCACTCGTACTAAGTGTTATCTAATGCTTTGCAATGCCATGCAAAATGTACTTTAACTATTTACTCAAGAGGAAGAAGCTCATCGGGATATGTCCCTAAAACAATCTCTGAAGTCGTCAAGCTAAAATACTTGTCAACCTCTTTTTCAAATTTTACTCCATTAACATTAATTGTCATTCGGATTTTGTTTCTGAGAAATTCATACATTTCGATTTTCCCTTTAAGCATTAAACTTCGTTTGCTGCCTAAGTATATTTTGTCGTTTAGCAAGTCGAAAAATTCGTTATTAGTTGATGGTTTTATACCTATCCTGAGAAGATCTTTTAATGAAAAAATGTTTTTGAATCCGAGAAGCGCGCGCTGCTTGGAAGGACTATGCATTAATATGGTTGGTCGTTAAATTTTGATAGATTAGAATGTTCAAAGAATTTAGCGATTTACGGCATATTATTAATTTCAAAAGAGTAATCTTCCCAATTTCAATAGCGTTTTTTATATACGCTTTCGGCTGGGGAACCACATCACCCATTTTCTCGATATACATACAGAAAGTTACCGGAAACCTGTTCCTGACAGGCATCGTTATTTCGATGACCACCATGATGGGGATATTCCTCAACATACCACTCGGCATCTTAGAGAATAGAATGAATTTAAAACGTGTTCTGCAAACAGTGTTGCTCATATACTCTGCACTTGCATTGTTCTATCCTGTAGCGAACAGTTTTCTGCCGTTATTACTGGTGAGTGTTGCCCGAGGCGTTGCTTCGTCATTTCTGTGGTTGACGTCGTGGGCTTATGTTTTCGCTTACACTGAGAAAAGTGTAAAGGGAAAGGAGACTGGATTCTTCTCTGACATGAATGATCTCGCCTCAGCTCTATCTCCAATCGTAGGAGGCTTAGTCGCGGTCGTTTCGTTTTTCCTGCCGTTCTATCTGCTCAGCCTAACAAGCTTAACAGCGTTTGTTTTGGTTTCACTCTGCCTGAAGGAGACGCCTAAGCCTGAGAAAGTATCGTTGAAGGTTCAGATGACTACGCTGTGGGGGTATAAGCGCAATAGTCGGTTCGTAAAAACTGTTTTCCTTATAGTCGTGTTTTACGCTTTGATTAACGTCTACTATTCGTTTCTTTCGGTGTTTCTTAACGATGAAGGAATTCCTATTCTGCTGATAGGAGTTATACTTACAGTGGCGTTGTTGCCTGCGGTTGCTCTGGAAGTGCCGATGGGAAATCTAATAGACAGGCATGGAATACGAAAGACACTCGCCATAGCCGCTTCCTTAACGGTATTGACTGGAGTGCTGATGCCACTCTCAAGTAACCTGTATTACACATTGACGATCGTGACGGCCTTCACGGTAAGCTACACAATGATCTTCGTAGCGTTGTACTCAAGGATGTCGGATATTATGGGTGAAAGTAAAACCGCAATGACCGGAGCCTTAGCCACATTCAAAGACCTAGGCTATACGCTTGGTCCACTGATGGCTGGTACACTAATGGAATTTACGGGTATCAGAAATACTTTTTTCTTAACAGGTGCATCCTTTGCACTTTTAATACCCATCGCTCTTCTGCTGCATGATTGACTCTCGCGCGTGTTTGTAAGCGTTTATATATGGCAAAGTAAACCGTTGAGGAATGGATGGTTCCCGTTTGCAGCAAACTCTGAAAAGAAACTATTTGAGTATAGTATTATTGGGTGCTGCTCATTCCTTTAATCATTCGCTTTTTGTTATTGCTCCGCCTTTGTTGACATTGATTATGACAAGTTTGAACGTTTCAAAATCGGAAATTGGTCTAGCGTCTGCGGTTGCTTCCTTTATCTACGGTGCTGGAGCGCTTGTTGGTGGCCCTTTAGGAGATAGAATTGGAGAGGTGGAGACCATTACTATTTGCCTTGGTTTTTCTGGGTTTGCCACATTTATTATGTTAGCTGCTTGGACTTTGAGCAGCATTCATGTTTATGCTTTAGCCCTCATTTTGATGGCGGCTTGGGCGAGTCTCTATCATCCAGTTGCGAATTCTCTTATTTCAAAAACTTTTGCTGGAAGTGTTGCTGAAAGTATGGGTTGGCATGGTGTAGGTGGAACATTGGGCGTTGTGTTAACCCCTACGATATCGTGGTTTATAGGTGCAACATTCGGTTGGTCGTGGGCATTTGTTACCTTCGGCGTTTTAGGAGTGCTTCTTGCCATGCTTTTTATTAGAGTTTTTAGGAAGGATGATGAGGGACAGGTTAATGGTGGAGGAATAATTGAAGTGTTTAGAATTCGCGCACTGTGGGTTTTGCTGATTTTTAATGTAGCGATTGGCTTGTTCATGAAGGGTGTTGAGCTTTATTTTCCAACTTACCTCAAAGAAAATCGTATGATAGACCCGATGTGGGCTTCGGTGGCTTATACTTTGGTTTTGGCTGTTGGAGTTCCAGCGCAGTGGATTGGGGGTAAAGCCGCTGATAAAGTTGGTTCTAAAAGGGTTTTGATAGCAACTTCGGCTGGTGTTTGTGCAAGTCTAATTTCGCTTCTGCTATTTCCAGTTTACATTGTTGGAGTAGCCCTCTTCATAATACTGTATGGTCTCTCGTTCTATGCACATCAACCAGCGGTGAACGCCTTAACAGGCTTCTTGTCTCCTCAAAACCAGCGTGGGGCAGTATATGGCGTGTTTTTCTTCACATCCTTTGGCATTGGCTCTTTATCTCAGTTTATTGCAGGGTTTATCGGCGACATCTACGGTTTGGATGCGGCATTCTACATGTTGACAGCATTTGCCCTAGCCGCGCTTATACTCTCCTTCAAATTGCCAGATAAGAAGGAAATGCGTGGACATTGAGTTCACTGGCTAAATGATTAAACCTTATAATGCATTTTGAGGAAAAGAGCCGACAATTGAAAACTGGAGACAGCTAGCAATTAAAATTTCTAGACGTTCATAAATAGTGAAAGCAGTCTGTAGGCTATTCCGCCGAGTAGCAATGCTAGGCTTACGTCTACTATAACTATTGCCAAAGCCTTTCTCCATCCAAATTCCCTCATGCAAGCAGCAATTGTGGCTATGCATGGAATATAAATCATCACAACAAGCGAGAAGACTATCATCTGAATAGCATTTAAATCTGTTAATACCATGCCTTGCTGCGCCAATGCGTTCTCAAGGAGGATTAGGGCTAACTCTTTGCGTAAAACCCCAAAAATCAGTGGTATACCCGCAACTGGTGGAAGACCCAGCCAACCGCTGATGAGAAACTCTGAAGCATTGACGATGTAATCTATAAAGCCTGATAAGGCTAAAGCTTCGATTATTAGGCTTCCAGCAACAATTATTGGAAAAGCCATATAAACAAAATCTTTGGTTCTATTCCAAGTTTTTATTGCGATTATTTTTGCTGACGGCTTTTTATATGGTGGCATCTCCATTATTAAGCCAACTGGTTCGCCTGGAAGCGCTTTGAAAGCAATTCTGCCCAAGGCGAAGACTAGCACTAGATCGAAGGCGTATAAGGCTAGGGCTGCGTGTAAACCAACATATTTGCCAACCAAGCCCAAGATGACCACGGTTCTGGCTGCGCATGGAATTAAAATGACTACGAATGCTGTTAAGAAGCGTTCGCGTTCTGTTTCCATTATTCTACAACCTACGCATGCTGGGACGCTGCAACCATAGCCCAGCATCAGCGGGATGAAGGCTTTTCCATGCAATCCTATCTTGTGCATGGCACTATCCATTAGGAATGCTGCTCTTGGAAGGTAGCCGCTATCCTCCAAAAGCGCTAAAATAACGTAGAATGGTATGATGTAGGGCAAGGCAATTGTTATGCCCGCAACTATGCCGCCGAAGAGCCCTTGGGTTATTAGTTCCACGGCGGCTGCTGGAAGGAATTGGGATAAGACATTTGCAATGTGGGTGGATAGGCTGGCAAAGAGCGGGTTTAAAATGTCAGATAAGGTGTTTCCGCCAGCAAATATTATGGTGAATATTAGTGCTGCAATAGTAGCCAAAATTGGATAACCCAGAATTTTGTGTGTTGTTATGGCGTCTAGTTTTTGCTCCAAGCTTATTTTTGGCGGAGACTCTATTGTCGTGGTTTCTTTTGCAATTTTGTTTGCAAGCGAATATCTTTCAGAAGCTAGGATTACTGGCGAGGTTTCCCCGTGAATTTTCTCAAGCTCTGCAGCTATTTTCTCTGCGTACTCTAGAACTGCGTTTCCATTCTCGTAGTTCTTCAGTTTTCCAGCAACATCAGAATCTCGCTCTAAAAGTTTGATTGCTATCCATCTTGCTGGATAAACCGTACACAAGTGCGCAAGCTTATCCGTGACTATTTTTTCCAAAGTTTGAATTTTTTCTTCAATTTCGCCTCCAAACCTAACTTTCATTGGATTAAGCTTTAACTCTCCACGTATTACGGCAACAACTGTTGAAAGAAGTTCATTTATTCCGCTGCCAGTAATCGCAACTGTTGGAACAACTGGTATCCCCAAAACTTCTGAAAGCTTTTGCACATCAGTTCTTATGCCCTTTTTAGCTGCAAGGTCAACTTGATTCAAGGCGATAATTATCGGCGCTTCAAGTTCTAAAAGCTGAAGTGTAAAATACAAGTTACGCTCAAGCGCCGAAGCATCCACCACATTAATTATCATGTCTGGCTTTTCAACAGCAATATAATCCCGCGAAACAATTTCTTCCATGGAAAATGTAGAAAGCGAGTATATTCCAGGCAAGTCAATTACGCGAATCTTGTAGCCCTTAAAATGAAGTGTTCCCTCAGCCCTTTCAACGGTTTTTCCAGGCCAATTCCCAACGATTTGGTTTAAGCCTGTAAGCTGGTTGAATATGGCGCTTTTTCCGACATTGGCGTTTCCAGCAAGTGCTATTCTCAAAATCCCTTTATTTTTAGAGTTTTTCTCTGTTTCTGCTCGGGTTTTGCCATTAAACATTTTGTTCTTTCCCTAACGGTTTGACAAAAATTTTTGATGCTACTCCATAGCCTAGGGCTAGGGCGACTCCTCTAACTTCAACTTCAACTGGTCCATGGAACGGACACTTTTTTGTTAATTTAACTTCTACTCCTGGGGTTAGTCCCATCTCGGCTAGTCTTCGGATTAGCCCAAAACCGCCTACAGCGTGTGCTATGACGCCTTTTGCTCCTTCTTGAAGGCTTGTTAATGAAACTATCTGCTCATTATTTTGCGAATTTTGCTTTTCCTTGTCTCTAAGCTCCATCTTCGCGTTCACCTCTTGCTCCTTCTAATCCAAATTCTAGAAACATCATCATAGCTTAGGCTGCCTTCTTTTCCAGCAACGCATAAAACCATAGTTGAGGCTTTTCTCCTCACTATGTGGAGTGGGGCGCCGGGCTTTATTCCCATGCTTGCAAACTTTGCAAGTGTTTCGCGTTTTCCATCGGTTATTTTCGCTACGATAACAGTTTCATTTGTCGCAATTTCCATCAGTGGATAGCAGTTTTCCTCTTCTATCGCTCCGTTTTCTGCTGGTATGGGATTTCCATGTGGGCAAAATTTTGGATATCTAAGCCTCTTTTCAATAAGGGCGGCAACATCCCTTGACAGTGCATGTTCAAGTTTGCATGCGCTTTCATGAACTTCGCTCCAGTCCGCATTTAAAATGTCTGTCAGCAATCTTTCGGCAAGTCTATGCCTTCTCAAAATATCCAATGCTAGTTTTTCACCTTTAACTGTGAGACTTACGCCTCTATAGGGTTCGTGCCTAACTAAACCATGCCTTTCCAAATGCTCAATCGTGTTTGTTATAGACCCTGGAACCACTTGAAGCTCCTTAACCAAATCCTTAGTTTTAGCAACACCACTCCTTTTCTGAAGCCTATAAATGGCTTCAACATACTCTTCAGCTTCATAGGAAAGTTCGCTTGCCAATTTCGCTCTAGCCTCAATTTACGAGACCTCGTAAATTTTATCTAAGTCAAGGCAATAAATCTTTCGCAAAATCGAATTAAATCGAAACTTAAATAACCATTAAAAGAGAGAATATCCCATACAACGCTTTCCACCGTAAAAATTGCAGTTTCACGCTTGAAAAATTCGAAAATCATTAGGGCCAGCATCATCTTCCATTGTTTACATGAAAGAAACTTCAAGTCATGCTTATTTTGTCTTGCGAAAAATAAGCGAATCTTTCAAAATTTAAAAAGAACTACAAAAATGACAGTAAAGATTGAGATAAATTATATCAAAATCGTAAATTCCAACGTGACCTTCCGTTTCGCTTGAGTAAACGAAATGCGAATTTACGTACAGCTGCCCAGAAAATACTCAAAATTAGAAAATGGAGAAAAATGGCAATGGATATGCTATAAAGATTCTATTCGCCCATTACTTGGATTATCACGGTTCTCCTTCGCGGGTAAACATCGGTCTCAACAAATACAAGCGATTGCCACGTTCCAAACTCGACCCTGCTGTCAATCACTGGAAGGGTCTTGTCAGGAGGAAGGAGCACAGACCTTAGGTGTGCGTGTGCGTTTGACGGATGCGCGTATCCTCCGCTTTTTGGAATTACCTTTTCAAGAAAAGTCTTAATGTCATTTAACAACCCATACTCGCTTTCTGTTAGGATTAGTATGCCAGTTGCATGTGGTGCAAAAACGTGGACTATGCCGTTTTTTATTCCTGACTTTGAAACCGCCTCTTGCACTTTGTCTGTTAGGTCTATGAAATCTATTTCACCTTTGGTAGAAAAATTGAAGGTTGTGTTAAAAACCTTAAAGTTGGACAAGGCTTTTTCACTCCAGCACCTTCGCCATGATTATCTCGTCTATGTATTCGCCATTCTTGAAAAACTTTTTTGGAATGCGACCAGTAACAGTGAATCCAACTTTTTCATAGACGTGAATTGCGCGTTTGTTGCTTGCAAACGCTGAAAGTATCAAGACCTTTAAGCCCATTTCACGCGCTTTCGCAATAAGCGTACTCATCATTTCTGTTCCGATGCCAACATCTCTAAAACCCTTCTTAATTATTATGCCCAAAACGCCAACATGCCTGGCAAGTCCACCGCGCGGATGGATATCTGAAGATGCGACAACTTTTCCATCAACTTCAGCCACAAGATAAAACGCTTCATCCTTCTCTATGTTAGCAAGCGCTTTAGACAACCACTCAATTTCATCCTCCCTAGAAACCTTCTCGGTTCTAAGTATGTCAGCGCCTTCCTCAACAAGAGAGTTGATAAGCTCTAGCAAATCGTCAAAGTCTTCCCACTTAGGCACTCTCAAAATAACCTGTCGCCCATCTCTAGCATAAAAGCTTTTTACGATTTTACCAGCTTTCATAAAAGTAATAACTTAACATTTAACCCTTTAACACTTTCCAGTTTCGTAATGTTCCTTGTTGATGCTTTTGTATACAACAAGCCACTATGGTGCTTCTGGGGAGGCTTTGGTGACGCATAAAAATATAGGTAATTCAAATACAACCAAAATAACCAAAAAGCAGAATCCAAACATGACAAAGATAAAAATGTTAAACATTTAGCCTACATAAAGCAAACCAATTTAATACACCCATAAAAACAAGACAGAAATTCTTCCCCTTTTCAAAACACAAAACTATGATAAGAATTCCTATTTTGATTTGGCTGTTGAAAATCACCACTCAAAATACTAGAGGGGAGGAGGGCTAGAAAATCCTAGAGGCCCTATCTATGCACTGCAATTCGAAGGATAACGAACCACACAGCTTTTTGTTTGGTATGGAGATTTTCGTCAGTTTTTATATGAAGCGCCTTTTTCTTGGAGTTTAGTTAAGCTTATACTGTGCAGCTTTTTCTGAAAGAAGTTTAATTTAAAGAGTTTTTTACGGTTGTGAAACGTGTCTGGTTTCTTTCATGGTTTCGTGAATGTTCGAGTTTGGCATGGACTTTCGTAATGTTATGGCATGGATAAGCGAAGTTTTTCGTAATGGACTTTTCAACATTCCAGAAAAAGGTGGAAATCTTTAACACTTTTTGCACAGTTAGACCTACCCTTTTTCTGTTAAAGTTTGCCAAGTCTTTATCATCAAAAAGGAATCAATGTGAATGATGCGCCTCCAGACTACAAGTCTTGCGTGGTTGATGGAAAATTTTGTTGAAGGTTCACGTGTCCGTTTGCGGACATATTCCTCGCAACGGGTGAACGTGAACCTGTGAAGCGTAGAAAATACGTTTAAAAGGCGTGTCTCACATAAACAACCGTATTTTATACGCTTTTCTTGAAACGTGAAAACAGAAACGAAGATTTTATATCCATCTTCAAAACTTGAAGGAAGGTGAAAAGGGGAGCTACATGATAAATAGTGAAGAACAACTTATAAAGGTTCACCAAGATGACGCACACCTTTTCTGTAAAAGTCTTTTCTTTAAAAATGACAGTTGTCTGTCTAACTGTCTATCTGTCTTTTCCAGAAAACTCGTTGACAACGGTAAACTCAAAGTTAAACTTTCAATTAAAGAGGAGTGGAAGGCGAATGAGTGAATCATCTTCCAATGGAAAAGCAAGAGAAAACTTTTACCCTTTATTTATACCCACCGAAGTTTTTGAGGCGCTTATCGGTCGCATGTGGACAACTAAACTTTCTAAAGGTGACTGCATCATTGACCTGCTCGCTGAAGGTCTTTATCGTGAAGGTTTCCTTCCAGAGGAACATTACAAGTTAATGAAGGCAAAATATGGGACTAAAACGGTTCTTGAAAAAGTTAGAGAGAAAAGGGAAGCTGGTTCTGTTAAGGTTGAAGTGTCCTCTGCAAAGTTTGAGGTTCACAGAAGCACGGTTGAAGTGGATTCAAGGAAAGCGCTTTCCTTGTCGCATGTTGACTATTCCAAGTTGTCAGATGAGCAGCTTGCCGAGGCATACCGCAAAGCTGTTCTTTCAAGGGACGTGATTGGTCCGCAGCTTATCCAGGGAGAAGCTGCCAGGCGAGGTTTCAAGTTTAAGCTTCGAGAAGATGGAACGATAGAAGCATCAAAGTTAAGGGAGACCATTCGTGAGCGGTAGAACCGAGAGGTTTTATCAGCTTCTCGTCAAGTTGCAGTTTAAGTTTTTGGTCGCCGTGTTCATCTGCATTATTATGCTGCAGCTTGGTTCAACGCTTATGCGTTACGATTATCCAATATACGCTTTCGGGTTGACGCTTTATTATGGCGTTTACGTAGTTGCAGTTTACGCTTTATCACTTTTCAAACAGCATAAAACAATCCTTGACAACCCAGAACTTTACATTCCAAACAGCAAACCACCAAGATACAATGAAAACCTATGGCAAATAGCAATAAGCGATGTTCTAACAAATAAAGAATTAGAAATCCTTTACCAATGGGGAAAAGGCAAAACATGGAAAGATTTGGGATTGCATCCTACAACTTTAAACCGCATCTTAAGAAAATACATTCATGAAAGTTTAAAAAGAGTGGACGTGGAAGAAAATGGAAAGAAAAAGCGTTGTGAAACGCTGCTCGCCTAAACAACGCTACATAGTCAGCGAATGCTACAGAAAAAGCATAGAGCTGCTTTATGGCGTTAAAGGAGTCAAGATTCGTAGAAGTCGAAGTGGAAAAATGGAGAATAAAGCGAAACGCCTCGCTTATGAAATAGAGCATTTAACTCCACTTTCCAAGAATGCTTCCAATGAAATACACGACGATTCGGGAAGGATCTCCAGATAGGGATCCTTTTTCCCACTATGAATATGAATGGCAAAAGCATGAATAGCGTTGATGCTCCTTGATGTCCCGTAAATGACCATCCCGTAGTATTCGTGCTCTGCACCTGGTCAACCACGATTGGCACCAGGATGACGCCGAGGATCAGCATGATGGTCATCATTATCCACTTTGTAGTCGTATCGCCTGGATCAGCAAGTTTAAACTTCATAAGACCTTTTCACCCCCTTCCAATTTATTATCATGAAAGTTAAGCTTAAGTGAACAAAAATAACGCTTCAGAAAAAGCATATTGAAGCATACCAAAAGCATAATCGAACCTTTCTCGAAAACCAAAAACCAAACTTTAAACATGAAAAGAACCAAAACAAAAGCGTCATTCTCCAAAAAACGTTTTTTGATGAAACTTTTTAGTAAAAAGTTTCTTGGTATGGAGATTTTCGTCAGTTTTTATATGAGGCGCGGATCAAATCCATACTTTGAGTTCGGCGGGCAAACTGAAAACCTCCAAAAAGATCTATTTTGAAATTCTAAGCTTGATTTCGCCGTTTCCTTTTCGCGTTTTGTGCGGCGGTGTTAGTCGCTTTTCGCTTAAACGCATGTTCGTGTTGAAACAGTCGAAAATTGCGGCTTTAATTTGAAAGAGTCAATTTAAAGTTTGCTAGATTTTTAAACGTCGTCAATCGTTTTTCGTTTTAACACGCTTTTTATTTTGATGTTTTTGGTTTTTGTATATTGCCAATTTCGAAATAACCTCTATAATAGTTCGTGACAACGTTTCCTCGTGAGAGAGAAGGCAGAGGTATAAATTTGGCAGTTGACCCTTTTGGAACAGACGTAGAGATTATTGAAAGGGCAGTTAACGGTAGAAAAATCAAGTTGAAGTGGGACTGGGGAAAATTCAAGAGCACAGAAGGTTTCCCAGTTGATGACAATCTTATAAACTGGGTTATTGGACAGGAACAGGCGCTTAATGAGTGCTTTCTATGTCTTGACGAGTGGGTTCACAAGCTAAAGTGGCTCGAAGAGGCAAAGTGGTATGAAAGCTGGAGCGACCCAAACAAGCCGAAGCCATCAGCAAAAACAGCCATAAGCCCTGGACCATACTTGCTACTTTTGGGAGACCCTGGAACTGGCAAGTCCTTGATTGGCAGGGCTTTAGCTGAAAAATTAACACAGGTCTACAGGAAGAATGGCATAAAACTTTTTGACACACTTTGTTGGAAAAATTCAGCTTTACCAAGCCAACCGAAAATTTCAATTCATAAGGCTGGTGAGGGGAAGAAAATTCTTACTAAGGAACAATTAAAGGAGCTTAAAAGGAAGTTTGTCACAAAGGTCGGGCTTAAAGCCTTACAAATAATGCTGATAGTGATGGGTTTGTTCCTTCTGAGTTTAGGCTTCTACTTTATTTATCAGTCTTGGCAGACTTGGGAGGCAAACCCCTTATTCTATGGGCAGTCATTGCATGAGTATTACAACTACAACTTCATGGACTACCTCGTAAACAAGTTCATCAACCTTGTGCCAGTAACATTCATCCCAGGTGGAAGCCTAATATTCTTCGGAGTCTTCATATGGTGGTTCTCAAAGCTTGGTGGGCTTGGAAACCTTAGGGGGATAGGAGGCGCCCAGCAGACAGAAGTTCCGAAATTGATAGTTGACAACAGTTCTGGGCATGCTCCTTTCGTGGATGCTACTGGACATAGAAGCGCCCAACTTTTTGGTTCAATAGCATGGGACCCATATCAAACAGGCGGCTTGGGAACACCAGAACACCAAAGAGTTACAGCTGGAGATGTCCACAGAGCATCACTCGGCATTCTATACATTGACGAGATAAAGAACCTAGACCCAGAAGAGGCCATCACGCTTTTAACTGTTCTTGAGGATGGACAGTTACCTATAACTTTGAGGGGTAGGTGGCACGGTGGCGACACGGCGGCGATGGCTGTTTCAACAGAGCCAGTCCCAGCCATAACTTTCCTTGTTGGCGCTGGAAACTTTGACAGCATAGGCCAGATTCACCCAGCATTGATGGATAGGATTTACGGTTATGGCAAGGTTGTGAGAATGAATAACGACATGCCCAACACTGTGGAGAATAGGCGCAAATACGTCCAGTTTATAGCCCAAGAAGTTAAACGCTTCAACCTCATACCATTCAGCCGTGAGGCATGCAAAGAAATAGTTGAGGAAGGAAGAAGGCGAAGCAACAAAAGAGACGCGTTAACAACAAAATTTAGACCATTAATTTCCATAATTAAAACTGCGGCAACGCTTGCCATAAATGAGAACTGCAAAATTGTTGAAAGGCGCCATGTATGCGAGGCCATAGAGCACCACTGCAAGACAATTCAGAGGCAAATACTTGAACATGAAATGAACGAACGCGGCAAACTTTTAGAGATTTCGCCTAAAGGAGTAAAACTTGGACAGATATACGGATTAGCGGTTGTAAGAGACCCCTACAGCGGAGAAATGACTGGAAGCGTCCTTTGCGTAAAGGCGCATATGGTTAAAAGAAGCGAATTATCACGGAGCTATTCAATTAAGGGCTATTATAAAGTGACAGGCGTCGCAAAAGGACAGAGCTTCATATCCGACAGCATAGCCAAGGTTAGAAGCGTAATCCTGCAAAAATATGGAATAGACATAGCTCAAGACTATTTAACGCACATAGACTTCGCCCAATCATACGGCGTAGACGGACCATCAGCAGGAGTAACAATGGCAATACTTCTATGTTCGCTGATAGAGGGCAAACCAATAAGGCAGGATGTGGCAGTAACAGGCGAAATAAACCTAGGCGTTGGAAACTTTATACAAGTGACAGCTGTTGGCGGAGTCTACGAGAAGATTAAGGCGGCTGAAGCGTGGGGATTCAAGAAGGTGGTTATCCCACAGAAGAATTATGAGCACTCAATTGATATCAGAGACTACAAAATTGAGGTTGTGCCAGCCGCCACCCTGGACGACTACCTAAGGGAATGCCTCATTGAAAAGCCCGAAATAAAGGTTCAAGTAAAAACATATAAACACGAAGGCTAATGGGCTTAAATCTTCAACCTTTCAACATTCATTTTTTAAAGCTTCGTTATCAAAGTTGAATTGGTATTATTCGACTTTTATATATACAACTATCGCTCACTATCATCACTAACCTTTCGGCCAGACTGAAAGTCGTATACAAAAGCATCAACAAAGACGCAAAAATTCTTCAATAGTTTTTTATCTGTTCAAGCAATTAATGAGACCTTGAGAGTTTTGACGAAAAGGAAGAAGCGAATATGAGAAACATTAACAAAGTGGAGCTGCGTAGATGGCGCAAAAGGGGCTTTTACAGCGAAAATGTTCTCGTAAAACTTTTGATGAAAAACGGTTATAACGCGGTTCGCATACCAGTGAGTAACCCAAGTCTTAATCCACTGCCAGACATAATTGCAAGAAAAGAAGCGCATGTCTACGCATTTGAAGTTAAAAACGCCGGATACTATGCCTACTTCCCAAAACAGCAAATAGAAAAACTATTCAGATTCCTAAATGAATTTGTTCCGCTGGAAAAGCAGTTTAAACACGCCGTGCTCGCCGCTCATCTGGGCAAGAAGTGGCTCTTTAAAGAAATCGATTGGAAAGAGTGGGAGAAGGGAAAAATTCCAGAAAAAGTTAGAATATTAAAGAGAGATCGGGGGAACTTCGGCTTATAAGGGAATATTATGCTTGTATGAAATGTTTTTAAGCAAAATCCTAAAAGGTAAATTTTTAAACATTTTAATGCGTAATTTAAGAGGATATTAAATGAATGTTGAAAGAAATATGATTATCACGATTCTAAAGTTGACCAAAAATGGACCAGTTTCACATGAACTAGTCAACAAAGACGCAAAGATTCCACTGAAAGATGTTAGAAAGTTGCTACTAAAATTGCAAAATGACGGACTTGTTTATGCTGAAGGAGCGATCGTTAAGGCTGATGAGTTACAGCGTCTAAAGTTAACTGTTAAAGCCTTAAGCCTAGGCGCTGACCTTGAAAGTGTAAGCGCACTTCTGCGATGGCAAGAGTTTGAGAGTATGGCTGCAACAGCTTTGGAGAGAAATGGCTACATCGTAGTGAAGAACATCCGTTTTAAACATGCTGGGCGAAGATGGGAAATGGATGTTGTTGGATGCAGAAAACCATTAGCGGTATGCATTGACTGCAAGCATTGGCGCCATGCAATTTCGCCTTCCATGTTAAAAGAGATTGTTGAGAAGCAGACGCAGAGGACACGCGCTTTCGCCGAAATCCTTCCAACACTTGCTTGTAAGGTTGAATGCGCCTCTTGGGATTACGTTAAGCTAGTTCCAGCAGTTTTGTCGCTTATTGCTGGAAAATTCAGATTTTACGATGATGTGCCAATCGTCCCGATTCTTCAACTGCAGGATTTTCTAAGCCAACTTCCAGCATACATTAACTCTTTAAGGCACTTCACGAAACCCTAACCTGCAAGTTCAATAGTTGCTCCAAGCGCCTGACCTGGAACACCTCTTCTAAACCTTGCCCTAACCAAACCTTTCCTCCCATGCAAACCCACAATCTTGCCGACAATTCTGTTTTTTCCCTTCTGCCAAGCAACCTTTCTCCCGACAAGCCTACATGCTTCAGAGGCAGATTTGACATGGCTGAACTGGATTATGCACTCCCTAGACCTTTGAGTTTTAGGACCAACTCTATAGTTAACTATGATTCCGACGGCTTGCTGAGCCATAGCTTCATCACCACGGTCCATTTTTATAAACTAAAAGTGAAATTTTAAATCCATTTCGGTTCAACGCCCGTAAAACAACCATAATCAAAGCTAACAAGCGTGGAAACAGTAATAAGAAAATTTTGCAAAAACAGATTTCAGTAGCAAAGGAGAGCTTTTCAAAATGTTTGACGAGTACGTTTCTAAAACCTCAAAATCTAAAGTTTTATACGAAAGAGCGAAAAAAGTTTTGCCGGCGGGAGTTTCGTATGGCATAAGATTTTTTGAGCCATACCCATTTTACACAGCAAAAGCGAAGGGTAGCAAACTTTATGATGTTGATGGAAATGAGTACATAGACTTTTGGCTTGGACATACAGCGCTCATACTTGGACACAGTCCCAAGCCAGTATTAGATGCTGTTAAAAAGCAGCTTGAGAATGGCACTCATTACGGAACATGCCACGAATTGGAAATCGCTTTAGCAGAACAAGTTGCAAAGATGGTTCCAAACGTGGATATGGTGCGCTTCACAAACTCTGGAACAGAAGCAAATATGTACGCCGTGCGACTAGCAAGAGCCTACACGAAAAAGCGGAAAATTGCAAAGTTTGAAGGCGGGTGGCACGGCGGATACGACACACTCCACATAAGCGTAAAATATCCATTTAACATCCCAGAATCCGCAGGACTAACAAGTGGAGCTCTTCAAGATACAATAGTGCTGCCCTTTAACAACATTGATGGAGTTAGAAGAAAGGTGAAGAATAACGATGATGTCGCTGCCATAATAATTGAACCTATCCTTGGCGCTGGCGGTGGAGTCCCGGCGGAAAGAGAATTTTTAAAGGGACTTAGGGAACTGTGCGATGAAAAGGACATTTTACTAATTTTTGACGAAGTTATTACTGGTTTTAGATTGGCCCCAGGTGGAGCACAGCAACATTTTGGCGTTAACTCTGACATTACTGTTTTCGGAAAGATTTTGGGCGGCGGATTTCCAGTTGGAGCTTTTTGCGGGCGAAAGGAAATTATGGAGAAGCTCGATACGACGGTTTATGAGCGCCCAAATTACGCTTTCCACGGCGGAACATTCGCTGCGAATCCAATAACGATGACTGCTGGCTTGACGACGCTGAAAATTTTGGAGGACGGCAAACTAATAAGGAAGTTAAACACAATTGGAGGTAAGATAAGAGAAGAGCTGAGGACTATTTTTGAAAAGAATGAATTTGACGTGCAAGTTACTGGCGAAGGCTCACTTTTTAACGTTCACTTTACAAAAGAGGAAATTAAAGACGCAAACACCGTTTTTAGAGCTGATAGGAAGAAGCTCTTGGATTATAATTTGTATTTAATAGCTAATGGCACATTCTTCCTACCAACACACAATGGCGCACTAAGCACAGCTCACTCAAAAAGTGACATAGAAAAACTTTTCCTAGAAACAGAAAAGTACGCCAAAAACAAAAGCCGACAAAAATAGTCCTATTGACTCTTTATTTGCCTAAGCATAAGCTCAGCTCTTTTTAGATCTAGGGGGGTGTTGATGTTGAAAAAAGTTCTAAGTTCATCGTCAAGCTGCTGCAGAACAAGAGTTGAAACATAACGTATTCCATGCAACTGACTTATCATGGACTGCATATTCAAACTGCCAGAAGAAAAAGCTCTCTCCGCAGCTTCCAAAGTTGGTTTGACGTGGTAAACAGCTTGTAAAGGCTCTATGTAGCCGTTTGGCCACCTTGGAATGGCAGCGTTTCTATTTATGCAAAGCTCGAATAGAAGTGAAACTATTTCGTTGGAGATGAAAGGCGTGTCGCATGGAAGCAATGTGGCATACTCTCCATTTGCAATTCTTAATCCAATTAAAGCGCCAAATAGTGGAGTGTGCACTTTTCCTTCATCAGCAACTATTCTGGCGCCTGAACTAAGGACTTTCATGTAATTTTCAACTTGAGTTTTTGAGTTTACAACAACAATTTTTTCTTCGACAATACCGTTTAATGCGTCTAAAACATGTTTTATTAGAGGCTTATTTGCCAGTGGCATTAATCCCTTGTCTTGTCCGAATCTGCTGGAAACTCCTCCAGCTAGGATTATCGCCGACTTATCCAATAACTATTGGTCTCCAATGCTATTTTGACTTTGATAAAGAGCGTGCAGCTTCCGCAATTATAAACAAGCCTATAAGAACAATTACCATGGCGTACCATGGCAACATGTAGCCCATCAGCGCCGCTCCACCAAGAACAAGTGCTAATATTCCTATAAATAGACTGAACTTGCTTAGAGTCATTCCTAAACCTGTTCTAGCAACATTTAGCCCAATTAGGATTACACCAGTTCCAACAGCAATATATGGCAACATAGCTTCGAGGGCTATTCCATACACGGTCATGGTCAAGCTGACGCCAATCATGACGAAGAATATTCCCCATGCGAGAGAGGTTAAAGCCACATTCTTATTCAAAGCAGGCACCACAAACTGAAACGTTCACTGCAATGCGATATAAAACTATCGCACAAGTCAACGTATGAAATATTACTAAAGCGGAATAGACTATATTACCAAACCAACGCACACCACCTCTTAAACGAAGAGGAAAAGGCAAATGAACGCGGAAATTAAAGAACTCAACAGGATAATCTGCAAGCAATGCGGTGAAATAGACTATGAAAAATGCAGAAATTGCAAGATACATCAGTTGATAAATAAGATAGCAAATGGAAGCTAAGCAAAGCCTTCAACTTTATTTGCAATACTCTCTAGGATCCTCGTAAAGGGATGTTCTGGTTTCTCCTGAGCAAATATTACGTGACCTTCACCCTTCAAAACATCACAGAAACATGGAATTATCCCCAAAATTGGGGCTTGATAGACATCCTTAATCTTGGTTTGCACCTCATCTTTTCCGCCTTTCAAGACAATGTCGTTCAAAACTTTGTTAAGAACAATTTCGGTTTTCTTTTCAAAGAGTTCATAGAGTTCCTTAAGCATGCGTCTTGTGCCATCAACATCAGATCTGTCAAAAGTTGTTGCAACAATCACCATGTCAGCGCTTACAATAGCGTTTATTGATGAGTACTGCAGTCCTGGGCTTGTATCAAATATCAGATAATCAAAGCCTTTCTCATTCAGAAGCGAGTTTCGAAGGGCTAAAAGTCTTCCTAAAGCGCGCATCTCCCACTTCCTATCTTTTGCAGTCATGTCTCTGATGGCCTCTGTTGCCGGGTTGGCAAATCCAACGAAAAATTTGCCGTTGTCTTTGATTTTATCACTGAGGTCGACCAAAACCCTGTCAATTTCGCATGTACCATTCAAGTAGTCATTCAGCCAATAGTTCACATTTTCAGCTTTAAGAAGTGTTAGGATGCTCGGTGCTCGAAAGTCAAGGTCCAGAAGGCAAACTTTTTTGCCGCGTTTGGCGAGCGTTGCAGCTAAATTTATTGATATTATTGTTTTTCCAGTTCCACCCTTGTAAGAGTGAACGGCAATAATTTTACCCAACACTATCCCCCTTGACTTTCCCTATCAACATAAAAGTAGGCTTTACGCCCCTTACGCTCCTTCTTCAAATATCCCATAATCACAAGCTGGTTCAAATAGGCGCTTTCAACGGCTCTTGCCCTACGGGTCTGCTGCGCTATTTCATCCGCCGTGGCGCGTCCAAGCCTGCAAACGGTCATTGCAGTCTTCCTCAAGTGGTCTGGCATAGAAAGCAGCGTCATCACATCCAGTGGCGCCTCAGGAAGCGGTTGAAGTTCCCTCCTGTCATGCTTCTGCAGCTCAATTATTATTTCCATCTTCTCATTTAACTTCTCAAGGTTTTCTCTAATTTTCTCTAGAATCTGTAGAGGCTTCTTCCCTAAAAATTCCTGTTTAGCCACTGTTTTTTCCCCGTAGTGTATTACGCTTATACAGTCATGGTAAGAGTGCGGAGACTTTATTAAGTCTTACGAAACAAAAGTCATTATTCACGAAACAAACACAAACTACTTACAACAAAAACAAATTCTAAAGTAAAACTCCAGAAAGCATAATGAAGAGCAGCAGGAAAATGAGTAACACAACTGTACATTGCATAGAAAGTGCTTGAAGACTGTTTATAAAAATTGGAGTTTTAATATGGCACTAAAGCCTTGTTTCTAGCTTCCTCAACAATTGGCAGTACTTGTTTAAGCTCTCGGAAGTATTTTAGCACCGTTATGCCTCTTTGAGTTATTGCGTAAACTACTCTTTGCTTGCCGACGGTTCTCTCTTCAATTAGGTTTTGTTTCATTAAAAAGTCAAGATATTCCTTAAGTACACTACAGTTCACGTTAGCTTTATACATTATGTGCGTCAACTTCAATGGACCACGATGAGCTAACACTTTAAGTATGTCGATATACATTTCGAGCTTGGAACGTCTCATCATTCAAACCTCTTTTGCGATATTTTCACCCTTTTTATATAAAGCTTTTATGGATTCAAACTACGTCTTTCCCCTATTTAGTCGGCATTAGTAGCTTCTTTTCTCTTGTGCACGCATTAACACATTTATTCTATTTTGGAAGGCCGTAACCATGTCATCTAGCAATATTTTTTGCAATTCCGAAGAGAGCATCTCAATGTTTTCCTTGAAAACTCTAGCCATCTTAACTTCCAAACTTTTCCTCTTCTCTGAAGTTATACTTTGTCTCAAGTGGTTTCCTCCAACTTTTACGCAAAGTGATAAGCAAAGCGCATATAACTAACTTATGAATTCACAATCTAGATTTGAGGTAAGCACGCAAAGCTTGTTAGAGAATATTTTTATTTTTGGGTTTGCTATCTTTTTTTGCCGGATGATGAGAAGGCATTAGATTGATTTGTAGATGAAATCTCAGAGTTACTCGGACGGCAACG